>LDZP01000165.1_pt1 | contig 113619 bp, 122 predicted proteins | sample 615351 | NCBI WGS metagenome assembly LDZP01 (sample SAMN03408296, study PRJNA278302) | terrestrial metagenome | isolation source: oil reservoir sample I1 | place: USA: Alaska, North Slope, Ivishak formation | collected 2013
ATTGTTTTAACCACTTTCTATTATAGCAGGCATTCAGAATAAGTGCGCTACTTTTTTATGAGATGTTTTTTATCCACCCCAACATTTATTATAGAACCTATTTTTATATAGAGGTGATTTTGATGGAAGGCTTCGTTAAAATTTTAGTGTTAGAAAATGAAATAGAAGCGAAATTGATAGAAGGCATTTTAAAAGAAAAGGGGATACCACATTTTATAAGAAGTTATCATGATACGGCTTATGATGGATTGTTTCAAATGGTAACAGGATGGGGAGAGATATTAGCACCTTCTTTTTATAAGGAAGAAATAGAGGAGATTGTAGAAGAAATACGAAAAAATGAAGATGAAATTTAAATGTAGATGTGGTAAAATGGAAGGTGCATAAGGAGTGGTGGTATGTACCTTAAGAAACTTGAACTTCAAGGCTTTAAGTCTTTTGCAGACAAAGTAACTCTTGATTTTGAAAAAGGTGTAACAGCAATTGTAGGTCCAAATGGAAGTGGCAAAAGTAATATTTCTGACGCTATTAGATTAGTTCTGGGAGAACAAAGTATCAAAAGTTTAAGAGGTTCTAAGTTAGAGGATGTAATTTTTGCAGGTAGCGAGAATAGAAAACCTTTAGGTTTTTGTGAAATAAATCTCACCCTTGATAATTCCGATGGTTATCTTCCTTTTGATTATACAGAAGTAGTTATTACCAGAAAAATTTTTAGATCTGGCGAAAGTGAGTTTTTTATAAATAAAACTCCTTGCCGTCTTAAGGACATATACGAGCTTTTTTTAGATACAGGAGTAGGAAAAGAAGGCTATTCAATAATAGGACAAGGTAGAATAGACGAAATCCTATCTGCGAAACCAGAAGATAGAAGACAAATTTTTGAGGAAGCAATAGGTATTTCAAAGTACAGATATAAAAAAGAAGAAGCAGAAAGGAAACTCACAGCAGCTAATGATAATCTACTTCGTTTAAACGATATAGTTGTAGAATTAGAGAAGCAGCTTACTACTTTGGAAACGCAAAAAAGCAAGGCAGAAGAGTTTTTAAAACTTCATCAGGAAAAAAGAAAAGTAGATATAAGTTTATATATTCAATTAGCAAAGAGGTCTATGAATCAGTACGATGCTTTAAAAGGAAAATATGAGAACTTAAAAAATCAATTAGATGTAAAAAAAATACATAAAATCAATCAAGAGGAGAATTTGTTATATAAAGAAAAAGAAATTCATGACTTAAAACAGCAATTGGACAGTGAAAAAGAGGAATATCACAATAAGTTAAGAGAGATAGAGATAGTCTCAGGAAAAAGGGAATTAATAATAGAGAAGCTTAGAAATTTAGAAGAAACCTCTCGACTTTACAGGGAGGAGTTAGAAAAAATTGCAAAACGTGAGGAAATTTTGAGGGAAGAACTTAAAAGGGTAGAGTCTAATGTAGCCCTTTTACATGTTAACAAAAAAGAATTAGAAGAGAAATTAAAACAATTTCAGGAAGAATATATAAGTTTACAAAAGCAGCAAAAAGATAAGATAGAAGAAGTTGAAAAAGCTAAGGAAGATATAATTGAAATTTTAAATAGCATAGCAGATGTGAAAGGAAAATTGTCTTTGAACAATTCTCTAAAGGAAGAGGCAATAAGTAGGCAGCAAAATTTAAAAAAGCATATAGAGGAAATTCAAAATCGAATAGAAATGTTGGATAAAGAAAAAACTAAAATTGTTGAAGAATTACAGTTTTTACAAAAAAAACTGGATAACAAAAATCAGCAAAGGATTACTAAACAGCAAGCTTTACAAAAAATTGATAATGAGCTGATTTTGAAGGAAGATACTTTAAAAGTTATTAAAGAAGAAATTGAAAGAAAAAGGTCACGACTTTCTATTTTAGAGGAGATGGATAAAAATTACGAAGGCTATAGTGGAACTGTGCGGAACTTGTTAAAACTCTCTGAAAATATTCCTTCTTTTAAAGAAAACATAATAGGAGTAGTGGGGGAACTTTTAGAGGTTGAAAATACTTATAGCACAGCAATTGAGGTAGCATTAGGCTCAAGTATACAGAATATAGTTATAAAATCTTCTGAGGGAGTAGCGGAAATAATTGAAAGGTTAAAACAAAAAGATTTAGGAAGAGCTACTTTTTTGCCTCTTGATTTAATCCGTGGGAGGGGTCTTTCTCAACAGGAAAGCAATATTTTGACTGAGAAAGGCGTAATTGGAGTTGCTTCTAAGCTAATAAAGTATAACGATAATTTAGAAGAAATTTTTAATTTTTTGTTAGGCCGTGTTATTATAGTAGATACCATTGAAAATGCAGTGAGGTTATCTAAAAAATATAATCAAGCTTATAAAATTGTAACATTAGAAGGAGAAGTTATAAATCCAGGGGGTGCAATAACCGGTGGCAGTTTAAAACCTAAACTTCAAAGCATCTTTAAAAGAAAAGAAGAGATAACTAAACTGAAAAAAGATATTGATAGTTTAAAAAATCAACAAGAAATATTGGGGGAAGAAATTGGGCAAAAAATAAATGATAAAATTCATGAAGAGGAGCAAATAGAATTATTGAACAAAGAAATTTTTGATATTAGCTACAATATAACTTCTAATGAGCAAAGGAGGATTTCATTAGAAAAAGAAATAGGAAATTTATTAAATCAACTAGAAAATTATACTTTAGAAATTGATGAATTAAAGGAAAATGTTAGAAATTATCAACAAGAAATTGACCGGTTTTTAAAAGAGTTAGAAAGCTTAGAAAAAGAAAAAGAACAATTGGATGCCTTGATCAATGGTTTTAAAGAAAAAAACAATAAAGAAGAAGAAAATTTAGCAATTTTAGACAAGGAAATCACTGCTTTGAAAATTGAAATCGCTAAAATCGAACAAAAGCTCCAGAATGAACTTCATAACTTAAAAGATAAACGGCAAGAATTTGATAGAGAAAAAAACAATATAGTAGAGAAGGAAAAGAATATTAAAGAAATAGAAAGCTTAAAGGTCAATTTGAGTTTAGAGAGGGAAAAGTTGCAAGGAGAAATATATAAATTACAGCAAGAAGTAGAAAAAATTCAAAAAGATATTTCTTCTTTAGAAGATAATATTTTCCAAGAAGAAGAGGATTTACAAAAACGTAAAGAAAAATTTTCGATTTTACAACAAGAATTTACTAATATTAATGAAGAATTTCATAAGGTAGAAATGGAAATGCAAAGATTCCAGATAGAGATTGACAATATCAAAAACAGGCTTTGGGAAGAATATGAATTGACCTTAGACAGAGCTTTTGAAGAAGCTGAAGAAGGCGAGATTTCAAAATTAAGACAAAGAGCAGATCATTTGGCAAAGGCTATAAAAGGATTAGGTAATGTGAATATAGATGCTATTGAAGAATATAAAGAGGTAAAGGAAAGGTATGATTTTTTAAAATCTCAGATGGAAGATATTATAAAGGCAAAGGAATCTTTGATTTCTGTAATCGAAGAAGCAAATAAAATTATCAAAACAAAATTTAAAGATGGTTTTGAAATCCTACAGATTCAATTTAAGGAGACGTTTAGGCGACTTTTTGGAGGGGGTAATGCAGAGTTAATACTTACTGATGAAGACAATCTTTTAGAAACAGGTATAGAAATTAAAGCACAGCCCCCAGGAAAGAAATTGCAAACCCTTTCTCTTCTTTCAGGAGGAGAAAAGGCATTAGTTGCTATTTCCCTTTTATTTGCAATGCTAATTATAAAACCTACTCCTTTTTGTATATTGGATGAGATAGATGCAGCATTAGATGATGCAAATGTGGAGAGATTTGCTGAGTTTCTGAAAGAATTGTCAAGAGATACTCAGTTTATAGTTGTAAGCCACAGGAAAGGGACAATGATGGTGGCAGATGCGATATACGGTGTAACAATGCAAGAAAAAGGAGTTTCCAAATTGTTATCCCTTAAACTAAATACTGACGACAAAATAGGAGGCTTGGTAAAACATGCTTAATTTTTTTGACAAATCTAAAAAAGAATCCGAAACTGCTGAAGAAAAAAAAGGTTTTTTTCAAAAGATTAAAGAAGGACTTTTAAAAACAAGAGAAAATTTGACTTCTAAAATAGATAGTATTGTTACAATAGGTAGAAAAATTGACGAAGAACTTTTGGAAGAATTAGAAGAGATTTTAATTTTAGCTGATATAGGTATTAGTACTACTTCTAAGATTATAGAAGGGATACGTCAAAAGGCAAAAGAAAGAAAGATTTATGATGCATCTCAAATAAAAGAACTTTTAGCTGAAGAAGTTTATGAAATTTTGCAAAAGGATGTAGAACCTTTTACCTTGACTTCTCCTATGGTGATATTGAACGTTGGGGTAAATGGAGTAGGAAAGACTACTACAATTGGAAAATTAGCTTATTTGTACAAAAAAGAAGGCAAAAAAGTTATGCTAGCAGCAGGTGATACTTTTAGAGCTGCAGCTATTGACCAGTTAGAAATATGGGCAGAGAGAGTTAACTGTCCAATTATCAAACACCAAGAAGGCTCAGATCCAGCTTCTGTTATTTTTGATGGCATTCAAGCCTCAAAAGCAAGGGGAATAGATATACTTATTTGTGATACTGCAGGTAGACTCCACAATAAAAAGAATCTGATGGAGGAATTGAGGAAAATTCGCAAAGTTATAGATAGGGAATATCCTGAAGCGAGGGTTGAAACCTTTTTAGTTTTAGATGCTACAACTGGTCAAAATGCTCTTCAACAGGCGAAAATATTTAAAGAAGTTTCTGATATAACCGGTATTGTACTTACCAAATTAGATGGAACGGCAAAAGGTGGAATTGTTGTAGCTATAAAATCAGAATTAAATGTACCTATAAGATATATAGGAATTGGGGAAGGAATAGAGGATTTGCAAGCTTTTGATGCAAAATCTTTCGTTTCTGCTATTTTTCAGTAAATTAAATCGCAAAAAAATGAAAAAACACAGCTTGACAAAAAGCAGCCCTTCATATAAAATCTTAATGTAAAGGTTAGGACCTTAACGGGTGGGATTTTTGTGGATGATGATTTTTTATTTATGACTCTTTTGTATGATTTTTATGGTGCTTTGCTTACAGATAAGCAAAGAGAAATTTTTGAGATGTACTATTTAAATGATTATTCTCTTGGAGAAATTTCCGAACTTTTGGATATCTCACGGCAGGGAGTTTATGACACTTTAAAAAGAGCAGAAAGCTCGTTAGAGTTTTTTGAGGAAAAGTTAGGGTTGGTAAAAAGACATCAAGAAATAATGAATAAACTGGATAAGATAAAAAAGGGCATTGAAATAATACGGGAAAGAGAAAGAGACCCAGAAATTTTAAAAATTATTGAGGAGATAGCTCGTGAAATAGAAGAGCTAAATCTGTAGGAGGTAAATTTTAATGGCTTTTGAAAGCCTATCTGAAAGGCTGCAGGAAATCTTTAAAAAGTTAAGAGGAAAAGGAAAACTCACAGAAAAAGATATAAAAGAAGCTATGAGGGAAGTAAAAGTTGCCCTCTTAGAAGCGGATGTCAACTTTAAGGTAGTAAAAGACTTTATAAACTCTGTTACAGAAAAAGCTTTAGGACAAGAAGTGATGGAAAGCCTGACCCCGGGGCAACAGGTGATAAAGATAGTCAATGATGAGCTTATAGCCCTTATGGGGTCTACTCAAAGCCGGTTAAATATAGGGAATAAAGTTCCTGCAGTTATAATGATGGTTGGACTTCAAGGTTCTGGAAAGACCACTGCTTGTGGGAAATTGGCAAACTTGTTAAAGAAGCAGGGAAAAAATCCCCTACTAGTAGCCTGTGACGTCGTCAGACCGGCTGCGATAAAGCAGTTACAGGTTGTAGGAGCTAATGTAAATGTACCAGTTTTTACAATGGGGGACAAAGTAAACCCTGTTGATATTGCAAAAGCTTCTATTGATTATGCAAAGTCTCATAACTCTGACGTAATTATCATAGATACTGCGGGTAGGCTTCACGTAGATGAAGAATTAATGGAGGAACTTGTAAATATAAAAAAAGCTGTACAACCAGATGAGATTTTGTTAGTAGTAGATGCGATGACAGGTCAAGACGCAGTAAACGTAGCGTCTTCCTTTAATGCAAGGTTAGATATAACAGGAGTTATATTGACAAAATTGGATGGAGATACGAGGGGTGGAGCAGCTCTTTCTATTAAGGCTGTTACACAAAAACCTATAAAATACATTGGAACAGGTGAAAAACTAACAGACTTAGAGCCCTTTTATCCTGATAGAATGGCCTCTCGTATTTTGGGAATGGGAGATGTTTTGACTTTAATTGAAAAGGCCCAAGCAGCAATTGATGAGAAAAAGGCACAAGAGCTAGGGCAAAAGCTTTTAACAAAACAGTTTACACTGGAAGATTTCTTAGAACAATTGCAGAGTCTTAAAAATATGGGGCCTTTAGACCAACTTCTCAGTATGATCCCTGGAATGAACAAAAACATGCTTAAAAATGTGGACTTTTCAGAAAAAGACTTAAAGAGGATAGAAGCCATTATTCAATCTATGACTAAAGAAGAAAGGCAAAACCCTTCTATTATAAATGGCAGTAGAAAGAAAAGAATTGCCAAAGGCAGCGGTACCACCATCCAACAGGTAAATAGCCTCTTAAAACAGTTTGAAGAAACTAAAAAGATGATGAAGAAATTTGCTGATATTGACAAAGACCTAAAGAAAGGTAAAATGAGGCTGCCTTTCTTTAGATGATATCGGAAGGTGGGCAACTTTTGAAGGAGGTGAGAAAGTGGCAGTCAGAATAAGATTAAAAAGGTTTGGGGCTAAGAAAAGACCTTTTTACAGGATAGTAGTAGCAGATTCAAGGTCACCAAGAGATGGAAGGTTTATTGATGAGATAGGATATTACAATCCTATAGCCCAGCCTGCTGAAATAAAAATAGATGTTGAAAAGGCTAAAAAGTGGCTTAGTGTTGGTGCCCAACCTTCAGATACTGTAAAGTCACTGTTTAAAAAAGAAGGTATAATTGGCAATAGTGCATCTCAATAATCCTCTCTTGTGAGGAGGTGTAATAATGGGAGAATTGGTTAAAACTATAGCCAAGGCGTTAGTTGACAATCCTGATGCTGTAGAAGTCAATGAAATTGAAGGACAGCAATCTGTTATCATAGAGCTTAAAGTTGCTCCCGAAGATATGGGAAAAGTAATTGGGAAACAGGGAAGGATTGCTCAAGCAATTCGCACGTTGGTTAAAGCTGCTGCCTTAAAAGAAAAGAAACGTGTGATTGTTGAGATAATCTAGGTGGTGGTATGGCTGATTATTATAATGTAGGAAAAGTTACTTCTGCCCATGGCATTAAGGGCGAAGTTAAAGTATATCCTCTTACCAATGTTCCCGAAAGGTTTTATGACCTTGAGTATGTATGGATTTTTGATGACCAACAAAGGCCCCACAAATATGACATTGAATATGTCAAGATTATATCTAAAGGAGTTTGTGTAAAATTAAAAGGAATTGATACTAGAGGCGATGCAGAAAAATTAAAAGGGGCCTTTTTAAAAGTTGACTCTCAAAATGCTTTGGAGTTAGAAGAAAATGAATATTTCATCAAAGATTTAGTGGGGATGAAGGTGTATACAGAAGAAGGAAGTTTTCTGGGTACATTGGTAGAGGTACTTAAGACAGGTGCAAATGATGTGTATGTAATAAAAACTGAGGAGAGGGAAATACTAATTCCTGCTATAAAAGAAGTGGTCAAAAAAGTTGATGTTGACAATAAAGTAATGGTGGTCCACCTTCTGGAGGGGCTATGATGATTTTTGACGTTTTAACCCTATTTCCTGAAATGTTTGATAGTGTTTTATCCTATAGTATATTGAAAAGGGCTATTGAAAAAGGAAAAATAAAAGTTAATTTGATAAATATAAGAGATTTTTCAAAGGATAAACACAAAAGAGTAGATGATTATCCTTATGGAGGCGGGCCAGGAATGGTGATGATGCCTCAGCCTCTCTTTGATGCAATTGAATTTGTAAAAAGTCAAGGAAATATCCCTGTATATTACCTTGGTCCTAAAGGTAAAATTTTTAATCAGGAAATGGCGGTTAAGATGTCTAAATTAGAAAGAATAGCCCTTTTGTGTGGCCACTATGAAGGAATAGATGAAAGAGTCTATTCTGTCATTGATGAAGAAATTTCTTTAGGAGATTTTATATTGACAGGCGGAGAGATAGCCGCCATGGCTATCATTGACGCTGTAACAAGACTTATTGAAGGAGTACTTTCACACCCTCAAAGCGCTATAGAAGAATCCTTTGCTAATAATTTATTGGAATATCCACAGTATACAAGGCCAGAAGTTTTTAGAGGTATGAAGGTGCCAGAAATTTTACTAAGTGGTAATCATGCCGAAATAGCTAAATGGCGAAGGCAAAAGTCTTTAGAGATAACTCTTTTAAAACGGCCAGATTTGCTTAAAAAGGCTGTTTTGACTGAAGAAGATAAAAAGTTTTTAAGAGAAAAAGGGTTTGACATTTAGAAGGTGGAAGGAGGGAAAAATAATGGACTTAATAAAAGCAGTTGAAAGTCAGCAGATGAGAAAAGACTTAACTCCTTTTAATGTAGGAGATACTATAAGGGTACATTATAAGGTTATTGAAGGAGATAGGGAAAGAATTCAGCCTTTTGAAGGGATAGTAATTAAAAAGAGTGGATCAGGTTTAAGAGAGACTTTCACTGTAAGACGTGTATCTTATGGCGTTGGAGTTGAAAGGACTTTTCCACTTCACTCTCCAAGAATTGAAAAGATAGAGGTTATAAGAAGAGGTAAAGTCAGAAGAGCAAAATTGTATTATTTGAGAAAGAGAGTAGGAAAAGCTGCTACAAAGATAAAGGAATTAATGTAAAAAGGGGTTATAAACCCCTTTTTTAAATATGTGGAGGAATTAGACATGATACAGTGGTATCCTGGACATATGGCAAAATCTAAAAAGGAGATAGTTTCTAACCTTAAGTTAGTAGATGTAGTATACGAAATAGTAGATGCGAGAATACCTAAAAGCAGTAGAAACCCAGATATTGATGATATTGTAAAAAATAAAAAAAGGATCATTCTTCTCAATAAAGCTGATTTGGCTGATGATGTAATTACGGATTTATGGATAGAATATTTCAAGGGAAAGGGAATAGAAGCGGTAAAAGTTAATTCAATTACAGGATTTGGCCTTAAAGAGATAAATGAAGCAACTAACAAAGTTTGTCAAGATATTTTGGAGAAGAAAAAGCAAAAAGGAATGATTCCAAGGCTGAGAGGAATGATTGTAGGTGTTCCAAATGTTGGTAAATCTACTTTTATTAATAAATTAATCGGCAGTAAAAGGGCAAAGACTGGCGATAAGCCGGGGGTGACAAGGGCTTTGCATTGGATAAAAACTCCTTATTTCGACCTTTTGGACACTCCTGGCATACTCTGGCCAAAATTTGACGATAAAAAAGTAGGAATTATGTTAGCAATTACTGGAGCTATAAAAGATGAAATATTGGACATAGAAGAAATAGCATTAAACTTAGTAGCAATCTTAAAAAAGTATTATCCCAATTATTTGATGTCCCGCTATAAAATTGATAAAATAGTAAATGAGGATTTTGAACTTTTAAAAGAAATAGGTAAAAAAAGAGGTTGTTTACTTGCAAGGGGAGAAGTAGATACATTAAAAACTTCTCATATTTTGTTGGAGGATTTTCGAAAGGGGAAATTGGGGAGGATTTCTCTGGAAAGACCATAAGGGGGATTTGATTTTTATGCTTTCTAAAGTAAAAAGTATGGCAGTCTTGGGGATAAATGCCTATGTGGTAGAGGTGGAGGTAGATTTATCTACTGGAATTCCTTCTTTTGATATTGTAGGCTTGGGTGATACAGAAGTTAAGGAAGCAAGAGACAGAGTAAGGTCTGCTATCAAAAACAGTGGCTTTGAATTTCCCCTCAAAAAAATTACTGTAAATTTAGCACCAGCTGATACTAAAAAAGAAGGCACTGCTTTCGATTTGCCTTTAGCAGTAGGGATTTTAAAATGCACAGAGGAGATAAAAGAGGAAAAAGAAGACATAGCCTTTGTAGGTGAACTTTCTTTGGACGGAAGCCTAAGAGGCGTAAATGGTATACTGCCAATGGTAATAGGGGCAAAGGAAAAAGGTATTTCCTCTATTGTTGTTCCTTATGAAAATGCTCATGAAGCGGCAGTTGTAGAGGGGATAAAAGTATATCCTATGAAAAATTTAAAAGAAGTGGTTGAATTTTTAAATGGAGATAGGGAAATAGAATCTTTTACTTTAGATATTAATAGTTTTTTTGATAATGTAGAATACGACGTAGATTTTGCTGAAGTAAAAGGGCAGGAAAATGCAAAAAGGGTACTTGAGATTGCCGCTGCCGGAGGCCACAATGTGCTAATGATTGGCCCTCCTGGAGCGGGTAAAACTATGTTGGCAAGGCGTTTTCCTACTATTCTTCCTCAGTTAAGTTTTGAAGAGGCTTTAGAAGTTACCAAGATATACAGTATAGCAGGATTGCTTCCAAAAGGTACGCCTCTTATCACTACTCGACCTTTTAGAGCCCCTCATCATACTATCTCTACAGTTGCTTTAGTTGGGGGAGGAAAATATCCTAAGCCTGGGGAAGTATCCCTTGCCCACTATGGAGTGTTATTTTTAGATGAGATTCCTGAATTTAAAAAAGATGCAATAGAAGTTTTAAGGCAGCCATTAGAAGATGAAGTGGTTACAATTACTCGTGTAAATGGTAGTTTTAGTTATCCGTGCAAATTTATTTTGATTTTAGCTATGAATCCTTGTCCTTGTGGCTATTATGGCGATGATACTCGCGAATGCCATTGTAGTGTAAATGAAATAAGAAGATACCAAAATAAGATTTCAGGACCTTTGTTAGATAGAATTGATTTACATGTGGAGGTAAAACCTCTTAAAAAAGATAAATATTTCGAAGAAGAAACGCCATCGGAAAGTTCCAAAGAAATTCGCGAACGAGTCATAAAAGCACGAGAAATGCAACTTAAAAGGTATAAAGGTACTGGTATATACTTTAATTCTCAATTAAAAGGAAATATGCTGAAAAAATATTGCAAACTTGATGAAGATACTAAAAAATTTTTAAATGAGGCTTTCGAAAAGTTTTATTTAAGTGCAAGAGGATATAATAAAATTTTAAAAATAGCTCGTACAATTGCTGATTTAGAAGGTGCAGAAAATATTAAGTTTGAGCATGTAGCAGAAGCATTACAGTATAGAATTGTTGATAGCAAATATTGGTATAAATAAAAATTACAATAAAAATTTTATGTAAAGTAATTAAGTCTCAATTGTGATAAGAAGGTGTTAGCTTGGAGATAACAAGTTTTTTTAATAGAGAAAGTATAAAAAATATTTTCTTTATTCTTATAGGGACTTTAATGTCTGCTATTGGTATTAACATGTTTATTGTTCATGCTAAACTTTTAAGTGGAGGAGTCTCTGGCATTGCACTTATTATACAGTATTTAACAAAGTTTCCTGCAGGATACATTATTTTTTTGCTAAACATCCCACTTTTAATTTTGAGCTATAAAAAAGTAAATTTAAGGTTTACAATTTTTACTATTATAGGTACTGTATCACTTTCTTTGTTTTTGGTGCTTACTTATTCAATAAAAAATATCTTACATATAAATGATCCATTACTTTTGAGTTTATACGGCGGAGTGTTAAATGGTTTAGGTATGGGAATAGTTTTTAGTAATCACGGGTCAACTGGCGGGTTAGATATAATTTCTGTAATTGTAAAAAAGAAATATGATAATTTTGAAATTGGGCATATTTCTTTTATCGTTAACTTTTTCATTGTAGCTATCGGAGCAGTATTTTTTGGTTTAACCAGTGCTCTTTACACTCTTGTCTCAATGTACATTACTTCCTATATGGTGGATAAAACTATAAAAGGTTTTAATAGACAAAAAATGGTGCTGGTGGTTACTGATAAAGTAGAAGAAGTGAGCAAAGAAATAATGACTACATTAAAAAGAGGGGTTACTTTGCTTCATGGAGAGGGTGCTTATACCAAAGAGAACAAAAAGGTTTTATATTCCATTGTGTCTTTAACACAGCTTCCACAACTTAAACTTATTGTACACCAAATAGATGAAAATGCTTTTATCTCTATATTAGATGTAGCCGAAGTCCATGGAAAAGGATTTATGAGGGAATTATTTTAAATTTCATTGCAAATTTTGAAATTTTCTCTTATAATTTTTTCTAAACGACATAAAATACTCAATTGAAAAGGAGTTGATAGCTTGAAAAAAGTTTTTTCAGGAGTACAACCCTCGGGAGATATTCACATAGGTAATTACTTGGGTGCAATGAGACAATTTGTTGCGCTACAAGATGATTATGAATGCTTTTTTTGTGCCGTTGATTTACATGCTTTAACAGTTCCTCAAGACCCTAAAGTTTTAAAGGAAAAAACTATTGAATTGGCAGCACTTTACCTTGCAATAGGTTTAGATCCTAAAAAAGTTACCATTTTTATTCAGTCTCACGTTCCTGCCCATGCAGAATTGGCATGGTTGCTACAATGTATAACCTATTTTGGTGAATTGAGCAGGATGACACAATTTAAGGATAAAAGCAAAGGAAAGGAATCTGTTTCAGTTGGACTTTTTACATATCCGGACTTGATGGCAGCAGATATACTTTTATACAATACCCATTATGTTCCTGTAGGAGAAGACCAAAAGCAGCACTTAGAACTGACAAGAGACATTGCGCAGCGTTTTAACAACAGATTTGGTGAAACTTTTGTAGTTCCTGAGCCTATGATTTTAAAACTTGGTGCGAGAATAATGAGTCTTACTGACCCTACTAAAAAGATGAGTAAAAGTGACAGTGATCCAAATAACAGAATCAATCTTTTGGACGAGCCTTCTTCAATTAAGAAAAAGATAATGAAAGCAGTAACTGATTCTGAGAGTGAAATAAGATTGGATTGGGATAATAAGCCAGGAGTCAGCAACCTTTTGACTATTTATAGTTTGTTTACAGGCATGGAAATAGAAGAAGTTATAAATAAATTTAACGGACAGGGTTATGGCACTTTAAAGAAGGAATTAGCAGAGGTCGTAATAGATAAATTGACTGTTATACAAAAAAATTATAAAGACCTCAGTAGAGATTATGTTTTGAAGGTTTTAAAGGAAGGGGCGGAAAGAGCCCAAGCTGTTGCTGAAAAAACTTTGAAAGAAGTAAAAGAAAAGGTGGGATTGATATTAAAAGATTAAAAAGGCGTTGGGGAAATGACTTAGTTTTTCAAAGGCTAATGTATCAGGATTTAAATAAATCTCAATCACGTCAAAGCGAGGCTGAAAATTTCGAAATTTTTCTGTTGAAGCCAAGTACAACTGGGCAATTTTCAATATTCTTTGTTGTTTATGAAAATTTACAGCTTCACTTCCAGTTCCAAAAGAGGTAGAGGTTCTTGTTTTTACCTCTACAAAAACTATTTCTTTTTTGAATAGAGCTATTATATCTATTTCCCCAATTTTGCATTTAAAATTTTTCTCTAAAATTTTATAACCTGATTTTAATAGATATTGGGCAGCTATTTTTTCTCCTAAGCTGCCTATTGTTTTTTTGTTCAATGTTTTTCATCCTTTCAGAATTTTTTCAATAAAAGTCTTTCTGTGGATAGGACAGGGACCGTATTTTTTTAAAGCTTCAATATGTTCTTTTGTACCATAACCTTTGTTTTTTTCAAAATTATACTGAGGATAGATTTTGTGGTATTCTTTCATTATTTTATCTCTTTCAACCTTTGCCAGTATAGAGGCGGCAGCTATAGAAATACTTTTTGAATCTCCTTTTACTATCGCTTTTTGATTTATCTCTATTTGAGGAATGGTAATAGCATCTACTAAAAGGTAATCAATTTTTTGTTGTATTTTTGAAATAGCAATCTGCATAGCTTTATAGGTGGCATTTAATATATTTATTTTATCAATTTCTTCGCAATCAACTATTCCAAAGGAATAAGAGATAGCTACTTTTTTTATTACCTCCGACAATACTTCTCTTTTTTCTTCAGATAGTTTTTTCGAGTCATTTATCTCAGGGATGAAAACATCCTTAGGAAATATTACACAGGCGGCAACTACTGGTCCTACTAAAGGACCTCTTCCTGCCTCGTCTACTCCAGCAATGAAATTTAAATTTAATTGATATAATTGATTTTCATAGTATTTTAGGTTATTTATTCTTTCTATTTCTTTTTCAAGCCACTTTTTAGCCGCTTCATTTAAGCTGAGAGATTGAAAGTCACAAAAGGGATTTTGGTATAAATAGTTTTTGAGTTGGCGTAGGTTATATAAGTTTGACATTGTATCACCTTTCTTTTTTCTTTATTTTATCACAGGTTATGTATTATAATAAAGATAATTAGGGAAAACGATGTTAAAGGGGAGCAATTATGGAAAGGGAAAAGATTTTTAAAATATGGTTAAGTACTGTCAAAGGAATAGGGTATAAAAGTTTTGTTCAATTGATGGAATTTTTCAAAACTGCGGAAGGTGTGTATAAAGCAAAAGAAATTGATATTTTTAAAGCAATAGGAAATAGAAAATTAGTACAAAATATAATAGAAGCTCAGAAGTTGAACCCTTTTGATTATATAGAAAGATTGCAAAATTCAAAAATAAGTGTATATACATTAGAAGAGGAGGAATATCCGAAAGAATTAAAAAATATTTATGATCCACCTCCTGTTTTATATTTGAAGGGGAATATAAATTTAAAAGATAATTTGCGCATTGCCATGGTGGGCGCAAGAAATGCTACTTTTTATGGAAAACAAGTGGCACAAAAATTGGCATATGAGCTGTCAGAAAGAGGTATAACAGTTGTAAGTGGCATGGCAAGAGGAATTGATAGTTTTTCTCATATAGGAGCGTTGAAGGGAAGAGGAAAAACTATTGCTGTTTTGGGAAATGGCATAAACATAGTTTATCCAAGAGAAAATAAAAAGCTGATGGAGCAAATTAGTGAGGAGGGATTGCTGGTTTCAGAGTTTCCTCTTGATTCTCCTCCACTGCCACAAAATTTTCCTCTGAGGAATAGAATCATAAGCGGGTTATCTCTTGGAGTAGTGGTAGTGGAAGCAGGAATAAAAAGTGGATCTTTATTGACGGCTCAATTTGCCTTAGAACAAGGAAGAGAGGTTTTTGCAGTACCTGGGAATATAACGAGTGCTTATAGCAGAGGAACAAATGAGCTCGTAAAACAAGGTGCGAAAATTGTAATTGGTGTTGAGGATATTTTAGAAGAATTTAATTTAAGAGAGGATGTACAACAAAAGATTGAGGAAAATCTTATATTTTCTCTTACGGAGGAAGAGAAAGAAGTGTACGATTTTATTTGTGAAGCTCCAAGAGATATAGAAGAAATAGCAGGCTATGTGAAAATAAAAATCTCAAAAGTTAATGCAATTTTATCTTCTTTAATGTTAAAAGGTATGATTGAAAAACTTCCTGGCAATAAATATGAGAAAAAAATATTTTGATAATTGTCAAAAACTTTGATATAATTATAAATTGTTTTGGAGGTGTCGAAATGGCAAAATCTCTAGTTATTGTGGAATCTCCAGCTAAAGCTAAGACTATATCTAAATTTTTAGGCAAAAATTTTAAAGTAGCAGCCTCCATGGGACATGTTAGGGATTTGCCTAAAAGTCAATTAGGTATCGATATTGAAAACAATTTTGCTCCTAGGTACATAACTATTCGGGGAAAAGGGGCTATTATAGAGAATTTAAAAAAAGAAGCAAAGGATGCAGATAAAATTTTTTTGGCCACTGACCCTGACAGAGAAGGAGAAGCAATTTCCTGGCATATTGCCCAATTGTTAAATTTGAATATTGAGGAGCCTTGTCGCATAGAATTTCACGAGATCACAAAAAATGCAGTGCAAACTGCTCTTAAAAGCCCTCGCTCTATAGATTTAAATTTGGTAGATGCGCAACAAGCCAGGAGAATTCTTGATAGATTAGTAGGATATAAAATAAGTCCCCTTCTTTGGAAAAAAATAAAGAGGGGATTAAGTGCAGGCAGAGTTCAATCAGTAGCAGCTAGGCTTATCTGCGACAGAGAAAGAGAAATAGAAGCCTTTGTGCCAGAAGAATATTGGAGTATTACCGTGATTCTCTCTGATAAGAAAAACTCTGGCAAGTTTGAGGCAAAATTCTACGGTACCAGAGAGGATAAAGTTGAGTTAAAGACAAAAGAAGATGTAGACAAAATATTAGCAGCATTGTCTGAAGAATACATTATAGATAAAGTAAAAACAGGTGTCAAAAAGAGAAATCCTTCTCCACCTTTTATCACTAGTACTTTGCAACAAGAAGCTTCGAGAAAATTGGGATTTACTGCAAAAAAAACTATGTTAATCGCACAACAATTATATGAAGGCGTAGAAATCAAAGGAGAAGGCAGTGTAGGTCTTATTACTTATATAAGGACAGATTCTACAAGGGTCGCAAATGAAGCTAAGGCAGAGGTATATAAATATATAGTTGAAAAGTTTGGAAAAGGGTATGCCAATCCTGAAGCAAATTATGCTTCTAAAAGAGCCAATGTGCAGGATGCTCATGAAGCTATAAGACCTACTTCTATTTACAGGGATCCCGAGAGTATAAAGGATTCCTTAACGCCAGACCAATATAAATTGTACAAATTAGTTTGGAGTAGATTCATAGCAAGTCAAATGGCACCTGCAATTTACGATACTGTTTCTATGGACATAGTAAATAATGGATATGTTTTTAAAGCCTCAGGGTCTAGCATTAAATTTTTAGGTTTTATGACAGTGTATGTAGAAGGAACAGATATGCAAGAAGAGGAAGAAAAAACTGTACCTGTACTTCAAGAAGGGACCAAATTGTTTTTAGAGGAATTAAAGCCAATGCAACATTTTACCCAGCCTCCGCCTCGATATACAGAAGCTTCTTTGATTAAAGAATTGGAGGAAAAAGGAATAGGTCGTCCCAGCACTTATGCTCCTACTATCTCTACTTTGTTGGAAAGAGGATATGTGGTAAAAGATAAAAAGAATTTAAAACCTACAGAATTAGGTTTTATTGTAACAGACGCATTAAAGGAGTTCTTTTCAAAAATTGTAGATGTAAAATTTACTGCTGAGATGGAAGAGCAGCTAGATAAGATTGAAGAAGGTCAAGTGAAATGGTATGAAGTAGTGGAAGAGTTTTATGAAGACTTTTATAATACTTTGAAAATTGCTGAAGAGCAAATGGAAGAGATAGACGTAAAGGAAGAAGTAGAAGTAACCGACGTTAAGTGTGAACTTTGTGGAAGAAATATGGTTGTAAAGAAAGGCAGGTATGGAAAATTTCTTGCTTGTTCTGGTTTTCCTGAATGCAAAAATACAAAACCTTTATACGAAAAGGTTGGTGTTAAATGCCCTAAATGTGGTGGAGAAATTGTAAAGAAAAAGAGCAAAAAAGGCCGAACTTATTACGCTTGCGAAAATGCACCTGATTGCGATTTTATATTGTGGGATAAACCTGTTGAGGAAAAATGTCCTGTTTGTGGTAGCATGTTAATAGAAAAAAATACAAAAAATGTACATATACTAAAATGTTCTAATCCAGGATGTGATTATCAAAAAGAAGTTAAATGAATTTAACAAAAATTTTGAATTAATTCTTGAAGCATTGTGAAAAATGTGTTAATATTAAACTATCTAAAGGGGTGTAAACATGTTTAAGGGTACTACCATAATTGCTGTGAGAAAAGGCGATAAAGTATCAGTGGCTGGTGATGGACAGATTACCTTTGGAGAAAATACAATTTTAAAACATGGAGCGAAAAAAATTAGAAGATTATACAATGGAGAAGTAATAGTAGGATTTGCTGGTTCGGTAGCTGATGCTTTGACTCTTTCGCAAAAATTTGAAGAAAAACTTGAGCAGTATGATGGAATAATTTTCATAGATGAAATTGACAAAATTGCCAGCAGCGGTTATACAGCAGGACCAGATGTATCAAGGGAAGGAGTTCAAAGGGATATTCTTCCTATAATTGAAGGTTGTACAGTAATGACAAAATACGGTCCTGTTAAGACAGACCATATATTGTTTATAGCAGCTGGTGCTTTTAACGTTGCAAAAGTGTCTGATTTAATCCCTGAGCTACAAGGAAGATTTCCTGTAAGAGTTAATTTAAAACCTCTCACAAAAGAGGACTTTATAAGAATATTAAAGGAGCCTAAAAATGCTCTTACAAAACAGTATCAAGAGCTTTTAAGAACGGAAGGAATAGAAGTTAAATACACTGATGAAGCAATTGAGGCTATTGCAGAAGTAGCATATCTTATAAATCAACAATCGGAGGACATTGGCGCAAGAAGATTGCACACTGTCATGGAGAAGTTGTTTGAAGAATTATCTTTTAATGCGCCAGACCTGAAAGGACAGCAAATAGTGATAACTGAAGAGTATGTAAAAGAGCAATTAAAGGATAGTCTCAATAAATACGAAGTTAATAAATACATTTTATGATAATAAAAAAACATAGGAGGATTAAAAATATGAGCACACTATTAGAAAAAACTAGAAAAGTAAATCGGATTTTGCAAAAAACAGGAATTCAACCAGTTGATTTTAACGAAATGGCTAGTATCCTAAAAGATGTCATTGAGGCCAACGTATATATTTTGAGTAGAAAGGGTAAAGTATTAGGTTACAGTATATTAAAGGATTATGGAAATGACATTTTTGCTCAAAGTAAAATAATACCTGAAGAATATAATGACAAACTTTTGCGAGTGACGGAGACGCTGGCTAATGATAAAGGTAATCTTTTTAAAGAGGATAAAATTTTATCAGATTTAATTTTGACTATAGTACCTGTCAATGGCGGTGGGGACAGATTAGGAACTTTAGTCTTATCAAGAGGGGTAAAAGAATTTACTGATGATGACTTGATATTAGCGGAATACGGTGCTACAGTAGTTGGTCTTGAAATTTTAAGGTCGAAAAATGAAGAAATAGAAGATGAAGCGAGAAAAAGAGCAGTTGTTCAAATGGCACTAGGAACACTTTCTTACTCCGAATTAGAAGCTATAAAAAATATTTTTGAAGAGCTAAATGGAAAAGAGGGATTATTAGTTGCAAGTAAAATAGCAGATAAAGTAGGTATTACAAGGTCTGTAATTGTAAATGCACTTAGAAAGTTTGAAAGTGCTGGCATAATTGAGTCAAGGTCTTTAGGAATGAAAGGTACCCATATAAGGGTACTAAACGATAAATTATTAGAAGAGTTAGAGAAAATGAAAAGATAAAAATTTAAACCCTTATTGAAAAATATAAGTCTCCGCTTTTATGCATGGGGTTGTACTTTAGCATGAAAGCAGGAGACTTAATTTTATGTAAAAGAGTCTTATGAAAATAGGACTTTTTTCTTATGGTGTAAACTATTACGGCATGATATAATATTATTCGATAAAAATTGATATTATTTTACAAAAAAGGCAGTATTAAAACAAAGTTAAATATTTATTTTTTTGGCTTATTTTAGCAGGATTTTTGGTTTGTTTGTCGAATTAAGTATAGTGTGGTCGAATAAGAGGAGGCGAGAAAATGCTGGATTTAGGAATTGAAAATATAGATTTATTACAAAAGGGATTGTACGCAGCCACTGTAAGAAACAATGTGATTGCCAATAACATCGCTAATGTGGATACTCCTAATTTCAAAAGGTCTGAAGTCAAATTTGAGGATATTTTAAAAGATGCTATAAATGGTACAAAGTTAAGAGGTTATGTTACAAACCCTAAGCATATTCCTATTGGCCCACCTGCTATTGATTCCATACAACCAGAAATTGTTCAAGTAAATGACACTTCCATGAGGTTAGATGGAAATAATGTAGACATAGATGCCGAAATGGCAAATTTAGCTAAGAATCAGTTGTATTACTATGCCCTTGTGCAAAGGGTAAGTGGAGAGCTTAATTCTATCATGACTGCTGTAAAAGATGGGAGGTAATTTAAATGAACTTATTTAGATCGATGGACATAAGCGCTTCAGGTCTAACTGCAGAACGAGTTAGGATGGATGTAATATCTCAAAATATAGCTAATGTAAATACTACAAGAACAGTTCAAGGAGGGCCTTATAGGAGAAAATTAGTGGTTTTAAAAGAAATACAACCTGACAGTTTCGAAAGCATTCTAGATAAAGTTAAAGGTAAATACAGTGGCAAAGGAGTAGAAGTTGTACAAATAGCTGAGGATGACCAAACTCCTCTTAGAGAAGTTTATGACCCTGGACATCCTGATGCTGACCAAAATGGATATGTAGAGTACCCAAATGTAAACATTGTTTCTGAAATGGTAGATATGATTTCTGCTACTCGTGCTTATGAAGCCAATGTAACAGCCTTTAATGCTTCAAAAGCTATGTTTCAAAAGTCTTTAGAAATCGGTAGGGGGTAGACATAAATGGTTAATCAAATAACACCGGTTAATCCAGTAACTTTGGATAGCACTTTAGAAGCAACACAGAATGGCAGTAAAATAGATACTTTTAGCGACTTTTTAAAAGAAGCCTTTAACAAGGTAAATGATTTACAGTTAACGGCAATGAAAAATGACCAAAAACTTGTAACTGGTGAAATTGACGATATAAATCAAGTGATGATAGATGCTGCGAAGGCTGACATTGCACTGCAGCTTACAATTCAAATAAAAAATAAAGTGCTGGAGGCCTATCAGGAAATAATGAGAATGCCATTGTAATGTCTTTAATTGAAATGAGGTGAATTAATGCCAGACTTCATTGCCAATTTTAGAGAACAACTGACAAACTTTTGGAATAAGTTTGATAAGAAACAAAAGATACAGTTAGGAATTATTGCTATTTTACTTTTTATAGGCATTTCTTTATTAGTTTACATAGTTAATAGGCCTAATTATGTAGTTTTATATTCAGATCTAAGTATAAAAGATGCGGGAGCGGTAGTTGAAAAATTAAAAACCGAATTCAAGATTCCATATAAAATATCGAACGATGGGACGACAATTTTAGTTCCTGTGCAATACAAAGATGAAGTGAGAATGAAACTTGCGACAGAAGGAATCCCACAAGGGGGATTTAGCTTTCAAGACGCTATGAATAACTCTCTTGCAACAACAGACCAAGAGAGAAGACAAAAGTATTTGTATTTTCTTCAAAATGAAATACAAAATTCTTTAAAAACTATAGATGGAGTGCAAGATGCTATTGTCAACATCGCGGTACCTGACCAAAATGCCTTTGTACTTTCTAATACTACTAATCAAGCTACAGCAGCTGTAATGTTGACTTTAAAACCAGGCGTAACTTTATCTTCTTCTCAAGTTAAAGGAATTATAGATTTTGTATCTAAAAGCGTTGAAGGTTTAAAACCTGAAAATGTCACTGTAATTGATAATAATGGGAAAATACTGACAGCGGAAAGCGATTCTACTGCAGAAAATGCTAATACTCAGTTTACTCTTCAAAAAAAAGTGCAAGAAGATTTGCAAAACAGCATTCAAACTCTTTTAGAACAGGTTTTTGGTCCTGGAAATGTAGTTGTTAGAGCTAATGTGACTTTAAATTTTGATAAAAAGACGCAAGATACTATAGAGTATTTGCCTGTTCAAGGAAATGATAATAAAGGAATTGTAAGGAGTATACAAGAACTCAAAGAAAAAGCGACAGGTACACAAGGTGGAAGTCCAGCAGGTACTGCTACGAACAACCCTCCTGTAATTTCAACAACTGGCAATGGTACTTCTGATTACAATAGAACTGAGATTACTATAAACTACGAAATAAATCAAATTAAGACAAGTCTTGTTCAAGCACAAGGGAAAATTGAAAGTATTTCTGTTGCGGTTGTTGTAAATCAAAATCTTAATAATTCTATGAAACAGCAAATTGCTGACTTGGTTACAAAAGCTGCAGGAGGGGATTCTCTTGTAAAAGTATCGGTTCAAGGAATACAATTTAACCAAGACCTGTTAAAGACAATGCAGCAGCAGGCAAAAGCTTCAAAGGGAGTACCAGTATATGTGTGGGCTATATTAGCGGCTTTAGTGTTAGGAGGCGGACTGTTCCTTATTATGATGAGAAGGAAGAAAAAAGAAACCTCTTTAACTACAGCTGAACAGGAGGTCTTAGCTACTGTAGAGCCTACTTATGAGATAGATTTCTCTGATAAGGACGAAAAGAAAAAACAGATAGAAAAACTTATAAAAGAAAAGCCGGATATTGTTGTTCAGATTATTAGGACATGGCTTAATGAAGAGTAGGTGGTGTTGTTATGGCGAGAGGTGCACTCACAGGCAGGCAAAAAAGTGCAATGCTTCTCATTGCGTTAGGGCCCGAGCTTTCAGCTCAAATATATAAACATTTAAGGGAAGATGAAATTGAACAATTAACTTTAGAAATAGCCAGTATAAGAAATCTTACTCCTGAAGAAAAACAAAAAGTTATAGATGAATTTTATAACATGTGCGTAGCGCAAGAGTACATAATAGAAGGTGGAATAGAATATGCAAAAGCAGTTTTAGAAAAAGCTTTAGGTACTCAAGAAGCTTTTGAGGTTATAAATAAATTGACTTCTACTTTGAAAGTAAGGCCTTTTGACTTTATAAGAAGAGCGGATCCCTCTCAAGTTTTAAATTTTATACAAAACGAACATCCTCAGACTATTGCAATGATTTTGTCTTATTTAAAGCCTCAACAAGCAGGAGCAATTCTATCCTCACTGCCTGAAAACTTACAGGCAGAAGTAGCTATGCGAATAGCAACAATGGAGAGCACTTCTCCTGAAGTAGTAAAAGAAGTTGAGAGAATTTTAGAGAGAAAATTGTCTTCCTTAGTCACACAAGATTATACTTCTTCAGGTGGTATTCAGACAATTGTAGATATACTAAATTCTGTAGATAGAAGTACAGAGAAAAATATCTTGGATACTCTTGAGTCTATAAACATTGAGTTAGTAGAAGAAATAAAGAAGAGGATGTTTATATTTGAAGATATTGTCACATTGGATTCTAGGTCTATACAGAGAGTATTGAGAGAAGTAGACAATCACGATATTGCTCTTGCACTTAAAGGTTCTAGTGAAGAAGTGCAAAGGGTTATTTATAGTAATATGTCTAAGAGACTTGCTGATATGATAAAAGAAGACATACAGTATATGGGACCTGTAAGATTAAAAGATGTAGAAGAAGCACAACAAAGAATTGTAAATATCATAAGAAAATTAGAAGATGCTGGGGAAATTGTAATATCACGAGGAGGAGGGGACGAAATTATTGTATAGGATATATAAACAAGGAGAAATAAACTTTTCCTCTCCCGTGATTTTAAGAATTGTGGAAAATGGCAATTACAAAGAAAAAGTGGAGAAAGTAATTGAATTGAGTGAACAAAGAGAGGATATAAAAAAAGAAAGTGCGGATTTAGCAAAGCAAATAATAGAAAGGGCGAGACAAGTCCAGCAAGAGATACTTAGGAAGACTAAGGAAGATGTAGAAAAAATCTTAATAGAAGCAGAGAAAAAAGCTAAGAAGATTGAAGAAGAGTATAAAGAAAAGGGCTATCAAGATGGATATACTGCAGGATATCAAGAAGGATACAAAAAAGGAGAAGAAGATGCTAAAGCTATAATAGAAGAAGCAAAGACTATTAAAGAAGAGATTATTAAAGAAAAACAACGAATGTATAAAGAAGCAGAAAGTGATATTGTAAATGTAATTTTGCTGGCGGTAGAAAAAATTGTAGGTAAATATGTGGAAGAGGATAAAGACATAATATTGAACCTTATCAAAAAAGGAATGGAAAACTACAATGCTTTTGACAAAGTAACGGTAAGGGTTAGTGAAGAGGATTATGAACACTGTATTAAAAACAAAGACAAAATTCTTAAAGACATAGAGTTTTTAGATGATGTAAATATCTTAAAAGATTTATCATTAAAAAAAGGAGATTGTGTAATTGAAACAAATTCTGGAGTGATAAACTCTGGCGTTAGTACACAACTTAAAGCTTTAAAAAACTTATTTGCGGGTGTGCTAAATGAGTAATATTGTTTTGAATAAATATAAAAAGGCTCTTCAAGAAAAAAGGCTAATTCAATATTATGGGAAAGTTTCTCAAGTAATAGGATTAACAATCGAAAGTACAGGGCCTCTTTCCAACATAGGAGAAATATGTAATATCAAGACTATTAACGGAAATACAATTTTGGCAGAAGTTGTAGGTTTTAAAGAAGAAAAAGTGTATCTCATGCCCTTAGGAAATATGGAGGGAATAGGAGCTGGCAGCAAAGTTATAGCTACAGGTCAAACCCTTAGAGTTAACGTAGGAAATGAACTCCTCGGAAGGGTATTAGACGGTTTAGGCAATCCTATAGATGGCAAAGGACCGATAAAATTTGAAAAATCTATTCCTATTAATAATGTGCCACCTGACCCTTTGGAAAGGAAGCGAATTAGAGAAGTTATGTCTCTTGGTATAAAAGCGATAGATGGACTACTTACCTGCGGCAAAGGGCAGAGAATTGGTATTTTTGCAGGAAGTGGTGTAGGAAAAAGCACGCTGTTAGGCATGATGGCAAGAAACGCGAAAGCTGATTTAAATGTAATAGCTCTCATAGGAGAAAGGGGAAGAGAAGTAAATGAATTTTTAGAAAAAGATTTGGGGGAAGAAGGCTTAAAAAAATCTGTAGTTGTAGTAGCTACTTCTGATACCCCAGCTCTTATAAGAGTAAAAGGCGCTATGACTGCAACTGCTATAGCTGAATATTTTAGAGACCAAGGGTTAGATGTTCTTTTGATGATGGATTCAGTCACTCGTTTTGCCATGGCTCAAAGAGAAGTAGGGCTTTCTATAGGGGAAGCTCCTGTTTCACGAGGTTATACTCCTTCTGTCTTTTCAGTTTTACCTAAGCTTTTAGAACGATCTGGATGTTCTAAAAAAGGCTCTATTACAGCTCTTTACACTGTGCTAGTAGATGGGGATGATTTGAATGAGCCAATTGCTGACGCAGTAAGGGGTATACTCGATGGGCACATAGTTTTGTCAAGGAAACTGGCTAATAAAAACCATTATCCTGCTATTGATGTATTAGCAAGTGTTAGCAGGGTGATAAATGACATAATTACAGAAGAACATAAAGAACTAATAGCGAGGTTTAAAGATATTTTGGCGACTTACACAGAAGCGGAGGATTTAATAAATATAGGAGCATATAATTTTGGCAGTAATCCTAAAATTGATGAGGCCATTGAGCTAAACGACAAAATGAACAATTTTCTTAGGCAGAGAATAGACGAGTCTTATGACTTTGAAACTACAAAACAACTGCTATATGAATCTATTAAAAGGTGATAAAATATGAAAAAATTCGAATTTAATTTGCAGCCAGTATTAAATTTAAAAGAACAGTCAGAAAAGATTGAAAAAGAGAAATTAGCAAAGGTCATGGCAGAGATAAATATTCAAAAAGAAGAATTACATAAATTAACTAAACATTTAAATGAAATCTTAGAAAAAACAAAAGTGGAGATGAAAGAAGGAACTACTATACATAAAATTCTTGAATCAGATGTGTATGTAAAAAAAATTCAACAGATGATTGAAGACAAAAAACTTTTAATAAAAAAGCTAGAAAAAGATGCTGATTTGATAAGAGAAAATCTTTTAAAAGTTTCAAAAGAGAAAAAGGCATTAGAGAATCTCAAGGAAAAGAGGTTTTCTGAGTACCAATACTTAATGGCTATAGAACAAAATAAATTTGTAGATGAACAAATAAGTTTTAGAGTTGCTAAATCCTATTAGGAGGATATATATGCAAAATCAAGATATACAAACAAAAAGAAACTCCAAAATTTGGCTGATAATTTTAATAATTTTTTTGATACTCGTAGGTGGAATAGTCTCAGCTGTTTACTTTAATCTATTCGGAAGTCAAACTTTTTTGAAAAAGCAATTAGCTAATGTTCCGGTTTTAGGTAGTTTAATTTCTCCAGTGCCAGTAGAAGACAAAAATACACAGATAAATAAATTAACTGACGAATTAAAAGCAAAAGATGAAAAGATTGCTGAGTACGAAACTCAATTGAAAGAAAAAGAAGACCAAATCAATAGTTTAAAAGCCGAATTGGAAAAAGTTCAAAAGGAGAGCGATTCACTCAAGCAACAGTTAGAAAATAAGCAGACTAACTTGAAAGACATAGCTAGTTATTATCAAAATATGGATCCGCAAAATGCAGCGCAAATACTCAATAACATGTCAGATGAAGATATAATAAAAATATTGAGGTACATGGATAAAGATAGTGCTTCAAAGATATTAGAATCATTAAAAGCTGAAAAGGCAGCAAAAATAACAAATATTTTATTGAAAAATGCTACTATGATTCCTTAGAAAGGAGGTGAAAAGAGTGATAGGAGTGGTGCCGGATACTGATTTATTACCATTTAAGATACAGCAGCCAAGGGCTGATAAAACCAAACCAGTTGTAGATTACAAAAAATTCCCTTCCCCAAAAGATAATAAGGCAAATAAATTTTCAGAAATGTTACAGCAACAGATGGCAATTAATGAAAATAAAGAAAATTCAACGGACAAAGTGGTATCTGATGGCAATGTTGAGTTAAATAGTCTTTTTTCAACTACACAATCACTGAAAAAAGAAAAAAATTTAAAATCTTTCCAAACAGAGGATTTATCGTTAGCAGATGTTTTCAATTGGTTGCAGCAGTTAATAAATGGATTAAACGTGGCAATTCAAAAGGATGATGGCAAGGAGTTAAGTGAAAAACAAAATTTTTATGTGGAATTGCAAAAAGAAGTACAAAAACTGATACAAGATTTTTTAAATAATGGGGTTTTGAATGTTGATAAACTATCGCAAAAAATAAGCCAGTTGTTAGAAGAAAAACTTGGTGTTAAGTTACAACCAGATGCAATAGCTACGGCAATTAAAAGTGACAACTTTAAGGAAGTTTTAAAAGTCTATAGCGATAAAAATGTAGATATAAACAACACGAACATTCAGACAACAGACTCAATTGTATTTTCACAACAAGCCATTAAAAAAGATGGGACAGATAATTTAACTCTATTAAATGAAAATTTATCTTTGATAGACAATCAGCGTATCCTTGAGGAAAATAAAGAAATCATACCAAAAACAAAGGATTCACAACCTGACTCAAATAGCAAGATTTTGACAATTAAAAATGAAAAAAATCTTGGAGAAAATCAGCAATTACAACAAAATGATTTTGCGTTTTTAAAAAATGATGGGAAGACTTTTGAAAACCAACTGATTAACCATCAAAGTTCGAAATTAAAAGAGGCTCCAGAATCACAAATTTTTGACCAAATAGTAAAGAGCATAAATTTTTTAAAAAACGACATGTTCTCTACTATAAGTATACAATTAAAACCAGAATTTTTAGGAAAACTCCAGATAAATCTTAAATCTGTAGATGGAAATATCATCGCTACTATAATAACTGATAGCGAGAAAGTGAAGCATCAAATTGAATCTAATATAGGGATTTTAAATGCTCAATTAGATTTAAAAGGAATTAAAATAGACAGTTTTAATGTGACAGTGGATAAAAATATGCAGTTTACTTCTCAATACAATGGACAACAGCAAAGTTACAATGACAACTCACAAGAACAGAATTTGCACAGAGTATATAGTGGGTATTTACACTATGATTTGGCGGAAGCAGAAGAAACAGAAACTTTACAACAAATTTACAATATCTCACAAGACCATATAGATGTGAGGGCGTAGAAAGGAGGGATATTATGGATATAAATACTAATTACAATGTTACAAGTATTTACAACAACAGAGTATCAACTCTAAATTCTCAATTAGGAAAAGATGATTTTTTAAAACTTTTGGTTACTCAATTAAAAAATCAAGATCCTTTAAATCCAATGGATGATAGAGAATTTATTGCACAATTGGCACAGTTTTCAACGTTAGAACAAATGCAAAACATGAATAGCAGCTTTAATGCGGTAAGAGCTATAAATTTGATAGGCAAAAATATATATGCTACCATTACTGACAATAATGGGAATTCTCAAACTGTGACAGGAAAAGTAGATGTTGTTTATAAGCAAAATGGAGAATACTTTTTACAAGTGAACGGCATAGATGTGCCAGTGGATGCTGTGACAGCTGTTTCAGAATGAGGTATAAAATGTCTGAGATAGTGAAAATCCCTCAAAACCTAAATGTCAATTACTTAGCCCAGAGAGTAGCAGGTAACAATGGGACTTCTACAGCCTTCAAAGAAGTTTTAAATGAAAAAATTGATGAACTAAAATTTTCAAAGCATTCACTTATGAGGATGGAAATGAGAAATGTTAAAATTACGCAGAAAGAATATCAAAAGCTTTTGGAGGCAGTAAACAAAGCTAACCAAAAAGGAATAAAGGATTCTCTAATCATAATAGATAACAAAGCCTTTGTAGTAAATTTAAAGTCTAAGACGGTTATAACGGCAATGGATGGAGAAATGTTAAAAGATAGTGTTTTTACAAATATAGACGGTGCTGTAATAATTTAAGCCGGACCTTAACGAGGGGGCTTATCGCTTTTGACTGACAGAGAAAGCGAGCAGCACCGAAAATAAAGTGAGGAGAAAAAATGTTAAGGTCAATGTATTCTGCAGTTTCAGGGTTGAAAGCTCATCAAGCAAGGATGGATGTAATAGGAAATAACATAGCAAATGTCAACACTGTTGGATATAAAGCCAGCAGAATGACTTTTAAAGAAATATTTAGTCAGACGATAAAAGGGGCTTCTGCGCCTCAAGGAAATGGCGGTGGAACTAATCCTCAACAGATTGGTCTGGGAGTAGCTATAGCTTCAATCGATACATTGTTCACAAGAGGCGGTGCACAAAGGACAGATAATCCTACAGACCTTTCAATTGATGGGAATGGATTTTTCATAGTCTCCAAGGGAGGAGCAAATTTGTACACAAGGGCAGGAAACTTTAGTTTTGACTCTCAAGGTGATTTAGTAACACCTGATGGATATAAAGTTTTAGGTTGGATGTCAACTGATGGTAAAACAGTAAACACTGATACAGGAAATTTAGTTCCAATAAGCCTTAAAAATTGGTCAAGTATAGACCCGGCAGCGACTACACAATTGGAAATAGGAGGAAACATAAATGCTTCCACAGAAATTAATGGCGCTATAAGTTATAACATATTAGTGTATGATTCACAAGGAGGAAGCCACATAGCTACAATTACTTTTACAAAAAATGATGCTACTACTTGGAACTGGAGTGTGTCTTCTTCTGATCCTGCTATTTCTTCTGTAGATGGTTCGGGTACACTTACTTTTGGTGCTGATGGAAGGATTTTACCAGATGCAAATGGTGTAAGAATAGCAAATGGCACACTCAACTTTAATATGAATACTGCCGTGACAAGTGCGACTATTGGTCCTGTTTCACTTGACCTTTCACGTCTTACAATGTTTTCGAGTGAAACAGATTTAAGGGAACTTAGCAAAGATGGAAATGAGGCGGGTTCTTTAGAGAGTATCAATATAGATAAATATGGCGTGGTGTCTGGCATATATTCTAATGGACGTAGGCAGGTAATTGGTCAAATTGCTATTGCGGATTTTCAGAATCCCATGGGCTTAGAAAAAGTAGGGAATACTATGTTTATTAACACAGTAAACTCAGGAGAACCAATGATAGGAGCAGCTGGTACAGATACAAGGGGTTCTATAAATCCTGGAACTTTAGAGATGTCTAATGTAGATTTAGCCAACGAATTTACCGATATGATCGTAACTCAAAGAGGTTTTCAAGCTAATGCGAGAGTTATAACTGCCTCTGATGAAATATTGCAAGACCTTGTTAATATGAAGAGATAATTATAGTCTGCTGGGCACAAAGCCCAGCAGATGTAATGGAGGAAAATTATGATTTATGTTACGCGTCTTAATAATGAAGAATTTATTATCAACGCTGAGTTAATTGAATTCATAGAGAAAACTCCCGATACTGTCATAAGCCTTACTACTGGTAAAAAAATAGTTGTAAAAGAAACACCGGAGGAGATTATACAAAGAGTTATCGAATACAAACAAAGAATTTTCACAATAGAAAAGGATAAAGAGGTGTTAGAATGAAGAGTAAAACAATTTTGATTGTTATTCTTATTATGATTTTATCGTTTAGTATTGCTTTCGTATATTTTAATAATTTTGCATCTAGTAACAAACCTAAAGAAATCACATATTATAATTATTCTCCTGGCGGAGAATTTATAACTAATTTAAAGGGAGACAGAAAATTTGTCAAGGCAACAATAAAGTTGCAAGTTGCAGATAAAAATACTTTAAAAATCTTAGAAGAGCGGACCCCCCAGATTAGAGATTTGATAATTCAAATTTTAAGAGGAAAAACAGATCAAGATGTGGAAGGGCCTGAAGGACAAGAGAAGTTAAAAAACGATATAAAAAATGAGATAAATAAAATAATAGGTGAAGGAAAAATTGTAAATGTATATTTTGATGAATTTATTGTTCAATAGGGAGGAGGGGGGCTTTTGGCTGAAATATTATCGCAGAGCGAGATAGATGAACTATTAAAAGCTTTTAGTTCAGGTGGGTTAGATGTCCAAGAAATTGAAAAAGCAGAAGAAACTAAAAGTAAAAAGATAAGAAATTATGATTTTAGAAGGCCTAATAAATTTTCAAAAGAACAACTGCGAACTCTTCAAATGATTTTTGAAAATTTGTCAAGGTCTCTAACTTCCTTTTTGTCAGGATATTTGAGAACAATAGTAAATGTTACAGTGGTCTCTGTTGACCAGCTGACTTATTATGAGTTTAGTAATTCTTTAAACAATCCAGTTTTCATTGCTATTATTGATGCAGCTCCTTTAGAAGGCCCTTTTCTCTTGGAATTTAATAATAATACTACTTATGCAATACTTGATAGAATTTTGGGAGGAATGGGAAAAGGCGAGCTTTTGGATAGGGATTACACTGAGATCGAGATTAGCCTTTTGACTAAAATTGTAAAACAAATACTTCCACTTTTCAAGGAACCGTGGAGTAATATATTAGATATTAATCCCTCTTTAATAAGAGTGGAAACTAATTCGCAGTTTGCTCAAATAATATCTCCTAATGAGACAGTAGCTTTATGTACTTTATCTATAAAAATCAATGAAACAGAAGGAATAATGAATTTTTGTATGCCTCATTTGACATTAGAACCTATTGTACCCAAATTAACGACGAAATTTTGGTTTTCTAGCATGAAAAAAGAAGAGAAAGTAAATCCTGAGCTTATAAAGAGTAAAATAAGCAAAACTTATATACCTCTTACTGCTCAACTTGGTTCTACAACCATTACTGTAAAAGAATTTTTGGAGCTTGAAATAGGAGATATAATTATGTTAGATAAACATTTCAAAGAGCCCGTAGACATAATAATCGATAAAAAAGTCAAATTCAGAGGTATACCTGGCATCAAAAATAACAAATACAGTGTAAGAATAACAGAAGTTATTTACAAAGGAGATGAAGAAAGTGAATGACTTTTTATCACAAGAAGAAATAAATGCACTATTAAAGGGATTAACGGAGGAATCTACTGAAAACCAAGTTGCAAATTTAAAAGAATTAACAGAAGAAGAAAAAGATATATTAGGTGAAATTGGAAATATAAGTTTTGGCACTTCAGCCACTACTTTATATACTTTATTGAGAAATAAAGTTACTATTACTACTCCAAAAGTTTCAGTACTATCTTGGGAAGAGTTGAAAAAGGAATTTAATATTCCTTACGTGGGTGTTGAAGTAGAGTACACGGAAGGACTAAAAGGTCATAACCTTCTTATTTTAAAAAAAGAAGATGTACTTAAAATGACAGATTTGATGATGGGGGGAGAAGGAAAAGTAGAAGATGGAGAAATTACTGATCTGCATTTAAGTGCAATAGGAGAAGCCATGAACCAAATGATAGGTTCTGCTGCTACTTCCCTTTCTACCCTTCTCAATAAAACTATAAATATTTCACCGCCTAAAGCTTTTATTGTTGATTTTACTGCCTCTTTGCCAACAGATATTTCATTTCCGGAAGGCGATGTAGTAAAAATTGCCTTTAAAATGGAAGTAGGAGAAATAATCGATAGTGAAATTATGCAGCTTTTGCCTCTTGATTTTGCTAAGGAACTAGTGCAAAGTGTTTTGTCGAAAAATGAAGAAAAACCATCAGAAGTGACTTTCCAAGAAGAGAGTTCTAATGTTATAATAGAAAATGATGAAAAGATTGTCGAAACAGCTAATAATATATCACCAGGGGGGAAAGTTACCAAGAAAGAACAGAAAGTCAATGTAAGTCCTGTAGTTTTTCAAAGCTTTGATGAAGAACCTACATCTAAAAGCAAAGAAGATAAAGAAAATTTAGAGTTAATATTGGATGTTCCTCTTACGATTACTGTCGAATTAGGCAAGACTAAAAAACTTATAAAAGATATTCTAGAATTAAGTGAAGGTTCTATTATAGAATTAGATAAATTGGCGGGTGAACCAGTGGATATCTTAGCAAATGGAAAGTATATAGCTAAAGGAGAAGTAGTGGTAATTGATGAAAATTTTGGGGTTAGAATTACAGATATTGTTCACCAAAGCAAAAGAATTAGCAATATAGAATAAAGATAAGGAGGAATCATTTGTGAGCAAAATAATGATAGTTGATGATGCTGCTTTTATGAGGATGATGATTAAAGATATTATATCAAAAAACAATTTGGGGAGTGTAGTAGAAGCTGAAAATGGTGCTGTAGCAGTAGAAAAATATTTTCAAGAAAACCCAGATCTGGTCATTATGGATATTACTATGCCGGAAATGGATGGAATACAAGCAGTAAAAGCAATCCGTGCAAAGGATCCTAATGCAAAAATAATAATGTGCTCTGCTATGGGGCAACAAGCTATGGTTATCGAGGCAATTCAAGCAGGAGCAAAAGATTTTATCGTAAAGCCTTTCCAACCTGATAGAGTAGTGGAAGCTATTAAAAAATTGTTGAAGTGAGGCGCTTAAAGTGTCTAATGGCACAGAATATGTTTTTCAATTGATATGGTATTTAATTGCTTTCCTTTTAGTAATTGGAGCGGCTTTCTATATAACCCGATTTATAGGACAAAGTACTTTAAGATATACTCGATCTACTAATTTACAGGTGATAGATTACATCATTTTGGGTAGAGATAAAGGTTTATATATAGTGAAGGTCGGAGACAAATTTTTTCTAATAGGTGTGAGTAATAACAATATAACTTATCTTACAGAAATAAATAAAGAAGATATGAAAGTTCCAACTAATGATAAAGATTTTGTGACAAATTTGAATATTTCAATAGAACGATTAAAACGGCTAAAAAACAGATATTTGTCTAAAAAAGATGGTGAGCAAAAATGAATTTAGGAGATTTGGTTTCATCAGTGACAGCTCCTTCAAATATGGCAACAAGTTTACAAATAGTTCTTCTATTAACAGTTTTGACATTAGCTCCATCTATTTTAATAATGATGACTTCTTTTACTCGGATAGTGATTGTATTATCTTTTTTAAGAAATGCATTGGGGCTACAGCAAATGCCTCCTAATCAAGTACTAATTGGTTTGGCTTTGTTTCTCACTTTATTCATAATGGCACCAATTGGGCAAGATATCAACAATAATGCTATTAAACCTTATACAGAAGGAAAAATAACTCAAGAGGAAGCGTATCAAAATGCTATCAAACCATTGAAAAATTTTATGTTGAAGCAAACAAGGCAAAATGATTTAAATCTTTTTGTGAGTTTGGCTAAAATCAATATAAACAATGTAGAAGAATTACCTATGAGGGTAGTCATTCCTGCTTTTATCATCAGTGAATTAAAAACTGCTTTTGAAATTGGCTTTATAATTTACATTCCCTTTTTGATAATTGATATAGTAGTCGCCAGTGTTTTAATGTCAATGGGTATGTTTATGTTGCCACCTGTTTTGATATCTCTTCCTTTTAAAGTATTACTTTTTATTTTGGTGGATGGATGGAACCTGGTTGTAAAATCTTTGATTTTAGGTTTTAGATAGGAGGCAAAACAAGTTGAATACGGGAATGGTTATAGATATAGGAAGAGAAGCTTTAACTATTGCCTTAACAGTTGCTACTCCTTTATTAGCAGTAGCATTAGGGGTAGGACTTTTAATTAGCATTTTTCAAGCTACTACACAAATTCAGGAACAAACTTTATCTTTTGTTCCTAAAATTGTCGCTATACTTATAAGTCTAATTCTATTTGGGCCATGGATGCTTACTACTTTGGTCAACTACACTCAAAGGTTGTTTTTAAATATTAATAATTTTATAAAGTGATGTAAAATGGATATAATTCAGTATTTACTTCAAAATGTTCAAGTTTTTATATTACTTTTCGTCAGAATGCTTGGCATTTTTATACTTACACCTTTTTTTGGTACAAAAAATGTTCCTACTACTTTTAAAATAGGTTTAGGTTTTTTTGCTGCAGTAATTGTTTTTGATACCATGGGACCAGTGGATTTGCAAATAAATAATGTTTTAGATTACTTTATTGTTGTCATATCTGAGTTCATTGTTGGACTCGTGATAGGGCTGGCATCTATGATATCCTTCAGTGCTATACATTTAGCCGGTCAGCTAATTGATTATCAGTTGGGTTTTGGACTAGTAAACATTTTAGACATTCATAGTGAAACCCAAGTTCCTTTAATGGGAAATTTCATATATATTTTGACAATCCTTATCTTCATGCTTATGAATGGCCATTATACCTTATTTACAATGTTGGCTAAAAGCGTTGATATAATTGCTATTGGCAAAGTTGCTTTTGATTTACCTGGTATGTCTCAGGTCTTAACAAAAATGGTCTCTGATATGTTTATATTAGGTTTTAGAATAAGTGCTCCTATAATTTTAACAACTCTTTTGACAGATTTAACTCTGGGAATAATCTCCCGTACTATACCTCAGCTTAACGTCTTTATGATAGGAATGCCAGCGAAGATTTTTGTTGGAATCTTTACTTTGCTTATTATGTTGCCGATGTACCTGACAATTATAGATTTTATGTTTAATGGAATGAATGCTGATATTTTTAGATTGATGAAATTTATGACAAGGTGATAGTTTTGAGTAAAATAAATTTACAATTGTTTGCTGAAGAAAAAACTGAACCAGCTACCCCTAAAAGGCGACAAGACGCAAGAAAAAAAGGACAAGTCTTCCAAAGCAGAGAAATAACTTCTGCTTTAGTAATTGTAGCAGGTTTTTTGGCAGTAAATATACTTACAATGCCTTCTTTAGAAAAAATGATGGCTTTAACAAAGTATTTGATTTATACCTATTCTGGAGCTAATGACGATGTTTTTAATGTAGTAGGTATACGAAATCTGTTTACATACGTCTTGCAACAAGCAATATCAATAATTATGCCTATAATTTTATTGATTTTTGTTGTTTCTCTTGCATCAACTTATCTCCAAGTGGGTTTTGTATTTACAGCTGAGCCCCTTGCCTTTAAATTTGAAAGATTAAACCCTGTGGAGGGCTTCAAGAGAATTTTTTCAAAAAGAGCATTGGTAGAATTAGCTAAATCTATTGCTAAAGTGGTAGTTCTTTTCTATATAATGTACTCTTTTTTAGCTTCTCAATATAAAGGTATACCAATGCTTCTTGATATGTCAGTTCATGACATATTAAAATACGCTTTAAATATACTTTTAGGAATTATTATTAGAATAGGAATTGTACTTATTGTTCTTGGAGCGTTAGATTATTTCTTCCAGTGGAGAGAATATGAAACAAGTCTTAAAATGAGTAAAGAGGACATAAAGGAAGAGTTTAAAGAGACAGAAGGAAACCCACAGATAAAAGCAGAGATAAGAAGAAAGCAGCGACAAGTTTCTATGAGAAGAATGATGCAAGACTTAAAAAAGGCAGATGTCGTAATAACAAACCCAACTCATCTTGCTGTTGCTCTTATGTACGATAGTAATGTCAATGACGCACCTGTAGTGATAGCTAAAGGGCAGGACATGATTGCCCTCAGAATGAAAGAAGAAGCTAAGAAATTAAATATCCCTATAGTAGAGAATAAGCCATTGGCTCAGGCACTGTATAGGTCTACTGAAATAGGAGACATGATTCCATCAGAGCTTTATCAAGCTGTAGCTGAAGTTTTGGCTTATGTCTATAGCCTCAAGGGAGAATAGGAGGGATAATTTGAAAGCCTCTGAGCTTACTGTGGCTCTTTTTGTAGTAGGAATAGTCTTACTCATAATGATTCCTGTACCACCTGTTATCATGGACTTTTTATTAATATCTAACATAACTTTGTCTATAATAATACTTTTAACTACCATGTATGTAAAAGATGCTTTGGATTTTTCTATATTTCCTTCTATATTATTAATAACTACTCTTCTGAGACTGGCTCTTAACATTTCGAGTACAAGACTTATTTTAAGCAATACCTACGCAGGTAACGTAATACAGGCCTTCGGAAGTTTTGTAATAGGTGGAAATCCAATTGTCGGATTTATTATTTTCTTGATAATTGCAATTGTACAATTTATCGTCATAACCAGAGGAGCAGAGAGAGTATCTGAAGTGTCAGCAAGATTTACCTTGGATGCAATGCCGGGAAAGCAAATGGCAATAGATGCTGATTTAAATGCAGGCCTCATAACAGAAAAAGAAGCGCGGGAGAGGAGAAAAGAAATACAGCAAGAGGCAAAATTTTATGGAGCAATGGATGGTGCTAGTAAATTTGTCAAGGGCGATGCAATTGCTTCTATAATTATTATCATCATAAACATTGTGGCAGGTCTCATTATTGGAATGGTGATGAAGGGAATGGATATAAATAGAGCTTTAAATACTTATATTGTTTTAACAGTAGGCGATGGTTTGGTAAGTCAAATACCAGCACTTTTAATATCAACTGCTACTGGAATGATTGTCACTCGTTCAGCTTCTGAGTCGAATTTAGGAGGGGATGTAATAAAACAACTTTTCAATCAGCCTCATATTTTGAAAGTGGCAGCTGGGTTACTCTTTGCACTGGTATTGGTGCCTTCTTTACCTAAACTTCCTCTTATCTTAATAGGTTCGTTGTTTGCATATCTTGGATTTGCAGGAACTCAAAAAGTAACAATAAAAGAAGAAGAACAAGAAGAAAATATAAAAGAGTTAGAGAATATAAGGGATCCTAAAAAAGTATATGAATTATTGCAAGTGGACCCTATTGAACTGGAATTTGGTTATGAATTGATTCCTCTTGCAAGTGGAGAATTGTTAGATAGGATTGTCATGATAAGAAGACAAATTGCTCTTGATTTGGGTATCGTGGTCCCAATGATTCGTTTAAGAGATAATATTCAATTAAAGCCTAATGAATATATTATAAAAATTAGAGGAAATGAAATTGCCAGAGGTAAGGTATACGTTGATAGATATATGGCTATGACGGCAGGAGAAATAGATGAAGATATTTCTGGGATTCGAGAAAGAGAACCAGCTTTTGGATTGCCTGCAATTTGGGTAGATGAAAACGAAAGGTCAAAAGCAGAAGCAAGGGGATATACAGTAGTAGATGTTCCTTCTGTCATCGCTACTCACCTTACTCACGTCATAAAACAGCATGCCCATGAACTTTTAGGAAGGCAAGAAGTACAGAGTTTAATTGACAATGTAAAAACTACAAATCCTGCCTTAATAGAAGAATTAGTTCCTAAGCTTTTAACAATAGGTGAAATAGAAAAAGTGCTTTCTAACCTTTTAAGAGAGGGGCTATCTATAAGAGATTTAGTTACAATATTAGAGACTTTAGCTGATTATGCTCCTATTATACGAGATACAGATGTTTTAACAGAGTATGTAAGACAGGCTTTAGCTCGTACTATTTCCAATAAATATGCTCCATATGGTAAGATTGAAGTTATAACGTTAGATCCGAGTGTTGAACAGTTAATATCCTCTAGTATAACTCAGACAGAACATGGTTCTTATTTAGCATTGGAACCTTCTTCGGCACAAAGGATTTTAAAGAGTATCCATGAATTAGCAAAAAAGGTAACTTTAAAGGGTGGACAACCTGTAATTCTGACAGCGCCTGTAACTCGATTTTATCTCAGAAAGTTAGTAGAACAAGTTTCTCCTGATATTGCTGTTTTGTCATATAACGAACTTTTACCAAATATTGAAGTTGTATCGGTGGGGACGGTGAGATTAAATGAAAGTTAAAAAATATATTGCTAACGATTATCAAGAAGCTTTAAGAATGATAAAAGCGGAAATGGGAAGTAACGCTGTAATACTTCATCAAAACAAAATTAAAGAAAGAGGGATTATAGGACTTTTTAAGAAGAGTAAAGTGGAAGTAGTAGCAGCGGTAGAAGATTACCCACCGGTAATCCCTAAAGAAAGTATTACAAAAAATGATATAAATGAACTTAAAAATTTGATTAAAACTATAGCTACCAATAAAAATGGAACGGTTACAGAAGCTAAGGAGAAAACCTTAGTTTCTAAATTAATAGATTATGGAATAGAAAGGGAAGTGTCTCAGTTATTGGGGGAGGGAATTGATGAATTTGATAATAAAGGAATAAAAATTTTAAAGGAACGAATAGATGCTTTTATGGGACCTCCTCAAAAATTGAATACTGAAAAAAGCAAAAAAATTTTGTTCATTGGACCTACTGGAGTGGGGAAAACTACTACCATTGCAAAAATTGCTTCTAATTTGATATTGAATGAAGGTAAAAATGTAATGCTTGTTACAGCAGACATTTTCAGAATAGCGGCGGTAGACCAGCTGAAAACTTATGGAGAAATTTTAGGAGTGCCAGTAAAAGTAGTAAATAATATTTTTGACCTTCATAAACTTCAGCCAGAGTTTGAAAAGTACGATGTTGTTTTGATAGATACAGCGGGAAGAAGCCATAAAGATGAAAAGCGAATAAATGAATTAAAAACCTTCATTAAATATGCAAACTGTGATGAAACTTATTTATGCTTGAGTGCTACGACTAAATCGGAAGATTTAAAGGAAGTGATAAAAAGATATGAATTTGCAGGAAATTATAAATTGATTTTTACAAAATTAGATGAAACCGATAATTATAGTTCTATTTTAAATGCTGTTTATTATTCAGGGCGGCCAATTTCTTATTTTACAAATGGACAAATAGTTCCTGATGATATAACTTTAGCAGGAAGTGAAATTATCGCCTCAAGCATAGTAAAGGGGAATTAGTATATGATGGACCAGGCTGAAAGTTTAAGAAAATTGGTTTCCCAAAAGAAGAAGATAAAAAGAAGCAGGGTTATTACAATTACAGGTGGTAAAGGCGGAATTGGCAAAACATGTATCTCAGTAAATCTTTCTTTGGGGCTTAAAAAATTGGGCTATAATGTTACGATTATTGATGCAGATTTGGGATTTTCAAATGTCGAAATTGAATTAGGAGTTACTTCTAAGTATACTTTATTAGATGTTTTATACAACAACAAAATGATAACAGAAGTTATAAGCGAAGGACCTTTAGGCATAAAATACATATCTTCTGGTGGAGATTTCAACCTTATCAATGAAGGAGTGGATTTAAGCCTTTTTCTAAACAACATTAAAATTTTAGACTATTATTCCGATTTTATTATTATAGATACGGGTGCAGGGCTCAATAACGTAGTTAGCAATTTTTTGAAAGCGGCTGATGAAGTTTTACTCATAGTAACTCCTGAACCCACGTCTATTATGGATGCATATACTCTTATTAAGTATTCACTGGTAGGTGAAGATAAAAAGATTAATGTGCTGATAAATAAGGTAAAAAATTTTAATGAATACAAAAAAATTTATGACAGGTTTGAAACAGTAGTTAAAAACTATTTAGGTGTATCTTTGATTGATTTAGGTTATTTGGAAAATGACGAAAAGATGATGGAATGTATAATTGAGCAACATCCCATTGTCCTTAAATATGAAAATAGTAAAACCTCAAAAAGGATATTGCAAATTGCAGCTCAAATAGCTAATCAACCTCCTCCTATAGAAAACAAGGGGTTGTGGGGTATTTTTTCTAGACTTATAAATAGAGGAGGATTTAGATGAATGAGATAAATTTACTACCGGGGCAAAAATTGAGGATAGGTTTAAACAATGGCAAGACCATGTACTCATCTCAAGTACAGGATATTTCTAAAAATGGAACTATATTAATTGATACTCCAGTATACAGTGGACATTTAGTTCCTGTGAGAATAGGTTCAATAGTTCAAATAATTTATTTTACAAAACAAGGTTTATTTACCTTTTATGCCAAGGTTTTAAATAGATTTTCTGGAAAACTTGCTCTTTTAGAAATAATGCCTATAAGCAGTGTAGAAAGATTGCAAAGGAGACAGTATTTTAGATTAGAAAAAGTGATTCCCTTTACTTATACTATTAGTGGTGGAGAAGAAGATAAGGTTTATAAAGGCCTTATTCAAGATATAAGCGGTGGAGGATTAAGATGTAAGGTAGATAAAAAATTAGAGGTAGGGACTATCATAAATTGTGTTTTTACATTAGATCAAGAGATAACAGTAAGCGGAAAAGTAGTGAGATATGAAGAATTATTAGAAAAGGGATATGAAATTGGCGTCTGTTATGTGGACATTGATGAAAAAGTAAGAGAAAAGATTATAAGCTATATCTTTGAAGAACAGAGAAAAAGTAGACAAAAAGGGATTGAATGATTTATGAAAAATGATTGTCTTGTTATAATAGGGGCTTCTACTGGGGGGCCTAAAGCACTGCAATATATATTAACAAATTTACCAAAGGACCTTTTTGCTTCAGTAATTGTAGTACAACATATGCCAGAAAAATTTACTAGAATGATGGCAGAAAGATTAGACCAAAGTTGCAAGATCAAAGTAAAAGAAGCAGTAGATGGAGAGGTAATTTTGAAAAATGTAGCTTATATTGCACCTGGCGATAAAAATTTATTATTAATTGAAGAAAATGATAAAATAAAAATTAAACTTTCTACGAATTTTGAATCTGTTTATAAACCTTCCATTGATGCTACTTTTATAAGTGCTTCCCAAATAAATGCCTGCATAATAGCTGTTATTTTGACAGGTATGGGAAGTGATGGTTCAAAAGGACTTAAATATTTAAAAGAGAAAGGAAGTTTTATTATATGTCAGGATATCGAATCTTCTCTGGCAAAAGGAATGCCTTATAACGCTATAAAAACAGGATTTGTTGATAAAATCCTTCCTTTGGATAAAATTCCAGCAGAAATAATTGAGAAGGTGAGGGGATTTTATGGAAAATAATCAATACATCGATATATTTATTGAAGAATCACAAGAGCATATAGAAAATTTAAATAGCAATTTATTGCTTTTGGAAAATGACCCTAAAAATAGGCAAATAATCGATGAGATTTTTAGGTCTGCCCATACTTTAAAGGGTATGGCTGCTACTATGGGCTTTGAAAACATGAATAAATTAGCTCATAAAATGGAGGATGTATTACAAGAGGTAAAAAATATTGAAAAAAGATTACTGTCTATCGCTGAGGTCAACAAGGTGGAAGTGGAACTAATAAATATTGATTTAAATAAAGAAGGAGAAACATTTGTCAAGGAGGCATCTTTTTCACAATCTCAAAGTTTTGAGAACATAAAAAAATCTCAAAGCAATAATAAAACTTCAAAAAGTGTAAGAGTAGATATCGACAGATTGGATAATTTAATGAATTTAGTAAGTGAACTTATAATCATAAAAACCCGCCTTGAAGGATTAGAGGCAGATAACAGAAACTCTGAAACTGCAAGTGCTATTGAATATTTAGAAAGAATAACTACTAATTTACATGATGCTGTTATGAAGGTAAGAATGGTACCGGTTGAAAGAGTATTCAATAGATTCCCAAGAATGGTAAGGGATTTATCTTACGAGTTAGGCAAAAAAATTATTCTCAATATGTATGGACAAGATACAGAAGTAGATAGAACTGTTATAGATGAAATCGGTGACCCTTTAATTCACCTCATAAGAAATTCTATTGATCATGGTATCGAAATGCCACAAGAAAGGTTGCAAAAAGGGAAACCAGAACAAGGTACTATTAATTTGAGAGCTTATCATGAAGGTAATAATGTCATAATAGAAGTTAGTGATGATGGAAGAGGAATTGATATAGAAAAAGTCAAAGCAAAAGCAGTAGAGAAAGGCATTTACACTGCTGAGCAAGTAAATGACCTTTCGAAAGATAAAATTTTGGACCTTTTATTTAGGCCAGGTTTTAGCACTACTGACAAAGTTACAGATATTTCTGGCAGAGGCGTAGGATTAGATGTAGTAAAAAATAAAATCGAATCTTTAAACGGCTCAATTGAAATATTATCAGAAATAAATAAGGGAACAAAATTTATAATTAAACTTCCTCTTACTTTAGCAATTATACAAGCTTTATTAGTAAAAGTAGGAGATGAAAAATTTGCAATTCCCCTTAATTCAATTTCAGAAATAGTTCATAAAAAAGAGGAAGAAATACACAATGTTCAAGGAAAGGAAGTAGTTCTTTTTAGAGGAAAGGTAATTCCAATAATAAGATTAAATGAAGTATTAGAAACCAAAAAGATTTCTAATAATGGAAATTTGGTGTGTGTAATTATCAAAAAAGGCGAAAATTTAGCATGCTGTACTGTAGATGAATTAATTGGTCAGCAAGAGATAGTTATAAAACCATTAGGGAAGTATCTTTCTAATGTCAAAGTTATTGCAGGAGCTACAATATTGGGAGATGGCCAGGTAGCCTTGATTGTCGATGCCAACAATTTGTTTTAACAGGGAGGGAGAATTTTGAGCCTATATGTTATCGCCAAAATTGATGAGGAAGAATATGCAATAAACATAGAAAAAGTGCAGACTATAGAAAAAGTAATGCCTATAACAAGAGTTCCTCAGACTGAAAGTCATGTAAAAGGCGTTATAAATTTAAGAGGAGAAATAATTCCTGTGATTTCTTTAAGAGTAAAATTGGGTTTAGCAGAAAAAGAGTATGATGAAGATACAAGAATTGTGGTTTTAAAGGCTTACGATATGTTAGTAGGCATGATTGTAGATAATGCTAATGAAGTGGTTGATATTGCAGAAGAAGATATTGATAACTTGGTTTTTAATGAGGCTTCTGACGAATTTGGAAAATTCGTCAGCAAAGTAGGAAGAATTAAAGATAAGGTATTTCTCATTTTAGATTTAAAAAAATTATTAGATGTCAGGGTGTGAGAAATGTGGATATTAACCGATTAAATGAAATGTACATAGACATTTTAAAAGAATTAGGAAATATTGGATCAGGAAATGCTATAACTGCTCTTTCAACAATGATTGGCAAAAAAATGGACATGCAAGTGCCAAAGGTAAAAATTCTAGATTTTAAAGAAGTATCAGATATATTTGGCTCTGCTGATACGATCATTGTTGGCATTTATTTCGATCTAGATGGAGATGTAAAGGGTAATATTCTTTTTGCACTTGATATAAAAAGCGCTGCTTCTCTTATTTGGAGTCTCATGGGATTGGAAGTAAAAGAAGAATTTGATGAGTTAGAAAAATCCGCTTTAGAAGAAATAGGAAATATTATGGCGGGTAGCTATGTAGCCTCGTTATCTACTCTTACTTCTTTAAATATAAAAATTTCACCTCCCGCAATAAGTATAGACATGGCAGGAGCAATTTTGAGTGTTCCGGCTATTAAATACGGAGAAATTTCTGATAAGATTTTGTTTATTGAGACCCAATTTATAGAGGGAGAAAAACTTATAAAAGGTGATTTCTTCTTAATACCAGATATTAATTCTTTTGATTTAATACTAAAAGCGCTTGGAGTTGAAGTGAATGGAAAATAAGATTTACAGGGTTGGAATGGCAGATGCAAAGGTCACACAAAGCCCAGGAATTCTTACAACTATTGGGCTGGGGTCTTGTGTGGGAATTGTTCTTTATGACCCTTTAACTAAAATAGCAGGGTTAGTGCATATAATGTTACCTTATAGTGACAAAATATCTGATAATTCTAACAAACTTAAGTTTGCCGATACCGGTATCCAAATTTTGATTGAAGAAATGGTAAAAATAGGTGCTAATTCTAAAAGGTTGATTAGCAAAATTGCTGGAGGAGCGCAAATGTTCTCTTCTAAAATAAATTCTGACATTATGAACATAGGAGAAAGAAACGCTATTGCTACTAAAGAAGTGCTAGGAAAACTTGGCATACCAATCGTTGCGGAAGATATAGGTGGAAATTATGGAAGAACTATTGAGTTTTATTCTGAGGATGGAAGACTATTAGTTAAAACTATTGGTTATGGAATAAAATATATTTAAAAATTGGGGGAATTTTGTATGGCATTAGTGGAGGAGGATATATGGAAAACTTATAATTCTAATAAAGACCCAAATCTACGAAATGAAATAATAATCAAGTATATGCCGCTTGTCAAACATATTGTCAAAAAACTCATCATTTCTGATATTACTCAATCTGAGTATGAAGACTTGATAAATCAAGGAGTAATTGGCCTTATCGATGCAATTGAAAAATATCAGTCTAGTAAAGGTGTAAAATTTGAAACTTACGCTACTTTAAGAATAAGAGGAGAAATAATAGACTATTTGCGGAAAAAAGATTGGATGCCTCGAAGTCTCAAAAAAAAGTACAGAAAAATAGAAGAAACCGTAGAAACACTTCAACAAAAATATAATAGGGAACCTACAGTTGAAGAAATAACAGAAGCTTGTGGCTTAAATGAAACAGATGTTTTAAAAACTTTAAGCTATATCAATGTTTCTAACATTAACTCTTTAGAGGAAGCTATTGAAAATAACTTTAAATTACATGCTATTTCAGATGTCGAACTAAAAAACCCAGAAGAGGAAGTATTGTACAAAGAACTAAAAAGAAAGCTAGCAAATGCCATTGAAAATTTACCAGATAAAGAAAGATTAGTAATAACCTTGTATTATTATGAAGATTTAAACTACAAAGACATAAGCAAAATTTTAAATTTAACAGAGTCTAGAATATCACAAATTCATACAAAAGCTATTAAAAGGATAAGGGAGATATTAGGTGAATACTTTTAAAATGGGGGCTTTAAAATGGATGAAAAAAAGTATAAAGTACTTATTGACGTATCGAGAGATAAACAACAGGCCTATTTGACTTTAATTGAAGACCCCGATGGCATTAGTATTAATAAAGAAGTTTTATTACAAGAAATCGCAAAACATAATATAGTATACGGAATAAAATTCGAAGTTATAGATAATATTTGTAAAGATTTGAAAAAGGTAAAAGGTGTATTAATTGCAGAAGGGAAAAAGCCTATAAATGGAGAAGATGGAAAGATAATTTTTGAGATAGACGTAGAAAAGGCTGCAACCCCAAAAATTTTGGAGGACGGAAGTGTAGACTATAAAAATTTAGACTTGTTTAAAAACGTTAAAAAGGGCCAAATAATAGCTCGAAAAATAAATCCTACCGAAGGGCAACCAGGAATTAATGTTTTTGGACAAAAAGTTGATGCTTTAGGCGGCAAAGATGTGAGACTTCCTCTTGGGAAAAATACTTATATTGATGAGGATAAACTTGTAGCTGCTGTAGATGGTCATATCGTGGTTTTAAACAACAAAATAGAAGTGCATACCCTTTTGGAAGTAAAAGAAGTCGACACTTCTGTAGGAAACATAAAAACGGTAGCAAGTGTAAAAATTACTGGAAATGTTAAATCAGGTTTTACTGTTGAAAGTGAAGGTAATATAGAAATTTTTGGAGTAGTGGAAGCAGCCACTATAATAGCAAAAGGAAATATCAGTATTCATAAAGGAGTACAGGGCGCTGGAAGGGCAAAAATTATCGCAGAAGGAAATATTACAGCAAAGTATTTACAAAACTGCAGTGTAGAAGCCGGAGAAGATATATACAGTGAAGCGATAATTTATTGCGATGTAAAAGCAGGAGGAAGTGTAAAACTTTTAGGAAATAAAAGCCAAATTATTGGCAGTAAAATTGTAGCTGCAAGAGAAATTTCAGCGGCAAATATTGGTTCAAAAATAGGAACGTATACAGAATTACAAGTAGGTATACTGCCTCAAAAGAGGCTGAAAATAGCGGAATTAACTTGTCAAATAGAACAAAACAATGCCCAGTTAGAAAAAATAGGAAAAATTCTTAAGTACATAGAAAAAATCGAAAACTTACCTCCTGATAAAGAAGAGATTTATCATAAAGCTAAAAAATCTTTCCAAGATTTAATTTCTCTAAATCATCGTCTAAGTGAGGAATTAAATTCTTTAAAGGAGGAAATAAAAAGTTCTAGTATTGGAATTATAAAAGTTTTTGATACAATATTTCCAGGAACTAAACTCGTCATTGATGACGTGACTTTAAAAATACAAGAACCTATTAAATATGCTATGTTTATAAAAAATGAGGAAGAAATAAAATTTTTTCCTCTAAAATAAGGAGATGAATTTTATGTCCTCCAATGCCCCTATTGATTTAAAATCTATTCTACCCCGTACTGTAGAGGTAGGAAATTTGAAACAAATTGACCTTCAAAAGCCTGTCATTTATTCTCAGCAAATAACAACCCTTTCTAATAGAGAAAATGAAATAAAGAAGACAAAGCCTAATGAACTCGAAAAAACAGAAAAAACTCTTATAAAAGATCGCCAAAACTCTGAACAAAAAAATAAGCAGGAAAAAGATAAAGGTAAAAAAAGCAAAAAAACTATAGGCCATATAGACATAAAAGTGTGATAATATATTGACATTTAGCAAAATATATAATATAGTATTCATTGTCAGTCAATAACACACGCCTAATGATTGCAAAAAGGGTGCCTGAAAAGGTCTTTTTGCAAGAGGATTTAGGCGGAGGAATAACCATAGGAGGTGTATGTATGTCGGTAATTTCAATGAAGCAGTTATTAGAGGCAGGGGTACATTTTGGTCATCAAACAAGAAGATGGAACCCTAAAATGGCTCCTTATATTTTTACAGAAAGAAATGGAATTTACATCATTGATTTACAACAAACGGTAGAAAAACTGGAACAAGCTTATGAATTTGTCAAAAAGTTGGCCATGGAAGGGGGCACTATTCTTTTTGTTGGGACCAAGAAACAGGCTCAGGATTCTATTAAGGAAGAAGCAGAAAGATGTGGTATGTTTTATGTAAATCAAAGGTGGTTAGGTGGAACCCTAACTAATTTTAAAACAATTAGAGGAAGGATTCAACGATTAAAAGAACTCAAAAAAATGGAGGAAGATGGAACTTTTGATGTTCTTCCTAAAAAAGAGGTAATAAAACTTAGGAAAGAAAAGGAAAGATTGCAGAAATTTTTGGGCGGAATAGAGAATATGCAGTCTCTGCCTTCCGCTTTATTCATAGTTGACCCCAAAAAAGAAGCTATCGCAGTGGCAGAAGCTCGAAGCTTGGAAATACCAATTGTAGCTATTGTAGATACCAATTGCGATCCTGAGCTAATCGATTATCCTATTCCAGGAAATGATGATGCTATAAGAGCTGTCAAGCTTATTACTTCCAAGATTGCAGATGCAGTGATTGAAGGCAATCAAGGTGAACAATTTGCTGCTTCAGAAGAGTGAAAATTTTTGTCTAGTGGTAAGGAAAAAGGCAAAGCTCCTTACCACTATTGTATATCATTTATCATTATCTAAGGAGGTTTTTCTAATGATATCAGCACAAGCTGTTAAAGAATTAAGAGAACGAACTGGCGCTGGAATGATGGATTGTAAAAAAGCTTTAATGGAAGCAAATGGAGATATGGAAAAGGCCATAGATATTTTAAGAGAGAAAGGATTGGCTGCTGCTGCTAAAAAAGCAGGTAGAGTTGCTAATGAAGGCTTAGTTGATGCCTACATACACAGTGGTGGAAGAATAGGGGTTTTAGTAGAAGTAAATTGTGAGACAGATTTTGTTGCAAATACTGATGAATTTAAAAATTTTGTTAAAGAAATATGCATGCAAATTGCTGCCGCAAATCCAAAATATATTTCTCGTGAAGATGTGCCACAAGCTGTTTTGGAAAAAGAAAGAGAAATTTTAAAAGCACAGGCGTTAAATGAAGGGAAACCCCAAAATGTCGTAGATAGAATAGTTGAAGGACGTATTGAAAAATTTTACAAAGAGAATTGCTTGTTAGAACAAGAATACATTAGAGACCCAGAAAAAACAGTGAAAGATTTGCTAAATGAGACGATTGCAAAATTAGGAGAAAATATTGTAATAAGAAGATTTGTTAGATTTGAAAGAGGAGAAGGTATTGAAACTTCCTCAAATGAGTAATAAAATTAAATAGGCAACCACATAGGGACACGGTTGTGTCCCATTTTTATAAATTACTTAAAAGATTAAGAAGGATTTTCAAAATTTTTATAGAACTTATAAGAATGGGGTGTTATTGTGTCGTCAGTTGTTTACAAGCGAGTAGTTCTGAAAATCTCAGGAGAAGCTTTGGCAGGAAATAAAGGATTTGGAATCGATTTTGACACAGTTAATCGAATAGCAGACGAAATAAAAGAAGTGAAAGAAATGGGAGTTCAAATTGGTCTTGTAGTTGGCGGAGGAAATATATGGCGTGGAAGAGAAGGTATTGGGATGGACAGAACTACTGCAGACCACATGGGAATGCTTGCGACTGTAATTAATGCTCTTGCACTGCAAGATGCTTTAGAGCAACGGGGAGTTCCTACAAGAGTTCAGACTGCTATTGAGATGAGAGCAATTGCAGAACCCTATATACGCAGAAGAGCAATAAGACACTTAGAAAAAGGACGAGTTGTTATATTTGCTGCTGGGACAGGGAATCCCTTCTTTTCAACTGATACTGCTGCTTCATTAAGAGCAGCGGAAATAGATGCAGAGGTCATACTATTAGCTAAAAAAGTAGATGGAGTCTATGACAAAGACCCAAATAAATACAAAGACGCTGTAAAATTTAAAGAATTATCTTATTTAGATGTTTTAAACAAAGGTTTAGGAGTAATGGATTCAACAGCAACTTCTTTATGCATGGACAATAAAATACCAATCATAGTTTTTGACCTTACTACCTACGGAAATATAAAGAAAGTAGTAACAGGAAAAGATATTGGTACAATAGTGAAGGAGGTTTAAGTATGAGTGATTATTTAAAAGCTAGCGAAGAAAAAATGCAAAAATCTTTGAGCGTTTTAAAAAACGAATTAGCTGCTATAAGAGCAGGTAGAGCAAATCCTGCACTACTTGACCGAATTATGGTAGATTATTATGGTACTCCAACTCCTCTTAACAGATTAGCCACCATTACAGCTCCGGAGCCAAGAGTACTAGTTGTACAACCGTGGGATGTTTCAAAAATAAGCGATATTGAAAAAGCAATACAGAAATCAGATTTAGGAATTAATCCAGTTTCTGATGGTAAAGTGTTAAGATTAGTTTTTCCTGAATTGACTGAAGAAAGAAGAAAAGAATTGGTAAAGTTAGTTCATAAAAAAGCAGAAGAGGCAAAAGTAGCAGTGAGACAAATAAGAAGAGATGCTAATGATGCTGTAAAAAAGATGGAAAAAAACGGCGAAATTTCGGAAGATGAAAGAAAAAAGAGAGAAGAAGAAATTCAAAAATTAACTGACAAATATATTAAAGAGATAGACAAAGCGGTGGAAGCTAAAGAAAAGGAGATAATGGAAATTTGACAGATTATTATAATAATTTTATAGGAATGGATTTACATAAAATAATAGAAAAATTACCTAAGGACTTAAAATTTAACGTTGTAGAGACAAAATCTATTTTTAAATATGAGGGTTCTCGTTTAAAAGTTGCCAGGATAAAAGAACAAAATAACATTCTTGAAATTACTGTTATTAGAATTTAATCCCCCTCTGACGAGGGGGTGCCCTTATAAAATGAGGAGGAAAATAAATGGTGTTTTTTAGACAAAAAAATAGAGACTTGAGTGACAAGATTGATAAAAATAAATTGCCTATTCACATAGGTATTATCATGGATGGAAATGGAAGATGGGCTCAAAAAAGAGGGATGATGAGATTTTATGGCCATAAAGCTGGTGTTAATGCTGTAAGAGAGGTTGTAAAAGCCTCTAGAGAATTAGGGATAAAATATTTAACTTTATACGCTTTTTCAACTGAAAACTGGAAAAGACCTAAAGAAGAAGTAAATTTTTTAATGGATTTACTCGTTGAATTTCTTTCTAAAGAAATAGACGAATTGAACAAAAATAATGTATTGATTAACTTTATAGGGGATATTTCCGTTTTACCACAGAAGTGTAAAATTGAAATAGATCGGGCGCAAAATGTAACAAAAAACAACTCTGGACTTGTACTTAATATAGCGTTAAATTATGGCGGAAGAGATGAAATAGTAAAGGCTGTGAAAAAAATTTGCACAAAGATTTTAAATAAAGAATTGTCCATTGAGGAAATTACAGAACAAACTATAAGTGAAAATTTGTATACTAAAAACCAGCCAGATCCAGATCTTATAATAAGAACAAGTGGAGAAAAAAGATTGAGCAATTTCTTATTATGGCAATCTGCTTATTCTGAGCTTTGGTTTACAGAGGTACTGTGGCCGGATTTTGGCAAAGAACATCTTATTGAAGCAATATTGTATTACCAAACTCGCCAAAGAAGATTTGGGGGAGTATAGTAAGGAGTGGTAAATAAATATGCTAAAAACAAGAGTTATAAGTGCGATAGTAGGCTTGCCAATTTTATTTTTCATTTTAATAAAAGGGGGGAATATGCTTAAAATTGCATTAGTTTTAGTAAGCATATTAGGACTTAATGAATTTTATAATGCTATAAAAAATATTGGGGTACGGCCTGTAAAAATTTTTGGATATTTGTCAGCAATCCTTTTATATTTTTTAGAAAGTAAAATCGCAAAAGTAGATGTATTAGTTATAATCGCAATGATGCTTTTTTTGCTGTTTTTAACTAATAAAAAATATAATCTCAAAGATTACGCTTTGACTTTGATGGGAATCATTTATATACCTCTTTTCTTTTTGTACATACAAAAACTTAGAGAAATGCCTGAAGGAATGTACATAGTATGGTTTGTTTTTATAGTCTCTTGGATGACGGATACTTTTGCCTATTTTACCGGTAGATTTTTTGGAAAGCACAAACTTGCTCCTACAATCAGTCCCAAAAAGACGATAGAAGGAGGGATTGGAGGAATCATAGGCTCTACCATCAGCTGTGCTGTATTTGCTTGGCTATTTCCTCAATCGAATGTCAGTATATATCTTTCTGTAATTATAGGCTTATTGGGAAGTATAATCGCTCAATGTGGAGATTTAATTGCTTCCTTTATAAAAAGAAATTGTTACATTAAAGATTTTGGAAATACAATTCCTGGCCATGGAGGAATTTTAGATAGATTTGATAGTATTTTATTTGTTTCTCCTTTCATATACTTTATTTTTCAGTACTTAATTTAGAAAGGGATGTACTTCATGAAAAAGGTAATAATTCTCGGCTCAACTGGTTCTATAGGTACACAAACATTAGACGTAATAAAAAATTTTAGAGAAAATTTTGAAATAGTAGGACTTACAGCTTATAACAATGTAGAACTTTTATCGAAACAAATTAGAGAATTTAATCCTAAAGTTGTAGCAGTAAAAGATGAAGATAAAGCTAACCAATTAAGGGAGAATCTAAAAAAAAATGTCGAAATTCTAACTGGCAGCAAAGGGCTTCAAGAAATTGTGAAGTACGATGCCGATTTAGTGGTGGTAGCTGTAGAAGGGATTGCTGGCCTTATTCCAACAGTTACAGCTATCCAGAGGGGAAAAGATATCGCTTTAGCGAATAAAGAAGTACTTGTAACAGCTGGACAAATTGTGATGGATTTGGTAAAAAAGAAGGATATAACTCTTTTACCTGTAGATAGTGAACACTCTGCTATACTCCAATGTTTAAGAGGAAATGACAAAAAAGAAGTATCTCGATTGATTTTAACAGCCTCTGGAGGTCCTTTTAGGGGGAAGAAAAAAGAAGATTTGAGAAAAGTAACTGTAAATGAGGCTCTAAATCATCCTAATTGGAAAATGGGGAAAAAAATCACGATAGATTCTGCCACTTTAATGAATAAAGGGTTTGAAGTAATAGAAGCAAAATGGCTTTTTGACATTTCTGAAGATAAAATTGATGTGATTGTGCATCCCCAGAGTATAATTCACTCAATGGTAGAATATATAGATGGTAGTGTAATTGCACAATTGGCTACTGCCGATATGAGGATACCTATTCAGTATGCATTAAATTATCCTACTCGCAATTACATAAATGGAATAAATTTTTTAGATTTTTCTATTACAACTCAGCTAACTTTTGAAAAACCCGATTTAGAAACTTTTAAATGTTTGTCATTGGCATATGAGGCTTTAAAAATTGGCGGCACGATGACTACAGTGTTAAATGCGGCTGATGAAATAGCTGTGTCACTGTTTTTAAATAAAAAAATAGAATTTTTACAAATAGCTGAAATCATAGAGGAGAGTATGAAAGAACATAATAATATACAAAATCCCACTTTAGATGATATAATAAATGTGGATAAAGAGGTTAAGGAAAAAATAGCAAAAAAATATATGAGGTGATACATTTTGACAATATTGATAAGTATAATTGTTTTAAGCGTTTTAGTAATGTTTCACGAATTTGGACATTTTATCGTTGCAAAACTTTCTGGAGCTAGAGTAAATGAATTTTCTATTGGCTTTGGTCCACGACTTTTTAAGAAGAAATACGGAGAAACAGAGTATTCTTTTAGAGCATTGCTATTCGGTGGTTATGTTGCTTTAGAAGGTGAAGATGAAAAATCTAATGACCCGCGGGCTATAGTAAATAAGCCTTGGCCTGTAAGGTTAGCTGTCTTTGCTGCAGGTCCTTTAATGAATATATTATTAGCTTTTTTATTGCTTTTTATTGTATTTTTTAATATAGGAAGTCCGATACCACAGGTAAAATCCGTAATGGAAGGCTATCCCGCTGAAAAAGCAGGAATTGTGCCGGGGGACAAAATTGTAATGGTAAATAATACAAAGATAAATACATGGGAGGAGTTAGAGAAAGCCATAAGTTCTAATGGAGAGCGAGTATTGACAATTGAAATTCAAAGGGGAAATCAAATTTTACAAAAACAAGTAAAACCAATTTTTGATAAAAACGCTTCAAAGGTAATGATAGGAATTGTTCCAGACTATGAGCGTTCTATCTCTCTTGCCTTTAAAACTGCCATCAATCAGACAATACTTATTATTTTGTCTCTTGTAATGTTAGTAACCGGAAAAGTCTCTGTCAATGATATTATGGGACCTGTGGGAATTGTTCAAGCTGTTGGAACAGTCGCTAAAACAGGTGTTATAAATTTACTAGCTTTTTCCGCTCTTATAAGCGTAAATTTAGGCCTTTTTAATCTATTGCCTTTGCCGGCTTTAGATGGCGGAAGGATTTTGTTTGTATTAGCAGAGGCAATAAGAGGGAAACCCTTACCACCTGAAAAAGAAGGCTATATCCATTATTTGGGTTTTTTACTGTTGATTGCATTGCTTATTTTTGTAACCTATAGGGATATTTTACGTATTTTTTAAAAGGTGAAAAAAATGAGGAAAATTACTCGAGAAGTGAAAATAGGAAATAAAAAGATTGGTGGAAATAATCCAATTTTGGTTCAGTCTATGACTAACACGGATACCCACGATATTGAAAAAACAATAGAGCAGATAAGAAGACTAGAAGCTGAAGGCTGTGATATTATAAGAGTTGCTGTTCCGGATATGGAAGCAGCTGAAGCAATAAAAGAAATAAAGAAAAATATAAATATTCCTTTGGTAGCAGATATTCATTTTGATTATCGGTTAGCTATAAAATCAATTGAAAATGGAGTAGACAAGATAAGAATTAATCCTGGAAACATAGGAAGAGAAGAAAATATCAAAAAAGTGGTAGAAATAGCAAAAGAAAGAGGTATTCCTATTAGAATAGGCGTAAATTCTGGCTCTTTAGAAAAAGAAATATTATATAAATACAAGGGAATAACTGCCGAAGCAGTTGTGGAAAGCGCCTTAAAAAGCGTTTTAATTTTAGAAAAGTTGGGCTTTTATGATATAGTTATTTCGCTAAAAACTCCAAATGTACCTCTTACTATAGAGGCTTATAAACTTGCTTCTTCGAAAGTAGATTATCCGTTGCACGTAGGTATAACAGAGGCGGGAACTATTGAAGCTGGCACTATAAAATCTGCTATAGGAATAGGAACATTGCTTTATTTAGGAATAGGAGATACAATAAGAGTTTCTTTAACGGGTGATCCAGTCCATGAGGTGAGAGTAGGGAGACAGATTTTACGTTCTTTAGGTCTTTTAAAAGAAGGAGTCGAAGTCATTTCCTGCCCTACCTGCGGTAGAACAAAAATTGACTTAATAAAATTAGCACAAGAAGTAGAAAAAAGGACAAGGCATATTAAAAAGCCCTTAAAAGTTGCTGTTATGGGATGTGTTGTAAACGGACCAGGGGAAGCAAAAGAAGCTGATATAGGTATAGCAGGAGGAGATGGAGAAGGAGTTATTTTCAAAAAAGGAAAAGTTTATAAAAAAGTTAAAGAAGAAGAATTAATAGAAGAATTGACGAAAGAAATTGAAAAATTACTCGAGGAGGATTCTTAATGATTTCTGTTGTAATCCCAGCTTTTAATGAAGGAAAAAATATTGGGAGAGTTTTGTCAGTCTTAGAAACAATAGACATGATTGATGAAATCATAGTTGTAAATGATGGTTCTACGGATGATACAAAAGAGCAAGCCTTAAAACACGATGTAAAGCTAGTAGATTTGCCGAAAAATCAAGGCAAGGGGAAAGCATTAAAAGCAGGAATAGATAATGCTAAAGGCGATATTATCGTCATGTTAGATGCCGATTTGATTGGACTTACTGAAAAACATTTTGTAAATCTCGTATCTCCTGTATTAAAGGATGAAGCAGATATGACAATTGGAATTTTTTCCGGTGGAAGGAAATCTACAGATTTTGCACAGAAGGTAGCACCCTTTTTGTCAGGCCAAAGGGCAATAAAAAGGCAGTTTTTAGAAAACATTGAAAAGATGGAAGTCAGCAAGTTTGGAGTAGAAATTGCGTTAAATAAACACGCCAAAAAGAACAAGCTTAGAGTAGTAAATGTGCCTCTTGAGAATCTAAGTCATGTCATGAAGGAAGAAAAGCTGGGATTAATAAAAGGATTTTATGCGAGATTGAAAATGTATTTTGATATTTTAAAAATGGGGATTTAGAAAGAGGGATTTTATGATTCCAGCATTATTTCTGCAGGAATTTGAAATAAAAAAAGTAAAACTGTTAAAAAAAGAGAGAAAATTAATTGTAAGTGTATCCTCTAACAATAATGCAAATTCACAGTTTAGAAAATTTCAGGATTTTTTGCTTAACAAATTTCCTTTAATTAAAGAAGTAGAAGTCGTAGTAGAACAGGAGAAAAAATTTAATAGTCTTCAGGACATATTAGACAATTTTGAGGAAATAATCTTAAAAATAAGCGAAGAATACCCTGCTTCTCTTAGTTTTTTAAAAACCTGTGATGTAGTAACAGAGAATCAAAAGATAATAATTAAAGCTCCCAACGAAGTAGTCTATCAATTTATAAAAAGCAATAAAATTGATTTTGTTCTTAAGAAATTTCTAAAGGATAAATATGGGTTTAAAACAGAAATAGATGTAGTCCTTTTAGAAGAGCTTGAAGATACAATGGAAAGAATGATAATGGAGGAAGATATAAAAGTTATTGAAGAAATCACTAAAAGCGGGCAGAAGCAAGAAACCGACAAAACAACAGAAAAAATGGAGGATAAAGAAGATTCCCAAGTACTTTTAGGAAAAGAAATAAAGGCTGAAGCGATATCTATCAAAGATATTACTGCAGAAACAGAAGAAGCGGTAATTGAAGGTGAAATCTTTTCTCTAGAATTTAAGGAATTAAAGTCTAAAATTTTAATGACTTTTGATATAACTGATTATACTTCATCGATACTTGTAAAAGCCTTTTTAACTGAGGAAAAGTATAATTCTTTAAAAGAAAATATTCAAGGAGGCAGTTTTGTAAAATTAAGAGGGAAAGTTTTCTACGACAAATATGAAGGAGACTTAGTAATAAGTCTAAAAGACCTGCAGTTGATATCTCCGAAAGAAAGAAAAGATTTAAGTGAGGAAAAAAGAGTGGAACTTCACTTACACACTCAAATGAGCAGTATGGATGCAGTAGCCTCTGCAACAGAAGTGATTAAAAGAGCAGCAAAATGGGGACATAAAGCCATTGCTATAACAGACCATGCAGTTGTACAGGCATTTCCTGAAGCGATGGAAGCATCTTCTAAATACGGTGTAAAAGTCATATACGGTGTAGAAGGTTATTTAGTGGATGATGGTGTACCTATTGTAACAGGAGATACAGAAGCCACTTTAGAAGATGAATTTACTGTTTTTGATATAGAGACGACGGGTCTTTCCAATATAAATGATGAAATAATTGAAATTGGTGCAGTAAAAATAAAAGAAGGCAAAATAATAGATACTTTTGAAACCTTTGTTAATCCCAAAATTCCTATTTCTTCTTTTATAACAAAACTTACTGGAATTGACGAATCTATGGTTAAAGATGCTCCTTCTATAGAAGAAATATTACCTAAATTCTTGGAGTTTGCTTCTAATAGTGTTTTAGTAGCTCATAATGCAAATTTTGATGTGTCTTTTATAAAATCTAAAGCTAAAAAATTTAATTTAAATGTAAACAATGCAGTTTTAGATACCTTAGAACTAAGTAGACATTTATATAAGGACTTGAAAAATTACAAGCTAGACACACTGGCTGACCATTTACAAGTAAAATTGGAACACCACCACAGAGCGGTAGACGATGCTATGGCTACAGCTGAAATATTTATAAAAACTATTGATAGGTTAAAAGAATTAGGAGTAGAAAAGGTAAAAGATATAAATGCTATATTAAAAGAAAGTGAAGTTGACATACGGAAACTTCCTGTCTATCATGTCACGATTTTGGTAAAAGACCAAAAAGGATTGAGAAATTTATACGAAATAATCTCTAAATCCAATTTGGAATATTTTCATAGAACACCTCGTATTCCCAAAAGTTTACTTATTAGTAGGAGAGAAGGCCTTATTATTGGTTCTGCTTGTGAACAAGGGGAAGTTTTTAGGGCGATTGTATCTAACTTAGAAGAAAAGAAACTAGAGAATATTATTTCTTTTTACGATTATTTAGAAGTACAGCCTGTTGGAAATAATGAGTTTTTAATTGGAAAAGGAGAAGTAAAAAGCGTAGAAGAATTAAGAGAAATCAATCGAAAAATTTACCTTTTAGGTAAAAAATACAACAAATTAGTAGTGGCAACAGGAGATGTGCACTTTTTAGATCCATGGGATGATATATACAGAAAAATTTTAATGGCAGGAAAAGGATATAAGGATGCAGATAGGCAGCCGCCTCTTTATTTTAAAACAACTGATGAGATGCTAAAAGAATTCGAATATTTAGGAGAAGAAGTAGCGAAAGAGATTGTAATTGATAATCCTAATAAAATTGCTGACCTTGTAGAAGAAGTAAAACCTATACCAGATGGAACATTCCCTCCTGTGATAGAGGGGGCTGAAGAAGAATTAAGAAGGCTTACTTTAGATAAAGCCCATGAAATATACGGTGACCCTTTACCAGAAATAGTACAAAATCGCTTAGATAGAGAATTAAATTCTATAATTAACAATGGATATGCAGTTATGTATATTATAGCTCAAAAATTAGTGTCTAAGTCTTTAAAAGATGGGTATTTGGTTGGTTCTAGAGGTTCTGTAGGCTCTTCTTTAGTAGCCACTATGAGCGGAATAACAGAAGTTAACCCGTTGCCGCCTCATTATGTTTGTCCAAATTGTAAGTATTCCGAGTTTATAACTGATGGAAGCTATGGTGGTGGTGTGGACATGCCGGATAAGACTTGTCCTCACTGTGGCACTTTGATGAAAAAAGATGGCTTTGATATACCCTTTGAAGTGTTTTTAGGTTTTGAAGGGGATAAAGAACCAGATATAGACCTTAATTTTTCTGGAGAATACCAACCTATTGCTCATAAGTATACAGAAGAACTTTTTGGAAAGGGCCATGTTTTTAGAGCAGGTACTATTGGAACTTTAGCAGATAAAACTGCTTATGGATTTGTGAAAAAATATTTTGAAGAGCGCAATTTAGTAGTTCATAAGTCAGAAATCAAAAGGCTTACTATGGGATGCACAGGGGTAAAAAGAACTACAGGACAACATCCAGGTGGAATAATGGTAGTGCCAAAGGACAAGAGCATTTATGACTTTACTCCAATACAGCATCCTGCTGATGCAGAAGACACTGATGTTATAACAACTCATTTTGACTACCATTCAATAAGCGGAAGGCTTTTAAAACTGGATATTTTAGGGCATGATGACCCTACAGTTATAAGAATGCTTGAGGATTTAACCGGCATTAATGCAAGAGAAATTCCTTTAGATGATAAAAAAACTATGAGTTTATTTACCAGTGTAGAATCATTGGGAATAGACCCTGAAGAGCTAAATACTCCTGTGGGTACTTTAGGATTACCTGAGTTTGGTACGAAGTTTGTAAGACAAATGCTTATTGACACTCGTCCTACTACTTTTGCAGAACTAGTACGCATAAGCGGACTTTCTCACGGCACTGATGTATGGCTTAACAATGCTCAGGATATAATAAGAGAAGGGATAGCTACATTAAAAGAAGTAATATCTACAAGAGATGACATAATGCTTTATTTGATAAGCAAAGGCATGGACAAAAAATTGTCTTTCAAAATAATGGAAAATGTGAGGAAAGGCAAAGGTGTAACACAAGAAGAAATAGAAGAAATGAGAAAACACGGTGTTCCAAATTGGTTTATTGAGTCTTGCCAAAAAATAAAATATATGTTTCCGAAGGCTCATGCTGTGGCATACGTAATAATGGCATTTCGAATTGCTTATTTTAAAGTTCATTATCCAGAAGCCTTTTATGCTACTTACTTTACCGTTAGAGCAGATGACTTTAATTTGGATATTGTATTAAAAGGGAAAGACAGCATAAAAAATGCTATAAAAGAGATAGAAGCGAAAGGAAATAATGCTAGTCCTAAAGAAAAAAGCCTTTTAACAGTATTAGAAGTAGCTTTAGAGATGTACCTAAGAGGATTTAAGTTTATAAATGTAGACTTATATAAATCTGATGCAGTCAAATTTTTGATTACTGAAGAAGGATTGCTACCACCTCTTAATTCTTTAGAGGGAGTAGGAATACAAGCAGCCAAAACAATTGCACAAGAAAGAGAAAATGGCAAATTTCTATCTGTTGAAGATTTTAGAAACAGAACAAAGGTCAGTAAAACAGTTATAGAAATATTAAAACAGTATGGCTGTTTAACCGATTTGCCAGAATCTAATCAATTAAGTTTATTTTAGTGTTGCGTTGGTAAAAGGTGTATGCTATAATTGTTATGTCAACATAGATTTTTTGCACAAAGAGTGGGTTTTCCCACTCTTTAGTTTATATAATAAAAAAATAGAAAGTTTTAGGAGGAGAAGGATATGTCCAAAATAGAACAGATTGCAAAGGATTTAGTAATGCCTGTTTTAGAAAAAAATAATTTTGAACTGGTAGATGTAGAATACAAAAAGGAAGGAAGCCACTGGTATTTGAGAGTCTATATAGATAAAGAAGGAGGTATTACTTTAGATGATTGTCAATTGGTTAGCGAGTATTTAAGCGATAGATTAGATGAAGTAGACCCAATAGAACACAGTTATATTTTAGAAGTATCTTCTCCCGGTCTCGATAGACCTCTTAAGAAGCCTCGAGATTTTGAAAGAAATATCGGAAAAGAAATAGAAATCTCCCTATATACCCCTATTGATAAGAGAAAAAAGTTTGAAGGTGAACTTATAGAGTTTACTGGTGATAAAATAATTATTCTCTATAATGGAGAAAGAAAGGAATTTGATATGAAGAATGTAAGTCTTGTTAAACCAGTAATAAAGTTTTAAAATTAAGGAGGGAGAATAATAATGAACGCAGAATTCATAGAAGCTTTAAATTCTATCTGTGAGGAAAAAGGTATCCCAAAAGATACAATGTTTGAAGCAATAGAAGCTGCTTTAGTTTCTGCTTACAAGAAAAATTATGGAACTTCTCAAAATGTTAAAATTGTCATGGATAGAGAAACAGGAGATGTTAAAGTTTATGCACAAAAAACGGTAGTAGAAGAGGTCTACAATGACCTACTAGAAATAAGTTTAGAAGAAGCGAGAAAAATAAATAAAAAATACCAGATAGGAGATATAGTTGATATAGAAGTAACTCCTAAAAACTTTGGCAGAATTGCAGCACAAAACGCAAAACAAGTTGTGATTCAAAGGATTAGAGAAGCTGAAAGAAATGTAATTTATGAAGAGTTTTTAGCCAAAGAAACAGAAGTAGTAACAGGTATTGTAACCAGGGTTGACAAAAAAAATGTGTTAATTAATTTAGGAAGAGTAGAGGCTATATTAGGCCCATCAGAACAAATCCCGGGGGAAACTTTTGCACCAGGAGACAGAGTTAAGGTGTATATTGTGGAAGTAAAAAAGACTACTAAAGGACCTCAGATTTTAATTTCTCGTTCTCATCCAGGACTTGTAAAAAGATTGTTTGAATTGGAATCCCCAGAAATTCAACAAGGAATAGTTGAAATACGGAGTATTGCTCGAGAAGCTGGTTCACGGACAAAAATGGCGGTTTTTAGCAGGGATGAAAATGTGGACCCTGTAGGAGCTTGTGTTGGATATAAAGGTGCAAGAGTACAAGCTGTTGTCAATGAACTAAAAGGAGAAAAAATAGATATAGTCAAGTGGAGTTCAAAACCTCAAGAATTTATAATGAACGCTTTAAGTCCAGCAAAGGCTTTGAGTATAGAAATTTTAGATGAAAAAGAAAAAGTAGCAAGAGTAATTGTACCTGATTATCAATTGTCTTTAGCAATTGGAAAAGAAGGACAAAATGCGAGGCTGGCGGCAAAGCTCACCGGTTGGAAAATAGACATAAAAAGCGAATCAATGGTAAAAAGTTAAGTGAGGTGAAAAGATGAAGACCAAAAAGGTTCCAATGAGAATGTGCTTAGGCTGTCAGCAGATGAAACCAAAAAAGGAATTAATACGCATTGTAAGACGAGCGAAAGATTCAGTTGTACAGGTGGATTTAACAGGTAAAGTGCCGGGAAGAGGTTGTTATATTTGCAAAGATATAAATTGTCTTGAAAAAGCTTTTAAAAACAAAAGGTTAGAAAAAGCGCTAGAAGTACCGATCTCTGATGAAATTTACGAACAATTAAAGAGGGAGATAGAGGATGAAGAATGACAGATTTCATTCTATGCTCGGAATAAGTAAAAAAGCGGGTAAACTTGTCTCTGGCAATTATAGTGTGGATAAATACCTTAAACTTAAGAAAGTTTTTTTAGTTGTATTGGCTACCGACGTGTCAAAGAATACTTTTAAAAAGTTTGCTACAATGTGTGAACGAAATAAAGTCCCCTACATTGTATATTCCACAAAAGAGTTATTGGCAAAAGCTATAGGAAGAGAAATGGTCGGGGTAATTGGTATTACAGATGAAGGATTAGCAAATGTATTATTAGATGCTGCAAAGGAGGAAAATTATGGAGGTGAATAATATGTCTAAAACAAGAGTTTATGAATTAGCAAAAGAATTAAATTTATCTAGTAAGGACCTTATATCCAAATTAAACGATTTGGATATAAAAGTTAAAAATCATATGAGCACATTGGAAGATGAAGAAGTAGAGCTGATAATGGATTTATTAAGAGACAAACCACAACAAACAGAAGAAGTCCATCAAAAAGAGGAAGAAGATATATTTGAGGACAATTTAGAGGACATAGAAGAAGAAAGAGTTTATAAAAAGAGCTTTAAAAAAGGTAGCAAAAAAAATAAGAAGAATAACAAAAAAGCGGTTTTAACAGAAGAAAAAGAAGAGGACGAAATTAAAATAATCACTATTCCTGAGTTTTTGACTGTAAAAGAGTTAGCAGAAAAAATGAAAGTTAATCCTACAGAGATAATTAAAAAGTTAATTGCAAAAGGAATAATGGTTACAGTAAATCAACAAATTGACTTTGAAAATGCAGCTAAAATTGCTGAAGAATATGGATTTTTAGTAGATAAAGAGGAAGTAAAAGATGAATTAGAAATGTTATTAGAAGAAACGCCCGATGATGAAAAAGATTTGCAACCTCGTCCACCTATTGTTACTGTAATGGGCCATGTGGACCATGGTAAAACTTCTTTATTAGATGCCATTAGAAATACAAATGTCACTATGAAAGAAATGGGAGGAATCACACAGCATATAGGTGCCTCTGTAGTTGAGGTAAATAACAAAAAAATTGTGTTTTTAGATACGCCTGGCCATGAAGCTTTTACTGCTATGAGAGCAAGAGGAGCCAGCATTACAGATATTGTCGTTTTAGTCGTAGCTGCAGATGATGGTGTTATGCCTCAAACAGTAGAAGCAATAAACCACGTGAAAGCTGCCAATGCACCTATGATTGTAGCTATAAACAAAATAGATTTGCCGACTGCAAATCCTGATAAGGTAAAGACAGAGCTAAGTGAGCTAGGGTTAGTGCCAGAAGAATGGGGAGGAAATACAATTTGTGTACCTGTTTCTGCAAAGAAAAATATAGGTATAGATAATCTTTTAGAAATGATTTTGCTGGTGGCTGAAATGGAAGATTTAAAAGCTAATCCGAATAAGCCAGCAAGAGGTACTATAATAGAAGCGAAGTTAGAAAAAGGAAAAGGTCCTGTTGCAACTGTCATTGTGCAAAATGGAACTTTGCAAATAGGAGATGCTATTTTAGCAGGTACTGTTTATGGAAAAGTAAGGGCAATGTTTGACGATAAAGGCAGAAGAATTAAAAAAGCAGGACCTTCTATGCCAGTGGAGGTTTTGGGCTTTTCTGAAGTACCAGAAGCCGGAGATAAACTCATAGTAGTAGAGGACGAGAAAAAAGCAAGAGAATTAGCAGAAAGACGTAAAGAGCTTCAAAAAGAAATGGAACTTAAACGCAAGCAAAAAGTTTCATTAGAGGACTTATTTAGTCAAATACAGGAAGGTAGCGTAAAAGAGTTAAATATTATCATAAAAGCGGATGTTCAAGGTTCAGTAGAAGCACTAAAAAAATCCATTGAAGACTTAAGCAACGAAGAAGTTAGAATAAAGGTAATACACGGAGCAGTAGGCGCAATAACTGAAACGGATGTTATGCTTGCATCAGCTTCTAATGCCATAATAATAGGTTTCAATGTAAGACCAGAGACTAACGCTAAAAATCTCGCAGAAAAAGAAAAGGTAGATATAAAGCTTTATCGAATTATATATGAGGCTATTGAAGATATCAAAGCTGCTATGAAAGGTCTGTTGGAGCCAAAATATAAAGAAGTAGAGCTAGGAAGAGCAGAAGTTAGAGCTGTTTTCAGAGTACCTGGTGTAGGAAATGTAGCTGGATGCTATGTGTTAAGTGGTAAGATTTTAAGGAATTCTGATATACGTGTAGTAAGGGATGGTATTGTAGTTTATGAAGGTAAAATTGCTTCTTTAAAGAGGTTTAAAGACGACGTAAGAGAAGTACAACAAGGATTTGAATGTGGTATAGGTATAGATAGGTTCAATGACATTAAAGAGGGGGATATAATAGAAGCTTACCAAATGGAAGAAATTCCTCGTTGAAAGGATGAGTATAATGCAGTACAGGAATAGTCGACTTTCAGAAGAAATGAAAAGAGAAATAAGTAAAATGATTTTAGAAGAAATTAAAGACCCAAGAATTAAAGCAATGGTTAGTATAACTGACATAGAAGTTACTAAAGATTTGAGATATGCTAAAGTTTATGTAAGTATTTATGGAAGTGAAGAAGATAAACAAGAAACTTTTGAAGGGCTAAAAAGTGCAGCTGGCTACATCAGACACGAAATTGGAAGAAGAATAAAAATGAGATATACTCCTGAAATTATCTTTGAATTGGATCGATCAATAGAATACGGAGCTCACATTTCTGAAATATTAAAAGAACTAAACAAGCAAGAGGGTGATGGTAATTGATATTAATTGATGCAATAAATCACATAAAAGATGCTAAAAGTGTAATTGTAGTATCTCACATTGCACCCGATGGAGATGCTATAGGCACTGTTACAGGAATGTATAAAGTATTAAAAAAAATGGGAAAAGAAGTAGATGTATTCATAGATGACGAAATCCCTGAAATGTACTACTTTGTTCCTAATGTAGAGAAAATATCAAGACCATTTTATAAAGAGGCAGACGTGGTTTTGATTTTTGACTGTGCTGATGAAGAAAGATTGGGCAGTACCAAAGAACTTTTAAAAACTTCTGCTGTAACTATTAATATTGACCATCACATTTCAAATACTTTGTATGCCAAATTGAATTATGTAGATACTAACGCAGCAGCGACAGCAGAAATAGCCTATCAAATTGTTAAATTGTTAGGAGTAGAATTTGATGAAGAAATAGCTACAAGTTTCTATACAGCGATTTTGACAGATAGTGGTGGATTTATGTACGAATCAACTACTTCTATAACTCATCAAATAGCTGGAGACTTAATAAACAATGGCGCTAAATTTAAAGAAATAGGAGATAAAGTTTTTAATACTCTCAAATTCAACAAAGCAAAACTTTTAGGAAGAGCCTTAAATAGCCTTACATTATATAAAGATGGAAGAGTTGCTTATATGGAAATTTTAAAAAAAGACTTCCAAGAAACAAACACAAACCTTTCACATATAGAAAATATTATCACTTATGCTAGAAATATTGAAGGAGTAGAAGTAGCGGTACTTTTAGTTGAAAAAGAAGGAGAGATAAAAATTAGTTTAAGGTCAAAAGAAAAAATAGATGTAAATAAAATTGCAAATATTTTTGACGGTGGAGGCCATGTAAGAGCTGCTGGATGTAGCATCAAAGGAAATATTGGAGAAGCCAAAGAAAAAATTTTACAGACAATATTCAAAGAATTAGAGGGATAAAAATTGGAGGGAATGCTCAATATTTTAAAACCCCCTGGTATGACTTCTCACGATGTTGTAGATTTTATTAGGAAAATCTATAATATACGAAAAGTAGGGCATACAGGAACTTTAGACCCAGATGCAGCAGGAATACTGCCTGTTTGTGTAGGGAATGCCACTAAATTTGTCTCTTATCTTCTTGAGCACGACAAAAGATATAGATTTGAAATAACTTTTGGCTTTACTACAGACACTTTGGATAAAAGCGGCAAAATTGTAAAAGGCGGACCTGTAAGGATTCTGAGGGAAGAAGAATTAAGGCAAGTCTTAAATGAATTTAAAGGGAAAATAAAACAAATTCCTCCAATGTATTCTGCAAAGAAAATAAAAGGAAAAAAGTTATACGAATATGCAAGAGAAGGAAAGACAATTGATATTCCACCTATTGAGGTTACCATATATGATATTGAATTAGTTGAATATGAACCACCTTATCGGGTATTAATAGATGTGAAATGTTCTAAAGGCACCTATGTGAGAGCTTTAGTAAGAGATATATGCGAAAAATTAAACATGCCGGGATATATGTCTATGTTGATAAGAACAGAGGTTGGTGCTTTTAAAATAGAAGATGCTTATACTCTTGAAGAAATAAGGGAAAAGAAAGTATTATTGCAGCCAATAGATAAGTTTATTGAATTACCTTCTGTACAATTAAACAAAATGGAAGCTGAAAAAATTTTAAAAGGCCAATTTATTCAAAATAGATATCCTATTGAAACTTCACTTTTGAAGTTATATGATAATAATGGTAAATTTCTCGGCATTGGGATTTTAGAGCGAAATAAAATCCGTCCAAAAAGACTTCTTTGAGGGGGAAATGATAATTTGCAGATCATTGATGAAAGCAATGCATCAAAATACAAAGAGGCAAAGGTAATAGCTTTAGGTAATTTCGATGGAGTTCATATAGGTCACCAGAAATTAATTAAGCAGGCAATATTTCTTTCTAAAGAGAATAATTTAACAAGCGCTGTTTTCACTTTTAAACAGCATACTTCAAAAATTTTAACCCCTGACAAGCAACCAGAGCTTATAACTACTTATCAAAAAAAGGTAGAAATTTTAAAGCAATTTAACCTTGATTACGGAATATTTTTTGACTTTACTGAAAGTTTTTCTAAATTAACTGCTGAAGAATTTATAAAAAAAATTTTAGTAGAGCTATTAAACATTAAAATAGCAGTGGTGGGACATAATTATAGATTTGGCTACAAAGCTTTAGGGAATGTAGATACATTAAAAAAATATTCCAAAATATATTCATATAAAGTTTATGTTGTCCCACCAGTTATAAGGGAGGGTATTGTAGTAAGCAGCAGCTATATCAGGGAATTAATAAAATCAGGTAAAGTTGAAGAGGCAAATAGTTTATTAGGACGTTTTTTTCCCTTGCAAGGAAAAGTGATTCATGGACAAGAAATTGGGCGAAAATTAGGTTTTCCTACTGCTAATCTACAAATATCAGAAGATTTGGTTTTGCCAAAAGCAGGAGTATATGTGACGCGAGTAAAAATAGAAGACAAATTTTATATAGCTGTCACAAATGTTGGCTCGAAGCCTACTTTTGGTGGCAAAAGCATTTCTGTCGAATCTTACATTTTAGATTACAATGAAAATTTATATGATAAATATTTAGAAGTTGAATTTATAACAAGAATAAGAGATGAAATTAAATTTCAAAATTTAGAAGCCTTAAAAGAACAAGTTTTTAAAGATATTAATTATGCTAAAAACTTTAAAAATATTTTACAACAGAAACATTATGTGATAAAATAAAATAGCGATTTACCTTATGCTTTGATACCCGTATCTCCGGCGGTATTCTATGCATAAGGCGTATTCTAAAAGATGGAGGTGAAAAAAGTGCTGGACAAAGAAAAAAAGGCAGAAATAATCAATAAGTTCAAGCTCCACGATACTGACACAGGTTCTCCAGAAGTTCAAATTGCCCTTTTAACTGAGAGAATAAATAACTTAAATGCTCATTTGCAAGTTCATAAAAAAGACCATCATTCAAGAAGAGGTCTTCTTAAAATGGTTGGGCAAAGAAGGGCACTGTTAAATTATTTAATGAAAACAGATATGGAAAGGTATCGTGCCATTATCGAAAAATTAGATTTAAGAAAATAGAGCGAGATACCTCGCTCTATTTTCTATAAAATTTTACGAAAGGAGGATAACATGGAAGAACGAACTTTTGAAATGGAACTAGCCGGGAGAAAGTTGTTAGTCCAGATAGGAAAAGTAGCTCAACAAGCAAATGGAGCAGCTTGGGTAAAATACGGGGATACTGTCGTTCTAGTTACTGCCTGTGCTTCCAAAGAACCCCGAGAAGGAATTGACTTTTTTCCTTTAACTGTTGAGTACGAAGAAAGATTGTACTCTGTCGGTAAAATTCCTGGTGGTTTCATAAAAAGAGAAGGGAAACCTAGTGAAAAGGCAATTCTCTCTGCTCGGTTAATTGACAGACCAATTAGGCCTTTATTTCCCCATGGTTATAGAAATGATGTACAAGTTATAGCTACAGTTTTATCTGTTGACCCTGACGTACAACCAGAAATAGTCGCAATGATTGGTTCGTCTGTTGCTCTTTCAATTTCTGATATTCCTTTTAATGGTCCTACAGGAGCGGTAGCAGTAGGATTAGTCGATGGACAATTTATAATTAATCCTAACCATGAGCAAAGAGAAAAAAGCTTAATGCATTTAGTGGTTTCAGGAACGAAAGATGCTATTGTAATGGTGGAAGCAGGGGCAAAAGAGATTCCTGAAGAAACTATGCTAGATGCTATAATGTATGCTCACGAATATATCAAACAGATTGTAGAGTTTATAGAAGGAATAGTTAAAGAAGTAGGTGTTCCGAAAAGCGAAGTAATTTTACATGAAATAGACAAAGACCTAGAAGAAAAAGTAAGAGCCTATGCAACAGAAAAAATATACAATGCGTTAAGAACAGCAGAAAAGAAAGAGAGAAACGACAACTTAGATAAAGTTGAACAAGAAGTTTTAGAGCACTTTAAAGAAGAATATCCTGATAATCTTGCTGATATAGATGAAGTACTTTACAATATAATGAAAGAACAAATGCGAAAAATGATAACAGAGGAAAGAATAAGAGTAGATGGCAGGGGCCTTGACGACATAAGACCAATATGGTGCGAAGTAGGAGTGCTACCCAGAACTCACGGTTCTGCGATTTTCACAAGAGGACAAACTCAAGTGCTTACAGTAGCAACATTAGGTGCATTAGGAGATATTCAGATTTTAGATGGCATAGGAGATGAAGAAGCAAAAAGATATATGCATCATTACAATTTTCCACCCTACAGTGTTGGAGAAGTAAGGCCTCTAAGAGGTCCTGGTAGAAGGGAAATTGGTCATGGAGCTTTAGCAGAAAGGGCTTTAGAACCGGTGATTCCTTCTGAAGAGGAATTTCCCTATACTATAAGATTAGTGTCAGAAGTTTTAAGTTCCAATGGTTCTACTTCTCAAGCTAGTGTTTGTGGCAGTACTTTAGCTTTAATGGATGCAGGAGTTCCAATAAAAGCTCCAGTTGCAGGAGTTGCTATGGGGCTTATCAAAGAAGGAGATGTAGTTTCTGTACTCACTGATATACAAGGAATTGAAGACTTTTTAGGGGATATGGACTTCAAAGTAGCAGGCACAGAAAAAGGAATCACAGCGATACAAATGGATATAAAAATTCCTGGAATTGACAAAGAAATTTTGAAAATGGCTTTAGAAAAGGCCCGAAGGGGTAGACTATACATTCTCAGCAAAATGTTAGAAGTTATAAAAGAACCGAGAAAACAGTTATCAGTATACGCACCTCGTGTTATAAGGATGGTAGTTGACCCTGAAAAAATTAGAGAAATAATCGGACCTGGTGGCAAAACCATAAGTAAAATTATTGCAGAAACGGGAGTAAAAATTGATATTGAAGAAGATGGCAGGTTATACATTACTGCTTCTGATTTGAGATCTGGCGAAAGAGCTAAGCAAATGATTGAGGCTATAACAAAAGATATAGCAGTAGGAGAAATTTATTTAGGAAAAGTGCTTAGAATAACACCCTTTGGAGCTTTTGTAGAAATTGCTCCTGGTAAAGAAGGACTTGTCCACATTTCTAAGCTATCAAAAAAACGGGTACAAAAAGTAGAAGATGTAGTAAAAGTTGGCGATGACATATTGGTAAAAGTCACAGATATAGACAAACTCGGAAGAATAAGCCTTTCAAGAAAAGACGCATTGCCTGATGAAGAGGAAGAAGAAAGAAACTAAAGGCATAAACCGACCCACGGTTTATGTTTTTTATTTTTTAGTAATATATTCGCCGCCTGTTTGAATAAAATTAAAGTGAGAATATCAACGGGTGGTGTTATAATGAAAATATTTTATATAAAATATCCTAAAAAAAGCTTTTGGATTATTTTTTCCTTAGCAATATTACTGCTCATCTTTTTAATTTACATAATTACACGCAGCGTTTCTGTTTTTAACAGCAATGAACCTATTTATAAAGGAGATACAAAGGAAAAAAAGATTGCCTTTGCTTGCAACGTCGCATGGGGAGATGAGTACATACCAAAAATGTTAGATATTTTTAAAGATAACAATATCCATATTACATTTTTTTTTTGAAGGAAAATGGGCAGAAAAAAATCCTGATGTTGTAAAAGATATTTATCAAAAAGGCCATGAAATCGGAAGTCATGGATACACACATGTAAAATATACAAATTTAAGTCGGCAACAATATGAAGAAGATATTAAAAAAAGCGGTGAAATTTTAGAAAAAATTACAGGAACAAAACCTACCCTTTTTGCACCACCGTATGGTGATTTCAATGATGAAGTAGTAAAGGTAGCAGAACAATTAGGATATAAAGTTATTCTATGGAGTTTGGACACCATAGATTGGAATAATCCAAGTCCTCAAACAATTGTAGATAGAGTTATGACTAAATATCACAATGGTGCTATTGTGTTAATGCACCCTACTCAAAATACTGTGGAAGCATTGCCACAGATAATAAAACAACTTAAAGAAAAAGGTTATAAAATAACTAAAGTATCGGAAGTAATTGTAGATAACAATTAAATTTGCTATAATAATAATTAAATTTGCAAAGGAGGATAAAATGTACGAACAAAAGATTATTGAAGGAGTAAAAGTTGTAACTTGTAAAATTCCTCACGCATATTCTGTATACATAGGGATATGGATTAAAGCAGGTTCTATGTACGAACATAAAGCTATAAACGGAATATCTCATTTTATAGAACACATGGTTTTTAAAGGTTCTAAGCTAAGAAGTGCGAAGCAAATTGCGGAAGAAATGGATAGTATTGGTGGACAGTTAAACGGCTTTACTGAAAAAGAAAGTACCTGTTTTTATATAAAAGTCTTAAATACTCACGTAAAACAAGGTCTTGATATACTTTTTGATATGGTATTTAACCCTGCCTTTAAAGAAGAAGACATAGAAAAGGAAAAGCAAGTCATCTTTGAAGAAATATTGACAGAATTAGATTCTCCTGAAGACGTAGCTTACAACCTTTTAGCAAAAACAATATGGAACGGACATCCCTTGTCTTTTCCTGTGCTTGGTACTTTTTCTACTGTTAAGAAGCTAAACAAAGGACAGATTGTAGATTATTATAATTCCCATTATAACAAAGATAACATAGTCATCTCGATAGCTGGAAATTTTGGCGATGATATCTATGAAATACTGCAAAAATATTTATCAAAAATTCAAAAAACTAATGTTATTTCTCAATTAACTTCTCCAATTTGGCATAAAAACAAAGCTTTTTATGAAAAAGATTTTGAACAGGTAAATTTATGTATTGGTTTGCCTGGGATAACTTACGACTTAAGGAAAGTATATGCTTTAGCTATCATTAATAATGCTTTTGGTGGAGGAATGAGTTCAAGACTATTTCAAAAAATAAGAGAAGATAAGGGATTGGTTTACTCGATTTATTCTTATCCTTCTACCTATCACCATGCTGGGGTTTTTTCTATTTTTGCTAGTATGAACGCTAATAATTTTAAGAAGGTATATGACTTAATTTTAAAAGAAATGGAAGAAGTGCATTCAAAAGGCTTAGCAAAAGAAGAGATTGATAAATTTAAAGAACAACTTCGCATAAACGTATTAATGGATTTAGACAGTATAAGCAGTAGAATGAGCACAATAGGAAAATCCATGCTTTTATTTAACAAAGTGTATACTGTAGAGGAAATACTTCAGACAATCGATAACTTGACTTACGAGGAAATAAATGACTTAGCTAAAAAAATTATAAATCCTGCTGACATGAGCATAGCCGTGGTTGGAAAATTAAACAAAAGAGATAAAGGGTGGTTAGAAAATGTCAATAATACTTAAGATTAAAAAAACTGATGATGCTAAAGACTTACCTTTGCCTGCTTATATGAGTGAAGGAGCCGCTGGGATGGATTTATATGCTAATGTTAAAGAGGAAGTCATATTACAGCCAGGTGAAATAAAACTAATTCCAACAGGTATACAAATTGAACTTCCTCCAAATTTTGAGGCCCAAATAAGGCCAAGAAGTGGCCTAGCTTTAAACTATGGAATAACCCTTTTAAATACTCCTGGCACAATTGATTCTGATTACAGAGGAGAAATAAAATTAATAGTCATCAATTTAGGAAAAGAAGCAGTCAAAATCGCAAGGGGACAAAGAATTGCTCAAATGGTAATCAATCAAATAGTAAGACCAACAATAGTAGAGGCAGAAATCCTTTCAGAAACTAAAAGAGATGAAGGAGGATTTGGCCATACCGGTATATAAGGAGGGGTTCTATGCGGTTAAGCGAATTTGGAAATAAAGAAATTGTAAATTTAACGGATGGAAGAAGATGGGGATTAGTAGAAGATTCAGATTTAGTTATTGATGAAGAAACAGGAAGGATTCATTCAATAATAGTATATGAATCAAAAGGTTTATTTAGAGGAAAGACAAACTATATTGAAATAAGTTGGGACTCTATAAGAAAAATTGGTGACGATATGCTTATTGTGGAATTTGAAGAAAAGAAAAGACGGTTTTATTAAAAATATTACTTTTCTTTATCACTTTAATGAAGTATAATAATATAAAATGTCTCAACTTAGATACCTTCAAAAGGAAAGGATGAGAACGTGAAAATATTGGTACAAAAATTTGGTGGAACTTCTGTATCAACACCTGAGAGAAGAGAGAAGGCTGCCTCAAAAGTAATTGAGGCAGTTAAAAACGGTTTTAGCGTGGTAGTAGTAGTTTCTGCAATGGGAAGAAATGGAGATCCTTACGCCACAGACACTCTAATAAACATGGTCAAATCAATAGATAACAATATTTCAAAACGGGAATTAGATTTATTGATGAATTGTGGTGAAATAATCTCCAGTGTGACTTTTGCTGCAACCCTATCAAAGAAGGGTTATAAAGCAAAAGCATTTACCGGAGGACAAGCAGGCATTATAACAGATGATAATTTTGGCAATGCAGAAATTATAAAAGTAGAACCAACAAGACTTTTAGAAAGTTTAAAAGAAGGAATTATTCCTGTAGTAGCAGGTTTTCAAGGCATGACAGAAGAAGGAGATTTAACTACGTTAGGGCGAGGAGGCAGTGATACAACTGCTGCTCTTTTAGGTGTAGCTCTAAAAGCTTCTGCAGTAGAAATATATACAGATGTAGATGGAATAATGACAGCAGATCCTCGCATTGTTTCAAAAGCTCATATTTTGAACAAAATAAGTTATAATGAAGTATTCCAATTTGCAGAACAAGGAGCAAAGGTAGTACATCCTAGAGCGGTAGAAATAGCAATGATAGGTAATATACCCCTTGTTATAAAAAATACCATGTCAGACAGTCCAGGCACTATTATAACTCAATATAATGAAGCTTACGATAATATTTACGATATAGACAAATTAGTCACTGGAATTGCTAATATGGACCATAGAGTTCAAATCGTGCTGGAAAACAGTGAAAACACAGAAAGTATATTTGAAAAAATTGCAGAAGAAAAAATAAGCATTGACCTTATTAATATTTTTCCTGAAAAACAGGTTTTTACAATATCAGAGGTGGATTTTAAAAAGTTACAAAAACTTCTTGAAGAAAACAACATAAAATATTCCTACAGAACTAATTGTTCAAAAGTCTCTATAATTGGTAATAGAATAAGAGGCGTTCCAGGAATAATGGCAAGAGTAATAAAGGCATTATCAAGGCATGATATAGAAATTTATCAAACAGCTGACTCTCATAATACTATTTCTTGCCTTGTAAGTCAAGATAAAGCTGAAGAAGCAGTTAGAGTTCTACATGAGGAATTTAATCTTTAAAACTTAGAAGCGCATACTATTGCGCTTTTTTTTTATACTAATTATTAGGAGTGTGATAAAGATGAGCAATTTTTTAAAAAATGAAGAAACAGAACAACCTCAGACTTTACCACCTGTTCAAGAAAATTTAAAAAATTTAGGCCAGACAAACGTACCTAATTTTGAAAGCAATATTCATTGTCTTACTATAATAGGACAAATTGAAGGCCACATGATTCTGCCTCCACAAAACAAAACCACAAAGTATGAACACATAATACCACAATTGGTAGCAATAGAAGAAAACCCTAATATAAAAGGAGTTTTAATTTTATTAAATACTGTAGGAGGAGATGTGGAAGCAGGTCTTGCTATCGCGGAAATGATAGCAAGCCTTTCTAAGCCTACTGTATCTATAGTATTAGGTGGAGGTCACAGTATCGGGGTGCCTTTAGCAGTTTCAGCAAATTATTCTTACATAGTGCCAAGTGCTACCATGACAATACATCCTATCAGAATGACAGGATTAATAGTAGGAGTTCCCCAAACTTTTGATTATTTCAACAAAATGCAAGATAGAATAGTAGAGTTTATTGTGCGAAATTCAAAAATAAAAAGAGATACTTTTATGAAACTTATGCTTAAAACTGGAGAATTAGCCAACGACATAGGAACAATCTTAGTTGGAAAAGAAGCAGTAGATTACGGTTTGATTGACGAAATAGGGGGTATCAAAGAAGCTTTAAAGAGGTTACACAATATGATAGAAGAAAGAGAAAAAAAGAAAGGTGAAGAATAATGTTATATACAATAATTCCCTATGAATTAATTTTTGAAAAAAGAGAAGATATACCCACCAATTACATAGAACTAAAGATGGGGAATAAACAGTTAGTAGTAGAAAAACTCTCAAATGGAAATTATATAATTCAAAGAATGTATTCTACTAATCCTTTTGATTACCTAGACGCAAAATATTCTCCAGGAAGCATGATAAGTATTTATTAGAAAAATTTTTGTGTTATAATAGATGTGTTTAAAAAATTAGCACATCTATTTTTTTGTTGCTATTTTACATAATTAATACTAAAATTTTTATAGAAGAAATTATAAACAGGTGGTATATATGATTGATAAAAAACAAAAGTCTCTCAAAAACGAAATCATTGGAATTATATTTTTGGCTTTTACACTTATTTCTTTTTTAAGCCTTTATACAGATACAACTGGTGCTATAGGTAAAAACATAGGAATTTTTTTAAAGGGTTCTTTTGGGATAGGTTCTTATGTTGTATCTGCTTTACTTTTAGTATTTGCGTTGATGTTTCTTTTTAATAATCGAGATTTTATAAAATTACATAAAGCTGCAGCACTTTTTGGACTTTTTCTAACCCTCATAAGTTTAGATCATTTGTATTATTTCCCTTCTAATGAAGGATTAAAAAATTATATTTTAGCTGCTTACACTAATGGTATAAACAATATGGGTGGAGGAGTTGTTGCTGCCTTACTGGTATATTTTCTAGTAAAACTTTTGGGTATCACAGGAAGCTATATATTATTGTTTTCTTCTTTGGCAATTTTTATAGTGCTTATTACAAATGTATCTATCGTAAACCTGATGGAATCTTCCTATCAGAAGTTTAAACAACGTAAAAAAAAGATAAAAAAAACAGACCATGAGAAGGAAGTAATTTCTACCTCTACTTCTCAGGAGGATTTCACACCTTTAATTGAAGAAAATATAACAGAAAAAAATAGAACAATCGATATAATTGAACAAGTAGAAGAAGAAAGAAAAGTCTATGAAAAAAACGCCAAAGATAAAGAAGAGGTTATAGAAAGCGAATATCTTTCTCCTCCTATAACCCTTTTAAAAGAGGCAATTCCCCCACCAAAAATAAAAAATGAAGTATTAATGGAGAAAGTAAAAAAAATAGAAGACACTCTCAAAAACTTCGGAGTTGATGCAAAAGTTATTCAAGTGACAAAGGGGCCTGTAATTACTCGTTTTGAATTGCAACCTAGTGCAGGGGTCAAAGTTAGTAGAATTGTAAGCCTAACAGATGACATTGCTTTAAGTCTTGCTGCGCCTTCTGTGAGAATAGAAGCGCCTATTCCTGGTAAATCTGCTATTGGAATAGAAGTCCCAAATGATAAAATAGCTCCAGTATATTTGAGAGAAGTAATAGATAGCAAAAAGTTTAGAAATTTTAAATCAGACTTAGCAATTGGTTTAGGAAAGGATATCGCAGGTAATATTGTCATAGTAGATTTGTCTAAAATGCCTCATTTGCTCATTGCAGGTGCAACAGGTTCTGGTAAAAGTGTTTGCATAAATTCTCTTATAGTGAGTTTGTTATACAAAGCCTCTCCACAACAGGTGAAAATGATATTGATAGATCCAAAAGTAGTAGAACTTAATATTTATAACGGCATTCCTCATCTCTTAACTCCGGTTGTCACAGACCCTAAAAAGGCAGCCGGTGTCTTAAATTGGGCAGTACAAGAAATGACTAAGCGTTATAATTTATTTGCCCAATATGGAGTTAGAGATATAGACAGCTATAACGAAAAATACAAAGAAAACAGCTTATATAAAATTGTAATCATAATTGATGAGCTTTCTGACTTAATGATGGTCTCTCCTGCAGAAGTAGAAGAATATATATTTAGGTTAGCTCAAATGGCAAGAGCAGCTGGCATTCATTTGGTCATTGCTACCCAAAGACCCTCTGTTGATGTAATAACGGGAGTTATTAAAGCTAATATTCCTTCAAGGATTTCTTTTGCTGTATCTTCTCAAATTGACTCAAGAACAATTTTGGATATGGCAGGTGCAGAAAAACTTTTAGGAAAAGGCGATATGCTTTTTAACCCTATAGGAGCAGCAAAACCTATGCGAATTCAAGGAGCTTTTATCTCTGAAGAAGAAGTAGAAGCTGTAGTAAATTTCTTAAAAAATCATTCTAAGCCTCAGTACGAAGAAATAGAAATTGAGGGAAAGACAAATGGAAAAATTTTTGAACAACAAGAGGATGAGTTATTAGAAGATGCTATTTCTGTAATTTTAGAAACAGGGCAAGCTTCTATTTCAATGTTACAAAGAAGATTAAGAATTGGGTACGCGAGAGCTGCCCGAATTATAGATCAATTAGAGCAAAAAGGTATTATAAGCGGTTATGATGGTTCTAAGCCAAGGCAAATTCTTGTATCAAAAGAAGAAATAAAAAAAATATTAGAAGAATCTTAAAATAGAAAGGAAATGCAGATGAAAAATGTAGGAATTATATCTCTTGGATGTCACAAAAACACAATTGATTCAGAAAAAATGTTAGCAATTTTAAAAGAAAAAGGTTATAACATAGTAAATGATGAAAATAAAGCTGACATACTCATTATAAATACTTGTGGCTTTATAGAAGATGCAAAAAGAGAGTCGATAGAATGTATCATTGAGATGGGAAAACTCAAAAAACACAGGCTAAAATACCTTATTGCAACTGGCTGTTTGTCTGAAAGATATAATAAAGAATTATTAAAGGAACTTCCTGAATTAGATGCAGTAATTGGCACTGGAGATTTCCACAAAATTGCAGAAGTAATAGAAAAAATAGAAAAAGGAAAAACTGTTTTAGAATATGGACACGCTAATTTACTAAATGATGAAGGAATACAGCGCATTTTAACTACGCCAAATTATTACGCCTATTTAAAAATTGCAGAAGGTTGCAGCAATGCTTGTTCTTTTTGCATAATTCCAAGGCTTAGAGGAAGATACAGAAGTCGCAAAATGGAGGATATACTCAGAGAAGCCGAGGAACTCGTCAAAAAAGGTGTAAAAGAACTTATACTCATTGCTCAAGACACTACAAAATATGGAGTAGACGTTTATAAAAAATTTATGCTGCCCCAACTTTTAAAAGAAATTTCTAAGATTGATGGTTTAAAGTGGATTAGGTTACTTTATGCATATCCTGATAGTGTAACAGAAGAACTTGTTGAAGAGATAAAAAACAATGAAAAAATAGTAAAATATATTGATATTCCGCTACAACATTCTCATGATGAAGTCCTAAAAAGAATGAATAGAAATACTAATAAACAAAAAATAGAAGAGGTTATAAGTAGATTGCGTAGCATTCCATACATGGTAATACGCACTACTTTTATGGTAGGCTTCCCTGGAGAGACAGAAGAAGAATTTGAGGATTTAAAACAATTTGTAAAAGAAAAAAGATTTGAGAGAGTAGGAGTTTTCACATATTCTCGAGAAGAGGGAACTAAATCGTATTATATGAAGCCCCAAATTAAAAAGAGTGTCAAAATTAAAAGACAACAAGAGTTGATGGAGATACAAAAAGAAATTTCTTATCAGCATAATCTTTCAAAAGTGGGAAAGCAGTTAGAAGTACTAATTGAAGGTTTTGAAGATGGAATATATTATGGCAGAAGTTATATGGATGCCCCTGAGATTGATGGTGTTGTTTATGTAAAAAGCGACAAAAAACTCAAAGCTGGAGATTTTGTGGTAGCAACTATAACAGATGCTTATGAGTACGATTTGGTGGGGGAATATTAATGAATTTAGCAAACAAACTTACAATATTAAGACTTTTTTTAATACCTATTTTTATGTTTTTTATGCTTGTCAGAGGTCCCTACAACGATTTTATAGCTGCAGGAATATTTGCACTTGCAGCATTGACCGACAAATTTGATGGATATGTAGCAAGAAAGTTTAATCAAATAACTAATTTTGGAAAATTTATGGACCCGCTGGTAGACAAAATAATGGTTTCTTCTGCTTTAATAGCCTTAGTACAAATGGGACGCATTCAAAGTTGGATTGTAGTAGTTATATTAGCAAGGGAATTTTTAATAACAGGTATTAGGACAGTTGCTGCTGATAAGGGAATCGTCATTGCTGCCAGTAATTACGGGAAATACAAAACTACTTTTCAAATGATAGCAGTAATTGCACTGATGCTTAATAATTACCCTTTTAGCCTTATAAATTTTCCTTTTGACACTATAATGGTGTATATGGCTTTAATTTTAACAATTTATTCGGGTGTAGATTATATTATAAAATCTAAAAATTTATTCAAAGATTAAAGAGGTGTTTTAATTGAGAGGAGAAATTATTTCTGTTGGCACAGAGCTTTTATTAGGACAAATTTTAAATACTAACGCTAAATATTTATCTGAAAAATTGGCTCTTTTGGGCATAGATATATATTTCCATACTAACGTTGGAGATAATGAAGAAAGATTAAAAGAATGTTTAAACATCGCTTTTAACCGCTCTGACCTTATAATAACAACAGGTGGATTAGGCCCTACTGTTGATGACATTACAAAAGAGACAGTGGCTTCTTTTTTAGGTCTTCCTCTTGTAGAAAATCTAGAAGCAAAAGAAGAGATAATAAGATTTTTTGAAAAAATAGGACAAACACCTACCATGAATAACTTCAAACAAGCCTTTTTCCCAGAAGGCGCAAAAATTTTGCCAAATAAAAATGGAACAGCTCCTGGTTGTATAATAGAAAAAGATAACAAAATCATCATAATTTTGCCTGGTCCACCTTCTGAGCTAATTCCAATGTTTGAGGAATATGTATATCATTATCTTAAAAGCAAAACTAATGAAACTATAAAATCTCGAGTAATCAAAATATTTGGCTTAGGTGAATCAAAAGTAGAAGAAATGGTAAGACCCCTTTTGTTTAATTCTAATCCTACTGTTGCTCCTTTAGTAGGTGATGGATATGTAATTTTGAGAATAACTGCAAAAGGACATGATGACAAAGAAATTTCAGAAATGATTGAGGATATGGAATCAAGGATTAGAGGTATCATAGGTGATTATATATACGCTGTAGATGAGGAAGAAATGGAAGAAGTCGTGGTAAAATTACTACAGAAAAACAAATTAACTCTTGCTGTCTCTGAATCTTGTACAGGTGGTTTATTGGCAAAAAAAATAACAGATGTATCAGGGGCTTCAAAAGTCTTTAATTTAGGTGTTGTTTCTTACAGTAATGAAGCTAAAGAAAACATCTTAGGGGTGAGAAAATCTACTTTAGAGTCTTATGGAGCAGTAAGCTATGAGACAGCAAAAGAAATGGCAGAAAATGTAAGAAAATTGGCCAATGCTGATTTTGGTTTGTCTACTACTGGAATTGCAGGACCTACAGGTGGAACACCTGAAAAGCCCGTAGGATTAGTGTATGTGGGTTTTGCTACCAATGAAGAAGTCTATGTAAAAAAACTAATGTTAAGTGGTGATAGAAGTAAAATAAGAACAAGGACAGTACTACATGCTTTAGACATTGTAAGAAGATATCTTCTGGGAATAAAAATTGACTAGTTATGTCCATTAATATATAATTAATTTAATACAATACCCTGTATTCTTGGGAGGTAAATAATAAATGATAGAAAAACAAAAGGCTTTAGAAATGGCTATAAGTCAAATAGAGAGGCAGTTTGGCAAGGGCTCTATCATGAGATTGGGAGATACTGCAAAATTGAATGTAGAAGTAATACCTACAGGTTCTCTTGAATTAGACATTGCTTTAGGTGTCGGAGGAGTCCCTCGAGGAAGAATAATAGAAATTTTTGGCCCTGAGTCTTCAGGAAAAACTACCTTAGCGCTACACATGATAGCAGAAGCACAAAAAATGGGAGGAACAGGTGCTTTTATAGATGCAGAACATGCTCTTGATCCTGTATATGCAAAAAATCTTGGTGTCAATATTGAGGACTTATTAGTAGCACAGCCTGATACTGGCGAACAAGCCTTAGAAATTGCAGAAGCCCTTGTTAGAAGTGGTGCTGTTGATATAATTGTGATAGACTCTGTTGCCGCTTTAGTACCTAAGGCGGAGATTGATGGTGAAATGGGAGATAGCCATGTAGGGCTTCAAGCAAGATTGATGTCTCAAGCTTTGAGAAAATTAGCAGGGGTCACCAGTAAGTCTAAAACTATTGTGGTCTTTATAAACCAGCTGAGAGAAAAAGTAGGTGTTCTGTTTGGAAATCCTGAAACAACCCCTGGAGGAAGAGCTCTGAAATTTTATGCTACAATAAGACTAGATGTAAGAAAAGTAGATGCAATAAAACAAGGAAATGAAATAATCGGCAATAGAACGCGTGTCAAAGTTGTAAAAAATAAAATTGCTCCCCCTTTTAAACAAGCAGAATTCGATATAATGTATGGAGAAGGTATTTCAAGAGAAGGAAGCATTTTGGATATTGGCACAAGTATAGACATAATTGAAAAAAGTGGTGCTTGGTATTCCTATGGAGATATACGATTAGGGCAAGGAAGAGAAAACGCTAAGCAATTTTTAAAAGAAAACAAAGAAATCGCTGATGAAATTGAAAGAAAAATTAGAGAAAATTTCAATCTAGCTTATAATAAAATAAAATCCTCCCCTGATGCAATAGTAGAATGACCCCTTATTGTGGGGTTATTTTATTACAAAAGGAGAAATAAGCATGATAATAACTACTATAGAAAAGCAGAAAAAAAATAAAACGCAATATAATGTTTACATAGATGGAGAATATGCCTTTAGTTGCAATTTAGAAGATTTGATCTATTTAGGCATAGAGGAAGGAAAAGAACTAGATAGTGAACAGTATAATTATTATGTAAACTATACTGCAACAAGACAAGCGAGTGACTACGCATTTAAACTTTTATCAAGAAAAATGTTAACAGAAAAAGAACTTTCTCAAAAGCTTGAAATAAAAGGTTTTGAAGAAAATGTTATAAAAAGTGTTATTGAAAAGCTGAAAAGCTATAACTATATCAATGACGAAGTTTATACCAAATTATTTATAGAACAAAAAATAAACCAATTGTATAGCAGGCGAAAAATTTATTACGAACTTATAAAAAAAGGAATTAGTAAAGAACTGATCCAAGAAAGTTTAAACAATTTTTATCCTGAAGAAAAAGAAGTTGAAATAATAAAAAAAATAATTGAAAAAAAATCAAAATTCCAAGAAGACACTAAAAAGTTAAAAAACTATCTTTACAACAACGGGTTTCAAATTGAAAACATTAGTGATGCCTTGAAAGAAAAGGATTTATAACTTGACATAATTTTGAAAAGGGTCTAAAATAAAATATGAATAACTACTAAGGAGGTGTAAGAGTATTAGCCATGTTGAATTGATAATCACAGCACTTATTGCAATAGCAGTCGGCTTTCTAATTGGTTATTTTGCAAGAAAGATTATTGCAGAATCCAAAATAAAAAGCGCAGAAAATTTAGCGCGGACCATATTAGAAAGTGCAAAAAGAGACGCTGAAAATAAAAAAAGAGAGCTCTTATTAGAAGCTAAAGAAGAGATTCACCGCATGCGAACTGATTTAGAAAAAGAGATAAGGGATCGCAGAGGTGAATTACAGCGTTTAGAAAAAAGACTCCTTCAAAAAGAAGAAACCCTGGATAAAAGAGCCGAAACTTTAGAACAAAAAGAAAATCTTCTAGAAGAAAAACAAAAAGAAATTCAACAATTTGAAGAACAAATTTCTTTACTCCATCAAAAAGAAATAGAAGAATTAGAAAGAATTTCGGGACTAAGCCGTGAAGAAGCAAAAGCCATTTTATTAGAAAGTGTTCAAAAAGATATACAACATGAAATGGCTGTAATGATTAAAGAAATGGAAAACAAAGCTAAAGAAGAAGCAGAAATGAAAGCAAGGGAAATAATTAGCAATGCCATTCAACGTTGTGCGGCTGACCATGCTGCAGAAACAACTGTGTCTGTTGTTACCCTTCCTAATGATGAAATGAAAGGTCGCATAATAGGTAGGGAAGGTAGAAATATAAGGACAATAGAGACATTGACGGGAATTGACCTTATAATAGATGATACTCCTGAGGCTGTTGTTATTTCAGGCTTTGACCCTATACGAAGAGAAGTTGCGCGGATTGCGCTGGAAAAATTAATTGAAGATGGGCGAATACATCCCGCAAGAATAGAGGAAATGGTAGAAAAGGCTAAAAAAGAAGTAGACAACATGATACTCAAAGCAGGAGAAGAAGCGGCTTTTGAAGTAGGAATTCACGGTTTGCATCCCGAGCTGATTAAGTTATTAGGAAGACTTAAATTTAGAACTAGCTACGGTCAAAACGTCTTAAAGCATTCAATCGAAGTAGCTCATTTGGCAGGACTTATGGCTTATGAATTAGGTGCAGATGCACTAGTTGCCAAAAGAGCAGGACTTTTACACGATATAGGTAAGGCCGTAGACCATGAGGTGGAAGGCCCTCATGTCATGATAGGTGCAGAACTAGCTAAAAGATATCATGAGTCTGATGCTGTCATTCATGCCATAATGGCTCATCATAATGATGTAGAGCCTCAGACTGTTGAGGCAGTATTAGTACAAGCGGCAGATGCTATTTCTGCTGCAAGGCCAGGTGCAAGGCGGGAAGCTTTAGAAGCCTATATTAAGCGTTTAGATAAGTTAGAACAAATTGCTAATTCTTTTGAAGGTGTAGAAAAGTCTTATGCTATACAAGCAGGAAGAGAAATCAGAATAATGGTAAAACCTGAAATTGTCGATGATGATGATATTGTCATTTTAGCGCGAAATATAAGCAAAAAAATTGAAGAAGAAGTTGAATATCCAGGTCAAATCAAAGTGACTGTCATAAGAGAGACAGTAGCTGTAGATTATGCAAAATAAAGGATTGAAAAAAAGCGTGCGATAAGCACGCTTTAAAAGTTTCATCATAAATTTTCATTAGCTATTGTTTTAATACATAGGTTTGTGTAATAATAAGTTTAAGAAAATTATTTTTTGGAGGTTAAGAATGAAGATACTTATCATCGGCGATATAGTTGGAAGACCAGGTAGAGACATATTAAAAGAACACTTGCAAGAACTAATATCAGAATATAATATTGACATAGTTATAGCTAATGGAGAAAATGCTGCTGGAGGTAATGGATTGACTCGCAAAGTTGCTGATGAACTTTTTGAAATGGGAATTTCTGCATTAACAATGGGAAATCACGTGTGGGATCAAAAAGAAATATTAAAATTTATTGATGAAGAAGTGCGAATTATAAGACCTGCCAATTATTTAGAGGAAACACCTGGCAGAGGTTCTATAGCACTTAATTTTAAAAATTCAAAAATTGGTATTATAAATTTACAGGGAACTACTTTTATGCCTTGTAATAGAAATCCTTTTTTTGTAGCTTTAGAAGAAGTAGAAAAACTAAAAAAAGAGACGAATATAATCCTCGTAGATTTTCACGCAGAAGCTACTTCTGAAAAAATAGCAATGGGATATTTTTTAGATGGAAAAGTAAGTTGTGTGTTTGGCACTCATACTCACGTACAAACGGCAGATGAGAAAATATTACAAAATGGGACAGCTTATATAACTGATGTGGGTATGACAGGTCCTAGTGATTCTATATTGGGAATAGATAAAGAATTAATAATTAAAAAATTTACATCTTCTGTACCTGTACGCTTTGAAGTTGCAAAAAAAGGTCCTGCCCAGATAAATGCCATTGTAATTTCTGTAGATGAAATAACAGGAAAATGCTATAGCATAGAACGCATTAATAAAATTTATGCATAAAAAGGAGGATTTTTAAAACAAATGTAGAATATTAACAAAGAGAAAATCATTTGTCTTTAAGGGGGAAAAACAATGGAAGTATTAAAAGTTTCAGCAAAATCTAATCCAAATGCTGTAGCAGGAGCGTTGGCAGGGGTGTTAAGGGAGCGTGGAGGTGCAGAAGTACAAGCAATAGGTGCAGGTGCAATAAATCAAGCTGTAAAAGCTGTTGCAATTGCAAGAGGGTTTGTAGCTCCCAGCGGAATTGACTTAATTTGCATTCCTGCTTTTACAGACATTGAAATAGACGGTGAAGAGAGGACAGCAATAAAGTTAATTGTAGAGCCACGATAAAAAATAACCTGCATTTTGCAGGTTATTTTAAATTGTAAAGGTAAAATTTAGAGGAAAGGTTGGGATATAATGTTTGCAGACCTTCACATGCATTCAAAAGCTTCCGATGGAACTAATTCACCATCTGAAGTAGTTCGATTGGCAAAAGAACATGGACTTAGCTGTATTTCTCTGACAGATCACGATACAGTTGATGGGCTTGAAGAAGCCATGGAAGCTTCTGCTAAATATGAGATTGAAGTTATTCCTGGAATTGAGTTTAATTGCTATTATCAAAATCAAGAAGTTCATATTTTAGGTTATTTTATAAATTACAAAGATAAAAAATTTTTTGAAAAGTTGGAAGAAATGAAAAAGTTGAGAAATGATAGAGCCAAAGCGATTTTAAAAAAATTAAATGAATTAGGGATTGATATTTCTATAGAAGACGTATTGGAATTCACAAGTGAAAAATTCATAGGAAGACCTCATATAGCAAGAGCCATGGTAAAAAAGAATTATGTAGAAAGTGTAAAAGAAGCTTTTGAAAAATACATAGGAGTGGGTGCTCCTGCTTATGTAGAAAGATATAGAATCACTCCTTTTGAAGCAATAAACCTTATTTTAGAAAATGGAGGTGTCACTGTTTTAGCTCATCCCGGTTTACTTCAAGATGATAATATTATTGAGGAATTAGCCCCAAAAGGTTTAATAGGAATAGAAGTTTACCATTCAAAACACACTACTGAAGATGTAGAAAAGTATTTAAACAAAGCTAAAAAATACAAGTTAATCATAACTGGAGGCTCAGATTTTCACGGTATAGAAGTAGATGGCAGAGACCTTTTAGGAACCATAAAGTTAGACTATGAATATGTAAAAATATTGAAAAGTAAAGCTAAAAATTTTGTAGAAATATCAAAATAATTAAGTTAAAATAATATTGTGATTCATATAACGAAATCCTCTGGAGGTGTAAAAATTGGATTTATCCCAAAATGCCTTACAAATTACCCCTTCTATGACATTAGAAATAACAGCAAAGGCAAAACAGCTAAAAGCTCAAGGCGTAGACGTTATAGACTTCGGAGTAGGAGAGCCAGATTTTGATACATCTGATTACATAAAAGAAGCTGCAATTGACGCTATAAAAAAAGGCTACACCAAATACACCCCTTCTTCAGGCATTTCTGAATTAAAAAAAGCAGTATGCAACAAGCTTTTAAAAGATAACAGCCTTAAATACCAACCAGAACAAATTGTCATATCAAACGGTGCTAAACACTCTATATATAACGCTCTTTGTGCAATTTTAAATCCTGACGACGAAGTTATAATTCCTGTACCTTATTGGTTAAGCTATCCTGAGATGGTAAGGCTGGCTTATGGAAAGCCTGTCTTTGTAAAAACAAAAGCAGAAAATGACTTTAAAATTACAGCCGAAGAATTAAAAAATGCTATTACCTCTAAGACAAAAGCTTTAATTTTAAATACCCCCAACAATCCAACTGGCTCAGTGTATACTAAAGAAGAGTTAGAAGAACTTGCAAAAATTATTGAAGAAGCAAATATTTTTGTCATTTCAGATGAAATATACGAAAAATTAATTTATGAAGGCAGTCACATCAGTATCGCCTCTTTAAATGAAAAAATTAAAGAACTGACAATTTTAGTAAACGGTATGTCTAAAGCTTATGCTATGACAGGATGGAGAATTGGATATACTGCTTCTTCTTTAGAAATTGCAAAGGTTATGTCAAACATTCAAAGTCACACCACCTCAAATCCCAATTCAATTGCTCAATATGCCAGTGTAGCCGCTTTATCAGGAGATGAAACTGTTATTAAAAGAATGGCAGAAGAATTCAATAAAAGAAGAATTTATATGGTTGAAAGGATAAATAAAATAAAGGGGTTAAAATCAAATAAACCTCAAGGGGCTTTCTATGTAATGGTAAATATAGACGAATACATTGGAAAAGAAATAAAAGGAAAAATTATTAGAGGTTCCATAGATTTTGCAAATGCTTTAATTGAAGGAGCAAATGTAGCAGTTGTTCCTGCTTTGCCCTTCGGAATGGACAATTACATTAGGATTTCTTATGCTACTTCCATTGAAAATATTGAAAAAGGCTTAAATAGAATCGAAGAATTTTTAAATAAAGCATAATGAGGAGGTAAATATGCGAGATACTTATCAGAATCCGTTAATAACAAGATATGCTAGCAAAGAAATGGCCCAAATCTTCTCTGACGACGAAAAATTTAAAACTTGGCGAAGATTATGGGTAGCTTTGGCAAAAAGCGAAAAAGAATTAGGGCTCAATATTACAGATGAGCAGATTAAAGAAATGGAAGAAAATATAGACAACATAAACTATGAAGATGCGGAAAAATTCGAAAGAGAATTTCGACATGATGTTATGGCTCACATACATGCCTATGGTCTTTTGTGCCCCAAAGCAAAACCTATAATCCATTTAGGAGCTACCTCTGCTTTTGTAGATGACAATACTGATATAATTCTTATGGATAGAGCTCTTGAACTAATTGAAAAGAAACTTCTCAAAGTAATAAAAATTTTATCCGAATTTGCACTAACTTATAAGGATTTACCCACTTTAGGTTATACTCACTTTCAACCAGCTCAACTTACTACAGTTGGTAAAAGAGCATGCCTTTGGATACAAGATTTAATTCTCGATTTACAAGATTTAAGATATAGAAGAGAAAACATAATGTTAAGAGGAGTAAAAGGCACCACTGGTACACAAGCAAGTTTTATGGAACTTTTTGGTGGTGATGAAGAAAAAGTAAAAGAGCTAGACAGATTAGTAATAGAAAAAATGGGATATAAAAAGTCCTTCCCTGTGACAGGACAAACTTATACGAGAAAATATGACTTTATGCTCTTGTCTGTTTTAAGCGGTATTGCTCAAAGTGCTCACAAATTCAGCAACGACCTAAGGCTTTTGCAACATTTAAGAGAAATTGAAGAGCCCTTTGAAGAAAAACAAATAGGCTCCTCTGCAATGGCTTATAAAAGAAATCCTATGAGAAGCGAGAGAATGGCAGCTTTAAGTAGGTATGTTATTGTCACACTTTTAAATGCATCTATTACTTCTTCTGCTCAATGGTTTGAAAGAACTTTAGATGATTCAGCTAACAGGCGAATTGTAATACCCGAAATGTTCCTTGCCACAGATGCTATATTAAATCTTTATATAAACATTGCGTCTGGTTTAAAAGTAAACAAAAAAGTAATTGAAAAAAATGTGATGAAGGAATTGCCTTTTATGGCTACAGAAAAGATTTTAATGGAAGCAGTACTTAAAGGTGGGGACAGACAAGAGTTACATGAAGCTATAAGAGTATACTCCTTAAAAGCGGCAGAAGAAGTTAAAAATGGAGAAGAAAATAGGTTGCTTGATTATATACAAAATGACCAAAGATTTAAACTTTCCCAAGAAGAAATTAAAGAATTAGTTGACCCTATAAAATTTACCGGAAGAGCTGTAAGCCAGACTGAAGAATACATTAAGGAAATTGTAAACCCTATTTTAGCAGATTTTAAAGAAGATGTAGAAGCAAAAGTAGAAGTGTAAAATTTGTTCACTTTCCACATCCCAATATCATAGAATAACAATAAAATAAAAATGGTATTGGGATGTGGTGGTAGATGGGAATATGGCCAGTTTTTTTTGAAGGATATAAAATAGAAAAAAAGTCAGAAGATAAACCTAAAGAAGTCACAACAACTGTAGATGATAAAAAATTACAAGAAGAAGCTTTAAAAGAGCTAAATTCTTTGATAGGCCTTAATAAAGTGAAAGAAATTATACAAGAAATTTACGCTTTCTCGCAACTGCAAATAAAGCGTAAAAAGGAAGGATTAGCCACTGAACCTATAGTATTACATATGATATTTAAAGGCAATCCAGGAACAGGCAAAACTACTGTAGCCAGGATATTAGGAAAACTTTTAAAAAGTATAGGAGTTTTAGAAAAAGGCCATGTAGTTGAAGTAGAGAGAGCTGATCTAGTAGGAGAATACATAGGACATACTGCTCACAGAGTCCGTGAAAATGTAAAAAAAGCTTTGGGAGGAATTTTGTTTGTAGATGAAGCTTATTCTTTGGCAAGGGGTGGAGAAAAAGACTTTGGCAAAGAAGCTATTGATACTCTTGTCAAAGAAATGGAAGACAATAGGAATAAATTTATACTTATATTAGCAGGTTACAAACACGAAATGGAATATTTTTTAAATACCAATCCCGGACTTCGCTCCAGGTTTCCAATCCAGATAGATTTTCCTGATTATACTATAGATGAACTTCTTCAGATTGCGGAAGTCATGGTAAAAAACAGGCAATATAAGCTTACAGAAAGTGCAAAGAGAAAATTAATGAAAATATTGATTCGTGACGACAATTCAAGAGAAATAGGAAACGCGCGCCTTGTAAGGAATATCATAGAAAGAGCAATTAGAAAACAGGCTGTAAGAGTTTTAAACAAAATAAATATAACCAAAGAAGATTTAATAACAATAGACAGTATAGACATTAGAGAGGACTGAGAAAATGGACACAAAAAAATTTTTGCAGAACAATTTCCATATAAACTCAAAAATAATCGAAGTTATAGAAAAAGCAGAAAAAGATTGTTACCCTGTATTTAGAAAGATTGATAAGACTGTAGAGTACAATCAGTATAAGGTCATATATCATTTCCAAAAGAACAAATTAAGCGATATCCATTTTAATGGCACAACTGGCTATGGATATGGTGACATCGGGCGAGAGACAATCGAAAAAATATATGCAGGAATATTTGCCGCAGAAGACGCTTTAGTAAGGCCTCAAATCGTATCTGGAACTCATGCTATAGCATTATGTCTATTTGGCAATTTAAAACCAAATGAAGAGCTAATTTCGGCTTGTGGGAGGCCTTATGATACGTTAGAAGAAATAATAGGGATAAAAGGGGAGGGGAGGGGAAGTTTAAAAGAATACGGAGTTATATATAAAGAAATTCCCCTCCTTAATGATGGAAAAATAGATATAGAAAGTGTAAAAAAAGCAATAACCTCAAAAACTAAAATGGTGATGATTCAACGATCAAAAGGGTATGACTATAGAAAGTCTTTGAAGATAGAAGATATAGAAAAGGCAATTGGTGAAATTAAAAAGGTAAAAGAAGATGTAATCATATTTGTAGATAATTGCTATGGGGAATTTACTGAGATAAAAGAACCAACAGAAGTAGGAGCCGACATTATAGCAGGTTCTCTTATAAAGAACATAGGTGGGGGAATTGCCCCTACAGGTGGATATGTAGTAGGAAAAAAGGAATTAGTTGAAAATGCTTCTTATAGGCTATATGCCCCTGGCATAGGAAAAGAGGTAGGTCCTTCTTTAGATTTAAATAGATTGATTTTACAAGGGTTATTTTTTGCACCTCAAGTGGTAGGACAAGCTTTAAAAGGAGCTGCTCTTTTAGCGAAAATTATGTCAGACTTAGGCTATGAAGTTACTCCAAAATATGACGAAGAAAGAACTGACATAGTTCAAGCTATCAAATTTAAAACTGCTGAAGAATTGATATCTTTTATCCAGGGAATACAAATGGGGTCCCCAGTAGACTCTCATGTAATTCCTGAGCCGTGGGACATGCCAGGATATCAGGATAAAGTCATAATGGCAGCAGGAGGATTTATACAAGGATCTTCTATAGAGTTAAGTGCAGATGCACCTATAAGAGAACCTTATATCGCATACGTGCAAGGTGGTCTTACTTATCCTCAAGTAAAATTGGCAATGGCTATTGCTTTAAATAATATTTACAAAGAAGAATAAGCTACGAAATAAAATTCAAGAGGAAAGATTTTCCTCTTGAATTTTATTTTCAATCTTCCTTTTGTGATAAAGGGTTTTTATTTACAGCTTCTTTTAATTGCGAATCATCTACATGGGTATAAATTTGCGTCGTAGACACGTTAGAATGCCCTAGGAGCTTTTGTAAAGTCCTTATATCTACATTACCATATCTGTACATCAAAGTCGCGGCTGTATGGCGCAATTTATGGGCAGAATATTTTTTTCCTTCTAAATTAGCATTTTTTAAATGTTTTTTTACGGTATATTGTACAGTTTTAACACTTATGCGTTTAAGCCTTTTGCTCAAAAACAAAGCCTTTTTATCTTTGACTCCTTCTTTAGGTCTTACCTTCAAATATGTATTTATTGCATTAATACAGGCATCATTTAAATAAACTGTTCTTTGTTTATTTCCTTTTCCTATAACAGTTAGTTTATCGTCTTTTATGTCGTCTAAATTTATATTCACCAGTTCAGAAACTCTGAGCCCACAGTTTAAAAACAAAGTGATAATTGCGTAATCTCTTTCTTTAAAAGGTCCATCTATGGAATTTAAAAGTTTTTTACTTTCATCAAGGGTGAGGTAAATAGGCTGTCTTACAGAAAGTTTTGGCGACTCTAATTCTTGAGTAGGATTTTTGCTTAGCACCTTAGCTTTTTTATAAAGATAGTTATAAAAAGACCTTAAACTTGCTACTTTTCGAGCACGAGCATGGGGAGTATTAGACCTTTCGTTAGCCACAAAGTTAAGATAGGCGTATAAGTCGTTTAAATCAACAGACTCTATCAAATCAACATCCACATCAGAGATATCTATTTCATCAAATTCAACATCAGGACTAACTTTTCCGCGCCTTTGCTTTAAAAAACGCAAAAACAAAACTAAATCATAGGCATAAGCTTTTACAGTATTATAAGAGCGGGCTTTTACAGTTGAGAAGTAGTTTAAAAATTCTTCAAGAAGAGGGGGATATTTAATAGAACCATTATTGGAAGTATTATTAGAAATTTCATTAGACATTTTCAAAACTCCTTTCTACAATCCTAATTATACGAAATAACTATTTCGTATAATTACTTGTATATATCATAACATAATTTCTGAGCCAAAATCAAGTATTTTTTGGTATAACTTCGGCATCCTTGCCTTAATTATTTTACACCATATAAACAAAACCCCAAAGGAAATTTGTAAATTCACTCCTTGGGGTTTTGTCTGGTATTTCTTTTTATTTGCTCTGTAGCCAGTCTATCACATAAATTATTGTATTCATTATCTGCATGGCCCTTTACTTTAATCCAATTGACTTGATGATTTTTTGAAATCTCTAAAAGCTCCTTCCACAAGTCCTGATTTTCTACTGGAGTTTTATCTGATTTTAGCCAATTGTTTTTCTGCCACTTTTCAAGCCAGCCTTCTTTAAAGGCATTTATTACATAACTACTATCACTATATAAATTAACTTTACAAGGCCTTTTTAAGGCTTTCAAACCTTCTATTACTGCTTTTAATTCCATTCTATTGTTTGTAGTATTTTCTTCAAATCCTGATATTTCTTTTTTTGTTCCTTTGTACAGTAAAACTGCTGCCCAGCCACCTGGACCAGGATTACCGCTACAAGCTCCATCTGTGTATATTTCAACAACATCGATATTATTTGACATTTTTACTTCAATCCCTTTGTTTTTTGATATGCTGCAGCCACTGCTTCAATCACTGCACTTCTCATTGCATTTTTTTCCAAAATCCTTATACCTTCAATAGTTGTACCACCTGGAGATGTTACCATGTCTTTTAATTGGCCAGGATGAAAACCTGTTTTTAATACCATGTTACCTGCACCAGCTACAGCCTTTGAAGCTAATTTATACGCAACATCTCTTGGTAATCCCAATAGTACACCACCATCTGCCAATGCTTCAATAAACATGTACACAAATGCTGGACTACAACTAGAGACAGCCATTGCAGCATCAATTAACTTTTCTTCTACTTCTACAATTTCCCCACAGGTTTTAAAAATCTTCTCCACAATTTCTTTATCCTCTTGTTGTATCTCTTGTGAGTAACTTATAGCAGTAACACCTTCTCCTATTAAAGCAGGAGTATTAGGTATTGTTCTCACTATTTTTCCTGCTTTTAAAATATCTTTGACATGGCTTATAGTTATACCTGGAGCTATAATGATTATTATCTTTTTATCAGTTACTTTTGCTCTTATTTCCTCCAAAACAACGTCGTAGATGTTAGGTTTTACTGCCAAGATGATAATGTCCGACTTTTCAGTTAAATCAATATTGTCTTTTGCAATAGCAACTCCAAATTCTTTCTCTAATCCCGCTGTTTTTTCTTTCACTGGATCGTAAAGAATTAGATCTTCTGCCTCTATAAAATCCGCTTTTAATATGCCCTTTATAAGGGCAAGTCCCATATTGCCAACACCTATGAAACCAATCTTCATTTTGGCAAACTCCCTTACTTTATTATTTCAAAAAAACAGTATTAGTTGCCCTAATACTGTTTTTTTGTTTTTTTCACTCTTCTTTCTTCTCATCTTTATCAGAAGCAGAGAAGATCACAGGCTTTTGAGGTGTAATTGTCGAAATAGCATGCTTGTAGATAAGAAGTTGCTGTTTGTTCTCTGACTCCAACACCACCGTAAAATTATCAAATCCTTTCACTAAACCCTTTAATTGGAATCCATTGATTAAGTAGACAGTTACTGGTACATGCTCTTTTCTCACTTGATTTAAAAAGATATCCTGTAAATTAATAGCTGCTTTTGAACTTGCCATCTTTATCCCCCTTCTTTAATATGTATCATTAGTTATATTCTATCAAAAATTTAATTTTCCTGCTAAATATTTAATAATATTTTTCTTGAGTTCTTCATAATTTTTATAGTCATCTACAAAAAACCATTTGATAAAGTTATAACCCTTAAACCAGGTGATCTGTCTTTTTGCATACCTCCTTGTCCCTTTTTTAATCTTTTCAACAGCTTCTTCTAAAGAAATCTCTCCTTTTAAATATTCGACAATTTCTTTATATCCTAAAGCCTGCATAGCAGTACTGTCTTTATTATACCCGATTTTTAGCAAGTTTACCACTTCTTCAACCAAATTATTTTTTATCATTTCATCTACTCTTTGATTAATTCTATCGTATAAAATTTGTCTGTCTCTGAAATTAAGCCCTATCATTATAGGCTGATACTCTAGATTTAAACGCATACCACTCATTTTTTGATAGTAAGAAATAGGTTTGCCTGTAAATTCATAAACTTCTAAAGCTCTGATGATTCTTCTAATATCATTTGAATGTATTTTTTTTGCTGCCTCTGGGTCCACACTTTTTAATTTTTCATAAAGATATTGACTGCCATAAGTATTTGCTAATTCTTTCATTTTCTCTCTAAATTCTTTGCTTCCTTCAAAATCAGAAAAGTGCATGATGTAAATTATTGAATTGATATATAAACCAGTTCCCCCTACAATTATAGGAAGTTTCCCTCTTTTGTAAATATCCTTTATAATCTCTTTCGCTCTTTTTTCATATTCTGCTACACTAAACTCTTGATTTGGCTCTACAATATCTATCAAATAATGAGGGATGCCTTGCATTTCTTCCTTTGTAATTTTTGCTGTACCAACATCCATGTACTTATAAACTTGCATAGAATCAGCAGAAATGATTTCTCCATTAAATTCTTTTGCCACGTCTACTGCTAATTTAGACTTGCCAGAGGCTGTGGGCCCAACAATAAGCACAATTTGTATAGCCATCCCATCACCCTTATATTACATAATTCTTTTAAACATCTTTTCTAACTGAGTTTTTGTTATAGCGATTATAACAGGTCTTCCGTGAGGACAGGTGTAAGGATTTTCTGTAATCTTCAAATCCTCAAAGAGTTTATAAATCTCTCTTTCAGATAAATTATCCATAGCTTTTACTGCAGCTTTACAAGCCATCATTATAATATTTTCTTCTTTTAAGGATATTTTATTGATAAGTTCCTTATCTTTAAGTTTTTCCACTATATCTATAAATAACTGCCTTGCTTCTGGCTGTCCTAAAATTACAGGCACTTCTCTTAATATTATAGAATTGTTCCCAAATTCCTCAAATACATAACCTAATTTATTTAAAAGCTCTTTTTCTTGATGAACAAGTTCTAAGTCTCTTGGTTGTAATTCTACTACAATAGGAAATGTTACCTGCCTTGTTTGAATTTTTTCATATTGGGAAGTAAATTTTTCATATAAAATCCTTTCGTGGGCAGCATGTTGGTCAATTATATAGAATACATCTTCCTTTTCTACGATTATATAAGTAGAAAATAATGTGCCCACTATTCTTATATCACTTATTTTTTTAGCAAGGTCATTTTTATTTATTTCTTCTTTTTCATGTTCATATTCCTCATAAACAGCCAAATGGTTATCTAAACTACTATTTTTACTATTTTCTTTTAATACATTATCTTTTAAAAAAACATTCTTACCTTTAAATTCATTGTCAAATTTCTTTTTTTCCTTTTCTACTTCTTTATCAGAAGAAGTAAAGTATAATTTCGTCTGCTCAGCTGAAATAGTTGGAGTTTCAATTTCAAAGATATTTTTCTTTTCTTCAATTTTTACTTCTGGTATCAAGTTGTATTTATGAAGGCTATCCTTTATAGTTTTATAAACAGCTTCAAAAATTCTTCTTTCATCTGAAAATTTTATCTCTAATTTTGAAGGATGTATATTCACATCAATCTGCCTTGGGTCTATTTCCATGTACAAAAAAACAGCAGGATATCGGTTCACAGGTATATAAGTCTTAAAAGCTTCATCTACAGCGGCCGAGAGGGTTTTATTTTTTACGTATCTTCCATTTACATAGAAAAATTGCATATTCCTATTTGAATAATTTAAAGAATTTTTACCTGCTAAAATCTTTAATTTCAAATCTTCACTTTCAAAAGAAGCTGACATAAGAGAAGAGTAGACTTCATTTCCAAAAAGCCTCAAAATTACATCTTCTATATTTCCATTACCTGATGTTATAAACTGTAGTTTCCTGTCTTTTACATATTTAAAAGAAACTTCAGGATGGGAAAGGCACAATTTAGTTACAACATCAGTTATATACATACTCTCTGTTGAAGGACGTTTCAAAAACTTCCTTCGTGCCGGCGTATTAAAAAACACATCTCTTACTTCAATACTACATCCTTTTGCACAACCACAAGTAGTTTTTTCTACTACCTTCCCACCTTCCACAACAACTTTAGTACCAAATAAAGCTCCTTCTTCTTTAGTCTGTAAAGTTACATGGGAAACTGCCGCAATACTAGCTAAGGCCTCTCCCCTAAAACCTAATGTCCCTATACTATAAAGGTCATTGTCAGATTTTATCTTGCTGGTGGCGTGCCTTTCAAAAGCTAAAATAGCGTCTATTTCATTCATTCCACAACCGTCGTCAGATACCTTTATATAAGGAATGCCACCTTCTAAAATTTCCACTGTAATATTTTTGCTTCCAGCGTCAATAGAATTTTCAATTAATTCTTTCACTATAGAGGCAGGTCTTTCAACAACTTCTCCTGCAGAAATTTTATTTATTGTCTTTTCATCTAAAAGATGAATTTTATTCATAATACTCCGCTCCTCAAGGAGATTGCCTTCTCCTTTAATTCATATAAATAATTTAGAGCTTGAATAGGAGTCATGTTGTCCACATCGCAATTGGCTATATCATCAATTAGCGAATCCTTTGCCGTAGAAAAAATATCTATTTGAGTAAAGGCAAGTTGCTGTGATGCATTTTCTAATTCGGACTTTATGACCTTATCATTTTCCAAACTGTTCAATATCTCTTTTGCTCTTTCAACAATGCTATAAGGTAGTCCTGCTAATTTTGAAACTTGTATTCCATAGCTTTTATCAGCGCCACCAGGTACTATTTTCCGTAAAAATATTATGTCATCTTCTCTTTCTTCTACTGAAACATTATAATTCCTTACTCCCTTCATCTTGCCTTCAAGTTTTGTCAATTCATGATAGTGAGTAGCGAACAAAGTTTTAGCCTTTATCTTTTCATGAATATATTCAATAACTGCATGAGCTATACTCATACCATCATAAGTGCTTGTACCTCTCCCTACCTCATCTAGTATTATCAAACTTTTACTAGTGGCAGATTTTAATATATTTGCCACTTCAGACATTTCCACCATAAAGGTACTCTGTCCTGCAAAGATGTCATCGGATGCTCCTACTCTTGTAAAGATTTTATCTACAATCCCAATTTTAGCGTAAGAAGCAGGGACAAAAGAGCCTATCTGCGCCATCAGTACAATTAAAGCAACCTGTCTCATGTAAGTAGATTTACCAGCCATATTAGGCCCCGTTATTATCATGATAGGATTTTCAGAACCAATATCTATATCATTTGCTACAAAAGATTCATCAGAAATAGTCTCTATTACTGGATGTCTCCCTTCCTTGATGACTATTCTGTCACTATAATCTACTATCGGTTTTATATATCTATTTGTTTCCGCAACTTCTGCAAAGGAAATGAGTACATCTATTATGGCTATATATTTTGCTGTATTTTGTATTCTTACAATTTGTAGTTCTACTTTTTCTCTTATTTCGTTAAAAAGCTGATATTCAAGCTCAATTAATTTTTCTTCTGCTCCTAATATAGTCTCTTCTATTTCTTTAAGCTCAGGTGTCACATACCTTTCTGCATTTGCCAAAGTTTGTTTTCGTATGAATCTTTCAGGAACCTGTGGTATATTAGATTTTGTAACTTCAATATAATAGCCAAAAACTTTGTTGTAGCCTATTCTCAAGTTCTTAATGCCTGTTTTTTCTCTTTCTTCAGCCTCAAGATTTGCGATCCAATTTTTACCTTCTGTTGAAGCCTTTCTTAGCTTATCCACTGTTTCATTATACCCGTCTTTTATGATATTTCCTTCTTTTAATTGAGTAGAAGGGTCATCTTTTATCGACTTATCTATTAATTCGTATATATCTTGTAAAATATCAAATTTCTCGCATATCTCTTTCAAAAGCCTTGAATTGAACTTTTCTAATATTTCTTTGATGTAAGGCAAATTTTGAAGAGATAGCTTTATGGAAATAAAATCTTTTGGATTAATACTCTGGTAGACAATTTTGCTGGCCAATCTTTCTAAATCGTATATTTTGTTTAAAAGTTGTTTTAAATCTTGGCGATTTTTATAATCATTAAAAAGTTCTTCTACTGCTTGCAACCGAGCATCAATATGCTCTTTATTAAGCAAAGGCTCTTCTAGCCATTTTTTTAAAAGCCTTCCTCCCATAGGAGTTACAGTTTTATCTAAAACTCCTAATAAAGAACCTTTTTTTGACTTGTTTTTATTAGACTCTAATATTTCTAAATTTTTTATTGCATTGCTGTCTAATCCCATATAGGAGTTATCTTCATATATAAGCAATTTGTTTATATGCTTTAAAGCAGTTTTTTGTAATTCTTGTAAATAGCTAAAAAGAGCCGCTAACGAATTAGCCATATAAGGCTTATCTTTTATACCTAATTCTTCGGATTTTTTATTAAATTGAGTTTCTATTAATTTAATTTTTTCTTCATAGTCAAGCTGCTTTTCATAGATATTTATAGCACAGTTATTATTCTTGAAAATTTTTATGTATTTATTATTTTTTAAAAAATCTTCATTAGCGATTATTTCTGAAGGAGCATACTTTGTTATTTCATCATAAACCCTTTTAGTGTCTTTACAATTTTTAAGTTCTGTAGCGTATAAATCTCCCGTTGTTACATCAACAGCACAAATTCCATAATTGTCCCTTCCTTTAAAAACAGACACAAGGTAGTTATTTGTTTTTTCATCCATTGATTCAGGATTTATTATTGTCCCCGGAGTATATATTCTTACTACATCTCTTTTTACCAAACCTTTTGCTTTTGCAGGGTCTTCTAATTGTTCACAAATAGCAACTTTATATCCTTTCTTTATTAACTTGTCTATATAAAAGTCTGCTGCATGGTAAGGAACACCAGCCATTGGGGCTCTTTCTTCCGTTCCGGCGTCTCTCCCTGTCAAAGCTATTTCAAGCTCTTTAGCAGCAATTTCCGCATCTTCGTAAAACATCTCATAAAAATCTCCTAGGCGGAAAAAGAGTATTGCATCTTTATATTTTTCTTTTATTTTAAGGTATTGTTCCATCATTGGAGTGACGGCCATTTTCTTGCACCTCCGACTCCTCTTTATTATATCATAAAAATTAGCGCCCATATAGGCGCACTTTTATCTTATAACTTCTACTAATTCTCCCTGCATTGTCCAAGCCTTTGTTTCAGTTATTTTAACATTAGCAAGTTTGCCGATAAGGCTTTCATCTCCCACAAAGTGGACTACTTTATTGGTTCGAGTTCGAGAGGTCAATTTATTACTATCTCTTTTACTAATTCCTTCTATCAATACTTCCACAATTTTTCCTCTCAATTCTGCACTTTTTTCTAAGCTGATTTTGTTTTGCAACTCTATAAGTCTTTCTAAACGCTCATGTTTTACAGCATCATCTACTTGGTCTGGCATATTTGCCGCAACAGTGCCTGCTCTTTTAGAGTAAATAAAAGTATAAGCGGCATCAAATCGCACTCTTTCTACTAAATCCAACGTCTCCAAAAAATCTTCTTCTGTTTCACCTGGAAAACCTACGATTATATCTGTTGTTATCGCAATATCTGGAATGTTACTTCTTACTTTATCAATAATTTCTAAATAGTGTTCTTTGGTGTATTTTCTATTCATCTTTTTTAAAATTTTGTTGCTACCAGCTTGTACAGGTAAATGCAAATGTTCACAAACTTTATCTAAATCCCTCATGGCATATATTAATTCATCGGAAATATCTTTAGGATGAGAAGTCATAAACCTTATTCTCTCAATTCCTTCAATATCATTTAGCTTATAAAGTAGTTTTGCAAAAGTTATATCTTCATCAAGGTCTTTTCCGTAAGAATTTACATTTTGTCCCAATAAAGTGATTTCCTTATACCCTTTTTGGGCTAATTCTTTTACTTCTGCTATTATATCTTCTGGCTTTCTGCTCTTTTCTCTGCCTCTTGTATATGGCACTATGCAATAGGTGCAAAAATTATTGCAACCATAAATAATATTAACCCATGCCTTTAAATTGCTGTCCCTTTTGACAGGTAACTCTTCAATTACATTTTTTGTATCTTCTATAATATCTATAACTATATCTTGAGAGTTCAAAGCCTCCCATAAAAGCTGTGGAAATTTATATATATTATGAGTGCCAAAAACAATGTCTATATAGGAATATTTTTCTTTAATAGTTTCTACTACATTTTTTTCTTGCATCATACAGCCAGATACACCAATAATTAAATTAGGATTTCTAGCCTTCAATTCTTTCATTTGTGATACTCTTCCCAATACTCTTATTTCAGCATGTTCTCTTACAGCACAAGTGTTAAAAAGTAAAACATCAGCTTGTTCCAGATTTTCAGTATATTTATATCCCATCTTTTCTAACATACCTGCTAGTTTTTCTGAATCATGGACATTCATTTGGCAGCCGTAAGTTTCAATGTGATAATAAAGGTTTTTACCCTTATTTTCTTCTGCAATTTCTTTCATTATTTTTTCTTGTTTTTTTAATTCTTCTTCAGTCACATAAATATTGGTAGGCATTATTATTAACACCTCTTTTATCCCTGTGGAATAATTTTTTTATAGAAAAAAGTTTTAATTGGTTCAAAATTGTATCTATATGGCAATATTATTTGCTCTGTGCTACCCACAAAAAATATACCGTTATCATTTAAAGACTCATAAAATTTTTTATATATTTTATCTTTAGCTGTATCATTAAAATATATTAACACATTTCTACAAATTAATAAATCTATATTTTTAGGATATTCATCATTTAACAAGTCATGCTTTTCAAATTGTACACTTTTTCTAATATCTTCACTTATCTGATAACTTTTGTCATCAATTTTTCTAAAGAATTTTTTTAAATATTCTTGAGGTACTTTTTTAACAGTCTCAGCCGAATATATACCTTTTTTAGCTTTTTCTAATACTCTTCCATCTATGTCTGTAGCAATAATTGTCACATCTTTTAAATCTATAAACTTTGTTAAAAGCATGGCTACAGAATAAGGTTCTTCCCCAGTAGAACAAGCTGCACTCCACACTCTAAAACCTTTTTTTATAATGTTAGGTAAAAGGTCTTTCTCTAAGATTTCCCACTGTGAAGGGTTCCTAAAAAATTCTGTTACATTAATAGTAATATAATTTAGAAACTCTTCATATAATGTTTTATTGACAGTAAGTTCATTAAAATATTCCTCATAAGAGCTAAATTTGTGACTAGAGATTAAAGATTCTAATCTTCTTTTCATCTGCTTTTCTTTGTATGAAGACAAATCTATTCCAGTTAATTTATGTATTTTTTTAACAAAGTCCTCATAACCTACCATAAATATGTTCACCCCTAATTATAGAAAAAAGTGGCTTTAAAAGCCACAAAGGAATCAAAACCTTCATACTATGGAATTTAATCAGTAGTTAACCACCTTCACTGGTTTTTCAAATACTCCACGTTTCACCTCTGTTGCAGTCATGTTTTGTGCTCTTAACATTTTCGCTATATAGTTACAGGCATCCCACGGATTGACATCATCACCACAAGTAAATACGTCAACCGCGGCATAACCCAGTTCTGGCCAAGTATGGATAGTTATATGAGATTCTGATATGACCACTACTCCGCTTACGCCCTGGGGATTAAATTTATGGAAAGCTACTTCCCGTATCTCTGCGCCTGTCACTATTGCAGACTGAACCATTATGTCTTCGATTAATTCCAAGTTGTCTAAAATATTGCTATCGCACCCATAAATTTCTGCCAAAATGTGGCGACCCAAAGCATTCATTTTGTATCGTGCCTCCTTTACTAAAATAATGTATACATTCAATGATTTTAATTTTATCAGATTTTTTTCTTTTGTCAAGGTTTTTTACATGACAGTTTAAAAATTTTTATTAAATATTTCTCCCAAAGTAATTCTAAGCTCTTGATGCTCTATTTCTACAATATCTTCTTCTTCAAGAGGCACTTCTTTAAGATTTATTTTTTTATCTTGTTGATTTATGTTCAATATTTCTACTCCTATAATATCATTTATTTTGTATGTTTTGATACTATTTTCTAAATTATTTTTATGAACTAATCCTTCTATCCCTGGTTCTAACTGCACAAATACCCCAAAAGGCGTAATGTTAGTGATAGTTCCCTTTAGCACCTCTCCTTCGTGATATTTCGTTTCTACATTTTTCCACGGATCTGGCAACACTTTTCTCAGGCTCAAAGTAATTTTTTCATTTTTTTCATCCACCTTTAATATATAAATCGACACTTTATCTCCCATTCCCAATACTTCTCGCGGATTTTTAATTCTTTCCCAGCTAATTTCACTTAGAGGGATAAAACCATCAAAACCTCCTATGTCTACAAAAGCCCCCTTATCTATTATGTTTTTTACTCTCCCTTCTACTATGTCTCCCTCTTTCAAATTAGATAAAAGCGCTTTTTTAGCTTTTTCCCTTTCTAATTTTAGTACTTCTTTTTGTGATCCAACAATTTTCTTGCCAGGAATATACTCAATTATTCGAAGCCGCAAAGTTTTACCTAAATATTCATTTAATTTGTCGACATAATGTAATTCCAGTTGAGAAGCAGGAATAAAAACCTTAGCTCCTAATGAGTAGGCAATCACTCCGCCTTTTACAACCTCAATAACTTCTCCTTCAATTATCTCTTCATTTTTATAGGCTTTTTCAATTTTTTCTCTGCTCAGTTTATCATCAGCCATAACTTTAGAGGCTAATACGTTTCCTTCATCATTTTCCACACTTATTATATATAAATTTAACTCATCCTCAACATTGAAGGTCTTTTTTACATCAAAATTAGGATTTAAAGAAAGTTCATTTTTAGGCACAAAAGCATCTGATTTATAGTCAATATTTGCAATAATCCCCTCATCAGAAACTTTTATCACTTTTCCCTTGACAATGTCTCCAGGTCGCAACGTCTTAAAAGTATAACCTTCTAAAAAATCACTCATCCCCCATCTTCCCCTTTTAAAAATCTAATTTTTTTTATCACGTCCTCTATCACATAATCGGGGGTTGAAGCTCCTGCTGTTACTCCTATAATCTCATGGTCTTTTACCATCTCAAGAGTCAATTCCTCTGCATCTTCTATATGAAAAGTGTTTTTACAATTTTTTTCACATATCTTTTTTAGTTTTTGAGTATTAGAGCTATGTTTTCCCCCAATTACAAACATTACATCTACCTTTTTTGAAAGCTCATCAGCAGCATCTTGTCTTTTTTGTGTAGCATCACATATAGTATTAAAAAAAATAAGGTCTTTAACTTTTAGCTTTATTACTTCTAAAATATCTTTCCAATGCTTTTCAATGAGAGTAGTTTGAGCAACTGCACATGCCTTTTCTAATTGAGGTAATTCATAAGCTTCTTCAATTGAATTTACCACATAAGCAGTGTCATCACACCATCCGTTTACTCCTATTACTTCTGGATGATTTCTATCTCCTACAATGATAATAGAGTAGCCCTTGTGGTAGTACTCATAAACTATATTTTGTACCTTTTTTACAAATGGGCAGGTAACATCTATGACTTCAACTCCTTTTTTAGCGAGAAAATCGTATAATTTTTTAGACACCCCATGACTTCGGATAATTAATTTATCGCCCTCAGTTAATTTATCCAGCTCTTCTTCTTCAATAACATTAACCCCTTTTTTCGATAAGTCCGATATAACTTGTGGATTATGAATAATTTCACCTAAAGTATATATTTTCTTTCCATCACCTTTTTCAATTTCCTGATATGCAGTTTCAATAGCTCTTTTTACTCCAAAGCAGAAACCTGCATACTCAGCAATCAATATTTTCATTCTTTACCTCCTACAGCAATTTTGCAATTTCCTGCATTATTTCTTCCCCAATAACAGAAAGTTGCTTAGAGGAAAGTTTAGAATTTGCATATTTTACAAAACTTATTGGTTTACCGATATTTATAATAATCTTAGAAAAAAGACGATATCTCCCTTTAATTCCTATAGGCACTACTGGGGCATTCCCCTTAATTGCCAACATAGCAACTCCTGGCTCAGCCTTTTGAAGCTGACCAGTTTTACTTCTTGTACCTTCAGGAAAAATTCCAATTGCTCTTCCTTTTTTTAAGTAAGTTAAAGCAGTTTTAATAGCTGATAAATCAGCAGTACCTCTTTTAACGGGAAAAGCCCCTAAGCCTGTCCCTAAAAGAAGCCTTAAAAAAGGATTTTTAAAAAGCTCTTCTTTTGCCATAAAGTATATTCGCCTATTTAAAAGGGCTCCTATGACAGGAGGATCTAAAAGACTTATATGGTTAGAACATATGATTACTGGGCCTTTTTTAGGAATATTTTCAAGTCCTCTTACTTCTATTCTAAATATCACTTTTATAATTACTAATACTATAATTTTAGCAATATAATAAAACATACTTAAATTTCCCCTTTTAATCCTTCCTTTATGATATTGTACAGTTTTTCTACAACTTCTTCTTCTGAAAGATACGTAGTATCAATGACAATAGAATCTTCAGCAATTTTTAGAGGAGATGTATCTCTCTGTGAATCTATGGTGTCACGATTTTCTATTTCTTTTAACACCTCGTAATAACTTACATTTACATTTTTAGTTTTAAGTTCTCTATAACGCCGTTTTGCCCTTTCTTCTAAAGAAGCGGTCAAAAAAAACTTAAACTGTGCATCAGGCAGCACAACCGTACCTATATCTCTCCCATCCATTACTACATTTTTACCTTCAGCAATTTTCCTTTGTTTTTGTACTAAAATTTCTCTAACTTTAGGTATTTTAGATACCAAAGATACTTTTTCAGAAACTCCTGGTTTTCTTATTTCTTCAGAAATGTCTTTTCCATCTAAAAAAATTTTTTCTCCTTCTAAGATAATATCAGCACTTTGCGCAATATCAGCTATTTTGTTTTCTTCTATAAGATTCACTTTCTCTTGTATGGCTTTATATGTAATAGCTCTATACATAGCACCTGTATCAATGTAGGTATAATTTAAAAGTTTAGCTAATTTTTTTGCAACAGTGCTCTTGCCAGCCCCCGCCGGCCCATCTATTGCTATTTTTACAGTCAATACTATCACCTCAAACTAAGTCTGGACGCAGTTTTTTTGCTTCTTTCAAATAAACGTGTTTAACCTCTTTATCTTCACTTAAATTTGTAAAAACCGCAACTCTTATGCAATGGCTGAGACTACCTTTTACCTCCATTTCTTGTAGGCACATCATAGGTATTGAGGTCATACCCATATTCCTAACTGCTTCGGCAGGGTAAACCGCATCTAAATCACAAGTTGCGCTAAAAAAAATAGAAATGATATTTTTCTTTTCTAATTCATTTGCTTTAATAATTTCTTCAATGAGAATAGTAGTATCCTTTAAAATATCTTCTTTTGTATTTTTGGAAGTTATAGCACCTCTTATGACTTTTATATGGCATTCTCCTCTCCTATCATCCTTTGTCTTTTTTATATTATAGCATAATTACCCTTTACAAATAAATCATTTCAATCTAACCATGCATATTTTTTGTATATTCTTATCTACTTTAACTACAGTAGTATTTTGCGGCTCAATTACATTTTCACTAATTGCTACTACTTTAAAATGAAGAGGTTCCTTTTCTCGGGTGCCATCTATTTCCAGAATTTGATTGGGCCTTACTGTAATAGTAATAGACTTGGTAAAAAAATTCGCAACTGGTTCTCCGTTCAACAATACAAAGGAATTTAATGCTTTGTCCTTTTCTACAACTTCAATTGTCACTTTGCCTTCTTGTGAAAGATTAGAATTTAAATTAATGCCCTCTAATCTTTGTGTAGAACTTAAAAAAACTCTTATGTCGTCATTTGTCATCAAAAGTTGAGTTATAGCTATACTTAAAAGCCCTAATATTATCAATACTACAAGAATACTTTCACTGTCAATATATCTGTATTTTTTCCTTTTGACTCTTTTTCCCATGTTTATCCTCCTTTTCTTTATTATATCTTATGCAAAGCAAATAAAAAAATGCGGAAAACCGCATTTTACTTATGCATTAATTCCTGCCACATAGCCTGTAGAAAAGGCAATTTGCAAGTTGAATCCACCGGTAAATCCATCCACATCTATAATTTCACCTGCAAAAAATAAGCCTTTTATTATTTTAGACTCCATTGTAGAGGGATTTATTTCTTTTATACTTACTCCACCACCTGTAACAATAGCTTCTCTTATAGGCCTTAGGTCTTTTACCTTAAAAGTAAGATTTTTTAAGCTATTGACCAATTTTTTTCTTTCATTTTTGGTTATTTCCCTAACTTTTTTATCAGGGTCTATATTCGCCCTTTTTATAACATATAGGATTAATGAATGAGGCAATAAATCTTCCAAGGCATTTTTCAGATTTTTATTTTGGTACTTATTAAAATCTCTTAATACTCTTTCCTCCAGCTTTTCAATATTAAGTCCCGGCTTTAAGTCAACTTTTATTACTACTTCTCCCTTACCTAAGTAATCATGTAAAAACCTGCTTAAGGTGAGTATTGCAGGGCCTGACAACCCAAAATGGGTAAAAAGCATTTCTCCAAACTCTTCTCTTATTAATTTCTCTCCAAAAAAAGCAGAAACTTTGACATTTTTAAGAGTGAGTCCCATCAATTCTCTTACATTTTCATATGTAACAATCGGCACTAAGGAAGGAAATGGCTCTATAATTGTGTGCCCCAATTTCTTAGCAATTTCATACCCATCACCAGTAGAGCCAGTCGTAGGATATGACACTCCTCCTGTTGCTAATATTACACTATCGCAGTTTAAAACACTCTCATCAACACTTATGCCCTTTACGTGTTTATTTTCCACTATCACATCACTTACTCTGCAGTTATAATTTATCTTTACTCCATATTTTTTAAGCATATTCACAAAAAAATCTCTCACTTCTATTGATTTATCTGAAACCGGAAAAACCCTTAAACCTCTTTCTATTTTAGTTTTAAGCCCATTTTTATTTAAAAACTCTATTAAATCCTTATTAGAAAACTTGCTAAAAGCGCTATATAAAAATTTACTATTTCCTGGAATATTCTCGAAAAATTCTTCTTTGTCAGCAAAATTAGTAATATTACACCTTCCATTACCTGTAACTAATAATTTTTTACCTAAAATGTTATTCCTCTCATATATACTTACTTCTTTTCCCATCATAGCTGCTGATAAAGCTGCCATCATTCCTGCTGGGCCGCCGCCTACTACAAATACTTTTTTCATATTATTTTTTCATCTCTCCTTAAATGACAAGTATCGTTAAATAGCACCAGAACAGTTTTACCATCTTCCTTAACATCTACTATATTAAGAGAAGTATTATCAAGTCTAAATCTAGGATAAAAACTTAAGTCAATTCCTAAAAGCCCCAAAATCAGTGCTTTTATAGAAGTCCCATGAGAAACAATCAATACACTTTTGCCATCATTCTCTTTAACTATCTCCAATGTCTTTTTTAGCATTCTCTTTTGAACTTCTTCTAAAGTCTCTCCTTTTTCTATATTAGCTTTAACAGGATTTATTTTCCATAATGTATATATTTCTTTATACAATTCATTGATTTCTTCCGCTGTAAGCCCTTCCCATATACCAAAGGACATTTCTCTAAACTCAGGAATTTTTTGAACTTCTAATCCAAATTCTTTTGCAATTATTTGTGCAGTTATATACGCTCTTTTTAAATCACTTGAATATATACAATCTATTTTCTCATTTTTTAATCGACTTGCCAGTAGTTCAGCCTGTTTTAAACCTGTAGGTGTCAAATCAATATCCTGCACACCTTGCATTTTATTGTGTAAATTCCACTCTGATTGCCCGTGACGTGCTATATATAGTCGTGTAGTCATACAATTCCTCCTTAAGTTTTATGCGAAATTAAGGTAAAAGATTTGATCTGCGTAAGAAAGCTTTGACACCTCCCACTTTCTCTCTTTTATTGCAATTTTCTTAAAAGGCAAGCCTAACTCATTTATAAATTTTTCAAATCTTTCATCCAGCCAAGGAGGTGTCCAAGTACCCGACCTACAAATGTGTATAACCCCTATCAAATTCTCTTTTGGTAATTCTTCTACCGATTTATAATACTGTATGTTGTAAAGGTTGTTAAAATCCTCAAAATCTAAAGGCTTTTCAAAGGTGTAAGGACTATATACAATTTTGGCTCTTTTTACTATATTTTCTTTTAAAAGCTTACCTAGCCAATTAGCGCAATTTAATTCAAAATCCAGTGAAGGTAGTCCACCATATCCTAAATCAGAATGGGCATCAAAAGAAACTACTTCAGAACACTCAAAATTTTTTGCCAAATAATAGGCAACTTTATGGGATTCAGAGACAAAAATTTTAATGTTTTTATCAAACTTAAACTGTGTCTTTATTTTATCCCAGAAGCCTTTTATGACTTTACCTACTTTTATAGTCTTTTCCAAATCTTCTCCCTCTAATTTCCCTTTTATATATCTCTTATACCACAGTTGAGTCAAATTTTTATCATTTTCTATATAAGAGAAAAACCACTCTTTTTTAGAAGGTATAAAATAATCCCAATCTATAGTTAGAAGACTCCTTACCATAAAGAAGCCTCCTCTAATAAGCTTTTTATAATATTTTACCATATAACAAAAAGACCTTCAATGAAGGCCTTTATAACCAACCACTAATTTTCATAGCTTCATAAACCCGTTTAATCGATATCATGTAAGCTGCTGTCCTCATATCAACTTTGTACTGCTGTGCTAATTCATATATAGCGTTAAAAGCATTTACCATCATAATCTCCTGTCTTTCTTCTACTTCTTTTTCTGTCCAATAATAATTCATGAGATTTTGTACCCATTCAAAATATGAAACTATTACTCCTCCTGAATTAGCTAAAATATCCGGAACTACAAACACACCTCTTTCTGCTAAAATCTTATCTGCTTCAGGAGTTGTAGGACCATTTGCTCCTTCGCAAATTATTTTCGCCTTTACATCTGGCGCATTTGCAAAAGTTATCTGATTTTCTAAAGCTGCTAAAGCTAAAATGTCTACCTCCATTGTTAAAAGCTCTTCATTTGTTATACTGGTTGTTCCCTCAAAATTGCACACTGTTCCCGTCTTATTTACATGCTCTAGTAATTTTTCAACATCAATTCCATCTTTATTGTATATACCTCCATACACATCACTTACTGCTACAATTTTAGCGCCTAATCTTTGAAGGTTTAAAGCAGTGTAACTTCCAACATTTCCAAAGCCCTGTACAGCTGATGTACAATTTTTGAAATCCATCTGTAAACGTTTTACAGCCTCCCGTGCCATCAATGCAACTCCATATCCAGTTGCAGCAGTTCTTCCCTTAGAACCACCATATATCAAAGGTTTTCCTGTAATGACCGCAGGGCTATTGTAGCCTACAATTTTGTTATACTCATCTACCATCCAAGCCATAATTTGCATGTTAGTATTTACATCTGGTGCAGGTATATCTTTATTAGGACCTATTATGCTCGTTATTGCTCTTATATAGCCCCTGCTCAACCTCTGTAACTCATCGTTAGACAATTCTTTTGGATTTACCACTACTCCACCTTTTGCTCCTCCGTAAGGAAGTCCTACTACCCCACATTTAAATGTCATCCACATGGATAAGGCTTTTACCTCATCTAATGTAACGTCAGGATGAAATCTTATTCCTCCTTTTGTGGGTCCTAATGCGTCATTGTGTTGAGACCTATAACCTTTAAAGACTTTTACTGTACCATCATCCATCTGTACAGGAATAGAAACTTCTAATACTCGCATAGGTTCCTTTAAAAGTTCATAAACAAATTCTTCTACCCCCAGCAAATCACAAGCATTTTTAATCTGCTTTTGCGCAATAATCAAAGGATTTAATGACTCTTTTGACATTTTATTATCCTCCTAATTTTAAAATTTTGAAGCAAATGAATCGATTTCTATGTTATATATTCTACAAAATTTTTAATAACCCTTCAAAATTTTATAATTAATTTGGTTTTGAGAAATATACCCCATATTCATCCCAAATACTCTCTAATTTTTCAAAAGTATCGGCTATCTTTTCCTTTTCTCTAAGGCCCACAGCTACCACAAGAGCATTGACAAGACTTAAAGGTGCCACTAATGAATCCACAAAAGAAGCCATGTTGCTTTTCGCAATTAATATCTCATCAGCAACAGAGGTAAGAGGAGAAATCAAGCTATCTGTTATTGTAACGATTTTTGCATTCTGAGATTTTGCATATTTCAGCACATCTAATGTTCTTTTTGAGTATCTCGGAAAACCAATTCCTATCACTAAATCATTTTCACTAACTCTGAGAATTTGCTCGAAAACATCTGATACGCCCGCTTTAACGACTGACACATTTTCCCGTATTAAATTTAAATAAAATCCCAAATATTCTGCAATGACAATAGAACTTCTGGAACCTATTATATAAATTTTTGTAGCATTGATGATATCTGAAACGACTCTTCTAAAGTCATCCTTATTTATTTCATTTATGGTCTCTTTTATGTTTTCTATGTCGGCTTTTAGTACATTATTCAATATAGCAATTTCATCTGTCTCTTCTGTCATTTCTAACCTTTGGACTGTTGTAAGTTTATTTTTTATAAGCTCTTGCAGTGCATTTTGAAGTTCTGGATATCCATTATAGCCTAAAGTATTAGCAAATCTTACAACAGTTGATTCACTTATATTTATGCTGGCTCCCAATTTTGCAGCTGTCATAAAAGCTGCCTTATCATAATGATTTATAATGTACTCTGCTATTATCTTTTGGCTTTTGCTTAATTTTGTATAATTATCTTGTATCCTTTTTATCAAATCATCTGTTTTTGCCATATTTCACTACCCCTCATTTTTACAAGATTATAGCCTTCTCTCAATGCTCTTTTGTTAATCTCTTCTGTGGCTGGAGGTACTCTATTTAAAACAGCTCTTTCTAAAGATTCTTTTGTTACCACATTAGTTAACTCTGCTATTACACCTAAAGATATTATATTCGCCACAAAAGCTCTTCCAATTATCTCTTGCGCAGTTTTTATTATGGGAAGTCGGACAACTTTTTGGGTATCTTCATCATTAGGAATTATTGATTCGTCTATTATAATTATCCCATTTTCTTTCATGTCATTTTTATAGCATAAATAGGCAGAAGACGCAAGAGTAAGTAGTATGTCTGGTTTTAATACCTTAGGATACGTTATATATTCATTACTTATTATTACTTCTGCTTTGCTGGATCCTCCTCTTGCCTCAGGACCATAGGACTGACTTTGAACACTATTTTTACCATCCAATATTGCAGCTTCCGCCAAAATTATTCCTGCAAGGATTAAACCTTGCCCTCCTGAACCACCTAATCTTATTTCTATTGAACTCATTTGTAATTCACCTTCAAATTATTTAACATTTTTTGATATTCTTCTACAAATTCAGGCTCATCAATATTTAAAAGCTCTCCAATAATAAATTTGTCATGAAGCTCTTCAGGGTCCATTTTACTAGCTTGTTTTATGTCTACTGCATGGTCTTTTAACCACTTTAGCATATCTGCAGGTGTTCCTTTTTTATTTTTTCTTCCATAGTAAGTAGGGCATATACTCAAAGCTTCAATGAAGGAAAAACCTTTATGAGAAATTCCTCTTTCAATTAGTTTTGTCAATTGTTGAACATGGTAAGCAGTACCCCTAGCTACATAAGTCGCACCTGCTCCAATGGCCAATTTGCAAATATCAAAATACCTATCAATATTTCCGTAAGGTGCAGTAGTAGCTCTGTCAAACCGTGGAGTCGTTGGAGAATATTGTCCTCCTGTCATTCCATAAATATGGTTGTTGTACATCACTACAGTTAAGTCTATATTTCTTCTGCAAGCATGAATAAAGTGATTACCTCCAATAGCCGCATTATCTCCATCTCCAGTAATAACTATTACTGTAAGCTCAGGATTAGCAAATTTAATACCTGTTGCAAAAGCAATAGCTCTTCCATGGGTAGTATGCAAAGTATTAAAATCCAAGTATCCTGATGCCCTTGAAGAACAACCAATTCCAGATACAATACATACCTTGTCTTGGTCAAGTCCTAAGTTGTCAATTGCTCTTACAATAGCTGCCGTTACTATTCCATTGCTGCAACCTGGACACCAAATATTTGGTAACGTTTCCTTCCTAATGTATTTTTCTACTAATTCAGATGCCATTTTTAAAACTCTCCTTTATTTTCTCTACAATCTCAAAAGGAGTGAAAAACTCTCCATTAAATTTGTTAATTTTCCCTACATAGGTATTACCTTTGATTATTCTATCTACTTCATAGTAAAGTTGCCCTGTATTCATTTCAACTACAAACACTTTCTTAAATCTAGGATATATTTCCCTCAATTTTTCATCAGGGAAAGGCCATATGGTTATAGGTCTGAAAAGTCCAATTTTTATCCCTTCTTTTTTAAGTTCTTCCATTGCCGCTTCACAAGCTCTGGCAGAAGAACCAAAGGATATGAGAAGTACATCTCCTTCTTCAGTATCTTTTTCTTCAAACATCAGTATGTCTTTTTTATTGTTTTCAATTTTCTCCATCAATCTTTTTATCAGTTTTTCAGTTACTTTAGGGTCATTTGTAGGCAATCCTTTTTCGTTGTGAGCAAGTCCTGTTACATGAAATCTAAAACCTTTACCAAAGGGTACTAAAGGGACAACTCCATTTTCTATATCCTCATAAGGTAAGTAATTATCTTTATCTTGGGGCATAGGTCGTTCAAAAATTTCTATATCTTTATATTCATCTAAATTAACTGCTTCTCTTAGATGACCTATAACTTCATCCATAAGTAGAATTACAGGTGTCCTGTATTTTTCAGAAAGATTAAAAGCTTGAATAGTAATATAATAGGCTTCTTTTACAGATGAAGGTGATAAAACAATTATAGGATGGTCTCCATGAGTTCCCCATCTGGATTGCATTACATCCCCTTGTGCAGGAGAAGTAGGCATTCCTGTGCTCGGACCCATTCGCTGAACATCCACTATAACGCAAGGAATTTCTACCATAGCAGCAAAACCTATGTTTTCCTGCTTTAAAGAAAACCCAGGACCCGATGTAGCAGTCATTGCTTTTAATCCAGTAAGGGAGGCTCCTATAACTGCTGCCATGCTGGCGATTTCATCTTCCATTTGAATAAATTTCCCACCTACAAAAGGAAGTTTTTCGGCACAAAGTTCAGCAATCTCAGTAGAGGGAGTTATTGGATATCCTGCATAAAATTTTAGTCCAGCATCTATAGCTCCTTCCACTACCGCTTCATTTCCTTGCATCAATACCGTAGGCATCATTCTTTCACCTCTAAATATATGGCAAAATCAGGACACCTGAGCTCGCAAAGGCCACATTTAGTGCATTTATCCGCATCTATCAGCCTAACCTTACCATTTTTTAGTTCCAATACTTTAACATGGCAAAATTCTACACAAATACCGCAGCCTTTGCACCATTTTTCTATTATTACGAGCTCTTTATTTTTTACCAATCTATCACCCTCATTAAATTTTATTTGCAATATATAATATTCTATATAAAAATAAAAAATCCTCCATAAAATGAATAATAAATGTCATGAATATTTTTGATACAATTCTTGCATCATATAGAATGTTACAAATATT
>LDZP01000080.1_pt1 | contig 112920 bp, 114 predicted proteins | sample 615351 | NCBI WGS metagenome assembly LDZP01 (sample SAMN03408296, study PRJNA278302) | terrestrial metagenome | isolation source: oil reservoir sample I1 | place: USA: Alaska, North Slope, Ivishak formation | collected 2013
CAGAGGAACTCAACTACGGAGTCGATCTATCAACCATCTGAGGGTGGTATCAGATTGATGGGGTGAAGGTGCCCCATCAACCATTAAATCCGTATACCCGATAATATTACGCATAGGGCACTCCTTGCTTATTGCGTTTTAGGGAAATCAAGGGCTTGCTTAGCCTTGAAGTAACCTTTCCAGAGTAGCAGCCCTTTGTGTGTTTTACCTAATCAGGCACCATAGCACGAGGCACTCAATCCACGAGGTGCTCAATCCACGAGGTACTATGATGCGCTCGCTCCTATTGCTGATGTTTGCCGCTTTTGCCTTATCAAGCACGTCGCTGATTCATGCTGAAGCGCCTACGCCTTCAACCCTGGCAGCACTCGACAGTGAAACGGCAGCACTTGAGCGCGTACACAGCGTGGTGGTGGCCTACGATGGTGAAATCATTCATGAGCTTCACCTGGGCGGGCCGGGCGTGGCCTCACTGACTAACATCAAGTCGCTGTCTAAAACCGTGCTGGCCGCTATTACCGGTGCGGCGATTGAGGCGGGCATCATCGAATCCGTTGAGCAGCCCATGGTTGAGCTATTGGGTGACCAACTCCCTAGCGGCGCAGACCCCAAAATTACTGAGATCACCGTAGCGCATCTGCTGGCTCAACAGGCGGGGCTTGAGCGTACCTCGGGCAGCAACTATGGCGTTTGGGTGGCCAGCGCCAACTGGGTCCACAATGCCATTACCCGCCCATTCGTGGATGAACCCGGCGGGGAAATGCTCTACTCCACCGGCACCAGTCACCTGCTTTCAGCCGCCCTTACCCATGCCAGCGGCGAATCTACCCACGCACTTGCCCAACGCTTGCTGGGTGATCCGCTCAATATCAACATTCCACCCTGGCTACGCGACCCACAAGGGATCTATTTTGGCGGCAATGATATGCAGCTTTCACCGCGGGCGCTGATTGAAGTGGGCGAGCTGTATCGCAACGATGGCATCGTATTGGATGAGACCGGAGAAAGGCTGCGCGTTTTGCCTGAGGGCTGGGTAAAAACGTCGTGGCAGCCGCGAGGTGAATCGCGCTGGACGGGCGATGGTTACGGCTTTGGCTGGTTTATTACTCAATTGGCAGGCGAAGATGTTTACTACGGACGTGGCTACGGCGGCCAGGCGTTATATGTCATTCCTGAACGTAAAATGACCGTGGTGATCACCTCAAACCCCAACCCGCCTTCACCGGGCGGGCAGTTCCAACAGCAGTTAAATAAGCTAGTCGTGGGGTTATTGTCGCCAAACGAGCCATAATCTCACTGGATCAACGCCGATTACTCGCCTTTGTGGCCAAGGCTCATCAAATAGAGCGCTGCGGCAAGAGCCAGTACCGAAATAGCTAAATAAATAGCCTCCAATGGGGTAGCGAAACGGATATCGACCACGGCGCGGAAAAACTCAATAATCACCGCCAGAATCACCACCCGGGCAATTTTGTCTTTAAGCTGATCGAGAGACGCGACATTAAAGGGGTGGCGCAAGTTACTCGCTTCAGCTTGATCAATGCGCGATACAAACAGCCGGTATACGCCCAGCGCAAAAATCAGCAGTACGATGGCAATGAGATAGATATCCACCGCAATAATGATGTCGGGTACCAGGCTGTCGTGAATATCTTGAACACTCCCCAAAAGGTAGTAGCCGATCACGTCAGTGACGACCTTCAAAATATCCACAGTGCCCACGATAAACAGCATTAATGACCCCAGCAGGCTGGGCACAACCGCTAACATCACCAAAAAGCGTGAATTCCACAGCGCCGACTCTATGCGACGCTCCCAGTGATTCTGGTGCTCCGCGGGCTTAGGTGGCGGCGGTGAAACCGGATCAGACATGACGGCACTCCTTTTTCATATAACATCTTGTTATACAATGTTTTTTATACAAGACTCATCGCAATAAACGCACCGGTAGCGCCGAAAAGTGCAAACCCCAGCAGCAGCGCGATGCCATCGCGAGCAACCAAGCCTAACCCCAGCAGCGTCAGTGCCAGCCCCGCACCGTTGGCCGAAAAAGGAATAAACTCCATCGGCGGCATAGCCAAGGCAATCAACAAACAGACCACAGCGGTCACGCGGATACCGATATAACCCGTTAGCCAAGGTAAGCGTACCCGCAAAAGCCCATCGATCCAGCGGGCGGGCTTTTTCATCAGCTTGATACTTTTATCAAACTTCTGCCGCGAAAGTGAGCGTTTCAGCAGCCAGCCAGGTAACCAAAACGCCTCTCGCCCCGCGAGCAGTTGTACTGAAACCAACAGCACCAGCGCGGCCATTAGCGTCGGCATTCCCGGTATATCGCCAATAATCGGGGTGAGCGTAATTATCCCAGCGACCAACAGCAGCGGCCCAAATGAGCGCCGCCCCACGGCATGAACCACATCGTCAACGCTAACCCGTGAAGCGTCCTGCTCCATGTTCTCGATTGAGCCAATTAAGTCCATTAACGTCAGGTTTTCGTTGCGGTTATGCATTGTGGTTATTGCGCTCCTCAGTGATCAGTTTGGTGCGGATAAAGTCACTGTGGCTGACGTGCAATAGATCTGCCAAGCGGCGAATGCGGTGCTCTTCCAACGGATCAACACTGCCATCTGCCCAGGCCAATTGCCACATTAGCGCCACCAGCTCGCAGCGTTGATCGTAATGGTAGTGCTCTTTGATAAGGCTAACGAACTGGTAGTGATCGACAGCGTCTTCTACTTCCTCTTCGGCCATTGCCATCAGTTCTTCTACGGCGCTTTCGCTTAAACGGTAGCGAGTCACTAGCATTTGGCGCAGCGCAGCGCGCTCGGCATCGCTTGTGTCATAGTCAGCACGCATGACTTCACACAGTAACGCAGCGGTAGCCAGCTCCAGGGTGAGCGTTTGATTTTCGCGCTGCTCAGGCTGGGACAACGTGCGCTGAAAAAATTGGCTAATAGCATCCAACATGGGTGTTCTCCTTAGTGAGAGTCAGCGGCATCTTTGCTTCCGTTGTTTTTCAATCCTGCTTGGTAAGCTGCTCTCTTAACTGTTTGGGTACTTGCTTGATAATTAAGCGATCTTGGGCGGCGTCATACTCAACACTTGAGCCCAGCAGGTGGGAATCAAAGCTAATTGATACGCCACCCGCTCGCCCGGTAAAACGGCGGAACTGGCTTAGCGTGCGCTTGTCAGGCGGGATCTCTGGCGAAAGGCCGTAATCGGCGTTGCGAATATGCTCGTAAAACGCTTTGGGCTGCTGTTCGTTAACCAGCCCGGAAAGCTCTTCCAGCGTCATCGGCTCGCCGCGGCGCAGCTGCTCGTTGGCGTAGTCCACCAGCGTGTCGGTTTTTTCACGACTCACCTCGTCGTCGAAATCCTCTTTCTCAACGTAATCGCTAAACGCTTTCAGCAGCGTGCGAGTTTCCGCTGGGGCATCGACGCCTTCTTCCATGCCCAGCAAGGCCACCAAACCCTCGGCGAGTTTTTTGCCGCCACGATCTTTTAAGAACGAGACATACTGCGCGCTCGGCGCATCGCTCTGCCACTGGGTAAGGTTGATACGCGCTGCCAAGGTAAGCTGGCTGGTATTGAGCTGGGCAGCGGGCACCGCGTGGTGCTCAGAATTAATGCCAATCCCTTCCCGCTGGTGAACCAGTGCTATTAACAGGGTTTCGGTATCGCCCTGGCGCTGGTGGCTGATCACTAAGTAACCACTGACTGACAGCTGCTCTTGAAGCTGCTTGGCGAGCCGTTCAGCCAGCGCAACGGAAAGCTCGGCAAAGCTTTTTTCACCGGCCAAATAATCGCGCAGCCACATGGCCAGCGGCCCGGCCTGTTCACCCTCGTCAGCGAAGCGCCCCCAGCCTTTGGGCTTGGTGTTGTAGGTGTCGTTGAGCGCACCCACCAGGCTCGCCATTACGGGGTCGTCGCTGGGTGTAGCCTGTTCTGAGTTCGTATGCTCTGAGAAACTAGGCGCGGCGGTTAAGGTTAGGCGCTCACCGTCAAGCGTCGGGTCAAGGCGGTGCACAATACTTTGCAGTAACGGCATAGGGGTTTACTAGCGTCCAGGGTTTAAAAAATGAGTCAGGATTTAAAAAATGAATCAGGGTTTTAGGCGGTAACCGGTACGGAAAATCCAGCCAATAGCGACCAGGCAAGCCACAAGAAATAGCGCAATCATGCCCACGCTTGCCGCTAGGCTCACGTCGCTGATGCCGTAAAAACTCCAGCGAAAGCCGCTCACCAAGTACACCACGGGGTTGGCTAATGTGACGGTTTGCCAAAATGGCGGCAGCATATCAATGGAGTAGAAGCTGCCACCCAAAAAGGTCAGCGGAGTAATTACTAACAGCGGCACCAGCTGCAGGCGGTCAAAGCCATCGGCCCAAATGCCGATGATAAAGCCAAGCAGGCTAAAGGTGACGGCGGTGAGCACCAGAAACGTCAGCATCCAGAACGGATGGGCGATTTCCAGCGGTACAAACAAGTTTGAGGTGGCCAAAATAATCAGCCCCAGCAGAATCGATTTCGAAGCCGCCGCGCCTACATAGCCAATCACGATTTCTAAATGCGAGATAGGTGCCGACAGCAGCTCGTAAATGCTGCCGGAAAACTTGGGAAAAAAGATGCCGAACGAAGCGTTTGAAACACTCTGGGTGAGCAGCATCAGCATAATCAACCCAGGCACAATAAAAGCGCCGTAGCTGACGCCGTTGATCTCACTGATGCGTGAACCGATAGCGGCACCAAACACCACAAAGTAGAGCGAGGTTGAAATCACCGGCGAGACAATACTCTGCAGCAACGTGCGGCGAGTGCGCGCTATTTCTGCCATATAAATAGCGCGAATAGGATGGAGGTTCATGCCCGCTCCTTAACCAAATCGACGAAAATATCCTCAAGCGAGCTTTGCCGCGTATGTAAGTCTTTAAAGGTAATCGCTTCACGCTCAAGCGCGGCCAACAGCTCTGAAATACCGTGGCCGTCCTCTTCCTGGCTGCCGTCATAGCTATAAATCAGCTCAGCCCCTTCAGCGGCCAAACTCAGTTCAAAGCGCTGCAGAGCAGCGGGCACGACCGTTAACGGCGTGTGAAGATTGAGCGTTAGCTGTTTGCTGCCCAGCTTGCTCATTAATGCAGCCTTCTCTTCAACCAGCACTAACTCACCGCGATTGATGACACCGATACGGTCGGCCATCTCTTCGGCTTCTTCGATATAGTGGGTGGTCAAAATAATCGTCACGCCTTCGTCGCGCAGTTGACGCACGACTTCCCACATTTCCCGGCGCAGCTCAACGTCAACGCCGGCGGTGGGCTCATCCAAAAATAGAATGCGCGGCTCATGAGAGAGCGCTTTGGCAATCAGCACCCGGCGCTTCATGCCGCCTGAAAGCGTCATCAAGCGATTGTTGCGCTTATCCCACAGCGCCAGCGACTTAAGCACTTTTTCGATACGCGCAGGGTTAGGAGCTTTGCCAAACAAACCACGGCTAAAACTGACGGTGTTCCAGACCGTTTCAAACGCCTCGTTGGTCAATTCCTGCGGCACCAGCCCAATGCGCTCGCGGGCCTGGCGGTAGTGGGTAATATTATCGAACCCGTCTACCAGCACATGGCCAGCGGTGGGGTTAACCAATCCGCATACCACGCTAATCAGCGTGGTTTTACCTGCCCCGTTGGGGCCAAGCAGGGCAAAAATCTCACCGCGCTGAATGGTTAAATCGATGTGAGTTAACGCCTGAAAGCCACCCTCGTAGGTTTTATTCAGGCCGTTAATAGCAATAATCGGATCGTTCAAGGCGCACTCCTCACACCGCGACGCTATCGTTTCGACATCAAGGTCGCGGCGCTTGACGGCCTTTTAGGCGAAATTAACTGCGTTCGGTAATTTCCAGCAGATGGTAGCCAAACTGGGTTTTCACCGGGCCGTGAACCTGGCCCACTTCACCACTGAACACGACTTTATCAAACTCAGGCACCATCTGGCCTGGGCCAAAGCTGCCAAGGTCGCCGCCTTGACGGCTAGAGGGGCAGCTGGAGTGCTGCTTGGCGACTTCAGCAAAATCGCTGCCGTTCTCGATTTCTTTCTTAAGTGCTAGGCACTGCTCTTCACTGCTGACTAAAATGTGGCGGGCGCTGGCGCGTGTCATAGGTGTCTCCTGACGGGGTTTAGGGTTAAAAAAAGCGTTGCCTGAACATAACAGGCAACGCCTGAGGGGCGATAGTTTATCATGGCCTCCCCTGAGCCTTGCTATTAACGACGGGCTATTAACGATGGGCTACCACCCAACGGGCCAGCCAAATCCACGCCGCAGCGCCTAGTATCAACAGCCCGCTAACACCAAGCGCCTGTGGATAGCTATACACCACCTCGCCTTCCCATAGAAAACGCAGCACTAGAAAAATCATCACAATATGGAAAATAAACGCTTTAAGGGCATCAGAGCCGACAATCGTCAGCGGCATAAATGCTTTTGCTGCCTTGACGCCGCCCGCAAGTGCAAGCGCTAGCAACACCAACGCACCGCCCAGGCTAAACAGCATAAACGCCAACCCAGGCGGGTGTTTTCCGACATTGTTAGCCACCGCCCACATCGCCGTATACACATCGCCACTGGCAAACGCTAAGGCATAAAATCCAACGATCATTAACGCGCCCAGCCCCAGCAGAGCCAGCACTAAACGACGCCGCATAACGGGTTCAAAGTAACAGCGCAGCAACGCCTCACCGATTAACAGGCCGGCTAACATTAACGGCGCACGGCTAATCTGCCCCCAGGTGTAGTGGTCTTCATGGTCGACCAGCAGCGCTTTCAGAATGTCGTTACCACCGAACGTAAGGCGCTGCAGCCAAACGGTTAGCGCAATTAACACGCCAATAGTGGCAAGGCGGCTCCAAAGCGGCGCCCGCGACCAAAGCGGCAGTATCAGCGGCACCCATAGCAGGGCAATGGCATAAAACCCTAAGATCTCGACCCAAATCGCAAAGCGCCCATAGAGCAAGGCATCGACGATCTCGCTGGGGTTATAAAACGGCAGCATTTCAATAACGGTCAGCACTTTGTACCAGCACCACACTTCGATGGCGCGCAGCCACAGCGTTAATCGCCGCTTAGGCCAATCGTCACGCTGGGCGTGAGGGAGAAACGCCACCGCGAGCGCAATCCCAAACACCAGAATAAACAGCGAAGAGGAGAATTTTGTCAGCAAATGAACGGGCACCATACCCCAGTCAGGCACATTGCGAATGCCGACCAATCCACTCACCGAGTGGCTTACGATCATCAAGCTAATGGCGACGCCACGGGCTAAATCAATCGCTTCTATCCGGCCTTCGGCTTTGGGAAGCTGGGGAGTTTCCATCCATTTCAGTGGCATCGAGATATCCTTGCTAAGGCCTTAGGACCTTCGTCACTCAGTATGGAAGTAACGCTACGTAAAGATAGCTCTAATCAAGAGAGCCTTAACTAAACCCTTTGCGCTACTAAGTGTTAAGGTGAAACTACTTAACAAACGATGGAGCAGATTGCCTTGACTACGCCAACCGTCACGAGCGGCATTACCGCCGCCGAGCTATATCGCCTAGTAAACCAGCCTGCGACCACGACAGGGGAAGTAGCAGCCATTGAGTGGCCCGCAGGCGCGATCAGCCTGGATGAGGCTAATCAAACGCTGATCTGGGAGCTTAGCGATTACGGCAACTTGCCTATTACCCTCTCACGCAGCGAAAATGAGTGGATCGCGATGGCACCTATCGTTGCCGTGGAAAGCGTTAACAATACCGCTGAGCTAAACGACGTGCTGCTGCGCCAGGGCATTTCGCTACCGCTGGCCTCCGTGGGTATTGTCGACATCGATGGCCACGACTTTTATGTGGCTTACGGGCAGCTGTTTGGCGATTCCAAACTGGAATCGATTTGCGCCGAACTGCACGCCACGGCGGGTGCTGCCATGGAAGTCGCTGAACTGATACAGACACATTTCGTCTAAGGGTTTCTCTCTTAAGAGCTTCTCTAAGGGCTTCTCTCAGTTTTGGTGTCGCCACCCTTATAGTTAGTGATAGATGCAGTTAGTGATAGCTGTAGTTAGTGATAGCTGTAGTTAGTGATAGATAATGAGTGGCGCTTTAACGTCAGTTTTTTTTACAAAGAGATTATTTATGTTAAGCAAAATTATGACTGCCCTACGCGGTAAAGCCAATGAAACCGGTCAAGCCGTGGTGGATTCTCAAGCGCTGCGCATTTTAGACCAGGAAATTCGCGATTCAGAAAATCACCTGAGCCAGTCTAAAACCGAGCTTACCCGGCTGATGGGCCAGCGCCAGCTGAACAGCAATAAAGCCGATACGCTGGAAAGCAAAATCGCCGAGCTGGAAAAAAGCGCTGAAGCCGCGCTGGATAAAGGCGAAGAAGCCCTGGCGGTGGAAGTCGCTGAGCGCATGGTGGCGCTGCAGGATGACCTGGAAGCCGAGCGCGCGATTGTGGGCGAGTACGATGCCAGCATCGAAAAACTGCGCGGCGCGATTCGCGGCACCGACAACCAGCTTCGCCAGCTCAAGCAGCAGGTCAGCGTGGTAAAAGCGACAGAATCGGCGCAAAAAGCCCAGTCCGCCGTGGCATCTCGCCACTCGGGCCAAAACAGCGCGATGAGCAGCGCCATGGAATCGCTAGAGCGCATTAAAGAGCGCCAGCAGCTTAACTCCGCGCAAATGCACGCCGCCGATGAAATGGCCGCCGAAGAGAGCGGCAGCTCGCTGGAAGCGCGCCTGAAAGCCGCGGGCATTGGCGGCACGCAGCGCAAAGCAGACGATGTGTTAGCGCGCCTGAAAGCGAAGAAAAGCGCTGCTCAAGAGTAAGCTCAGCGCTTAAATAGATGAGGGAGCCAGGCCATGCTTAATACGCTGAAAGCACTTTTTCGTGCCACCACGGAGAAACCACCCGAGCCGCCTACAGGCCGCCCGGTAGCCGCGGGCTTACCCGTGGGCGTCAGCCAGGAAGACCTTGAAGGCTTGCGGCTAGATGGCCGAGTCAACATTAAGCTGATTGGCCTGCGCGCCCACCCCGATGCGCTGTTTCGCTGGGACGACGACGCCTACCACCATATTGCCGCTGTCGGGCACGTTGACTTAGGCCAAGGGGCGCACTTAGTGCGCTTCTACCTAGATAACGACACCTGGCTGCAGGCCAATATCGAACATGGCAAGGTGCTTGAATATAAGCTGTTCGATTTTTACCGTGTTGCCCATCTTTCGGATGCCGAATTTGATAATGTGATCAACGGTGACGACAAGCAGCCCGACAGCATTGGTGCCCAAACGATTAGCCTCGCCGCCACCTCAGACGAATCGCGCAGCTGTACCTATCAGCGGGTATGGGGCAGTAGCGACAGCCTGTGGTCGCCGCCAGTGATTTTCGAAGAGCAGGTGATGACCACCGAGAGCGTAGCCACTCGCCAGGTAACCCATCACGCGATGCTGTATGAACGCACCATTGCAGGCACTGAGCGTATGGAATACTTGCTGATGAGCGCTGAAAACGATGGCGAAGGCAGCTTTATGGTGGTGCACAACGTAGGGGTTGATGTGGCTTCTGTCGATATCGACGCAATGTAAATGTAGACGAAATGTAATGTTTACGAGGAAACCAACACGATGGTGAATTATCTCTACGGCCTGCCGTCATTTTTAGCCTATTTAGTGACGGCGATTATTATGCTTGCCGCCTTTATGTACTGCTACAGCCGGCTTACCCCGCACCACGAGTGGACCCTGATTCGTGAAGGCAATGCAGCGGCGGCCACCGCCTACGGCGGCTCCATTCTAGGGTTTACCATTCCGCTGTATAGCGCGATGGCGAACTCAATCAACTTTATCGATTTTGTGCTGTGGGGCGTGGTCGCGTTTATCGTGCAGCTGGCAACGTTCTTCGGCGTTAAGCTGTTTTTGCGCAAGCAGGGTGAAAGCCTTTCTCAGCACATCACCGAAGGCCACCAGGCCTACGGCATTTTAATGGCCAGCGTGGCCGTGGCAGTCGGCTTGCTCAACGCCGCTTCGATGACTTGGTAACGACGACGTGGTAAAGGAGAGAGCCGGTATGTCTACACACGATCACCCCCACCTGCCCCGCCGTAAGCGCAGCGGGCGCTTGACGCTGGCGATGATGGGTGCCAGCGCCTTTGGCCTCACCGCCTGTGGCCAGCCGCCCCAGGAAGAGCAAATCACTGAGATTGAGTTCGATCAGCCGCGCAGCTTTCAAAGCGTTGAAGATTGCGTGGCAGAAAATGTCTATACCCGCAGCGCCTGCGAAGACGCCTACCAAGCCTCACTAGAAGCGGTACCGCGCTATAGCACCCTGGAAGAGTGCGAAGCTGAGAACGGTGAAGGTGCCTGTACCGCACCGACCGAAGAGCAGTCCCAGGCCGCGACCGGCAGCACAGGTGGCAACTGGTTTATGCCTGCGATGATGGGTTATATGGTCGGCAGCATGATGTCCAACACCAACCGCGGGCGCTCCTTCGAGCGGGTTTATCAAGAGCCGGTCTACCGCAATCGCCAAAACCAGGGTAACTGGAACACGGCGACCAATCAGGCGACCCAGCGCGTTACCCAGCGCAACGATGCGATGCGCAGCTCAGTCGCTCAGAACCGCCAAGCAGCCTCTCAGCGCAGCGGTTTTGGCTCGCGCTCATCAGCACGAGGCGGCTGGGGCTCCTAGCCATTATTGGATACCACCATGCTGCGAATTGAGATCCCTGAACGAAGCAATTGGAAGGCCCTGGCCCACGAGCTGGGCTTTCATTTTCACACCATCGACGGGGAGCCCTACTGGAAAGAGGATGCCTACTACCAGTTCACCATGGAGCAGGTAGAGCGCGATATCGAAGCACCTACCGAGGAAGTGCACGAGATGTGCATGGAGCTGGTCGATAAAGTCTGTCACTCCAATGCGCTCATGCAGCGCTTAGCGCTACCCGAACATATGTGGGACAGCATTCATAACTCGTGGAAATCGGGTCAGCCACACCTCTATGGGCGGATGGACTTTGCCTACGCAGGCGATGGTCCGGCGAAACTTTTAGAGCTCAATTACGACACCCCCACCTCGCTTTATGAAGCGGGCTTTTTCCAGTGGGTGTGGCTGGAACAGGCGATTGCGCAGGGTATCCTTCCCCGCCATGCTGACCAGTACAACTCGATTCAAGAACGCTTGGTCAATGCCATGGCGCACCTTGGCGACCGTATTGAAGACCGCACCCTGTACTTTTCCTGTATCAAAGATAATGCCGAAGAGCGCGCCACCGTCCATTACCTGCAGGACGTAGCGGTGCAAGCCGGCCTTAAAGCACCGTTTATTTACACCGAAGATATTGGCCTACGTGCTGGTGCCGAGCACTTCGTTGACCTTGAAGACCAGCCGATCCACGCGATTTTCAAGCTCTATCCCTGGGAGGAAATGGCCGACGATGCCTTTGGCGAACATATCCCTGAATTAAACACCCACTGGTTTGAGCCACCCTGGAAAGCGATTCTCTCTAACAAGGGGATTTTGCCCCTGCTGTGGGAGCATTTTAAGGGTCACCCCAATCTGCTACCGGCGTTTTTCGAGGATGCCAACAGCCCGCCGCTGCCTGCTGGCTGGGTGCGTAAGCCGTTTTTCTCCCGGGAAGGCAGTAACATCGAACTGATTACCCCAGCGGGGCAGCGCGAAGCCGTGGACGGCCCCTATACCGACAGCCCCTGGATTCGACAGGCCTACCACCCTATGCCGCGCTTTGGTCATAACCACGCCCTCATCGGTAGCTGGGTAGTGGGCGACCGTGCCTGTGGCATGGGCATTCGCGAAGACGTTGGCCGCATCACCAAAGACTCCTCCTGCTTTGTTCCCCACGCAATCGTTTAAGCGCAAGTACCCAAACACACTGATATCGCGCTAGACAGCCCTCATAAAAAAAGCTGAAATCGTTGCCACTAAACTAAGTAAAGTGGTAAGTAGAGTGGCAAGCATCACTCTACTTTTTACCCTGAGCGCTACTCAGCAGCGCCGTTAGGGACACCGTTCACTTTGGAGCAACGGCAAACATGATGGCGCGTTGGAAATCCCTACCTCTACGGCTTCGTTTATTTCTCTCTTTTGGAACCGTCTTAGCGCTCGCCATGCTCTTGGCGCTTTACCTCCAAGCGCGCTCCCACGGCCAAGCGCAGCTGAACAACCTGCTCAATGAAGAGTTACCCGCACAAGTCGAAGGGCTAGCGGCGCATGTCAACCTTAGCCTAAGCCAAGATTTGGCCATCTCAGAAAGCCTTGCTAACAATTATTTTATTGAGCAATGGGTTCGCGACGGGCTGCCCGAAGAACAAAGAAACGGCATTGCCAGCTACCTTGCGCGCTTAATGACGCAGCTAGACACCGAGCTGCTGTTTATCGCCACCCACTACCAGGGGCGCGGCTACTACTTTCAGCTACGTGACGGCGAATTTCTACAGCGCCCGCTGCAACCGTCAGGCAGTGAAGATGACTGGTACTACCGCTTTACTGACAGCGAAGACGCTTATGAACTGAATTTAGATACCGACACTTTCTCGCCAGATGAAGCCTTTGTATTTATTAATTACCGTAGCGCCGCAACCGCCAACGGCCGCCCGCTCGTTGTCGCCGGGGCGGGGCTTGATCTCTCCCACATGGCTTCCTTAATTGACGACTTTCGCCTAGGCCAAATGGGGCGTGCTTCGCTGCTCAGCGCCGAAGGTGAGCTGCTCGTTCGCAGCGGTGAAACCGTTCACAGCACTGAAACCGTTCTTAGCAGAGAAACCACAGCGCAGACCCTGCCTGACCAAGCGCCGCAAGACCTGCTGGAAAATGAGCAGCTGCAGACACATGAAGTAAACCGCGACGGCCAAACGCTGCTAGTCAGTACGCTTTGGCTGCCCGAGTTACAGCGCTATTTAATGGTCGAAGTCGACAAAGAAGCGTATCTGACCTCAACCCGTGAGCGCTTTTTGGAATCCAGCGGCCTAGGTTTACTCATTTTGCTCGTTGGGTTGCTAGTGCTCTACCCGCTGACCGGCAGCTTGATCCGCCCGCTGGTGCATTTTCAACGTCAGCTTAAAGACATTACCCATAGTTTAGATCTCTCGCGACGCGTCAGCACCGACGACAAAGCAGAGCTTGGCGACTTAGCCAATCAAACCAATGAGCTACTTGAGCGGCTTTCCCGCGCCATTGCCGCAGTGGGTAAGAATTCCCAAGCGCTGACCCACGTCGCCGACCGGCTGGCAAAAACGGCGGGGCTTTCCGGTGTGCACGGCAGCGACATTGACCACGAAGCAAGCCAAACCATGGCGGCGGCCGTTGAAGAAATGGCCTCTTCGGTGGCTGAAATCACCTCTACCATGGAAGAACTCTCCACCTCTTCTACCCAAATCGCTGACCACTCTCAATCAGTGGTCGATGTCGCCAATCAAACGCTGGAGCGCAGCCGCAAAGGCAGTACGGCGATGCAGCTTTTGCAGTCAAAAATGCAGGATATCCGCAGCGACAGCGAACAAAGCCTGGCAGAGATCATGACCCTGGGGGCAAAATCCAAACAGATCAACAAAGTCATGGAGCTGATCAACACCCTAGCCGCTCAAACCAAGCTGATCGCCTTTAATGCTGCTTTAGAAGCGTCAAGCGCCGGGGATGCTGGCCGACGTTTTTCCGTTGTTGCCAGCGAAATACGCCGCCTGGCTGACAGCGTGACCGACTCTACCCAAGAGATTGAAGAGCATACCGATGATATTCAAACGGCGATTAATCGCTTAGTGGTGGCCTCTGAAAAAGGTGCTTCTTCTATCGAGCAAGGCGTTGAAGTGAGTATTAACACCGCCCAGGATTTGGAAGCGCTGCTCAAAGCCGCCAGCCAAACCAGCAGCGCCGCCCAGCAAATATCGCTGTCTACCCAGCAGCAAAAAACAGCCAGTAGCCAAGTGGTGATGGCGCTACGCGATATCGATACGGCCAGTTCACGCAACGCGCACTCCGTGCGCAGTATTACTGACATCAGCCAAGATATGATTCATATGTCAGCCGAGCTGAACGCTTTGGTTCAGGAGTTCACCCTAACAAATAAAAACCGCTGATAAGGATGCCGAATGAGTGGAATTCGGGTAGTAATCGCCGACGATAGCCAAGTAGCCCGTGACGTGCTGCGCGCCATCCTCAGCCAAGACGACGCTATTGAGATCGTCGGTGAAGCTACTAACGGCCGCGAGGCGGTGGAACTGGCCAAGCGCCTAGCACCGCAGCTGGTCACCATGGACCTCAACATGCCGGTGATGGACGGCCTAAGCGCCATTGAAGAAATCATGTACACCAAAGGCGTACCGATTTTGGTGATCAGTGACCGCTCTGACGCACAAACCGCCTATCGAGCGCTGGAAGTGGGGGCGCTGGAAGTGATGCCAAAACCCTCGTTAGACACCGCAGACGCCGAATACTTGTTAGAGCGTGTTCGGCTGCTGGCAGGGGTGGCGGTAATTACTCGCCTGCGCCGGCGCACTAGCGTGCCAGCACCGCCTACCGCCGCTTCAACGCCACCTGCTTTACCGACACACTCGCTACAGCCGCTCTCTCTACCGCAAGCGGTGCCCCGCGACTTCCAACGCATTGTGGCCATTGCCTGTTCGACCGGCGGCCCCCAAGCCTTAGTGCACCTGTTGCGAATGCTGCCGCCCTCCTTTCCCGCGCCCATTGTGATCGCCCAGCATATCAGCCATGGGTTTATTAACGGCATGGCGCAATGGCTGGCATCGCTGTGTGCAATGCCGGTCAGCGTTGGCCAAGAAGGCGAGCACCTATGCCCAGGGCATATATATTTATCGCCTTCAGAAAGTAATTTATGCGTCACCCCACGCCACCGCTTTCAGCTGCACCCCAGCCCCGAGCGCGCTCTTTATCGCCCTAGCTGCGATGTACTGCTGCAAAGTGTCGCGGATGTTTACAGTGCCGATGCCATTGGCGTTATTTTGACCGGCATGGGGCGCGATGGCGTTAATGGTATGCGTGCCATTTATCAAGCAGGTGGCACCACGCTCGCTCAGGATGAAGCCAGTTCTGTTATCTATGGCATGAACCAAGAGGCCGTCAACGCCGGTGTTATTCAACACGTGTTGCCACTCAACGACCTGCCCGAGCGATTACTGCGCGACGTTTATGTCAGCGCCTATTCAAGGCCGGAGCCATTAACATGAGTGCGCTCACGGCCTTTAAAAACCTGGTGCATCAGCGCTGTGGTTTACACCTGGAAGGCCTGGCAGAAGCACGATTAGACCGCGCCGTGGCCTCCCTACAAGCCACCACCAGGCTAACAGACACCACGCAGCTACTCACGCACTTAACCAGCGACCCGGCGCTGTTTGACCACTTTGTCAGCCAGCTGACCGTCAATGAAACCTATTTTTACCGCGAACCGGACGCCCTGAACTGGCTGGTCAACACTTACCTGCCCGAACGCTTAGCGGCGGGGGCGGCAGCGCTGTCTATTTTTAGTGCCGGCTGCTCTTCCGGCGAAGAGCCCTACAGCGTGGCCATGCTGCTGGCTGAACGCTTTGGCGAACATGCCAAAGCGCTATTTACTATCGCCGGCGGCGACGTAGACCAGCAAATACTCGCTAAAGCGCGCCAAGGGCTTTACAGCGGCATGGCCTTTCGCGCCTTACCGCCCACCCTTAAAGAGCGCTACTTTAGCCCTGATGGGCAGTATTTTAAGGTCAATGAGTCACTGCGCCAGTGGGTCAGCTTTCGCACGTTGAACTTACTCGATACCGATGAAAGCAGCGTGGGCGGCCCTTTTGATGTCATTCTCTTTCGCAATGTGTCGATCTACTTTGATGAGCAAACACGCCGACGTATACAGCAGACGCTTCGCCAGTTACTCGCCCCGAACGGCATCTTGCTATGTGGCATTACCGAAACCCTAGGCAATGACCTAGGCGTTTTTGAGTTAGTACACGCGCAAGAGATTTTTTACTTTCAACCTCGCGAGCAAGCAACAGAGCGCGCTGACGATCAACCGCCCCCTCCTCTAGCGGCCTTGGCCACTGGCAGCGATGCTGAGAGCGATATTAAGAACGATATTAAAAACGATAAACATGTGGCCAGCTTCACTGCCCGAACTGGCGTACCGCCGGCCACGCTGGCTGAAAAGCAGTCAGAAAAGCAGGTTGAAGAACAGCCAGAAGAACAGCTTGAAGAACAGCCAGAGCGCGCCACAGCAGAAGGCTTTAGCCAACAGCTACTCAACGCCCACCAATTGCTCAACCAAAATGCCTTTGCCGATGCCGCCGCGCTGTTACACAGCCTGCTAGAGCAGCGGCCTTGGTCCATTGATGCGCTGGTGCTGGCGGGCTTGGTCGCCCGTTGGCAGCAACAGCCGCAGCTTGCTTACGACTACTTCAAACGAGCCATTTACACAGCGCCGGAATGCTGGCCTGCGCACTTTTATTTAGCGGAGCTATATCGCCAGGGCGAATTAGCCGACGAGCCCGCACAGCGCCAACGTGGCTATGCCGCTGTGGTGCGTTTATTGGCTGCCGCGCCAACGGCAAGCGGCGGGCTAGACACCATTGAGCCACCGCTACCGCCGGGCGATGCCCGTTTTCTTGCCGAACGTTACCTGGCGGCCGTCAATACTATGCCGGTGTCGCCCAGTACCACACAGGGAGTGGGTTAATATGGCGCTGGATATTCGCCGATTTATTGAGCGCTTTGTGGAAGAAGCCGCTGACCACCTTCCCCGTCTGCGCGCGGGCATTAGCGCCTTGGAGCAGGGGCGCGCCGATGGTGAACAGATCAATGAGTTATTTCGCGCCGCCCATACGTTGAAAGGCTCATCACGAATGCTCAAGCTGGTGCCGATTACGGCCCTGGCGCACAGTACCGAAGAGCTGTTAAGTGCGCTACGCGAAGAAACGCTAAGTGCAACGCCAGACATTACCAGCCTGCTCAGCCAAGCCGTTGATGGGCTGGAAGACTTAGTAAGGCGGCTGGCAGAAGGCGAGCCGCCCGAGGCATTACCCGAAGCCGATGCAGCGCTGTGCAGCGGGTTAGAAAACGCCGCTAGTGGCCAAGCGCCCGTACAGTCGGCTTTATCAGCGGCAGATGTATCAGCAGCAGTTTCATCGACGACATCTTCGGCAACACTGCCCGCCACTACCGACAGCGAACTGCGCCTTAGCGACACCGTGCGCGTTCGGTTAGACCGCCTGGATGATGTTATCCGCCTGATGGGCGAAGTGCTTTCCGGCCACCACCATTTACATAGCTTAGCGAGCCAGGCCAGAGCGCTGGGCGCTACGCTTCCCGTTGAGCAACAGGCTCCTTTTAATGCCTTTAGCCGTGAGCTAAAAGATAGCATTCTGGCTCACGAATCACTGATGGGCGACCTGCATGACCGCGCCCTGCAGATGCGTATGCTGCCGCTCAGCGTGGTATTTGAGCCGCTTGCGCACATGTCCCGTGAACTGGCTCAGTCGCTTGGCAAACAGGTCGACTGCCGCGTGCGGGGCAGCGAGATTGAGCTGGATCGCCAGATGATTGACCGCCTGTCAGACCCGCTGATTCACCTACTGCGCAATGCCCTGGACCACGGCCTGGAACTGCCCGCAGAGCGCCAGGCAGCCGGCAAATCGCCCCGTGGGCAATTAGTGATTGAAGCGTGGCAGGACGCCGGCTGGGTGATGGTAGAAATGCGCGACGACGGAGCAGGCATTTGCCTGAAAAACGTGCGCAAGAAAGCCCTCGCCAAACAGCTGCTTACCGAGGAGCAGCTAAATGCACTCAGCGAACAAGAAACGCTTGAACTGATTTTTCTACCCGGCTTTTCCACCAAAAGCATGATTACCGACTTTTCTGGGCGCGGTGTGGGCATGGATGTCGTCAAACGCACGGTGGTGGATGAACTCAACGGCGACCTGCAGCTCGCCAGTGAGCTTGGCAGCGGCTCACGCTTTACCCTGCGCCTGCCACTTTCGCTGGCCATGATGCGGGTGCTGCTGGTGAGCGTTGGCGGGGTCAACCTAGCCGTCACCGCGCCCTATGTGTCGGAGCTTGTGGAATGCTCAGCCGAATCGTTTATTGATGCCGCCGGCCAGCGCACGCTTATTTTACGCAATGAATTTGTGCCCGTGGCATCGCTTGCTCAGCTGCTTGAACTGCCCAGCGCCGAACCATTCAAAGAGCCACGCAAGGAGCCTACCCTGCTGCTGGTTGTCCACCTGCGCCAACAGAAACTGGCCTTAATCATTGATACGCTGATTGATGAACGCGACATGGTGATCAAACCGCTGCCCGGGCATTTACGCCACTTACCGCTGGTGTCTGGCATGGTGTCGATGGGGCGCAATACGCTCGTTAGCCTGCTGCATGTGCCTGCCTTGCTGGAGTTAACACAGCGTAAAACGCAGCGGCCGGCGGGCGAACAGGCATCTGCCACCGCTAGGCCACGCATCCTGGTGGTCGATGATTCACTGAATACCCGCGAAATAGAAAAAGACGTACTCGAAGCCTGGGGCTACCACGTCACCCTGGCTGAAAACGGCCGCGACGGTTTAGCCAAAGCGTTAGCAGAGCCGTTTGATGCGGTACTTACCGACGTTGAGATGCCGGTAATGGACGGTTTTGCGCTGACTGCCCAACTGCGCGAAAATGAGCTTTACCGTTACCGGCCGATTATTATCATCACCTCGCGGGAAAAAGAGGCGGATCGCCGACGCGGTATTGAGGTCGGTGCCGACGCTTATATCGTCAAGGGCAGTTTTGATCAAAATAATTTAGTCGCGACGCTGCAAGCCCTGCTGGGCTAAGCGCAAGCACCCATGAATCATCATTACCACGAGGTTAGACATGCATATCCTGGTCGTAGACGACGATCCACTGGCAGGGGAAATGACCGCCGCACTGCTTGAATCACAAGGTCATCACACCTTGCTGGCCAATGATGCGATGGAAGCCGTTGATCGGCTAGACACTCACAGCGATATCGGCCTGATTGTGAGCGATATGCATATGCCCCTGATCAGTGGATTAGCGCTGTTGGATATGCTGCGCGAGCAAGGCAATGATCTGCCGTTTATTTTACTTACTGGCGATATTCCCGATGCAGCACTTCGCCAACGGCCAGGTTTGGATGCCTGCTTAAGCAAAGATGCAGAATTAATGTCGACACTAGAACAAGCCGTTAACCAAGCGCTTAACCAGCGTGGAAGACAGTAATTGCATGGTTAGTTATAGTTATGGCTCTGGCTGTAGTAGTTCTGGTTATAGTTCTGGCTATGGTTAGGGAAAAAATAGCCAATGATATGGATCGCCGCTTCCGATCACTTACTCAGGTAGTTTGATGTCAAAGCCCGCCCCCTCGCTGCACAATAAGCTAAATCAGCTGCGTGAGCGCTTTATAGAGCAGCTTCCTTCCCGCTTAGCGAAAGCAGCCGAGCAGTGGCAGCAAAGCCGCCTGTCTGCCGATGAGCACTCACGGCTAGCGCCAGAGCTGCACCGCTTCTTTCACAGCTTGAAAGGAACCGGGCGTTCGCTAGGCTTTGAACGACTCGCCCTGCTCGCAGATCAAGCAGAAGACGCCCTTACCACGGCTCCCGCTCGCGCCGATCTTGATGCTTATATTCAGCACCTGTTACGCCAGCTGCACCGCGAACAGCAGCATCTGAGTTCCCACCATGGCCAAAAGCAAGCGCTGGCGGCCATGAACAGCTTTGAGTTTACCCACCACGCTGAGCCAGTGCGTAATAAGCGCCAGCGGCTGGTTTACCTGTGTGACGATGAGCCTGAACAAGTCGATCAACTGATCCATCACTTGCGCTGCTTTGGCCATGAAGTAGTGCATTTTATCGACACCGAGACGTTCTTTAATGCGGCGCTCGCCCGTCGCCCTGACGCGGTGATCATGGATGTGCAGTTCCCCCAGGGTCAGACCGCCGGGACAGAAACCCTGGCCAACTTGAACAAACTAACCAACCAACCCCTGCCTGCTATCGTGCTGTCAGCCCACCGCGATTTCCACTCGCGCCTAAGCGCCGTTCGCGCGGGCAGCGGCGGCTACTTTACCAAACCGGTGAAGCCACTGGACTTAATGCTGGCGGTAGATGAACTCACCGCGCCCATTTCCGAAGAGCCGCTGCGGGTGCTGGTAGTGGACGATGAGCCGGAAGCGGCGGCTTACCACGCCCTGCTGCTTGAACAAGCCGGTATGACTACCCAGCAGGTTCATCACCCTGCTGATGCACTCACCGCACTGGAACGTTTTAGCCCCGATTTACTGCTGGTAGATATGTATATGCCGGTGTGTTCTGGCAAGGAGCTTGCGACCATTATTCGTCAACAGCCGGAATACATAGGGCTACCGATTATCTATCTTTCCAGTGAAACCGACAGCCAAAAGCAGATGTCTGCCATGGCCGCCGGCGTTGAAGCTTTTCTGACCAAACCGGTAAAGCCAGATGAGCTCGTCTCTGCTGTTCAACTGCGTGCCGAGCGCCTGCGCTTACTGCGCTCGTTAATGACCCGCGACAGCATGACGGGCCTTTATAACCACAGCACCACCACCGAGCTCATCAGTAAAACCCTCGCCCAGGCTCACCGCGAAAATAGCCAGCACGCCATGGCGATGATCGATATCGATAACTTCAAACAGGTGAACGACACTTACGGCCACCTAGCGGGTGACCAAGTGATTATCACCTTGGCGAGGCTACTAAAGAGCCGCCTGCGGCTCTCTGATATTATTGGCCGCTACGGCGGTGAAGAGTTTGTGGTGCTGCTAAAAGGCGTGAGCGCCGAGAAAGCCGCCACATTAATCGACAGCTTGCGCGAGGATTTTGCCCTGGTCGATTTTCACGCCGGTGACGTGCACTTTCGCTGCACCTTTAGCGCAGGCATCAGCAGCTTCCCCGAGCAATTCTCCACCGAGTCGCTGCGCTTAAGCGCCGACCAAGCGCTCTACCGTGCCAAAAGCCAAGGGCGCAATCAGGTAGTGATATCGACGGAGCGCGCCGATGCCCCCTGAAACGCCAGATCAACGCCAAACGCCAGACCAACAGCAGAAGCTGCAGACATTAGATGAAGCATTCGCAAGCCACAGCGATGCTGATGAGGCCGTGGTGGATGTTGAAGAGCCGACCCAGCAGCTGGTGATTTTTCGCAGTGGCGGCCAGCGTTTTGCGCTACCCGGCAGTGCCGTGAATGAAATTTTACCCAGCGACCAGCCTGTTTATTACGTACCGGGGCTGCCCACCTCCACCGAGGGCGTACTGCACCTACGTGGCAGGGTTGAGTCAGTGATTAGCCTGCATCAGCTGCTTAATTTGCCGCCACCTGACGGTGAGCCTTGCGGCGTGATACTGCTGGTCAGCGCCGCGGGTATGCGCAGCGGTGTCCGCATCGAACAGCTTGACGATGTTTGCGAGGTTCCCCAAAGCGCGCTGCAATCTCCTCCTGAAACCATGCCCACTGCGCTACGGCCTTATGTCAGCGCACTGTGGCAAGTCGATGAGCAACATGCATTAGCCCTGCTAGACCCTGAAGCGCTGTTCAGCGCCTACCAAGAAGGCTTAGGCTAACGTGGCCGACCCACGCCATAGCAGCGAACAACCAACGCAAGCTCGCGTTGCGCTGGTGCTGTTTCAGGTCGCTGATTACCGTGTTGCCCTTGAAGCACGCCATGTGCTTTCGATGACCGACCACCCCAACACCCCGCGCACCTCGGCTGCTCAAGCGCTGCTTTATGAAGCTCCACTTTGTGAAACCCCGACTAGCCCCCCCTCGACACCGCCTACGTCATGGCTAACCTTACGCGACGCACAAGGCCAGTGGCAGCTGGGCGTGAACGGCGAAATAACGCTGCAGCAGCTTCCCGCTACTTCCCTTTACCCATTGCCTGCACTGCTAGCAGCTCGCCGTTTTTCACCCGCGCTATGCGGCTTCGCCTTCGACCAGAAGCAGCTGGTGCTGCTGCTGGATGCGCGCAAGCTTGCGCCGATTTGCTAGTGGCTGGCATTGAACGACGAGCACCGAACAACAAGCACTTAGCGACGAGCGCGTAAAATCTCTAGCGACCTAGCCATAAACAGCTAATAGTATCGCCTTGGGCAATTTCGCTATTGGGCGGAATCACCGCAAAGGCATCGGCGCTTATGCACGACGAAAGCACACCAGAATTTTGGTCATCAAAGGCCATCGCCGTCACCCCGCTGGGCGTAAACTGCAGCGTCACGCGCATATAGTGCTCGCGCGGGCCGGTGGAAGTCGTAAACCCAGCGTTGGCCGCCACCGTTGGCAGCGTGTTTAGCGCCGGGCAGCCAAGCATTTCGCCCATCAACGGGCGCAGAAAAAGCCAGGCACCCACAAAACTAGACACCGGGTTCCCCGGAAGCCCGACAAACCGTGCTTGACTATCATCACCGCGAGGCAAGCGGCCAAGCGCTAACGGCTTACCGGGGCGAATCGCAAGCTTCCACATATCCAGCTGGCCGATCGCTTCTAGCGCGGTTTTCACGTGGTCCTCTTCGCCAACGCTTACGCCGCCGGTGCTAACCACTACGTCGGCTTCTGCAGCCGCTTGGGTTAGCAGCGCCACGGTTTGGGCGTAGTCATCAGGCACGCTGACAGTGCTGATCACCTCGGCACCAAAGTTTTCTAACAGCCGCTTAAGCATGGGTCGGTTGGAGTTATAAAGCTGGCCCGGTTTTAGCGGTGTGCCGGGGTCAATAATCTCATCGCCGGTAGACAGTAGCGCCACCCGAGGCCGACGGCGCACGCTAACCTGGGTAATCCCCTGGCCTGCCAAGTGGCCTAGCGCGGCGGCCTCAAGCCGCTCACCGGCATTGAGCAGCACACTGCCCTGGCGAACGTCGCGCCCCTGGCGGCGGACATTATCACCCGCGGGAATATCGGCGGGTATCAACACCTGCGCGCCTTCAACCTCCACGCGCTCTTGCATAACGACGCAGTCAGCGCCGGCTGGAATCTCGCCGCCGGTAAAAATGCGCGCACAGCTGCCTGGTGCCAGCGCGTTCGCCTGCGTGCCCGCCGCAATGCGTTGGCTCACTGGCAGCCACTGCCCGGCATCGGCGGCGCGCAGCGCATAGCCATCCATCGCGCTGTTATCAAACGGCGGCACATCCAGCTGGGCGGTCACTGTTTCGGCCAGCACGCGCCCTGCTGCCGCTTGCAGCGCTACTGTCTCTGAACCGATGGGCTGAACACCGGCTAACAGCGCTTCCAGCGCGGCTGAAATCGGCTGTAGCTTAGTCATCGACCCAGTCATAAATTCAGCCATGTTGACCTCGGCCTGGAATGACCAGATTAGCGAAGTTACAGGGTTTATGGCGGCTATCGAGCTGTTCGGCAAGAATGCCGTCCCACCCTGTGCGGCAGGCACCGGTAGAGCCTGGCAAACAGAACACCACCGTGGCGTTGGCAAACCCACCCAGGCTGCGGCTTTGAATGGTCGAACTGCCGATCTCGTCGCCGCTTAGCTGGCGAAAGCGCTCGCCAAACCCTTCGATGCGCTTATCCAGCAGCACCGAAATAGCCTCGGGGGTAGAGTCGCGGCCGGTAAAACCCGTGCCGCCGGTGGTTAGCACCACCTGAACACCGGGGTCGGCAATCCACTGAGCGACCACCGCGCGGATTTGGTACACGTCGTCCTGCACGATACGTTTTTCCGCCAGCCGGTGGCCTGCCTCGGTTAGCCGTTGCACCAGCGTTTGGCCGGAGCGGTCAGTGTCTTCTGTGCGAGTGTCCGAGATGGTTAACACCGCGATGTTGAGCGCTTGCATTGGTTCCATGACATTACTCCTTATTTTCGGCCTTGTTCTCGGCCTTATTTTTGGCCTTGGCCTTTTGCTGGGCTTGACGGGCATTCAGCGCGGACAGCTGCGCAGGCGTTGCCTCGCCCTGATAGTGCGCTTTCCACTCGCTGTAGGGCATACCGTAGACATACTCGCGGGCGGCCTCCATCTCAAGCGGTGTGCCCTGCTGCTCGGCCGCCGTTACCAGCCACTTTGAGAGGCAGTTGCGGCAAAAATCGGCCAGGATCATCAGGTCGATATTTTGCACGTCTTTGTTGTCGTCCAGATGCTTCAGCAGCCGGCGAAACGCCGCCGCTTCAAGCTCGGTACGGGTGGTGGCATCCAGCTCGTCAAATGTTGCCATGTTGATTCCTCTTTAAAAACGGGTTTGGGAAAGCATAACAAAAGACACCGCCCGAGGGCGGTGTCAAAAGGGGGTCGCACGTATCAATTAACGCACGTATTAATCAACTGGGCTTCGCCGCCGAGGGCTCACCGCTGCCACCCGCTTTACGCGCTGCCAGCTCTTCTTCGCTGATCGCCTGGTCTTTGACTTCTTCGTACCACAGGTTGTGGTGCTCTTTGGCCCAGGTTTCATCCACGTAGCCGGTGGTCATGGCCTCAAGCGAACCTTCGGTTCCCACCGTACCAATATAGATATGGCCCAGCGCCACGGCGGTTAACCCAAGCGCACCTACCGCATGGATAATATTGGCCCATTGCATGGTGTCGCGGCTTTGGCCGTAGTTGGGGAAGTCGAGTACAAAGCCGCTGGCAATAACCACAATGCCTGCGGTGGCCAACAGCCAGTACCAGGCTTTTTCGCCGCCGTTAGCAAAACCTGCATCGGGGTGGCCTTTGCCCACTAGCCCGCCCCCCTTTTTGAACCACTGCAGGTCGTGCTTTTTGGGAATATTGTCTTTGATCAAACTGATCAGCAGTATCACCAGCAGAACGCCAAAGATCGGCCCCAAATAGTTATGCAGCACTTTGGAAGCCGAGATCATCCAGCCCCACACCGCATCACCAAACAAGCCGCGGAAGACAAACTTACCAAACAGCAGGTTGAGACCGGTCAGAGCAAGGGTGATAAACAGCGTCGCTACTGTCCAGTGCAAGGAGCGGATCAATAGCGACCAACGGAACAGCTTGCGACCGGTGCGCGGCTCCCCTAATTTCTTGCGGCCGATAATCAGGTAGAACAGGGTGATAATAGCCACCATGCCGAATACAGCAATTAAGCCAAACGGCGATACCCAGCGGTTACGGATCTGCCGCCAGGTTTCACCGCTTGAATTAATCAAGTTGTAGTTACTGTCAGCACGTGAATCACGGTAGTTAGGCCCCGTCTCGCCGCTGCGCACCTGACGCCACTGGTCGGCGGTAATGCCGGGCGCTGCGGTGGTCATTTCGCGGTCAGGGTCAGCCTGAGCCACCGCCACGTGGGTGAAGCCGAGGCTAAGCACCAGCACCAGCGCTACTAACATAAAACGCCAAATGCCCAGGGCGAGCCCTCTGCCTGAGTGCGGCACCCTACCGGGTGCCTGTACTGTCAACAGGTTCATGACACGCCTCCTCACCCTTTATGGGCAGCATCATAGGCTAGGTTGTCGGCACTGGCCTGAGGGTTATTGGACCAACCACCATCTTTGTGCCCGCGATGAACAACGCGCTGGCGGAAGATGTCGGCTACGTCTTGGGCATCACCCGCCAGCAACGCTTTGGTGGAACACATTTCGGCACACAGCGGCAGCTTGCCTTCGGCAATACGGTTGGAGCCGTACTTCTGGTACTCCTCTTCTTTGCTTTCGGCAGGGCCGCCGGCGCAGAAGGTGCATTTATCCATCTTGCCGCGCTCGCCAAAGGCATCCTGCTGGGGAAACTGCGGAGCGCCAAACGGGCAGGCGTAGAGGCAATAGCCGCAGCCAATGCACAGGTCTTTGTCGTGTAGAACAATGCCGTCATCGGTTTTGTAGAAGCAGTCGGTGGGACACACCGCCATGCAGGGCGCATCGTCACAGTGCATACAAGCGACGGAAATAGACATTTCATTCGCTTCGCCGTCGTTGAGCGTGACAACGCGGCGGCGCTGGATGCCCCACTCAACATCGTTGGCGTTTTTACAGGCGGTGACGCAGCCGTTGCATTCAATGCAGCGTTCGGCGTCACACATAAATTTCATTTGAGCCATGGTGTTCTCCTCATGCCGGTGCGGGATGGCTCCCGCACCGTCGTGCTGTCAGGTCGGTCGCGACGTCTCTCTAAACTCAGGCGCGCTCAATGCGGCAGATGGTGCACTTGGTCTCTTGCATCAGTGTCACCGGGTCGTAGCCATACGTGGTGGCGGTGTTGGCCGCTTCACCGATAACGTAGGGGTCAGACCCATCCGGGTAACGGTCACGCAGGCTTTCGCCCTGGAACATGCCGCCAAAGTGGAACGGCATAAACGCCACGTTACGGTCGACACGAGGCGTCACCAGGGCTTTGACTTTCACACGCCCTCCTTCAGCCCCTTCAACCCAGACATCGTCGCCATCTTTGATGCTCAGATCGTTGGCATTGGCCGGGTTAATCTCGACAAACATCTCCTGCTGCAGCTCGGCAAGCCACGACATAGAGCGCGTTTCTTCACCGCCGCCTTCGTACTCAACCAAACGGCCTGAGGTGAGAATGATCGGGTAGTCGGCGCTGTTGTCGCGGTCTTGGATGGTTTTGTACAGCGTTGGTAAGCGCATGATGGAGTCGAAATCGTCCCAGGTGGGGAAGCGTTCAACCAAGTCACGGCGCGTGGTGTAAAGTGGCTCGCGGTGTTTCGGCACCTGATCAGGGAAAGTCCAGACCACGGCGCGAGCCTTGGCGTTGCCGTAGGGCGCGCAGCCATGCTCAATCGTCACCCGCTGGATGCCGCCGGAAAGGTCGGTTTTCCAGTTTTTGCCTTCCGCCGCCTGCTTTTCTTCGGCGGTAAGGTCGTCCCACCAGCCCAAATCTTTCAGCAGCTGATCATTGAACTCGGGGTAGCCGTCGTCGATGTCGCCGCCTACCGGCGCAGAATCTTCCGCCAGAAGATTGACACCGTCACGCTCAATCCCGAAACGGGCGCGGAAGCCCATGCCGCCTTCCATTACCGGCACGCTGACGTCGTAAAGGTTGGGCGAACCGGGGTGCTTAAACTCCGGGGTGCCCCAGCAAGGCCACGGCAAGCCGTAATAGTCGCCATCTGCCGGGCCACCTTCAGCACGCAGGTTCTGGAAGCTGAACGTGTGCCAGTTTTGCTGGTGCTCTTTGAGACGTTCGGGGCTTTGTCCGGTGTAGCCTACTGTCCACATTCCGCTGTTGATTTCGCGCAGAATATCGTCGATCAGCGGCTCGTCGCCGTTCATCTGGTAGTTTTTCACCAGCTCATTACCGAAGCCCAGCTTACGAGCAAACAGGTACATGATTTCGTGGTCGGGCTTGGACTCAAACAGCGGCTCAATCACGCGGTCGCGCCACTGAATCGAGCGGTTTGTCGCGGTAACACTGCCGGTGGTTTCAAACTGGGTCGCCGCTGGCAGCAGATAAACGCCGTCGCTGCGGTCGTGCATAACAGAGGCAACCGTTGGATAAGGGTCAACGATGACCATCATCTCAAGCTTCTGCATGGCTTTTTGCATTTCGACGCCGCGGGTCTGGGAGTTAACCGCGTGACCCCAGTAGAACATCGCTTTCAGCGCGGTACGCTGGGAGATATTCTCGTCGTCTTCGAGCACGCCATCGACCCAGCGGGAAACGGTAATGCCGCTGGTATACATGGGCTTGCCATCGGCGTACTCGGTATCGTCAAAGCGGCCTTTGATCCACTCGTAATCCAGATCCCAGACCTGCGCCCAGTGCTGCCAGGCACCTTCCGCCAGGCCGTAGTAACCCGGCAGCGAATCAGAACCCAGCCCCAGGTCGGTGGCACCCTGTACGTTATCGTGGCCGCGCAGAATGTTAGCGCCGCCACCGGATTTACCGATATTACCCAGCGCCAGCTCAAGGATGCAGTAAGCGCGGGTATTGTTGTTGCCGGTGGTGTGCTGGGTGCCACCCATGCACCACACCACGCAACCTGGGCGGTTGTCGGAGAGGCGCTTGGCAACATCGAACATCTCAGCTTCAGATACGCCGGTGATGTCTTCTACGACGCTAGGCGGGAAGTTGGCGACTTCGGCGCGCACTTCATCCATGCCGTAAACGCGCTGGCTGATGTACTCACTGTCTTCCCAGCCGTTTTCAAAGATGTGCCATAGCAAGCCCCAAATATAGGCCACGTCTGAACCAGGACGAATACGCACATACTTGTTGGCTTTAGCGGCCGTGCGGGTAAAGCGCGGGTCAGCGACGATGATGTCGCAGTTGTTGCGCTCTTTAGCGATCAAGATGTGCTGCATCGCTACCGGGTGGGCTTCACTGGGGTTAGAGCCGATGAACAGAATCGCCTTGCTGTTCTGCATGTCATTGAGCGAGTTGGTCATCGCTCCATAACCCCAGGTATTGGCCACGCCGGCAACCGTGGTGGAGTGACAAATACGCGCTTGGTGGTCGGTGTTGTTGGTGCCCCACAGCGACGCAAGCTTGCGCATTAAATACGCCTGCTCGTTGCTGAACTTAGCAGAACCCAGCCAGTAAACGCTGTCTGGGCCGTGTTCTTCGCGCAGTTCTAGCAGTTTGTCGCCAATTTCGTTGATGGCGTCGTCCCAGCTCATGCGCTCCCATTCGCCCGCCACCAGCTTCATCGGGTATTTGAGACGCCGCGTGGAGTGGCCGTGCTGGCGCAGCGAGGCACCTTTCGCGCAGTGCGCGCCACGGTTAATGGGGTGGTCAAACGCCGGTTCTTGCTTGGTCCAAATGCCCTCTTGAACTTCCGCGTAAACGCCGCAACCCACTGAACAGTGAGAGCAAATAGTGCGCTTGGTTTCTACCGGCGAATCCAGCACGGGGGTTTTATTAGCGGCTTCTGAACGCTGCATCATCGGAGCGCCCATAAACCCAACCGCGGCTACACCGCCTGTCGCTGCACCGGTGCGCTTGAGGAACTGGCGGCGGGAAATACCCAGCCCAGAGGCCTTAGGGGTGTCTGTTTTGCGAGTTAAACGCATGGCAAATCTCCTGGCATTCCGCCGTCAATCACGCAATGAGGCGTAATAAGCACGGATGTGGTCAGTCTCACGGTAGTTAACCGTTTGTTTTTCGTCTTTTACCGGGGGGGTATCCGCCTGAGCCAGGGTGACATGGCCTACTGCTGCCACGGCGCCAGCAGCGGCGGTTCCCAGCCCTACGGTTTTCATAAACCGGCGGCGCTCAGGATTATGTGATTTGTGCATGAGATCCTCCTCTAGCATGCTTTTATGCAGGGTCTTTTATGCCGTTTCTTATACTGTTTTACTTTTTACTGATTTTTTATTGAGCCTTCATTAAAGCTCGACAATACGCACTGGCGTTTGGCCCGCATCAATGCTTAAGCGAGCCTGTTCACTCTCCATAAAAGCGCCACCCAACTGCCCCAGCGCTGCATAGAAAGCGGTGTCTACTTGCCCCAGGTCGGCAAAACAGCTGGCCGCCCAGGGGGCTAAATGCTGGCTGAAGAAATAGGCTTGCTCTTGGCTTGCGGATTCAATGAGCATTGCCATCACTTCACACAGCGCAGCAAGGTGGTCTTCGGGGTCACGGGTATGCTCACTGCGCTCAAAGCCAAGAACGCGCAAGTCCTGGCGCAGCGCGACCAGCGCGGCCTCCATTAATTCGCCGTTGCGGTACCAAGAGGCATAAGGCACCACCTCGCCTTGAATCACGCCGACCAAATGGCGAAAGTGAGCACTCTGCAGCCGCCCGTGTTCAGCATCAGCGGCGGCGGCCGCCAACGCCTGCCAGCATTCTGCTAGGCGGCTGCCGTCTTGCTCAATGGCTAGCTCAGCTAACCAATTGAGCAGCTCTGCATCCGGCGCTTGGCGCAACAGCGTGGCAAGCAGCTGGTAGATATCGGCGCGTAGCGCATCCGCTTCTTTAAGCGTGGGCAGTGCATCCGTCATCGGCTTATACCTTCAGTTGCGCGTCGGGATCGCGAATCATGGTTTTCCAAACATCTTTTACCCGGCAGTCTTCGCACATTTCCAGGCGGATCATTGCCTCACCGGCAAAGTAGGGGTGGTTGGCAAGCTTTTGTTTAATGGTAGCTACCGTGCTCACCGTGGCAAACGGCTTGCCGCAGTTGATGCACTCGAAGGCCGCCTCTTCGTGGCAGATATGGCGCGTTTCGCGGGCACCATCAGCCAGGAAGCCGAGGAGCAGCGTAATGGCATTTTCTGGGCAGGCTTGCTCGCACAAGCCGCATTGCACGCAGTCTGCCTCAAGGAAGCTAAGCGCAGGCGTGTTGCCACCTGACTTTAACGCCGGCGTTGGGCAGTTGCTGACACAGGCGTGGCACAGCGTGCAGGCATCGCTATCGACTGCAATGGCACCGTAAGCAGCGCCTGCTGGCATTGCAGCCCGTTCACCGCTGGGGTTGCCTAATTCAGCTAGCCGCGCCAGCACACGGTTCAAGCGCGCACGCTTTTCCGGCTCGGGCAGGCTTAGTGGTTCATCCGTTAAGGGCGTTAGCGCGGGCAGCGCATCGCGGGAAGCGGTATCCGCTACCTCAACCAGCTGCACGCGGGCGCGATCATGGCCCAGGGCGTCTAACAGCGCGTGTGCTTGCGCCACTTGGTCGTTCAAAAATGTGCTCAAACGAGCCGGCATATTGGGGTGCAGCTGGATACGCACTTCGGCGGCACCGGCGGCCAGGGCGGTTAACCACTGGTCGTGACCCGCAGCACCTAGCTCTTCTAGCGGGGCATCAATCACGTGGCCTGCGGGCACCGCGCCTAAAGCGCGCTCGGCGTTTTGGGAATCGTGGGTAATAAAGCGCAGCACCGGCGCTTGGCCGCCTGCTTCGCGATAGGCACTCAGCCAAGCAGAAAGGGTATCTTGCTGGCGGCGCGTTTCCGGCAGGCGAAATTCAATCGCCCCGGTGGGGCAGGCGCTGGTGCAGCTACCCACGCCTTGGCAGAGGTAAGGGTCAATCTCAATGCGGGATTCAATGCGGCCCTGAAAGCTGGTAATCGCATCCGCCGGGCAAACATCCAAACAGCGGGTGCAGCCAATATTGCCGCTGGTGGAATGGGCGCATAAGTCGCTGTTGACTTGAAAATAGCGCGGCTTATCGAATTCGCCCACTAGCCCTACGAAGCTGTCGAGGGTTTCAACGCGGTCGAGGGTTTCACTACGGCCGAGGGTTTCGCTGCGCTGCTCATCGCTCTGCCACTGCATGGCGACGTAGCCAGGGGGCGCTAGCTCCCAGCGCTGGGTATGAGGGTTCGCCGCAAGATCGAGAATCAGATCAAAGCTATCGCGTTCAATCAGTGCGCGGGCAAGATCCAGCGGGGCATCGCCATCGTCAAGCTGAACGCTAAACGCACCCAGATACCCCTTAATGCGCAGCGTTTCGGCTTGGGCACGGGTCAGTGCTTGGGTGGTGAGCATCTCGGTGGCCGCGAGCAAGTCGCTATCGTTGGTCTCATCGTCAGCATTCACCGCATTGGGCGCAGTAAACACCAGTGTTAATGAAGCCAAACCACGCCCTTGCAGGGCACGTGCTGCCTGCCGGGTATCGCGCTCACTGCCAAGCAACAGCGCATGGCCACGGCTGTGGTAGGTCACATTGGCGGGCGTTAGGTTAGCAGGCCAGGAGATACGTTGGCGCACGCGCTCTCGAGCTTCGGCATTGCGCTGGTCGTCTATCGACGCCAGTTGGATTCGTTGGTTCATGCGTTCTCACGGTCAGAGAGTAATTTTTATTATTATTTTTAATAATCGTTTTAATTGATAATCGTTTTAATTGCCGTTTTGCTGTTTTAGTCAATTAGCATCATAACGTTCATAGCGGCTAACCTCAGCCTATGCCGTTCACGGCTTTTTGCCAACCTCATTGCCATCAACGCAAGCGGGGCCAGCGGAGCTAACTATATCAAACTAAATTTAACAAGTTGATTTTTATAGCATTAACAATGCTAGCATGTTTTCGTAGCGGTGTTAGAAACATAATCAGACTGGTCGTCTAGTGAGCCATTCTGGCGCGCTGACTGGTGTTCTTTTTCTGGAGCTGCTGTTTTTTCTGCGGCCTCGCTTGCTTCTGCTTTTCCTGCTTCCGTTTTTTCTATTGCTTCAACGTCTTCTACTTTTTCCGTCTCTGTTACTTTTTCAACGTCTTGGGTTTCAACGTCCTGGGTTTCAACGTCATGAGCTTCAACGTCATGAGTCCAGCGGCGCAGTTTACCGGCAAGCTCCGATGCCATGGGCTTCAACAATTTGTGGTAGTCGGCATCGTAATCATCTAAGCCGTCGCGCACGTTGTAGTTACCGGTAGCCCACAGCCGCTTCAAGGCACGACGGCGTAGCGCGCCGCTAACGCCTGGCAGCATAAAAGCGCTGAAGTCGCTGCCCGCTGCCAGCGTTTCGGGGTCTGGCAGGGTGTGGTCGAGGCTTCCGGGTTCCGGCGTTTGCTCAGTTGCTTGCTCGGATACGTGTTCAGCTGCTTGCTCGGGCGTTGGCAATGCCTCCGCCGCGCTGTGCTCGGCTGCCAGTTCATCAACAGGCTCTTCAACAGGCGGCGACGCTGGCGGCGCATCCTGCTCTTGGGGAACATTGCGTTTTAGTCGCGACCAGCGCTCCAGGCGGCTCATTGCGGCTGCTCCTTAGTGGGCGTGTGCTTGGTCGGCGTGTCTTTGGCGCGCCCCGCCCCTTTGCGTTTTTTCTTGCGCATTTCCACCGGCGCTTCGCCGTGGCGGGCAAGGTAGCTCTCAATCCACACCTGAATGGCCATGGGCATCGGCGCTTCAAGCACCTGCTGCTCGCCATCCATCCACCCGGCGGCAACATCTTGGCTGGCGGTGATCGCATCCGGCGTGGGTGTTTGCCCGGTAAAGCCCGCCCGCACAAACAGCCGCGGCGTGGTGGAGGTTAGGTTGAAACGGTAGGCAGCGCGCTCGGTCATCGACAGCTGCAGGTTAAGCACGTTAGAGCCTTGATCACTCAGGGCAAGCTCGGCAATACGCCACTGGGTCAGCGTAAAGCGTTTCACCTGCTTCGGTTCAGCGACCAGAGTAATGCTCAGTGAACGTAAATTATCAGACATCGCATTAAACCCCTCAGCGAAACACCTTAGACTTTTAACAAACGTTAGACTTTTCACAAACGTGAGACTTTTAACAAATAGTCGTTGAACGGCTATCCGTTGAACAGGTAGACAAGTAAGCCCCCCAGCGCCATCATCGTCAACTCTGACTTTTTTACTCAGGTATTTTATTTTAGTAGCGAGGATTGCGGATGCCCGCCCTTCAGTTAAGCCGAGCCCGCTTACCGGCCACCACCGAGATCAGCATTGTTGACGAGTATGGCGATGCACGCCAGCAGGCGATCGCCGCTGAAAGAGCGTTGACGGTGTACCTCAACAAGCGTGAAATTGTCACGTTAATGACCTTGGGCGACGACCCTGAAGCGTTGGTGGTCGGCTACCTGCGTAATCAAGGGCTGCTGAACGCCGCGGCTGATTTAGACGTTGTGCAAGTCGATTGGGACGTAGAAGCCGCGGTCGTGGTGACCCGCCACCTGCCTGAAGGCCTAGAAACGCGCTTAAGCACCCGCACGGTCACCACCGGCTGCGGCCAGGGCACGGTGTTTGGCAAACTGCTTGATCAAACCGCGCTGAAGGCATTGCCGGATACGCCACTCGCGCAATCCACACTTTATCAATTGCTGCAAAACCTCAACGCCTACAACGAGACCTATCGCAGCGCGGGTGCCGTTCACGGCTGCGCGCTGTGCCAGCAAACTGCGGTGCTCGACTTCGTCGAAGATGTAGGCCGGCATAACGCGGTGGATACCCTGGCGGGGCGTCAATGGCTGCAGCAGGCCGACAGCGCCAATGCGGATATTTTTTACACCACCGGAAGGCTGACCTCCGAGATGGTGCTCAAAGTGGCGCAAATGGGCATCAGCGTACTGGTATCGCGTTCAGGCGTTACCCAAAAAGGCGTTGAACTGGCCGAACGCTTTGGCGTGATGTTAATCGCCCGCGCCAAAGGGCGGCATTTCCAGGCGATCAACGCCCACAACCGCTTAGCGTTGGATGCGATACCTAAGCGCCCGCCCCAAGCCCGTTCATCGAAAGCGTTAGACTTATCAAAAGAGACACGCTCATGATCCCTACTCACGAACTCACCGGCATGGTGCTCGCAGGCGGTGAAGGTCGCCGAATGGGCGGTCGCGACAAAGGGCTTGAGCCTTTCGCCGGTTTGCCGCTGGTTGCCCATTTAGTGAAGCGCTTAGAAGGCCAAGTAGCCGAGCTGCTGGTTAACGCCAACCGCAATGCCGACGCCTACCGGTTGTTTGCTGACCGGGTGATTGCTGATCTCGTTATGGAGGGTGCCGAAGGCGGCTTTAAAGGCCCGCTGATGGGGATTTATAGCGGCCTACGCGCGGCAAAAACGCCCTGGCTACTCGTTGTTCCCTGCGACTCGCCCGCCCTACCCAATGATTTAGTAGCGCGCATGGTGGCCGGCATTGCGTCAGCGAACGGCGAGCATGACATCGCCGTGGCCTTTGACGGCGAACGGCTGCACCCCGTGGTAGCGTTGCTGCGCACCTCGCTGGCTGATGATCTGGCCGCCACCCTGGCCGAGGGCGAGCGAAAAATCGACCGCTGGTACGCGCGCCACGGCTGGTGCAAGGTTGATATGTCGGACTGCCCCGATGCCTTCGCCAACCTGAATACCGAGGAAGAAAAGCAACGCCTGGAAAGCGTGTTCATCGACGCTTCCAAGGAGACACAATGACACTTTCCTGCTTTGATTTAGGCGAGCAGATGCTTAGCGTAGACGAGGCGCGCCAAGCACTCGCCACGCTGATTGAGCGCCCGCTGGGTCGCGAACATATCCCCCTGGCGCAAGCCCATGGCCGCCGTTTGGCAGCCGCCGTGCAGGCACCGATTAACGTGCCGCAAAATACCAACGCCGCGATGGATGGCATCGCGCTGGCCTTGCCTCGCGAAGGCGTTGGGGCCAAGCAAACCCATTGGCCGTTGGCCGGTGAGGTGTTGGCCGGGCAGTATCGCAGCGAATTAGTACCTGCCGGTTACTGCGTGCGTATCACCACCGGCGCGCCATTGCCGCCGGGCACCGATACCGTGGTGATGAGTGAACAGCTGCGCGAACCATTAGATGAACAGCCTGAGCATGTGACCATTGACTCTCCTGAGCTCCTCAAACACGGCCAGAACGTGCGCCAGGCCGGTGAGGATATTGCGCTCGGTGCAACGGCGCTTCCCGCAGGCACGCGGCTCGATGCCGCCTCGCTGGGGCTTTTGGCATCACTGGGGTATGCCGAGGTAGCCGTCTACCAGCGCCCGAAGGTGGCGATTTTCTCTACCGGCAATGAAGTCACTGCCCCCGGCGAGCCGCTGCCCCAAGCAGGTATTTACGACGCTAATCGCTTTACGCTGATGGGGCTGCTTAGCGAATATGGTGCAGAGGTTATTGATCTTGGCATTCTGCCAGACGACCTAGCTACTACCCGAACAGCCCTTGGACAGGCCGCCAAACAGAACGACTTGGTGATTACCAGCGGCGGCGTTTCCGTTGGCCAGGCAGATTTTACCCGCGATGCGCTGGAGCAGTTAGGCCGCTTGGCTTTCTGGCGCGTGGCGCTGCGCCCGGGCCGGCCAATGGCCTGTGGCTGGCTGGGTGACACACGCACACCGTTTGTTGGCTTGCCCGGTAATCCTGTGGCGGTCATGGTAACCTTTCTGCAGTTTGTGACAGCGCTGCTCGACCGGCTTCACGAAAGCCCCATATTGCCGCCACGCCGCCTCAGTGCGATTACCGATGACACCTTAAAAAGCCGCCTGAAGCGAACTGACTTTATTCGCGGCATTTACCATACTGATGCGAAGGGACAGCTCCACGTGCGCAGCACCGGCGCCCAGGGTTCGGGCATTTTAACCTCGATGGTGGCTGCTAACTGTTTGATTGAGCTTGCCGATGACCAGGCAGGTGCCCAACCAGGCGAGGTAGTCAGCATCCAACCACTAACGGGATGGCTATGACCGAGCAACGATCCGCACAGCAACGATCTGCACAGCAGCTGATTGACGACTTTGGTCGACGCATTAGTTACGTGCGCATTTCGATAACCGATCGCTGCGATTTCCGCTGCGTGTACTGCATGAGCGAGGAAATGACCTTTCTGCCCCGCGCCCAAGTACTCACGCTGGAAGAGATCGCCATGGTGGCGCGCGCCTTCACTGAGCTTGGCGTGGAAAAAATTCGCCTTACCGGCGGCGAGCCGCTGGTGCGCCGCGGCGTAGAACAACTGGTCGATGAAATTGGTGCCCTGCCAGGCCTTAACGACTTCACCATGACCACCAACGGTGCCAGCCTGCGTAAGTACGCCAAGCAGCTTTATGCCGGCGGCTTAAGGCGTCTCAATATCAGCCTTGATTCCCTGGATGCCGAACGCTTCAAGCAGCTCACCCGCACCGGTGATTTATCCAAGGTCATCGACGGCATTCACGCCGCCCAGGAAGCGGGCTTTAAGCGCATCAAGCTCAACGCGGTGATCTTAAAAGGGCGCAACGACGATGAAGTGATCGATCTGGTCACCTTTGCCCGCCGTGAAGGTCTCGATATCAGCTTTATCGAAGAGATGCCGCTGGGCGATGTGTCTGACCACTCACGGGCAGAAACTTTTTACTCAAGCGATGACGTACAGGCGCTAATTGAATCCCGTTACCCGCTGATTCCCACGACTGAAACCACGCCCGGGCCTTCGCGCTATTTCAAAATGGCCGATAGCGACAGCCGCGTGGGGTTTATCTCGCCCCATAGCCACAATTTCTGCGACACCTGCAACCGCGTGCGCGTGACCGTAGAAGGCCGTTTGTTGCTGTGTTTAGGCAACGAACACTCGGTGGACCTTCGTGCCGTGCTGCGCCGCCACCCCGGCAATATGCAGGCGCTGAAAGAGGCGATTATCAACGCCCTGCCGCTGAAGCCGGAACGCCACCATTTCACCACCGATGGCGATGTGCAGGTAGTGCGCTTTATGAACATGACGGGGGGCTAATCGTTGGCAGCATCTGAACAGTTGGTAGCATCAACATCAACATCAATATCAGCACCAAAACCAAAAGTACCGGTGCATATCATCACCGGCTTTTTAGGCAGCGGCAAAACCACGCTTATCCACAGCCTGATTGAGCAGAAGCCTGTGGATGAAAAGTGGGCCATTCTGGTGAATGAGTTTGGTCAAATCGGTATCGACCAGGCCATGTTTGATGCCCGCGATGACGTGGTCATTAAGGGCCTGCCCGGTGGCTGCCTGTGCTGCCAGCTGGCCTTTGTGCTGCAAGCGGCGCTGGTTAATTTACTGGCGCGCAGCAAACCCGACCGGGTGATTATCGAACCCTCAGGCCTTGGCCACCCCGCCGGCCTGCTTGATCTGCTGCGCGGCGAGGCTTTTCGTGACGTGGTCGATGTGCGCGATATTATTGCCACTCTCGACCCCCGCCGCCTGGATGACGCCCGCGCTCTGCAGCACGATACCTTCCGCGACCAGCTCGACATGGCCGATGCCGTGGCGATCACCATGCTTGACCACAGCACGCCCGAACAGCTCAACGCTGCCCATACCTTTGTGGCGCAGCGCTGGCCGCCGCGTAAATGGGTGCAGGAAGCCCCGCAAGGCAAACTGCCGATAACCCTGTTAACCCAAAGCGGAAACGCCGAAGCAAACGATATAAGCGTGCCTGCCCACCACCAGCAGCTGGCGGCACCCAGCTTAGCAGTCGCGCCCAGCTTAGAAGGGTCGTTTTTTGATTTTCCGCCCCCGCCCGGCAAACCACAGCGTGAAACCGGCACGGCGCTGGGCTACACCAGCACAGGGTTGCGCTGGCACCCAAGCGATTGCTTCGATTTGGATCGCCTCGCGGCGTATGTGGGTGAGCTGCCCCGTGAAGCGCGCATTAAAGGCGTATTCCATACCGACAGCGGCTGGAAACGCCTTAACCGCGCCGATGGTGCGCTGAGCATCGAAAGCAGCGCATGGCGGCAAGACTCTCGCTTGGAAGTGATCCTTCCCGATACGCTGGCCACCCCCTGCCTAGCACTCGATGCCTGTATGATCTCAGCGGGCTAACTGGCTTACACGTGTGGCTTACACGTGCTCGCTGGCTAGGAGCAGCTCCTCAAACTCTTTAACTTCCAAAGGCCGCCCAAACAGGTAGCCTTGATAAGCTCGGCAGTTGTGGGAAAGCAGCCACGCCTGCTGGGCTTTGGTTTCTACCCCTTCGGCAATGACTTCCAGGTTAAGGCTCTCTGCCATGGCAATCGTACTCTCTACAATCGCCGCGTTGGCCTGGCTTTCCAGCACTTGTTGAACAAACGATTGATCGATTTTTAATTGATCCAACGGCAGTTGCGCCAGATACGCCAGCGACGAATACCCCGTGCCAAAATCATCCAGCGAGAAGCGCACGCCTTTGGCTTTTAGGGCAAGCATTTTATCGCGAGCATCGTCTCGCGCTTCCACAAATAGCGATTCCGTTACTTCCAGTTTTAAGCGGTGGAGCGGTGCCCGAGTGCGCGAGAAAACGCCTTCTACGCGGGATATAAACGCGTCATCATGAAACTGCAGCGGGCTAATATTGACCGATACCGTCAACTCGCGAAGCCGAGGGTGCTGCGCCCAGCGCGCTAATTGATAGCAGGCGTTTTCCAACACCCATTCGCCCACATCGTTAATGAGCCCGGTGCTTTCCAACAGCGGAATAAACTCGCCGGGCGATACCATGCCGCGCTCTGGGTGCTGCCAGCGCAGCAGTGCTTCTACCCCGGTGATGGTGCCCTGGTGATCCACCTGCGGCTGATAATAAAGCAGCCACTGATGATAGGCCTGAGCCAGGCGCAAGTCTGTCTCTAGTTTGACATGAGCCAACAGCTCGGCCTGCATGGAAGGATCAAAAAAGCACACGCTATTACGGCCATTACTCTTAGCTTGAAAGAGCGCCATATCCACTTGCTGCAGATAATCATCAGCATTGTGCTTATCGCTCACCATGATCGTAATACCGATACTGCTGGTGATCGTGACGCTTTCCTCTGCCAGCGCGATGGGTTCAGCAAATGCTGACAGCAACTTATCGGCGATTTTTTTGGCAAGCTGCGTCGCTTGCCCAACGCTGCTATCAATACTCTCGATTAATACCGCAAACTCATCGCTACCTAAGCGGGCTAACGTATCGGTATCGCGCAACATTCGCCCGATGCGCCGCGCAACCCCCTTCAGCAGCTGGTCGCCCATGTAGTGGCCAAGGGTGTCATTGATTTGCTTGAAGTTGTCGATATCAACAAACAGCAGGGCACCGCAGCGCTGATGGCGATGAATCTCTTTAAGCGCATTTTCCATACGATCCATAAACAGCCGGCGGTTCGCCAACCCCGTTAACGGGTCGTAAAATGCCAGCTGGTGAATCTCTTGCTCAGCGGCTTTTCGCTCGCGGATATCGCTCATGGTGGCCACGTAGTTAGTGAGTACGCCCTCGGTATTACGCACAGCACTGATAGACAGCCATTCAGGAAACAGCTCGCCATTCTTGCGCTGGTTCCATATCTCGCCTTCCCAATTGCCAGTAGTGAGCACTTGTTTCCACAAACGGCGGTAAAATTCTGCGCTTTGTAGCCCCGAGCTAAACATACGCGGGTTGTTACCGATGATTTCGTCTTCGTCATAGCCGGTAATCCGGCTGAAGGTTTCGTTAACCTTGAGAATCGTGCCCTCTGGGTCGGCAATCAGAATACCTAAATGCGTTTGGAAAGCGGCGGCGGCAATCTGCGCCTCGGCGCGCGCCTGCTCACGCTCTTCAATACGTCGCTGCAATTGATACGCCAATGCAATTCGGCTTAAGTGGTGGCGCACGCCCCAAGCGCCTAACAGGGCGATGACCACCATCACCAAGGTTAAGACCAACGCTCGCTGCCGCCAGCTTGCCAGCAGTTCGTGAAGATCAACGTCTACCACGGCCAGCATGGGAGACTCCCCAACCTTTTGTATGCGCAGCAGCTGCTTGCGGCCATCAATGTTGGAACGAACACTGATTGACCAAGGCGGCGCGTCGTTTGCCGCCCACTCGGCGGTGTCAACATTGTCAATTTTACTGCCGATTGATAACGGCTCACTTGGCACCGGGTGCCTAGCGATTAGCTTTAAATCAGGGTCGACCAGCGTAATGCGCTCACCGTCATAGACTCTCATCTGCTCCAGCGAGTCGGAAAATACGTCAGGCACAATGCTAGAAATAACCGCACCGGCAAACTCGCCCGTCGGCGTCTCTAACCGCCGGCCGTGGTAAAGGTAGTAGCGCTGATCGTTTTCAGACCAGTAAAGCGGGGTAATCAGCTCTTCTTGCCCGGCTTGTTTAAGCGCCTCGAATAACGATGTGTCGCTGGTATCAGCCGGCGTGCGCCATTGACCGCTACCGCTTGCCAGCACGCGGCCTTCAGGGTCTAGCACAGCGATCTTGTCCACCATAGGAATATACAGGGTGAGGTTTTCTAACAAGCGCTGAAACGCCTGGGGATTATTGTCATTACCCTCGCCGTCAGGCATGCCCTGCAACTCAAGCAGCTCCGCCAGCCCAAACAACGCTTGGCCACTTTGTGCAAACACCCCCTTTGCCCACTCGGTCACCACGTTAGCCCGTGCGCTAATGCGCGACTCAGCAGACTCAATTTCTTTCTCATACTGCTCGTTAAGCAGCCAACCAAATAGCACCATCACGACGAAAAGCGCGAGCAGATATAACGCGACCAAGTTTCTTCGCTGACGGCGGTAGGTAATCGTCGTTTTCAGAGTATTCTCGTTTATTTCAGAGGGGGGGAGCGACATCACGCAGGGGCCTTATCCAGGCATCTCATCAGGACACCTTATACAGTGAAAAAATAACCAGAAAGGATATACCAAACTCATCGATACATAAATTTACTCAATAACAGCGTAGCATTTTAATGATTTATATCAGTTTTTATCACAGGTGATGCATTAAAAAGCGCTAGGTTACGCATTAATTGCCTGTCTACCCAGAAATGATTAACACACCGCTAGGCCAAAACACTTAGCTGAACGGTCAATACCCAGCGGCAATGCTGAGAGAAACAGGCGATGGTAATAAGCCAACGTTGCTAAACGGCGCACTCACGCTCGTTCAGCAAACTGCTTGCGGGAGGGTTTAAAGCCTACCCCTGGCGGCCAGACCAGCCTTCGTCGTTCAGTGCTGGGTCAATCACGCCGTTACTCAAATAGCCACAGAATAGTGTCTCGCCGCGCACCTGTATTTCACTGTCGACTACTCTGACTAGCGGCCTGCCGACGACACCCGGTGCAGTGGGAATACCGGTGCAGACCTGGCTGGCCATTTCCGATAGCCCATAGCTGGCTTTCGGCGTCAGGCCTAGGGCTGACGTCGATATGCAGGAGAATTCCTGGAAAGCAAAGAGGGTGACGATGGCAAACGACTCTGCGGCATGGTGCCCCTAAATCCTTATCGTTATGCTTTAAAGCAAACAAACGTCTTATTACGTGCCAAGACGGTGGCGTATGCTACGGCGTGAAAGTGTCAGTGTTATCGACAATTAGATTGGATATAAAATTGATTTACAACGTAATCGCGTTATTAGCGCACTATTTTTGTTTGGGAGCCCCCGACATTTAAGGATGGAACCACCACATGCCCACCCTAGGTCAAATGAGCGACTACGAAATACGTTTAGTACGTATCTTTAAAACGGTTGTAGAGTGCGGGGGCTTCACCGCCGCAGAAACCGCCTTAGGTATTAGCCGCTCGGCCATTAGCCAACATATGAATGATTTAGAGGGCAGGCTGGGCTTTTCACTTTGCCAGCGCGGGCGCGGTGGATTTAGTTTAACCGAAGAGGGAAAAGAGATTTATCAGGCGGGCCTGACACTGCTGACGGCGCTTGAAACATTTAAGAGCGACGTGAACGCCCTTCACCACAGCATTAAGGGCGAGCTGAATATTGGCATTACCGATAACTTAGTGACCCTGCCCGACATGCACGTGACGCACGCATTGGCCGAGCTAACTGCTCCCCACCACAGCGTCACGGTCAATATTCACATGGAGCCCTCCGATGCTGTCATCCGCGGGGTGATGGACGGTCACTTACAGGTAGGCGTAGTCCCCGCCGTCAACCTACCAACCAGCTTGGAAACGCGCCTGCTTTACGATGAACCTTCCTATCTCTACTGCTCAGCCGATCATGCGCTTTATGCACAACCTGATGACGCTATAAGCGCGGCACAGATTGCCCATGCGCCCGCCATTACTCCCCGCTACCCACTACCAAGCGATGCACGGAAAGCACACGATACGCTAAATCCACAGGCGTCAGCGTCTGATCGTGAGGGCGCTGCGTTTTTGATTCTCACCGGGCGCTTTATCGGCTTTTTGCCGGAACACGTTGCCGCCCAATGGGTGGCAGTGGGAAAGATGCGAGCACTCCGCGCCACCACGCAGTATTACCGTACTCCTTTTGTGTTGATCACCCGCCATGACCGTCGCCCTAACCGGGTTGTCGATGCTTTTTTGAGTTTTCTCAAACACCCTGAGTAAAACCGACAACGCCCAACCAAAGGCTGGGCGTTGTCTTTGCTGGTAAAGCGTTAATTAAGCATCACGGTTGCTTAACTGCTTCATTCGCGGCCAATGGCTCAGGCCCAACTTGAGGTGAGCTGGCTAATGCTTGGCTTGCAATGTAATAAACAATGGCACCCAGCGCCGAACCCGTGAACCACCCGTAGTCATAGAACCAGTTCATGGTGCCCGTTAACAGCGACAACAGCGTCAGCGCCACCGGCACCCCGAAAGCGATAAACCCTGCCATATTCACCGCAGGATAAGCATGGTTATCCATGTACAAGCTTGGCACGTCCAGACGCTGCTTTTTAATCAGAAAGTAATCAACTGCCATAATACCCGCTATCGGCCCCAGAAGACTGGAATAGCCCAGCAGCCAGTTAGAGTACATTTGCTCCAACGACACCCCCTGGGTAATCACCCCGGCTTTTTGCAACAGGTCATAGCCCATCAACAGCACACCGACTGCCCCGGTCATCAGCACACCGCGCGTCTGATTGATAAATTTAGGCGCTATGTTCTGAAAATCATTCGTCGGTGAAACAATATTCGAGGCCGTATTCGTGGAAATCGTCGCGATGATGATAAATAGCATGGCTAACACCACCCAGAAAGGGCTGTCGATATAGCCGATCAGGCGCACGGGGTCAGCAACGGTTTGACCCACTAGCGTCTCAGACGCAGCGGTGAGCACAACACCCAAGGAGGCAAAAAAGAACATGGTCAGCGGCAAGCCCATCACTTGCCCTACAATTTGGTCTTTTTGGCTTTTCGCGAAACGGCTGAAGTCGGGAATATTCAGCGACAACGTGGCCCAAAACCCCACCATGGCGGTTAAGCCAGCAAAGAAGTAACCATAAACCGACGCGCCTTCAGGGCGCGATGGCGGCTGAGCCAGCAGCTCTGTCATCGACATATGCGGCCATGCCCACATCATAAGCCCAATACCGACGGCCAACAGCAACGGCGCCGCAAGCGTTTCCAGCCATTTGATTGACTCAGCGCCACGAATCACCACATACAGATTCATCGCCCCAAAGACAAAAAAGCCGATGACTTCACCAACGCCCCCTAAGGCTGCCCAGGCAGGAATCAACGCGGAGAGCAACAGGTGAATAGCTAGACCGCCAAACATGGTTTGGATACCAAACCAGCCACAGCCTACCAACGCTCGAACTAAACACGGCACGTTAGAGCCTAAAATACCAAACGATGAGCGCAGTACGACGGGAAAGGGAATGCCAAATTTCGTGCCAGGGAAGGCGTTTAAGGTAAGAGGAATCAACACGATGATATTGGCCAAGAGAATGGCAAATAGCGCCTCCCCTACGCTTAAGCCAAAATAGGCGGTGAGTACACCCCCCAGCGTATAGGTCGGTACACAGATCGACATGCCTACCCACAGCGCGCCAATATTCCATTTGCTCCAGGTTCGCTCAGCCGCCTTTGTGGGTGCAATATCCTCATTAAAGCGCGGGCTATCACGAACGTCCTTTCCTACATCGAGTTCAATTAACCCCTCTCTATCCACCATTTGGGAGGTTCGTTCAGTCATAGTGTTCTCCTCAGCAGTGCTGTCGCCCGTTGCATTCACGGTATCGCTATATGTGTAGCAATAAGCGTGCCTAAATCAATCACAAGGCCATTAACTTGTTGATCAAGAAGCTGACTTACCCGGCAGGCATACAGACACTGTTAGCGTGATTGTTATTATTCGCCTTATGGTTTTAAAAACCACTAATTAGCGTAGTTCTTTCATAAAAATTCGCACCAAAAAAATGCTTTAAAATTTCAAAAAATTCTAAAAACAACATATAAAGCACTGTTTAATATAAATTTAATTAAAACACCATTACTGTGCAGGCGTTCACCAATTTAGTAAAAACATCCATAAACGCCATAAAAAATTTAACAAATCAAAGAGTTAAATAAATTTCAAAAACTTCTTGAAACAACACTGCATAACAGTCTATGTTCAAAAAGCTGTCAAACATGACAACTTTACAAAACAACAATAATCGCTGCCTCTTACGCTCTATAGAAAAGCAAAGGGCGGCGGCAATGCACGCCACGCAGCCATCGTATCGGAGGAGTTAATTATCCACTCCTTCACTAGACCGGTAACGAACCGACATGCGCCCGCATGCGGTTGGCGCGTATGAGAAGAGAGGGCTGTAACATGCAGAAAATGAAGATTGGCTTAATTCAAATGGGCCTAAAAACCACCACTGATTTAGAACCAGCCGCCATTCGCGACGCCATGAACGAAGCGCACCTGCCAATGGTTGAGCAGGCCGCCGAGCAAGGTGTTCAGGTACTCTGTTTTCAGGAAGTATTTAACCAACCCTATTTTTGCCCTAGCCAGGATGAAAAATGGTATTCCGCTGCCGAGCGGGTGCCAGAAGGCCCCACTTGCCAGATGATGCAGAAGCTCGCGGCCAAGCACCGCATGGTGATCATCGTGCCCATCTATGAAGAGACCGACACCGGGGTTTACTACAACACGGCGGCTGTGTTCGACGCTGATGGCAGTTACTTAGGCAAATATCACAAAACCCATATCCCCCAAGTGGCGGGGTTCTGGGAGAAATTCTTCTTCAAACCCGGCCAATCCAACTGGCCAGTCTTCGATACCGCCTACGGCAAGATTGGCGTGTACATCTGCTACGACCGCCACTTCCCAGAAGGCTGGCGGGCACTGGCGCTTAACGGTGCTGAGGTCATTTTTAACCCTTCCGCCACCGTGGCCGGGCTTTCCCAATACCTATGGGAACTTGAACAGCCCGCCTCGGCTGCCGCCAACGGCTGTTTTATCGCCGCGATCAACCGTGTGGGTACCGAGGCACCGTGGAATATCGGTGATTTTTACGGCTCCAGCTACATCGTTAACCCACGCGGCAAAATCGAAGCCCAGGCAAGCGAGACGGAAGACGAGCTGCTGGTGCATGAGATCGACTTAGACATGGTGCGGGAAGTACGCAACAACTGGCAGTTCTTCCGCGACCGCCGCCCCGAGACCTACACCCGTCTCACCGACGGCGAATAAGCCCTCTTAGCCACGCTACTCAGGAGCACACCATGAGCCTATTGATCAAAGGTGGCACCGTCGTCACTCACGCTGATACCTACCGCGCCGATGTGCTATGTGTTGACGGCAAAATCCACGCCATTGGCACCGACCTAGACATCCCTGAAGGCTGCGAGATCGTCGATGCCAGCGACCAGCTGGTTATGCCCGGCGGCATCGACCCCCACACCCATATGCAGATGCCGTTTATGGGCGCCGTCGCCAGCGAGGATTTCTACACCGGCACCGCCGCTGCGATGGCGGGCGGCACCACCACCATTATCGACTTCGTGATCCCAAGCCCCGGACAGTCGCTGCTGGAAGCGTTTGAAACCTGGCAAGGCTGGGCGGAAAAAGCCGCTACCGACTTCGCTTTCCACGTCGCCATCACCTGGTGGGATGAGAGCGTTAAAGAAGAGATGGGCACGCTGGTGCGCGAGCACGGGGTCAACAGCTTCAAGCACTTTATGGCCTACAAGGGCGCGATTATGGCCACCGATGACATCCTGGTAGAGAGCTTTTCACGCTGCCTGGAATTGGGGGCCGTGCCTACGGTACACGCGGAAAACGGCGAGCTGGTCTACCACATGCAGCAGAAGCTGCTGGCCCAGGGCATCACCGGGCCGGAAGCCCACCCGCTTTCTCGCCCGCCCCAGGTAGAAGGTGAAGCCGCCAGCCGGGCGATTCGTATTGCGTCCACACTGGGCGCACCGGTTTATCTGGTACACGTTTCTACCAAAGATGCGGTGGATGAAATCGCCTACGCCCGTCAACAGGGCCATCCGGTATTTGGCGAGTGCTTAGCGGGCCATCTGGTGATCGACGATAGCGTTTATCAACACCCGGACTGGGCCACCGCCGCCGCCCACGTGATGAGTCCGCCTTTCCGGCCTAAAGGCCACCAGGAAGCGCTATGGCACGGCCTGCAATCTGGCAACTTGCAAACCACCGCCACCGACCACTGCTGCTTCTGTGAAGATCAAAAAGCCGCAGGCAAAGATGACTTTACCAAGATTCCTAACGGCACTGCCGGGGTAGAAGATCGCCTTGCAGTGCTATGGGATGAAGGCGTTAACAGCGGCAAACTCTCGCCTCAGGAGTTTGTCGCCGTGACCTCCACCAATACCGCCAAAATTTTCAATCTTTATCCTCGTAAAGGTGCCATCCAAGTGGGCGCCGATGCCGATATCGTGGTATGGGACCCCAACGGCACCCGCACTATCTCCGCCAAAACTCACCATCAAAACGTCGATTTCAACATTTTCGAGGGCAAAACCGTGCGCGGCATTGCTCGCCACACCATCAGCCAAGGCAAATGGACATGGCGGGACGGCGAGCTACACGCCGAGCGGGGGGCAGGCCGCTACTTAGAGCGCCCCGCCTACCCTGGCGTATTCGAGCTGCTCGCCAAACGCGCCGAGCTAAACGCACCCGTTGCGGTAACGCGCTAACTCGCCCTCACTGCAAAACAGAACAATGGAGAAACGACCGTGACCCACTCACTTGATCACCTGCCTAACGCAAAAGAGGTCGGCACCTACGACCCAGATACGTTGGCGCATAATTTCAGCGATCTGCACCCGCCGCTAACGCCGCGCCAAGCGATCATTGAAAGCCAGCGCTGCCTCTACTGCTATGACGCGCCCTGCATCGAGGCATGCCCGTCGGAAATCGATATTCCAAGCTTTATCCGCCAAATCAGCGAAAGCAACGTCAACGGCGCGGCTGAAACCATTCTGGAAGCCAACATTCTTGGCGGCAGCTGCGCCCGGGTATGCCCCACCGAAATCCTCTGCGAACGCAGCTGCGTGCGTAACCATGATGCCGAGTGCCAGCCGGTGCTCATCGGTTTATTACAGCGCCACGCCACCGACAACATGCAGTTTGAGGGCCACCCGTTTAAGCGGGCGGCTAACAGCGGCCGACATATCGCCGTGGTAGGCGCGGGCCCCGCTGGCCTTTCTTGTGCTCACCGCTTGGCAATGCTGGGCCACCAAGTGACGATATTTGAAGCCGAGCAAAAGCCCGGTGGTCTCAACGAATACGGCATTGCCCGTTACAAAATGACCGACGACTTCGCCCGTAAGGAAGTCGAGTTTTTGCTCGAAATCGGTGGCATCGACATCCAGTACGGCCAGCGCCTGGGCGATAACCTAACCCTCGACACCCTGCACCAGCAGTACGACAGTGTCTTTCTAGGCCTGGGTCTAGGTGCCAGCCGAGCGTTAGGGCTCACCGGGGAAAACGCCCCTGGCCTGATGCCTGCGGTGGATTACATCAAAACCCTGCGCCAAGCCGATGATTTGGGCACTCTTGCGGTCGCTAAGCGCTGTATTGTGATCGGCGCCGGTAATACCGCCATTGATATGGCGACCCAAATGGCCCGCTTAGGCGCCAGTGAAGTAACGCTCGTTTACCGCCGTGGTGTCGAGGCGATGTCCGCCACCGACCACGAACAGGAGATCGCCAAGGCCAACGGCGTGCGCATGGTCACCTGGGCACAGCCCGACGAAATTCTGCTGAATGAGCAAGGGCAAGTAGCCGGTATGCGCTTTGCCAATACCTCTGAACAAGCGGGGCGCTTAGCCCCCACAGGCGAGACGTTTGAGATTGCCGCTGATGCGATCTTCAAAGCCATTGGCCAAGGCTTTGACGCGGCTAGCCTGCATGATGCCACCGCCGCCGAGTTAGCCCGCGACGGCGAGCGCATTCACGTTAATGAGATGTTCCAAACCTCCATGCCTAACGTTTACGCCGGGGGCGACTGCGTTAAACCCGGCCAAGACCTGACCGTACAGGCCGTGCAGCACGGCAAACTGGCGGCCCACGCCATTCATCAAGCGCTTACCGCCAAGCAGGAGGCCGCATGAGCACCTTACCGCTTACCCCACCCGGCAAGAAAAACAGCGGCGACAGCGTGGTTAATGGCATTGATCTTTCGGTGAATTTTGCCGGCATCAAAGCCCCCAACCCCTTCTGGTTGGCCTCGGCTCCCCCTACCGATAAAGCCTATAACGTGGTGCGCGCCTATGAAGCGGGCTGGGGCGGCGTGGTCTGGAAAACCCTCGGCGAAGAGCCACCAGCGGTGAACGTCTCTTCCCGTTACTCGGCCCACTACGGCAAAAACCGTGAAGTTATTGGTTTTAATAATATCGAGCTGATTACCGACCGCTCACTGGAGATCAATCTTCAAGAGATCACCCAAGTGAAAAAGGATTGGCCTGACCGCGCGCTGATCGTCTCCATCATGGTGCCCTGCAACGAAGAAGCCTGGGCGTATATCTTACCGCTGGTGGAAGCCACCGGCGCGGACGGCATCGAGCTCAACCTAGGCTGCCCCCACGGCATGCCAGAGCGCGGTATGGGCGCGGCGGTCGGCCAAAACCCCGATCTGATCGAAAAAGTCACCTACTGGTGCAAAAAGCACTACTCCAAGCCGGTAATTGTGAAACTCACCCCCAACATCACCGATATTCGTGTGGGTGCACAGGCGGCGCTGCGTGGCGGCGCGGATGCAGTCTCGCTGATCAACACTATCAACTCCATCACCAGCATTGACTTGGACAACATGGTCGCTAAACCCACCGTGGGGCACCAGAGCACCCACGGCGGCTACTGCGGCAGCGCCGTTAAGCCCATTGCGATGAATATGGTGGCGGAAATCGCCCGCGACCCAGCCACCCCAACGCTGCCCATTTCCGGCATTGGCGGCATCTCCACCTGGCGCGATGCCGCGGAGTTTATCGCCCTCGGCTCCGGCAGCGTACAGGTGTGCACTGCCGCTATGCTCAACGGCTTCCGTATCGTGGAGGAGATGAAAGACGGCCTCTCCCGCTGGATGGCGGAAAAGGGCTACGACTCCATCGAGGCGTTTTCCCGCAAGGCGGTGCCGCAAACTACCGATTGGAAACACCTGGATATTAACTTCAAGACCATTGCCCACATCGATCAGGATTTGTGTATTGAGTGTGGCCGCTGCTATATCGCCTGCGAAGATACCTCCCATCAGTCGATTGCCAAGCTTACCGAGCAGGACGGCGCCCGCCGCTATGAGGTCATTGAAGAGGAGTGCGTTGGCTGTAACCTCTGCCAGATCACCTGCCCGGTAGAAAACTGCATCACCATGGTGCCGCAAGAGACCGGCAAACCGTTCCTCGCCTGGGACAACGACCCACGCAACCCCTTCCGCGTCGCCTCGTAAACCGTTCTCCCCCATCCAATGCTCGATATGACACCGCCCTCTTTAGTGAGGGCGGCTGTCATTATGCATTCAGATAGTGTCACTTATGATCGGCAAAGACTGCCTTACTCCTCATGAATCTTGATCTGATAAAGCACGCAGTAAATCACCGGCAGCACGATAAGGGTGAGCAGCGTGGCCACCCCAAGCCCACCAATCAGCGCGACCGCCATGCTGGCAAAGAAGGCATCACTGATCAGTGGAATCAGCCCTAGCATGGTCGTCAGGGCGGCCATGGATACGGGCCGAACACGGCTAATGGCAGCGCGCACCACGGCGTGATAGCGATCTTTGTGCAGCGGCAGCTGCACATTGATCTCTTCTACCAGAACGATGGCATTCTTAATCACCATCCCGATCAAGCTCAACGTACCCAGCAGCGCCATAAACGAGAAAGGCATTCCCGTTACGAGAAGAGCCGCAACGACCCCGACGATAGTCAGCGGTACCAAAAACCAGATCGCCAGCGGCTGACGGAAGTTGTTAAACAGCACCACCGTAATAATAAACATCATCACCAAGCCAAGCGGCAGCGACGAAAACAGGCCGCTCTGAGCCTCACCGGCGGTCTCAAACTCACCGCCCCACTCCAGCCGGTAACCGGGTGGTAATTCCAGCGCCTCTACCTGAGGCCGCACTTGGGCCAATACGCTTGCTGCCGTCACCCCGCTGAGCGGGTCAGGCTCGCCATATACCGCCAGCATACGCTCGCGGTCGCGGCGCATTATCAGCGGGTCAGCGACCTGGGTCGTTACATCGCGCATCACTTGATCCGCCGTAATGTAACGCCCCTGTTCAGCGCTCCATACATTCAACGATCCTAGGTTGTCGATATCGTTGCGCTGCTCCGGTATCGCTCTGGCAACAATCGGAATCAGGTCGCTGCCGTCACGGTAGAGGCCCACTTGGCTACCACTGGTACTCAGCGCCAGCGTCGCCGCCAAATTCTCACGCGTAACGCCCAGCCGTCGTGCGGTGTCTTCGGCGAAAATAGGCACCACAGCCTGTACACGATTGCGCCAGTTGGTGCGCACGCTGACCATATTGGACGTATCGCTAAACAGGGCTTCAACTTGCTCACCGAGCTGGCGTAATACGGCTGGGTCGCTGCCGTACAGCCTGGCTTCAATCTTGGCTTTTGGCGCGGGCCCCACTTCCAGCGGGGCAATTTTATAGTCGATATCGCTGTGATCGCGCTCCAGCACGGCTTCGACATCCGCCATGCGCGCTTGCTGCGTCGCTTTGTCATGGGTCTCGACAATTAGCTGTGAGTAGCTGGCAAAGCGGTCTTCCGGCGCATAGGTCAAGGTAAAGCGCTGGGCACCACCGCCGACAACCGTGGTGAGGTGGTGAACACCCTCCATGTCCATCACCAACTCTTCTAACTCTGCCACCCGCCGCTGGGTTTCCAGAATATCGGTGCCTTCCGGCGTGCGATAATCGACAAAGAAAATGGGCGTATTCGAGGCCGGGAAAAAGGCATTCTTGACTGACCCAAAGCCAAACACGGCGCCCGCCAGTATGGCCATCACCAGGCCAAGCGTTAGCCAACGCAGCCGAATACCGGCCACAATCACACGGCTAAACAGGCGATACACCGCACCTTTGTAAGGATCTTCATCTGTGCTGCTTGGAGCCACATTGCGAAACAGCAGTTTGAAATAGAACGGCGTGAGCGTCAGGGCCGTCAGCCAGCTCAGCAGCAGCGAATAGAGCAACACATAGAACAGCGAGCCGATAAATTCACCGGTGGTATCCGGCGATAGCCCAATCGGTGCAAAGGCAGCCACCGCAATCAGCGTCGCGGCCAGTAGCGGCCATGCGTTTTGCCGAACCACCTGATGTGCCGATTCTCGTATGCTTTGGCCACGTTTCAGGCCCACCAGCATGCCTTCAGTGACCACAATGGCGTTATCGACCAGCATGCCCAGCGCGATAATCAGCGCCCCCAGCGAGATTTTCTCCAGCTGCAAGCCGTGGATGCGCATCAGCATAAAGGTGCCAATAATCGTAATCAGCAGAATAAAGCCCATCAGCAGGCCGCTGCGCCAGCCCATAAACAGCATGAGCACTACGATCACAATGGCCACCGCCTGAATCAGGCTAACGAGGAAGCCGGATACCGCCTCATCCACCACGCTCGGCTGGTCATAGACCACGTTGAGCTCCATGCCTAACGGTGTGCGCGCTTCTAGCTCCTCTAGCCGTTGATCAAGGCGGGCACCTACTTCGACCACGTTAACGCCGCTTTCAAACGAGATGCCCAGGGAAATAGCCGGCCGCCCCATATCGCGGTAAAGCTGCTGGGGTTGCTCGGTTAAGCCACGGGAAATCTCCGCAATATCGCTCAGCCTGACCAGCTCGCCATTACCTTCACTGACGATTAGCGCACGCAAATCATCAATATTGGCGGAACTACCCGACGGCGTTATTCGGAAACGCCGACCTCCCTGTTTCAAGTGCCCCGAGTCCGCTACGGCATTTTGCGTATCCAGCAGTTGCTGAAGTGAACTTAACGGGATGTTCAGCGCACGCAGCTGTTCTCGGTCCACTTCTATAAAAATGCGCTCTTCTCTTACCCCCGCCAGCGATACCTTTTCAACGCCATCTACCAGTGCAAGCTCACGCTTAAGAAACTCGGCATGGCCTTTTAAGTCGGGCATGGCATAGCCGTCACCGGTCAGGTTAATCATCAGACCGAAGACATCGCCAAAATCGTCGTTAACCCGTGACTGGCTCGCTCCTGGCGGCAGGGCCGCTTGAGCATCGCCTACTTTGCGGCGTAATGAATCCCACAGCTGTTGAAGCTCATCGTTTTGCACCGTGCTTTGCAGCTCGATGGTGATCTGAGAAAACCCATCAGAACTTACCGAGCTGATGCGCTTAATCGCGGGCATTTCTTGAATAGCTTCTTCCAGCGTCGAGGTGACTTCCTGCTCCACCTCTTCTGGCGTAGCACCGGGGTACTGGGTGGTGACCAGCGCATTGCGGATGGTAAATTCAGGGAACTCAAGCTGCCCCATGCCGGTGAAAGCGAGCGACCCACCCACTAGCAGCACCACAGTCATTAAGTAACTAGCAGCCCGATGGCGTAAGAAGTAGTCAACCATCTTATAGCCCCTGTTCCTTTTCCCATGGCGTTACCCGCATATCAGCACTGACGCGATGAGCGCCCGCTGCGACGACACGATCATCAGCGTCTAACTCGCCGCTTACTTCTAATCCCCTAGACGTTAAGCGCCCCACCTCGACGGGCACCGCTTCTAAACGATCAGGTGCCTGAAAACGCCACACCACCGCTTGCTCTGGGCTGTCACCACGGTAGCTAACCGCCTCGGGAGGCAAATGCCAGACAGCGCCCTCAGACGCGGGTAAAAGCTGGCCTAAATCAAGTCGCACGGTGGCACTCATGCCATCGAGCAGCGTGATATCGTCTGGCTGCGGTAGCCGAAGTGTTACTTCATAAGCAAGGCTCTGGGCACTGGCCTGGGTGGTATAAGACGCGAGTTGCGCAAGGTAAGGTTTTTCGCTGTTGCCAAACCGCACCTCAAAGGCCATTGCCGTTTCAAACGGTGTCACCTCATCATTGCGCGGTATTTGCTGAACGATCTGCTGGGGTAGATGGAAGATCACATCAAGCTGCCCTGGCTGCTGAATCACCGCCACGGTCTCCTGCACCTGAACAATCTGCCGGTTATCGACCGGCACCTGGGCAATGACACCATCATAAGGGGCGCGCAGTTGGGTATTTTCCAGCTGCTCTTCAGCCTGCTCAAAGGTCGCCCGAGCAGCACGCAGCTCCGCTTCTGATTCATCAAACCGCGCCTGGCTGATTGCCCCACGCTCGAGGGTATAACGCATGCGTTCGTGAGTTGCCTGCGCCAAATCTAACCGCGAACGGGCGCTATCTAATTCACTACGCATCGCCCGATCATCAATACGCGCGATTAAGGTGCCTTCTGTTACCCGCTGGCCTGGGCTCACGTTAAGTTCTAACAGCTCGCCTGCCATGCGAAACGATAGGTTGCTACGCGTGGTGGCTTCAACCCGCGCAGGGAATTGGCGCTGTAGTGAAGCACTCGATGCTTCCAGTGTGATCAGCTTCACCGGCCGAGGAGGAGGTTCATTCTGGCTTTCAGCATCACCTGCTGTCAGCAGCAAGGCCAGCACTACTGGAAGCAATCGAATCAAAGGGTTACGCACAGCGGACTCCTCGGCGGTGTTATCAATACGCAGTCATGAGAATTTCACTGACATTCATGAATGTCAGTTAAAATGTATACTAATCGCCTCGTGGCGACTTTGCCATTCAGTCATGTCAAATATGGTCATTTTTCTTAGGAGCTGCTATGTCACGCCGCAAAGCTGAGGCTGAACGCACCCGCGAGTCCATTCTTGATGCTGCAGAAACCCAGTTTCTCGCTCAAGGCGTGTCGCGCACCACCTTGGCCCACATTGCCACAGCGGCTGGCGTTACCCGCGGTGCGATTTACTGGCATTTTGAGGATAAAGCGGCGGTATTCGATGCTCTGCTAGAACGCGTTCGCGTGCCGCTCGATGAAATTGTCGATGAGGCGGTGCTCCGTTTAGGCCACGCTCCCGCCCAGTGCTTACAAGGGATAGCCCTAAGCGCGCTCAGCGCTATCTGCTATAACGTACCCCTACAACGTGCCGCGACCATTGTGCTACACCGCTGCGAAAAATTAGACGATGAACATCCCCGCATGAGTATGATTACTCAGCTGTCAGAGCATTCGAAAGCGCGAGTAGAGCAGCTGTTCGAGCAGGCGAAGCTGAATGGCCAGCTACGCCGGGGACTTAGCCCTGCCAGTGCCCGACTTCACTTTCATGGCTTCTTAATCGGCATTTGTTTTGACTGGCTACAAGACCCGCAGCAATTTTCATTGGCAGACGAGTACGAGGGTATGGTCGAAACGTTAATGCGGGGATTGCTAGTGGAGAGCACGCCCTAAGTGCTACGGGTTCAGGAGAAATAGCTGTCTAGCTCACGTGTTTTACTCAATATCGAGCAAATAGCCGTAAAACGCCGTATTGCGCTGCCAGCCCAGCGATTCATATAAGCGCTGGGCGCGCTCATTTTCGACCTGCGTCATCAATACCAAACGCGCGACGCCATGTTCACGGGCCAGCTGGGTGGCGGCTTCCATCAGCGCTCGGCCCGTTCCTTTCTCACGGCACTCTAGCAGCACAAAGAGATCGTTTAGCGTCCAGCGTGAATTTAAACCCACTGTGGAGACGCCAGGGTAGAGCTGGACGAAGCCTGTTATTGCGCCATCAACGCCTTCACTCACCAAAATTCGGGAGTCCACCTGCCCAAAGCGCTGGCGCAAAAAGTTACGTGCTGCTTGAATATCACTTGGCTGTTGATAAAACTGCCGATAGCCATCCAGCAGTTCGGTTAACACTTCAAGATCGTCAATGGTCGCTGCGCGAATCGTGGCCATAAGGCCACCTCCTGAACGTATTACGTAATGGGCGGGCTACTTTCCAACACGGGCATTCCAAACATTCAGTAAACAACGTATTGCCAATGGAATACAGTGTGTTTAACACAATTTGAGGCGTTACTATGCCCGACTTTATTGGCCCCGGTGGTCTTCCACGCTGCCAGTGGTGCGGCGGCGCAGCGGAATTTCTGCCTTACCACGACAACGAGTGGAGCTTTCCGGTAGCTGATGACCAACGGCTATTTGAGAAACTTTGTCTGGAGAGTTTTCAATCGGGCTTAAGCTGGCGCACCATTCTCAACAAACGCGAGAACTTCCGCGCCGCGTTTCATCACTTTGACTTTCATCAGGTTGCCCGCTTTAGCGAAGGACATGTGCAACGCTTACTGCAAGATGCAGGCATTATTCGCCATCGTGGCAAAATCGAAGCAGTGATTAATAACGCCCAGCGGGCACAGGAAATGGTCGTACAGGAAGGCTCACTAGCCGCCTTCTTCTGGCGTTTCGAGCCAGTGCCAGATCCATTGACCGCGCCTCAGACGCAAACCACCTCGCCTGAATCCATCGCACTTTCCAAAGAGCTAAAAAAGCGCGGCTGGAAATTCGTTGGCCCAACTACCGCGTTTGCCTTTATGCAGGCCATGGGGCTGCTCAATGATCACTCGCTAACATGCATCTCTCGGGAGCAGGTGGAACAAGCGCGGCAACAATTTCAGAGGCCCGTGTAACAACAAAGGCGCAAGGCACTATACTTCTTGGATCACTGGCAAACGAGCGCGCCAGATGACTCGCCTGCGTATTCGCTGGGTGTCTTCTTGTAGTAGGGTATGATTTTTACACACTTATCAATACACCGAACAGCACGGGGACAACACGTTCCCAATGGGGTCAACGTGGTTCAATCGCTCTCTTCGCACACAGAATCCCGCGCTTCGATATGTAAGGCATGGAGCGTACACATATTGACGGCCAGTGGCGTACTGCTCGGTACCATGGCGCTTCTCGCGCTGGTCGATAATAACCCCGTTGCCTGCCTACTCTGGCTAGGCGCAGCGATGATGATCGATGGTGTCGATGGCACCTTAGCGCGCAAGTATGACGTGAAAACCTTACTGCCTCATTTCGATGGTTCCACGCTAGATATGGTCATCGACTATCTGACGTGGGCCTTCATTCCTGCCCTTTTCATCTATTACTTCATTGAATTACCGGCTAATTTTGGGCTATTGGCAGTGTTCATCATTCTGCTGTCATCCATGTTTTGCTTCTGCAACACGAATATGAAAAGCCAGGATAATTACTTCGTTGGCTTTCCCGCTGCCTGGAATATCGCCGCCGCCTATTTCTATATCCTCGATTTACCACCGTTCATCACCTTTGCCGCTATCGCCTTTCTAGCGATTCTCACCGTGACGAAGATGAAGTTCCTCCATCCGTTTCGGGTACGCCAGTTCATGCCGTTCAATATTGCCGTCACGCTAGTATGGTGCGCTTGTACAACGTCGTTAGTACTTTCCAGCCCCGAGCATGCCGCCTGGGCACTATGGGGCTGGGGGATTGCATCCGTTTACTTCATTGGTATGTGCGTATGGCGTACCGCTCAAGAGGCGTTTTGATTCAGCTATAGCAAACAACAATGCTCACTTCAGCGCCCCCTCATGCTGCTGAGCTTCTTCTACCATCTCGATGGCGAGTTCTCCCACGGTGCGCACGGCATCTTCAATGGTAGGGGTTAGCGTAAAGGCATAGTTCAACCGCAAACACTGGCGAAACTTTCCCGAGGCTGAAAATAGTGAGCCAGGAGCCACATGGATAGCGCGCTGAGCCAAGCGTTCATTTAGATGAACACAGTCCACTGCGGCAGGTAACTCTACCCATAACAAAAAACTGCCTTGCGGATAGCTGATGCCCGAGCCTTTAGGGAAATAGCGCTGCACCCAGCTGATCATAATGTCCCGTTGGCGCTGATACTGACGAGTGGCATAGCGAAGGTGGCGCTCGTAGTGCCCTTTGGCAACGAATTCTGCCACCGCCAGCTGTGGCAATGTGGCCGAGGCACCGGTAGAGACATACTTCATATGCAGCGCCTTGTCTCGGTAACACCCCGGTGCCAGCCAGCCCACCCTCAGCCCTGGCCACACCGTTTTGGAAAAGCCGCTACACAACAACACACGCCCATCGTCATCGAAGGATTTAATCGTCAGCGGCCTAGGTTGGGTGTACGCCAAATCCCCATAAATATCGTCTTCAATAATAGCCACGTCGAAGCGTTGAGCGAGTTTAAATAGCGCCTGTTTCCGCGCCTCGCTCATGGTGTAGCCCAGCGGATTGTTATAGGTTGGGGTGACCTGAATGGCGCGGATTGGCCACTGTTCCAGCGCCATTTCCAATGCTTCCAAACTGATACCTGTTTGCGGATCAGTAGGGATTTCTAACGCCTTTAGGCCATTGGCTTTTAGGATTTGCATCGTGCCGTAAAAGCTAGGCGAGTCCACGGCGACCACGTCGCCGGGCTGAGTCAGGGTACGCAGCGCAATCGATAGCGCTTCCTGACAGCCAGTGGTAATGATGATGTCATCCGGGTGCAGCAAACAGCCGGAGGCAATGGCCAGCCGTGCTACCTGTTGACGTAGTTCAGGGCTGCCACTCAGTTTGTCGTAGTTAAAACCGTTCAAATCATTGTTGCGATGCAGCCCCGCCAGTATTTTCGACAGCGGCTTAAGCGTCTCGTAAGCCAAGTTCGGCACACCGCGCCCCAGCAGAAGCCGACTATCGTCACGCTGTGTAGCGACCAGCTCTAATACCTGATCCCATTGGGATACATCCAGTGGGCACTGAGCAGGTCGAGAGACAGAAGGCAGCACCGAAGGCACTCTGCTTGGAAGTACGAAGTAGCCCGATTTAGGTCGCGATTCAATCAGCGACACATCCATCAGTTGCCGGTAGGCTTCCTGAGCGGTCGAGATACTGACGTCAAGCTCCTGACATACCGCTCGAATAGAAGGCAAACGGTCGCCCACGCGGTAAATACCGTGCTCAATTCGCTCGCGCAAAATGCCAGCAACTTCCTCGTAGCGCGTCATCCCCCTACCTCCTGTTGCTTAAAGACGATCTTCAAAACGGCCTACAATACAGTTTTAAAGAAAAGCTCCCAAACAATACAGATCACTTCACTAGCACGCATACAGAGGTATAACACAGGCCATCTGTATCTTTAAAATAGAAAAGTCTATATCTGTATTGCTTAAGCACGGCTGCGTAATCTGGATGAGCACACCGCCACCAAGGAGAGCCGCCATGCCACGCTTCAGCCTCACCCAGTTTCGCTGCCAATTACGTCAATTCCATCAGCGCCGTCGCAGCCGCCGTCAGTTATTAACCCTCGATGACCGACTGTTGGAAGATATCGGTATTACCCGCGCTCAGGCGCTAAAAGAGGGGTGTAAACCGTTCTGGCAGCACTCGTCATTCAAAAGAGGTCCATATGAACACTGCTGAGTATTACCTATTGGATGTGTTTACCGATAAGCCTTTTTCGGGCAATCAGTTGGCGGTTTTTTTAAATACCGATGGGCTTGAAACCAGCACCATGCAGGCAATTGCCAATGAGCTTAACTTGGCTGAAACGGTATTTTTAGGCGCGGCGACAACGGCTAATCACTACCTTATGCGGATTTTCACACCGACGACTGAGCTGCCGTTTGCTGGCCACCCCACCGTGGGTACCGCGCATCTACTGGCAGAGTTAAGCCTCGTCAACCGCGAGCAAGGCATTGTGCTACAGCCACCTGTCGGCGAATTAGCGGTTAATTATGAAAAAGAGGGAGCAGCGTTTAAGACCGCCCAACCCGTCATGATCACGAGCAGCACGATTGATCGCCTTACTGCCGTTGAGCTTCTGGGGCTGGACATTCACCAAGTCATTGGCGATCCCATCATTGCCTCTTTCGGGCTGCCCTTTCATCTTATTGAGCTAGCCGACCTAGCAGCTCTTGAGCAGATACAAATCGCCGGTGCAGTATGGGCGGATGCTGTTACGCGCAGCGGCACTGAGCAGATATACCTTTATGTGGTGGAACAGCAACACAACGAAGAAACAATTGTACGGAGCCGTATGTTCTGCATGCACGCCAGTATTTGCGAAGACCCCGCCACTGGCAGCGCTGCAGCAGCTTTAACCGGCTATTTAGCGTCACTCAAACCAGATCCCCTACACTGCAAGATTCATCAAGGAGTTGAAATGGGGCGACCCAGCGTTATCTACACCGCCGCCAATGGTGAGATTAAGTCTGGCTATGTCAATGTGGGCGGTAAGGCAATCATCGTGGGTAGGGGTGAATTTAATCACCTGGGTCGATGATGAGGTGATTTATTCTTCACCGTAGCTTTGGGCCAACGGGCAATTATCGCGGTGACAATAACCGCAAAGAGGAGCCGTGCCCATAAGATGCCCGTTATATCGGCTCCAAGCATTAAGATCAGCAGCGTATCTTCTATAACGCTATGGCAGAGGCCGAGAAAACACAGCGCTAGCGTGCTGTCGCGCTTGCTAAGCACCCCGTTTTGCACGTCACGAATCAGCAGCCCTGCGCCATAGCTTAGTCCCAGCGTAAAACCAATGACCGTCACATTCGCTGCCGAACGGCCAATGCCTAATAGCTTGAGCAACGGTAGCAAGCCAAGATGAATCCAACGCTCTAGACCCAGCCTTTTTAAAAGTTTTAAGAGCACAATCAGCGCTAAAATAATCACAAAAATAAGCGCTAACGTTTCCAACTGTGCCAATGCCCAACTGCTGAGCGTTGGTGCTGATGAAAAACTTGGCTGCCAGACCCATTCAACGGGAGCTTGCAACAAACCAAAATACGAATAGAAGCAGTGTAAAAGCCAAGCCAGCAGTAAAGCCCCGCCGACACGCAGAACCAGCGTCCCCCACCAAGGTACGCCAGCGCGCTTGGCTACCGCTCCCTCAACGGGAAGCGAATGCCCTACCAGCATCAATGCCCCTAGTACCGTTACCTGCTCAACACTCAAAGGCGTTTCACCGACGACTTGGAAAAACACCGCAATGGCGGTGTACAAATTGGTGAAGAGCGCCGCCGCCCACACAACACCCATTTGTTCAGGCAAACCGAGTGTGCTCATTAAAGGAGCTAATACCGCCCCCAGCCACTCGATCATACCGAGTCGTTCTAATCCTTTGACGATGAGCAAAGCAGGTATCAGGATTTTGAGTAATGTCACATACACGCGCAGCGCGTCTTGCAGTACACGACTTACCACCGCCAATAAATAGTGAATTGTGATCCGCATCAAGCCCTCCATTGCCATCGTTTTAACAAACGTTATGATAATGGAGATGACGCAGAATCTTCTTTCCAATACGGTGCCTACAATCACTATTCGTTCTTTATTAACATAGAAAGAGAATCTTATTTCATGGACGCTATTGATCGAAGAATTCTTGACCAGCTTCAACGCGATTCCAGCCTGACCAATCAAGCGTTAGCGGATGAAATAGGGCTTTCCCCCTCTGCCTGTTTAAAGCGGGTTAATCGATTACGCGATGCTGGAGTCATTGAGCGTGAAGTGGCGCTACTCAACCCTGATGCCTTAGGCCAGCGCCTACACATGGTGGTGGAAGTCACTATGGAGCGGGATAACAAGTTACTCTACCAGCAGTTCTTAACATCAGCGGTCAACGCCCCTGAAGTGAAGCAGTGCTATCAAGTAACGGGCGAGTGTGACTTTGTGTTGATCGTGGCAGTCGCTGATTTAGATGAGTACGACCGCTTTTGCGACAGCGTGCTTTATGCCGACGACAACCTGCGCAAGTTCCGCACGTTACTGTCGCGAAAACGGCATAAGTTTGATACGTCTGTGCAACTCAGTCGTTGAGTACTGCTCACGCCGTCAGCCCAATGCCCCGTAAAATCACCGTGGTCACGGACTGGACGGCTTTTTCGAACTGCAGGTCGTCTAACGGCTGGTCATCGTTAAGCAGATAGATTTGGTAATCGAAGTCGGCGTAGTGCTGGGTGGAGGCCCAAATCATATAAAGCAGATAAGAGGGTTCCACGGGATTGATTTGGCCGGACTCTACCCATTCACGGATTTTCGTCTCTTTTAACTTGGCCCATTCGTAAAGATTATCGCGTAGCCGCTCTTTCAAAATGGGGGCGCCCTGCATCACCTCTGCGGCCCAAATTTTCGAGCCGTGAGCGCGATAGCGGGAATGGTTCATCTTGGCACGGATATAGCTGGTGAGCACCACGCGAGGGTCATCGTATAGCTCAAAACAGAGTGCATCCTGCTTCCAGATTTCCAGCAACGCCAGCAGAACCTCCTGATAGAGCGCTTTTTTGGTAGAGAAGTAGTAGTGCACGTTAGATTTGGGAATATCAGCCAGTTGGGCAATTTCCCCCATGGATGCACCGGCGTAGCCTTTCTTGGCAAACAGCTGCTCCGCCGCTTGAAGAATCTTCTTTACGTTCGTTTGCCGAATTTCGTCCTGTGTTCTCGCCACGCTGCTCGTCCCTTGCGACCCTGACCGCTAATAATACGCACCAAAAAATGCACCACCGCTTGGCGGTGGTGCAAAGAAGATGGCGCAGTTAGACCACGGCGTCAACGCTGGTTAGTGGGAAACGAGAACTCCGCCCGGGTGGCTTCACTCACGGAGGGCCAGCGTTGGGAGACCGCTTTGCGGCGGGTGTAGAAGCGCACAGAGTCAGGGCCGTAAGCGTGCAGGTCGCCAAACAGCGAGCGTTTCCAACCACCAAAACTGTGATAAGCCACCGGCACGGGCAGCGGTACGTTCACCCCCACCATGCCCACTTCGATACCGTCGGTGAAGCGGCGAGCGGCCTCGCCATCGCGGGTGAACAGGCAGGTGCCGTTGCCGTATTCGTGGTCGTTAATCAGCTGCATGGCATCATCCAGGCTGCCGACCCGTACCACGCAGAGTACCGGCCCAAAGATCTCTTCCTGGTAAATCCGCATCTCCGCAGTCACGTGATCAAACAGGCAGCCGCCTACAAAGTAGCCCTCTTCATGGCCAGCCACGGTCAGGCCACGGCCATCTGCTACCAGCTTAGCCCCTGAGCCCACGCCATCTTCAATAAACCCAAGCACTTTATCGCGATGCTCGGCCGTCACCAATGGCCCCATATCCAGGCCTTTATCGGTGCCCGGGCCCACCTTGAGTTCGGCAATTTTAGGCAACAGGGTTTCAACTAAGCGATCTGCCGTTTCATCACCCACGCACACCGCTACCGAGATCGCCATACAACGCTCGCCGCAGCTGCCGTAGGCAGCGCCCATCAGCGTGTTGGCGGCGTTTTCCAGGTCGGCATCCGGCAGAATCACCGCGTGGTTCTTCGCCCCACCCAGGGCCTGAACGCGCTTGCCCGCCGCCGAGCCGCGGGAATAGATCGCTTCCGCCACGGGTGTGGAACCCACAAACGAAATGGCTTTCACGGCTTTGGCATCCAAGAGTGTTTCCACCGCTTCGCGACCGCCGTGAATCACGTTCATCACGCCTTTGGGCAGCCCCGCTTCTTGCAGCAGTTCGGCCACGGCCATGGCCGCTGATGGGTCTTTTTCGGAAGGCTTAAGAATGAAGGTGTTACCGCAGGCAATCGCCATCGGGTACATCCACAGCGGCACCATGGCGGGGAAGTTAAACGGGGTAATACCCGCGACCACGCCCAGCGGCTGGAAGTTAGACCACGCATCAATGCCCGGCCCCACGTTGTGGGAGTACTCGCCTTTTAACAGTTCCGGCACGCCACAGGCGTACTCGACGTTCTCAATGCCGCGCTTCAGCTCGCCCATGGCGTCTTCGACCGTTTTGCCATGCTCTTCGCTGACCAGTTGCACGAGGCGGTCCGCGTGCTCTTCCAGCAACTGCTTAAAGCGGTACATCACCTGGGCGCGCTTGGCGGGCGGCGTATCGCGCCAGGCAGGAAAAGCGGCTTGAGCTGCGGCAATGGCACGCTCCACATCCGCCGCGCTGGCATCCGCCACGTGGCGAATCACTTTTCCTGTAGAAGGATTGGTGACGTCCAGCGTGCGCTGGCTTTCCACTAGCTCACCGTTAATCAGGTGGGAAACAACACTCATCATGAAACTCCAAAACAGGGTTGGCCAGGGTTACGCCAATGAATTCAGGGTGGTCGCAACGGCATCGAACAAACGCTCAAGCTCGGCTTCCGTAGTGCCAAAGGGAGGGCCGAACTGCAGGGTGTCGCCGCCGTAGCGCACGTAGAAGCCTGCTTCCCACAGCGCCATATGCGCATCGCGGGGGCGAATGGTGGGGTCGCCGTTGCGCGGCGCTAGCTGAAGGGCACCGGCCAAGCCGTAGTTGCGAATATCGACAATGTGGTTGTGGCCTTTTAGGGCGTGTAGCTTCTGCTCGAACACGGGAGAAATGGCATTTACCTGAGCGGGGAAGTTTTCACGCTCCATCATCTCCAGCGCCGCCAGCCCCGCCGCGCAGGCCACGGGGTGAGCGCTGTAGGTGTAGCCGTGGGGGAATTCAATGGCGTGCTGGGCACCGCCTGCGTGCATAAAGGTGTCGAAAATCTCACCAGTGGCAATCACAGCGCCCATGGGGATCGCGCCGTTGGTGATCTGCTTGGCCACGTTCATGATATCAGGCGTGACGCCAAACGCCTCGGCACCGGTGGTCGCACCGCTGCGGCCAAAGGCGGTAATCACCTCATCAAAAATCAGCAGAATATCGTGGGCGGTGCAGATCTCCCGCAGCCGATCCAGGTAGCCTTTTGGCGGCACAATCACACCCGCCGAGCCCGACATCGGCTCCACAATGACCGCTGCAATGGTAGAGGCATCGTGCAGGGCGATTTGATCCAGCAGCGCATCGGCCAGCTCAGCGCCGGTTTCCGCTTGGCCACGGGTGTACGCATGGCCCGCCTGCAGGGTGTGAGGTAGGTGCGTCACGTCCATCAACTGGCCGTAGTGCTTACGGTTGCCGCCAATACCTCCCAGGCTGGTGCCGCCAATATTTACCCCGTGGTAGCCCTTGGCGCGGCCGATCATGCGGGTTTTTTCCGGCTTACCTTTTAACCGCCAATACGCCTTGGCCATCTTGACCGAGGTATCGGCAGCTTCTGAACCGGAGTTGGTGAAAAACACGTGATCCAGCCCAGCTGGCGTTAAGCTGGCGATTTTCTCCGCCAGCTTGAACGCCAACGGATGGGCAATCTGAAAGCCAGGGGCAAAATCCAGCGTGCCCAGCTGCGCCGCCACGGCTTTTTGAATCTCTTCGCGGTTATGGCCCGCACCACAAGTCCACAGGCCAGAGAGCGAATCGAACAGTTTGCGCCCCTGATCATCAATGTAATAACGCCCCTCCGCTCCGGCAATCATGCGCGGGTTAGCGCGGAAATCGCGGTTCGCGCTAAATGGCATCCAGAAGTGCTGATTCAGCGAGGCATTTGCCCCCTGTTCATCGCCGGGGTATGGGTGATTGGTGGTTGTATTTTTTAGTTCAAACATGCTGGCCAAGCTCCATCGCTAAAAGGCATAGGCTCAGCATGCGCCACCCACTACGTTTATAAAATTACCATTTTCTTTAGTTCACGTTAGATAATTCATACGTAATAGGGCCGCGTTAGTGGTCTCTTAGACTTGACGCCGGTTTAAAAAACACCTAATCATTATATTCATACGAATAAATACAACAAATCAGTGGAACACGCCCAAACAGTGCTAGGCACCTACAACACAGCTTTCAAGAGGCTTCGTTGTTGGTTACCGCATGCTGTAAATACTGCTCACAACTTCAACATAAACAGTTCAACGTAAACAAAGGGCTAACTCGCGATGAAATATTTAACCCCGCTAAAGCTGTCGATTTATGGCGGCATGCTTTTCAGTTTTTTTATGCTGGAAAGTCCACTCATTATGCTGGCTAACCGCATAGAACCCATGGTGATGGGTCTCCCCTTTCTGTTGGTTTGGAACTTGTTCTGGTGGTTTGCGTTAACGGCGCTGTTTTTGGTGGCCTACTTCACCAATTGGGGCAGCCCCGTACCGACAACTGCTCACATCAATAAACAGTCATAGCAAGGGGATTAACCATGACCGGTAGTTTATTAATTATTGCGGCCTTTATGATCATCCCCTTAGTGGTAGGGATTTTATCGGCGCGTCAATCGCAAGAAACCAGCGAAGACTTTTTCGTTCAGGGTCGCGCCATGGGCAGTATCGCGGTATTTTTCACCGTGGCCGCAACCTGGTGGAGCGCCTTTGCGTTCCTCGGTTCTAACGCGACTTTTTATACCAATGGGCCGGTATTTCTTACCGCGCTAGCCTGGAACCTGCTGTTTGGCTTTATGTATTACTGGATCGGTAAGCGGGTTTGGTTTTTAGGCAAGCGATTCAATTATTTAACGCCTTCGGATTTAATTGGCGACTTTTATAATAGCGAGGCGCTGCGCATTACCGTTGCCGCTATTACGCTGATTTTTACCGTTCCTTATTTGCAGATTCAGCTAACCGGGGGTGCCTACTTAATCGAAGTCGCCTCCGGTGGTTTGATTCCTTTCTGGCTCGCCGCGCTGCTGTTCTACTTCATCATTATTATCTACGTATGGATTGGCGGCATCCGAGCCATCGCCTGGACCGACGTTATTTATGGCGCTCTGCTGTTTTTCGGCATGTTGTACGCGGGCTACTACATTTCCACCCAAGTAGGTGGGCCAACCGCTCTCTTTAGTCAGCTTCAGCAGACCTCTCCTGACCATCTCACCATGCCAGGGCCTAATGGCACGATGGGCTACTCCATGTGGTTTTCGCTATTTGCTATTACCGCTATTGGCGCCTTTATGGGCCCGCAAATCTGGCTGCGTATGTACTCGGTTAAACACGGCAAACTGTTTAACCTAATGCCGTTTTTGTTAGGTTTAGCGGCCTTTGCCTATGTAGGCTCGGTGCTGTCTGGCTATTCAGGCGTGCTGCTTGAGCCCAACGTAGCAAATCCTGACCAGATCCTGCCCATTATGCTGATGGAGTATGCACCTTACCTACTCGCATCACTGATCATGGCAGCCGGTGCTTCAGCCGCCATGTCTACCGCTAACTCGCAGATCCACGCGGTATCCACCGTGGTGACGATGGATATCTACAAACGCTATATCAATCGTGACGCAAGCCAAGCGCGTATTGTGTATATCGGACGTTTATCGCTGGTGGGCTTCTCGTTAGTGGCTTATGTCATGGCGCTTACCGTACCGGGCGTACTGGTCACGATTGGTATTGCAGCACTAGCGGGCACCGCACAGTTGATCATTCCCACCATAGGTGCCATCACCTGGAAAAAAGCCCATCCTACCGCTGCACTGGCGGGTTTGTGGGCGGGCGTTGCCTGCGTGTTACTCATGACCTTTGGCCCGCTAAGCGCACCGTTTGGCTACCATGCGGGTATCTGGGGTCTATTACTGAATACTGCGCTGTTTGTTGGGCTAAGCCACGCACTGCATCGCCGCGATACAGCGGTCGTAGAACGCTTTACCCAAGCACGCCATGACTATGATGCCGAGTATCACCCAGAGCGCTTACCCGCTTATACGCAAGAAATCACCAGTAACGCTAACCACTAATAAGGAGTGGGTTGATGACTCAAGCCCCTGTTTCAACCTCGCCACGCAGACCCAAGCTTGCCGAGTTGATTAGCGACGATATCAAGCGCTGGATAGCTGCAGAGTCATTGGGGGAAGGCGACCGGCTACCCAACGAAAAAGCGCTGATGGAGCTTTACGGTAGCGCTAAGGGTACCGTGCGCGAAGCGCTCAAGATCCTAGAGGTTGAGGGGCTCATCACGTTAAAAACCGGACCTAAAGGAGGCGCAGTCATTAATCAGCCCAGCATGGAGCCTGCCAGCCGCATGCTGCGTAATTTCCTGCACTTCCAACAGTTGGATGGCAAGCAGGTATACCAGTTGCGCAAGCTTTTAGAAGTAGAACTGGCAGCCTCCGTGGTGGGTAAACTCACTGAGCAGGACTTCCAACAGTTGGAAGCCAATATGTCGGCCTGCGCCTGCTGCACGAATCATGAAGAAGATCACCGACACCAGCGCTTTCTAGAGCTGGAGTTTCACCAGCTGCTGGCCCGCGCCTGCCCAAATCCATTGCTCGCGTTTATGTGCCAATTCTTAAACGACATGCTGCGCGATTTGGTGGTGATCAAAAAAGCGTACGTCCCGGAGCGAAAGCAATTCGACCACGCTAATCAGGATTACCACCGACAGCTAGTGGATGCCTACCGCGCTGAAGATGCCCCACGTGTGCGACAGATCATGGCCGAGCACATGGCCGATGCTGAACATCACATGAGTGCGCTAGAAGCAGAAATGGCGGTACAGATGCTGGTCAGCAACGACTCATCCAATAATCAGAATCATCGTTCCAAGCTACACGACTTACTAACGGCAAACACACCCGTTTAACTTTGCGAGGAGAGTGAGATGAACACCTACGTTACCCCCATCAAAGAGTCCAACCTACTTACTGACAGCGACCGCCTTTGGGCGTCGCTCATGGAGATGGCCAAGCTAGGGGCCACGCCTAAGGGCGGCGTGAACCGCCAGGCGCTGACCGACTTAGAGCGCCAAGGCCGCGACCTGTTTATTCAGTGGTGCCGTGCTGAGGGCTGTACGATTCGCATTGATAATATCGGCAATATTTTTGCCCGCCGGGAAGGCAGCGACCCCAGTGCCAAAACAGTCATGGCGGGCAGCCACTTAGATACCCAACCCACCGGCGGCAAATACGATGGATGCTTCGGTGTCATGTCTGGCCTTGAAGTGATTCGCACCCTGAACCAGCACAACATCACCACGCAATCGCCGATTGAAGTCGTCGCATGGACCAACGAAGAAGGCTGCCGATTCCCCCCCTGTATGATGGGCTCCGGCGTATTCACCGGCGAGCTGGCGTTCGATGCCATGATGGCGCGCACCGACGCCGAGGGTGTCACGGTCAGCGATGCCTTAGACGCTATTCATTATCGTGGTAGTGACGAGGTCTCCCCCAACGAGATCAAAGCTTATTTTGAGCCACACATTGAGCAAGGCCCTATTCTCGAAGATACCGACACCACCATTGGCGTTGTCATCGGTGGGCTTGGGCAGAAGTGGTTCGATTTAACCCTAACGGGGCTTGAAGCCCATGCAGGCCCCACCCCGATGAACCTTCGCCGGGATGCCATGATGGGGGCCGCAGAAGTCACGCAAGCGCTCAACCGCATCGCCTTTGATCATCAGCCCCACGGGCGCGGCACGGTCGGTTGCATGACGCTGCACCCTGGTTCGCGCAATGTGATTCCCGGCCAGGTCAAAATGACGCTGGATATGCGCCACTGGGAGCCTGAGGCCCTCGTCGCAATGGGCGAATCTGTGGCCACCGCCGTGGAGGATATTTGTCAACGTCATGGGCTGGCGTACGAGCTAACTCCCACCGCGGATTTTGCACCTGAGCACTTCAATAAAGCGTGTGTTGATGCGGTTCGCCAAGGTGCCAAGAAACTCAATCTCTCGCATATGGATATCATCAGCGGCGCAGGCCACGATGCGATGTTTATTGGCCGCGTGGCTCCCGCCGCGATGATCTTTATTCCCTGCAAGGATGGCATTAGTCACAACGAAATTGAGAGCGCCACTCCAGAACACGTTCACGCTGGCTGTAACGTGCTACTACACGCCATGCTTGAAGCAGCAGGTGTTGAGGATGGTGAATAATCATGGCCGACTCCTTTGAAACACTAACGGCCGTCGACGCATTGGCCCGTTTCGGCGAGGGGTCGCTCTCGCCGGAGGCACTGGTTGAGGACTGCTTGGCGCGTATTGAGCGGGATAACCCCAAGGTCAATGCATTTACCTGCGTTAACGATGTAGAAGCTCGACGCCTAGCCGCAGAGTCGGCACGGCGCTGGCAGGCAGACACGCCCTGCGGCCCGCTGGATGGCATACCCCTTACCATTAAAGACCTAACCTTAACCAAAGGCTTGCCTACGCGCCTAGGGTCAACCACCACCTCGGCAGATGGCCCTTGGGAGGTAGACGCCCCGATCAGCCGCCACCTGCGCAACGCTGGGGCCATCGTGATTGGCAAGACCACCTCGCCGGAGTTTGGCTGGAAAGGCGTCACCGACAACCCGCTGCACGGCATTACCCGCAACCCTTGGAACACTGAACTCACCCCAGGGGGATCATCCGGCGGCGCAGGCGCGGCAGCAGCGCTTAACTTGGGTTTGCTTCATCAGGGCAGCGATGCGGGCGGCTCAATCCGCATTCCATGCAGCTTTACCGGCACCTTTGGCATTAAGCCCACCTTTGGCTGGGTGCCCCAATGGCCTGCCAGCGCCATGAGCACGCTCTCCCACCTGGGGCCGATGACCCGCACCGCCACCGACAGTGCGCTAATGCTTAGCGTGATGGCGCAGCCCGATGCCCGGGATGGCTACTCCGGCAACCCACTCGGCCCTGACTGGCTTACCCCGCCCCCTGCTGACCTACGTGGCTGGCGCATCGCCTTTAGCGCTAACCTCGGTTATGTAGAGGTCGCCCCGGATATTGCCCAGCGGGTTCAGGAGGCCGTTGCCCATTTAGAAGCACTGGGCGCGACCGTAGAGCGAATTGACCCTGGCTTTAGCGATCCGCTTAAGACGTTTAATACCCTCTGGTTTGCAGGTGCCACTCAAGCCCTCGAAAAACTCGACGAGAAACAGCAAGAGGCACTCGACCCAGGGTTTCTGGATATCGCCCGGCGCGGGCAGGATGTATCGCTCTCCGCCTACCTCGCCGCCCGGCGTGAGCACAGCGAATTAACCGCCCACATGGCAGCCTTTCATGAACGCTATGACTTGCTGGTCACACCGACAATGCCCATTGCGCCCTTTGCCGCGGGCCACAACGTACCACCGGGCAAGCATTATCGAGACTGGATGGACTGGACGCCGTTTAGCTACCCCTTCAACCTCACCCAACAGCCCGCCGCATCGCTGCCTTGTGGGTTGGATAACCAGGGGCTGCCGGTAGGCTTGCACCTTGTAGCAGGCAAATACCAAGACCTTAAGGTACTGCATGCCGCCCAACTGCTTGAACGCTATTTGCCACCCATGACACCGCCGGGAATGGCATAACCAACACGGGTTGGCTACTTGCTGGCCAACCGCTCCCGCGCCAGCTCAGCAAACTGCTGGCGGGAAGGTTTAAAACCCACCCCTGGCGGCCAGGCCAGCCAGGCATCGGGCACCATAAAGCCGGGCAGCGCCTCGCGTACCCAAGTGCTTAGTGCTTGTTCCGATACGGCCTCGCCGTGCCAATCGATAAACGCCACCGGGCGCTCCCCCCACTCGGGGTGGGGCACTGGTACGACTAACGCCTGGGCAACGCCGGGGTGGTCGACTAAGCGCTGCTCAATTGCTTCCGGCTGAATATTCTCGCCACCGGAGATAAAGCCGTTATCAAGCCGCCCTTCCACCACCAGCGCGCCTTCCGTGGTGAAGTGTCCTTTGTCACGGGTAGCAAACCAGCCCTCATCGTTGAGGGCTGGATCAATCTCGCCGTTATTCAAATAACCGCAGAAAAGGGTCTCGCCACGCACCTGTATCTCACCCTCGACGACCCTCACTTCACGGTTCAGTAGCGGCCTGCCGACCACGCCCGGCGCGGTGGGTATGCCGGTGCAGACCTGGCTGGCCATCTCGGACAGCCCATAGCTAACCTTCGGCGTCAGCCCCAGGGATGTCATCTTTGCCACCAGCGGCGCGGGAATCGCCGCGCCGCCTAGCAGCAGCTCGCGCAACTGAGTGCGTTTGGGGGAAAAACCCACTTTCAGAAGCCGCCACAGCTGAGTGGGCACCAGGGAAAGGTGGGTAATCGACTGCTGCTCAAGGCGCGCAGGAAGTGTTTGCGGATCGTCATCAAGAATCACTCGCCCACCGGCCATAAAAACGCGGAACGGGATAGCGTAGCCACCGATATGAAACAGCGGCAGCGACAGCAGCCAGCCACTGTTTTGATCAACGGGAATAAACGACGCGGAGCCACGGGCGGAGGCCAAATGATTCCCTACGCGATGCAGAACCGCCTTAGGCGAACCGCTGGAGCCAGAGGTAAAAATCGTGTTGCACAGTTGGTTGCCATCCAGTGTCGGAGGTTCACCCGCATTGGCTTCGGCTAGAAAATCGAGGCTAACCGGCGTTAGTTCGGAAGAATATTGATGATCGCTTTCCGTTTGGCAAACCCACCCAGCCTGCAAACGTTTGGCCAGATTGAGCTGCTGGGCAACGGGAAAAGCCGGGTTAAGCGGACAAAAAATAACCCCGGTCCGCAGGCAGGCCCACGCCAGCAACAAGGATTCAAGCGAGCCTTTGGCGGGTACCATTAACCGGTCACCGGGCACAAAACCTTCCCTGGCCAGCTGCTGCGCCAAAGACGCCACGCGGCGGTTAAGCGTTCGGTAACTAAGCCGCACCCTGCCGGCGTCTATCGCAATATGTTCAGGGGTCTCTTTAGCCCAATAGTGAATGGGGCAGGTATCTATCACGCTGAGCGCTCCTGTTTATAAAGTCAAAGTTATCAATACGCGGCTTGATAGAGGCAGTGCAGTGAGTCAGTGATCACATCGCCCGCCACATTGACCAGGCGGCCAGCAAGCCATTGGCCGGTAGCTAACCCCGGCGGCTCATTGGGTGCCCACTCGCTGGCTAAACGGGCAAGTAGCCCTAGGCCTAAATCGGATTCAAAGCTTGAAGAAACTACCACGCGAAGATTACCCGCCCTTGCTCGCTGAACGAGCGCCTCGCAGGCACTTAGCGAGCCAATTAGCGTGGGTTTGATCACCAACGCTTTAAGCTGCGGGTGGCAGTACCACGCATCCCTGCGCGATAGCGTTTCGTCCAGAGCGATGGCCACCCCAGAGGCTTCCGCCACGGCGAAAGAGTCAGCAAAACCAGCGCAGGGTTCTTCCAGGTAGTCAATTTGCTCAAGCGTTAAGCCCGCGCAGAAGCGCTGCGCCTGCTCCCGCGTCCAGCCGCCGTTGGCATCCAGAATCAGCTTAGTGGTGGGGAGTCGCTCGCCAAGCTGTTTAATCAGCGCAAGCTCCTCTTCCATGGCGTAGCGCGCCACCTTCAGCTTAAGCCGAGCCGGCGGCGACGCTTGCCAATGAGCGGCTGAAAGAGACTGAATCAAAACCGCAGGTGAGCCCTGGAGCAGCGGGTAAGGCGGCAAGGCAGCAGAAAGCTTGCTTGGCCATTGGCGCTGGGCACAGCCAAAGCCGAACTGCACCGACGCCAGCGCGGGAAAAGCCTGTTCGCCACGGCGCAAAGCAGCCAGGCAGGCCAGGCTTTGTGCTTCGGCTTCTTCCAGGGTTTCGGTTGAAAAGCCAGGCAGCGGGGCAATTTCCCCCCACTGCCCGTTGATAGCAACCAACAGCCCTTCCCTGTTCGTCAGCTGCTTTCCTTTAAACGTTAGCGGCTGGCGAAACGGCACAGAATAGCGGTAAAGCGCTAGGCGATGTCTGAAAGCTGGCGGCATTAAGGGTTACGCGGGTAGCGGGAAAAATCCGGGCGGCGTTTTTCGTTGAAAGCGTTGCGCCCCTCCTGCCCTTCTTCGGTCATGTAATAGAGCATGGTGGCGTTGCCAGCCAGTTCCTGCAGCCCGGCTTGGCCGTCGCAGTCAGCATTGAGTGCGGCTTTTAGGCAACGCAGCGCCATGGGGCTGTTCTGTAGCATTTCCCGGCACCAGCGCACGCTCTCTTTTTCCAGCGCTTCCAGCGGCACCACGTGGTTCACCAGCCCCATTTCCAGCGCTTGGGCGGCGCTGTATTGGCGGCACAGAAACCAGATTTCCCGCGCCTTTTTCTGGCCCACAATGCGCGCCATATAAGAAGCGCCGTAGCCACCATCGAAGGAGCCAACCTTGGGGCCGGTTTGGCCGAAAACCGCGTTATCAGCCGCGATGGTTAGGTCGCACATCATGTGCAGCACGTGGCCGCCACCGATGGCGTAGCCCGCCACCATCGCCACTACCGGCTTGGGGCAGGTACGAATGTCGCGCTGGAAATCCAGCACGTTGAGGTGGTGGGTGCCTTCTTCATCCTGGTAGCCGCCATAGTCACCGCGAATGCGCTGGTCACCGCCGGAACAGAAGGCTTTTTCGCCGGCACCCGTCAAGATAATCGCACCAATGGCGCTGTCGTGGCGGGCGCGGTTAAGCGCCTGAGCCATCTCGCTCACCGTTAGCGGGCGAAAGGCGTTGCGCACCTCAGGCCGGTTGATGGTAATACGCGCAATGCCATCTTTTGATGTGTGATACCAAATATCTTGATAGCCATCTGAGCGATCCTGCCACTCGATGGGGGAATAGAGTTCTGATTCAGTGAGTCCGTTAATCATGCCTATCTCTTTTTTCTGTTGGGGCGAAATACTGACAGTGAAGCGCTTAACCCAGCATGCCTGCTATCACTAACCCTAGAGCAAGAACACTGAGCAGCGCAGCGCCACCGTACATTAGCTTTTTGTTGAGCGCGTCATTGCCCACGCTTATATCGAACAGCCCGTGGCGCAGGCGGTGGGCGGCATGGAACAGCGGCAAACACACCACCGCCCCCACAAACAGAAAGCCCGGCACGCTGAACAGCAGCGCAGATGCCCGCTCGTAGCTCAGCGCTTCAGCGGGCAGCAGGCCAAGGGGCAGTAAAATAGCAATAAATAGAATGACGGCGGGCAGAATAACCGCAAAGCAGACCCCGCCTGCGCTAAACAGCCCCCACCACAGCGGCTCATCAAAGGCTTGTTTGTGCTGTGCAGCCTGTTTGTTCATGCTGAGTCTATCCATGCTTGGCTTGCTCATCTTATGCCCTCCCGAATAGCCAGAAAAACAGCAGCGCAACCGCCACTACCCCCGCCCACTGCCCGGCCACAATGGCTTGGTCAGGCAGGCTGCGCCCGGCGATGCGCAGCGGCATTACCCGCGGAAACAGCACAAAAAAGGTGGCGGCGTGAAACAGGCTGGCGGCCAGCGCAACAATATTCAGCGCCAGCACAATGGGCGAGCTCATAAAGGCGACCCACCCCTGCCAGCTTTGCGCCCCCTGCAGCAGGGCGACCATGCCGGCCAGTAAACACAGCGTGAAAAACACCAGCGGCAGCACCGTGGCTTCGCGCAGCATGTAGAGCTTAAAAAAGCGGTGTTTGAGCCACCAGTTGCGTTTCAGCGGCGGCAGGCGTTGCGATGATGATTTATCCATAATTTCTCTCCCCTTACCCTTTAAACAGCGCGATGAGCGTGTGCTTGGCCGCTTCGACCTTGCCCTGGTTGACCGCGGCGGCCGGGTCAACGTTTTTGGGGCATACCTGCGAGCAGAAGCCAACAAAAGTACAGCTCCACACGCCTTCGTGACGGTTAAGTTCGGCCATGCGCTGTTTTTTGCCGTGGTCGCGGCTGTCCAGGTTGTAACGGTGTGCCAGGGTGAGCGCCGCCGGGCCGAGGAACTCTTGGTTCAGCCCGAACTGCGGGCAGGCCGAGTAACAAAGGCCGCAGTTAATGCAGTTAGCGAACTGCTTGTAGCGTTCCAGCTGCGCGGGGGACTGCTGATAGGTTTCCGGCGCGTTGGGATCAAACGCTTTCACCGGATTATCATCAATTAAATAGGGCTTAACCGCCGCTAGGTGCTCAAGGAAAATCTCCATATCCACCACTAGATCCCGCTGGACGGGAAAATGGGCCAGCGGCTCGATGCGAATTTCGCCTTCGTAGTCGCGCAGGAAGGTTTTGCAGCCAAGCTTGGGAATGCCGTTGACCATCACCCCGCAGGAGCCGCAAATCGCCATGCGGCACGACCAGCGGTAGCTCAGCGTGCTATCGAGCTGTTCTTTGATATGGTTGAGGGCATCCAGCAGCGAGGTGCTGTCGTCCACCGGCAGTTCATACGGCTGCCAATAGGGTTCAGCCGGGTTATCCGGCAGGTAGCGTTTGACGCTGATGTGTTTGGTGCGAATGTTATGAGTGCTAACACGCTTGGTGCTGATCTGCTCGGTATTCATGCCTTTGCCCCCTTGCCCGCATCGCCATAGGCCCGCTCAGCCGGGGCGGAAAACCGTACATCGACATCCTGCCAGCGCAGCTTGGCCGGTGCTTCGCCTTGGTAGAACACTTGGCTGTGTTTGAGGTAGTTAACGTCGTCGCGTTTTTGCATGCCTTCATCCAGGCGCTGATGAGCACCGCGGGATTCACGGCGTTCAAGCGCGCCTAAGCAAGAGGCTTCGGCGATATCCAGGCCATAGCCCAGTTCGATGCACTCAAGCAGCTCGGTGTTGAATATCTTGCTGGTATCGTTAACGCGAATGTTGGCGTAGCGCTCACGCAGCTGACGAATGGTCTCCAGCGCATGGCGCATGCCCTCTTCGGTGCGGTAGATACCGCAGCCGCTTTCCATGGCCTGCACCATGGCATGCTTGAGTTCTACCCACGTTTCGCCGCTGCCTTCGCCATCGCACAGGCGCGCCAACGTGGCTTGCTGGCGTTCTGCCTGAGCTTGCAACAGCTGGCTATCCGCCCACTCGGTGTGTGCCGCGCGCTGGCTGGCGCGCTCACCGGCCAAGCGGCCAAACACCAGTAGCTCGGTCAGCGAGTTAGAGCCTAAGCGGTTGGCACCGTGCAAACCGACTGAGGCGCACTCTCCGGCGGCGTAGAGCCCGGCAATGGAAGTTTCGCACTGTGGGTTGGTTTCAATGCCGCCCATGGTGTAGTGCACCGCCGGGCGAATGGGGATGGGCTCTTTCACCGGGTCGACGTTGATATAGGATTTGGCCAGCTCGCAGATAAACGGTAGGCGCTCCAGAATGTACTTTTCACCCAAGTGGCGCAGATCGAGATAGACCACGTCGCTGTCGCCAAACTTACCGGTGCGACCCGCCTGCTGCTCCTGCCAGAAGGCCTGGGAGAGCTTGTCCCGCGGGCCAAGCTCCATGTACTTGTTTTCCGGTTTACCCAGAGGTGTTTCCGGGCCAAGGCCATAATCCTGCAGATAGCGATAGCCATCTTTATTAAGCAGAATGCCACCTTCGCCCCGGCACGCTTCGGTAATCAAAATGCCGGAGCCGGGTAAGCCGGTGGGGTGGTATTGAACAAATTCCATGTCCCGCAGCGCCACACCATGGCGATAAGCCATCGCCATGCCATCGCCGGTGACAATGCCCGCATTAGTATTGAAGCGGAACAGGCGCCCCGCGCCGCCAGTGGCGAGCACCACCGCTTTGGCGCGCAGCAGGGTCAATTCACCGGTGGCGATTTGCAGCGCAATCACGCCAATCACTGCGCCTTCGTGGACGGCGAGATCGAGCACAAAGTACTCATCGAAGCGCTCGATCTCGGGGTATTTCAGCGAGGTCTGAAACAGGGTGTGGAGCATATGGAAGCCGGTTTTGTCGGCAGCGAACCAGGTCCGGGCGGTTTTCATACCACCAAAACGGCGCACTTGAACCTGGCCATCGTCTTTGCGGCTCCAGGGGCAGCCCCAGCGCTCCATCTGCACCAGCTCTTGGTAAGCGTGGTGGACAAAGTAATCAGCTACCCCCTGCTCCACCAGCCAGTCACCGCCGGATACCGTGTCATCAAAATGCGCCTTATGGGAGTCTTCGTCGCTGGTCACCGCAGCAGCGCCGCCTTCAGCGGCCACGGTATGCGAGCGCATGGGGTACACCTTAGAAAGCAGTGCAATGCGCTGCGGCGTGCCCTGGGTGTTGGCCTGCTCAGCCGCACCAATGGCAGCACGTAAGCCTGCGCCGCCCCCACCTACAATGACGATATCGAAATCCCGCTGCTGCATGGCGCTTCCTTTTGTTAACCACAAACGATGTTCGTTATATGCCTGCCTGTACTCTTTTTTCTGACGCTGCGTTTTGTTTCATCAACACACCAACGAGGTGATGCGGGCGCGGTACCAGGCGTTGAGTTCCCGCGAAAACGCCGTGGGCTGCTCAGCATGAAGGTTATGCCCACCGCTTAGCGTGATATGGCGCAAGCTTTGCGCCTCAACCGCTAAACGAGTTGCCAGAGCGTGGAATTTGGCATCTCGCAGGCCTGAAAAGTAGCTCACCGGAAGCGCGGTATGTTCCAACCACTGCCAGAGCGAGGGCTGCTGCCCGAGTGACGTTGCCCGCAGCATTTTGGCCACCGCCGCCCCGTGATTCGCGCCAAGGCGACGGTGAATCTGCCGGCTGCGCTGGGCCTCGGTGAGATCAGCAAACACCGGCTGCTGATACCAATCGGTCAGTACGTTTTCCAATGGTTCCTGCTCGAAACGTATCGCCCAGCGCTCATCGTGGGCAATACGCGCAGGGCGCTCGCGGGCTGGCAGCCCTGGGTGAGCGCTTTCCAGCCAAAGCGCTTCAAGCCCGGCCGGCTGGCGGCTGGCGTGGTAAAGCGCCAAACGCCCGCCCAACGAGTAGCCCAGCAGGCAATAGCGGTGAATACCGCGCGCCATTAAGGTATCGCTAAGCCAGTGATGAAACGCCTCGAAAGCGCCTACTTGCACGTGATGGTTTTCGCCGTGCCCGGGTAAGTCCAGCGCCAGGCAATCGATGTCTTCCAAGCCCGCCTTCACCGCTGCCCAGTCGTGGCGGTCGCCCAGCAGGCCGTGCAGCATAATAAGGGTCGGCGCTTGTTGCTTAGCTGTTGGCCTAGCTGTTGACTTAGCTGCTTGCATAGCTTCACTGCTCATACTGACCCTCCCGCAGCGTTGCCCCTAAGGCGTTAAGGTCATCGGCGACCTGCTGATGGGGTACGGTAACCTCTATCAGTGTAACGCCCACCTGCAGGGCCTGTGTGTAGGCCGCAGTGAAGGCATCCAGTGAGTCGGGGGCGAAGTAGCCAAGCCCAAACATCTTCGCCGCATATTCAAAACTCAAGCCGTGGGGCTGGCGGTAATAGCGCTCCAGCAGGTCGCCTTCTTTAGGCACCGGCAGCATATGAAAAATGCTGCCGCCATCATTATTGATAATGATAACGACCAGGGGCTGGGTGGCCTGTTTCAGCAGCGCCAAGCTGTTGAGATCATGCAGCGCGCTGGTATCTCCCAGCACGATGGTCGTGGGCTGTGAGCAAGCGGGCGTTGAGTGGCTGCAGCTGAGGCCATAAGCCGTGGCGATTAGGCCATCAATACCGGAAGCGCCGCGATTGGCCAATACCCGCAGCGGCGTTTGGCGAGGCGTTCCCAGCATATTCATCAGCCGCGCGGGAAGGCTATTGCCAATAAACAGCTGCCCTTCCGCCAACTGCGCTAGCTGGTGGCAAACACCCACTTCTGAGAATGTCGTACAGCGCTCTTCTAGAAGCTGGCTGGTGCGCCGTTGCAGGCTATCCAATTGATGCCAAGGCGTTTGTTCGGGAATTTCCGGCAAGCCAGCTATGAAATCCGCTGGAGGGCATATCAAACGGCGTTTCACACAATAATCAGGGTCCAGCCGCTGGGGCAGCGGCTCAACCAACCAGACATCCTGCCACGGCTGCCGGGCAATAAAGTGCGTGAGCCGCTTGGAAATTAACCGGCCACCAAACTGTAGCAGCACCTCGGCGTTGGCCAGTTCAGCGCTGAAACGCTCGTCATGGAGCGCTAGATCAAAATGAAGCAGGTTGTGAGGGTCAAAATGAACCTGGCTTTGCACATCCGCCAGCAGCGGCCAGCCCAGCTGCCTGGATAGCTCAACCACCTGCTGCGCCTGTTGACGGTCATCGACCCTGCCCCCTTCAACCCTGCCTACCACAATCAGGCCGCGCTGCTGGGCAAACGCCTTCCACTCGTTGTTGAGGGCGGGAATGGCGGTGCTGGTCTGGCTATTACCCCATGACCAGTCACTCCACGGCGTGGCACCCGCCAGCCAGCGCCCCAGCGGGGCAAGGTAATCACTGGCATCCACCAAGCCGCTGCCGGGGTAAAGCGGTTCGCGGTAACGGCAGTTGATATGAATGGGCCCTGGGGTGCGGCGCTGCTGGTCAACGGCCTGGTCAAGGGTGCTGAGTAGAAACGCTGCTTTTATTTCAGGCTCTGGCGGCGGCAGGTCGTGGTGAACAATGGTATGGCGAGAAAAGATATCCCGCTGATCAATCGCCTGGTTGCTGCCGTTATCCAGCAGTTCAATGGGGCGGTCGGCGGAAAGCACCATAAGCGGCACGCCGAGCAGCTTGGCCTCTACCACTGCCGGGTAGAGATTGGCCACGGCGGTGCCCGAGGTGGTGATAATAACGACCGGGCGCTGGCTGCCGCGCGCAATACCAAGCGCCATAAACCCCAGCCCACGCTCGTCAAAATGGCAGTGGCAGCGCAGCCCGGCATGCTCGCTGGCGGCCATGGTTAACGGCGATGAGCGCGAGCCCGGTGCCAGCACCACATCGCGCACGCCTAAGCGGTAAAGCTCTTCCAGCATTAGCGCTGCCCACAGATGATTAAAGGTGGCGTGCCTGTTAGCAAAACCGGCCGTCGCAAGGCCGTTCGGTGTCAGTGCTGTCATCTGCGTTACCCCATCCCTAGAAGCGACATAATGTCAGCCATTTTAGTGTCCAGCTCGCGCCACTCTTCTTCCGGCTGGGAGCCTGCCACAATGCCAGCACCGGCGTAGAGCCGAATGGCTTCTGAACCAATATGGGCGCAGCGAATGGCCACCGCCAACTCGCTACTGGCGTGGCTGATTCGACCAAAGACGCCCGCGTACCAGCCGCGCTGATGGCGTTCATGTTGGCGAATAAACGCCAGCGCCGATGCGCGTGGAACGCCGCCTACCGCAGGCGTTGGGGGCAACACGGAAAGCAGCTGCTGGTCGGTAACATGGCGGTGAAGCGTGGCATGAATCAAGCGGCGGATATGCTGCACCGAGCGTAGCTTAACAATGTGCGCCTCGCCCATCTGGGCATGTTGAGAAAGAGGCTCAAGCTGGGCAAGCAGCTGCTGATAGACGCACTGGTTTTCCAAACTGTTTTTCTTATCGGCCAGCAGCTCAGCGGCCAGCGCCTGGTCTTGCTGGGTGTCGCGCACACGGTGCGTGGTGCCCGCCAGCGCTTCGGTTATTAAGCGCCGGCCTTCACGCTGATAAAGCCGTTCCGGCGGGCAGCCAATAAACGCGGCACGCGGGGTTAATTGGATACCAAAATGAAAACACTCTGCAGCACCGCGTTGCCAGCGTGCCAGTAGCGCCCAAGGGCTGGGGGGCTCAGCGGTGGTCAGGCAGGTCTCCCGCGAGAGCACAACCTTGGGGGTATGCGCCAGGTGGCTGGGGGTCGTTGCCTTTGCTACCCACCCCGCCCACTCGTTTGGCGAAGGGCGGTCTTCACGCTGGTAAACTTGGGGCAGCAGGCGTGGCAGCGGCTGCTCCTTTTCCAGCGCAGCCAAACAGGCGCGAGCCTGGGCTATTTCAGCTTCTGGGCAGCGGTCATCAAAGCGCAGGTTGAGTGATAGCGTTGCCTTACCTTGATGGCGCTTGAGCTCGAACCGCGGCAGCAAAAAGTAACAGGCAGGAAAGTGTTCCCACCCTGGCGTGGTAGGGTCGAAGGCGCTGCCGCCGAAGTAGTCCGGCTGTTCGACGCCGATCTCAGCCAGCGCCGCAAGGTCAGCCTGCAGCGCGGCTAGTGAATCAAACGCTTTAACAGCCCCCAGCGCCGCATATTCAACCGCGCCCACGTCACGCGATTGCCAGTAAAGGCGAGGTAACATGCTCTGCACGTTTAACCACCCCACCAGGCTATCAACCTGGCAGGGCGTGCTTAGGCGAATAAACCCCTTTCCAGCCGTTGCACCAAGCAGGCCAAGCTGATGTTTGAGTGCCTCAATAGGGTGTGTGGAGTGCATAAATCGCCTATTAGGCCAGCGTTACTGGCACCATATATGTGTTGTGTCTCAATAAGTCGCCAATCATCGCGTAAACTCCTGCCATAAGGCTGCCATCGGGCTTGCAATAGAAGAACCAAAATAGAAGCACCAAAATAGGGGAATAAACAGTGTGCGGCAAAGCGCCACGGTTTGTTTTGACGTAGGTCTACTTTCCCAAGTTTAATAAACACTTACTTGCATGTTTCTTAATATTGCCCTACAACCGGCTTTTTTCTGCGCACAGACAACAGGATATCGACGTAATGGAACCACTCGCTAAGCACCGCCAACGCCAAGCCTGGCTATTAGCGGCTCGCCCTCGCACGTTGCCGCTGGCGTGCGCTTCTATTTTACTGGGTACTGGGCTCGCGGCGAGTGCGGAGGCTTTTAATGCGGGAGTGCTGTTGCTGGCTCTGCTAACAGCGATTGCTCTGCAGGTACTCTCAAACCTGGCCAACGACTACGGTGACGCCGCCTCTGGTGCCGACGACCAGGCGCGCATTGGCCCGGTGCGGACGGTTTCTTCAGGCTTGCTAAGCCCACAAGCCATGCGCAGGGGGATGGTCGTTACCGCCACTGCCGCAGCACTTTTGGGGCTGTTATTGCTGGTTACCGCCTTTGGCAACCAGTGGAAACCGCTGCTCGCCTTCTTGCTTTTAGGCGCTGTTGCTTTAGTCGCCGCCGTGACCTACACCGTTGGGCTGGGGGGCAAACCTTACGGTTATCGTGGCTTAGGGGATATATCCGTCTTTGTGTTTTTTGGGCTGCTTGGCGTGCTGGGCACTTATTACCTTTATACCCAGCAATTAAACGGGTTGGCGCTTCTGCCCGCGGCAGCGTGCGGGCTGCTGGCCACGGCTGTCCTCAATGTGAATAACGTGCGCGATATCGAAAGCGATGCGCGCAACGGCAAAATCACTCTGGCAGTGCGCCTAGGCCGTGCCAAGGCGATTCACTACCACTGGGCGCTGCTAGGGTTGGCGCTGTTGCTAACGTTTATTTATCTGTTGGTAAAGCCGGTGCCTTTAGCGGGCTGGAGTTGCTTGCTAGTGGCCAAGCCGCTGGCGGATGCCGCCAGAACATTACGCCACAGCCGTGACGGCGAGGTGCTGACCGGGATGCTGAAGAAAACAGCCATTTCAACGCTGCTTTACAGCATCCTGCTGTCGGTTGGCTTGGCTTTTTTCTGACTTTCTGACTAAGACTTTAAAAATTAGCGCCCTTAAAAATCAGGACTTTAAAAATTAGCGCCCTTAAAAATTAGCACCTTAACAAAGTGGCTTATCAAGCGGCGGAAAGGTCACTTCGCTGCCGTCAACATCGAGCTGGCGAATATCAATAGGGCGACCTTTTTCGTCTAGCGTGACTAAGCCAATGCCGCTGGCGTTCCATAACCGTTCACCGGCGCTGGCGCGGTCTGGGTCGCGGGGGTGAACGCTCAGTTGGCGGCGCTTGGTAAACCAGTTAAGCGGCGACCACGGCGCGTAGAGCCAGCGGTTCAAACGGTCAAAGGTGTTGAGCAGCTGTTTGGGGAAAGTGTTTTTGATCCCGCTTGAAGTGATTTGCCACAGGTGGGGCGCACCACGCTGATGGCGAACCACAATGTCGTAAACAAACGAATAGTGCACATCGCCCGATAAAATCACGTAGTTGCCCGGTGTTTTGGAGTGCCGCCAAATCTGCAGCAGCGTATTGGCCGCCCCCCGGTGGGCCATCCAGTTTTCGGCATCCACCACTAGCGGCTTTCCGGCGAGGGTAAACAGCTTTTGGATGCCCTCTATCAACTTGACGCCGAACATCGGCGCGGAAGAGACAATCACCGCGCTTTTGGCACCCATCAGCGCCTGCTGCATCTCCATTAGCGCTTCCCAGTCCATCAACCCCGAGGGCCGATGCGGGCTGCGTTCGCTGCGCCAGCGGCGAGTGCGGGTATCCAGCACAATCAGCGCGGGGGTGCCGGGCACCTGAAACTCCCAGCCCTGAAAACGCAGCAGGCGTTCGATGAACTCGTCTTGCTCGGCACACGCCAACGGCTGTCGGCCATCGCCTAGCAGGGTCGAGGCGTGATGCACTAACGGATTTAGCTTATCTGGATCGTTACCCCACGCTTGGCAGAACAGGTACGCCACCAGGGCGTTACCAATAATGCGCTTAGAGAACGGATGGCCGTAGGCAGCGCGCTCCCAATCGGCCGTCAGGTTCCAGTCGTCGGTCACATCGTGGTCATCGAAAATCATCAGGCTGGGCAGGTGCGCCATCAGCCGCGCGCACTGGGGCAAGCCGTCAACAAAGGTATCGATGATCGCCTGCTGTTGACGATAGAGCGCGGCGTCTTTTTCATCTAAGGCAGGCGCTTCGGAGGCAATAATTTGCCAAGGCACCGGTGACCATACCAAGCAGTACATGGCGAGCATTTCAGCCAGCGTCATCAGGTGATTATGGGCATTCGCCGAGGTAAATACCGGCTTTTTGACACCGCCAAAAAAGCGCTCGCGCAGCGCCGCGTTGCTGGTCACATCAGGCAGTAGCTCCGCTCTTCGGTAGTAGCTATCCGGCGAGCGGTAGAGCGCCTGGCTATCGTCGACCGTGGCACCTTCCAGCCATTCATCCACCAGCCCTAGCCGCTCGATTAGCGCGTGCACGGCGCGCAGCATCGGCCCGGCCACGTCGTCGGCGTACACCTGGTCACCGGTCATCAGCAGCCAAGCGGGCCACTCGGTGGGCGCTGACTGCTGCTCGGCTAGCCAGCTGTCGGCACGCACCAGGCCATCGGCACTGTCGTGATGAGGCTTGCGGCAGGAGCCGTGCATCAGGCGGTGATGGCGCGAGGCAATCACAAACGCCGGGTAAGCGGCACCGTCATAACACAGCCACGGTGCCCACTCGGGTAAAGAACGCCACTCGCCCTGCTCGGTTTCCAGCTGTAGGTCGTACTCGATGCGCTCGTCGCAGGGCAGCGGTTGCTCACCTTCACCATTGCCAAGCTCGCAATCAATCAGGTAAATAAAGGCACGTTGGCCGATAGGGATGCACTGCTGGTGGTGCGCCAAACCAATCGACTGGGTGTCGGCATGCCCAGGGCGCAGTATTAACGTCATATTCAGTGGCCGGGTGGCGACGAGCCAAAGTACCAGCCGTGTCGTGCTGATGCGTCTTAACAGCGGGCCGGCGACTATATCGGGCAGCGTATCAGTGTGATTCATCCAATGAGGTCTCCATTAGTTATGCACGACTAGCTATGCACGGCGATTACGCGCGACGACGGGCAGTTCCACCACCACCTTTAACCCACCAGTGCTGGCGCGACCAAGGCGCATATGGCCGCTGTACAGGGCGACAAGGTCAGTCACAATCGCCAACCCCAAGCCACTGCCCGAGCGCTGTTCATCCAACCGTTTACCGCGCTGCACCGCCTGCTGGCATTCGGCGTCTGTCATGCCGGGGCCATCATCGCTGATGGTTAAGCTCAACTGCTGGCCATCGCTGGCTACCTGCAGCTGCACATCGCTGTGCGCCCAGCGCAGCGCATTATCCATTAGGTTACCCACTAGCTCTTGGATATCTTGCCCATCCATATGCACCTTAACGTCACCCGCCCAGGTTTGGCGCAGCTCAATGCCGCGCCGTTGGGCAAGCCTAGCCAGCCCATTGAGCAGTGGCGCTAGGGTGGCGTGTAAATCAATCGGCGCAAAGCGCACGCCTTCACCCGCTGCCGAGGCACGCGCCAAGTGGTGGCGTACCGCGCTATCCACACGGGCTAGCTCAACCTCCCAGCTGGCTCGGTTGGCTTCCGGAAGCTGGCGCAGCTGTAAGCGCATCACACTCAGCGGGGTTTTCAGCGCGTGGGCAAGGTTGCCAGCGGCATGGCGGCCGCGCTCGATCAAGCGCTGGTCGCGCGCCAGCACCGCGTTCATTGAGGCGGCAAGCGTTGCCAGCTCGTCAGGCAGGCGGGTGTCTAACTGTTCGGCGCGCCCCTGCTCCACTTCCTGCAAATTGGCGTGCATTCGCCTTAGCGGTGCTAACCCCCAGCGCACCTGCAGCGCCAATACGCCGAGTAGCAGCACGCCTAAGCCAACTAAACCGCCCCACAGCAGGCGTTGAAATTCGCGGATATCGCGGGCGAGCGCATCATCTCGGGCGGCGACGCTAATATGCAGCGGCGCTTCTAACGGTGCCAAATAGACATCCCGCTCTACCACGCGCAGCGATTGCCCCCGCGGGCCAGGTATCGAGCGGGCGCTGAGGCTGTCATTTTCAATCACCGGCAGGCGCTGATCCCATAGCGAGCGCGAGGCCAGAGTGTTTTCCTCACCATCGGTGATTTGCCAGTACCAGCCGGAATAAACATTCTCAAAACGCGGGTCGCCCAGCGCCCGGTCGTGTAGAAGCTGCTGCTCTAAACGGTCGTAGGTAACGCCTGCGATGATGACATTAAGCGTGGCGGCCAAGCGCTCGTCAAAGGCCTGAGTGGCCGAGGCACGGTAATGATGGGCAAGCAGCGTGCCCGCAATGGGCAGCGCCAGCCCTACCATTAACAGCACCGCCAACAGTAGCCGCGCGCTGATAGAGCGCTTAGCCCAGCGCCTTACCCAGCGGTCCTGCCATTCGGTTCTGTTCCGACTCATTCGGTGGCGGGCTCTTCGGCTAATAAGCGGTAGCCCTGGCCCCGTTGAGTAGCAATGCGCCAACTGCCCAGCTTGCGGCGCAGGCGGCTGACCTGAACATCAATCACGTTGGAATCTGGCTCGTGGTCGCGGTCGTAAACGTGCTCTGAAAGCTCGGTACGGCTGACTACCCGAGGTGCGGCATGCATTAAATAACCCAACAGGCGGGTTTCCTGGGCGGTTAACCCGACAGGGCGACCAGCCAAGGTAACGTGCTGGGTGTGGGTGTCTAAACTCAGTTCGCCCACTTTCAGCACCGGGTGGGCATGGCCGTGGCTGCGGCGCACCAGGGCGCGCAGGCGAAACAGCACTTCCGCTGGCTCAAAGGGTTTGGTGACGTAATCATCTGCGCCGGCGGTAAACCCCGCGGCTTTATCGGCCCAGCGTTCTCGGGCAGTCAGGATCAGCACTGGCAGGTCGATGCCACCTTCACGCCATGCCGACAGCCAGCGGGTGCCGTCGCCGTCGGGCAAGCCTATATCCAAAATCAGCGTATCGTAGGCTTCCGTGCGCACCAGGAAATCAGCATCCTGGCCGGTAGCCGCATGCTCTACTAGCCAATCTCCTTCACGCAGCGCTTGGCTAAGCTCGCGCGCCAGCGCCTGGTCATCCTCTACCAACAAACACTTCATTGGCTAACTACCCTTCTTCGGCAAATTATGTGGCAACGTCAACAAACGGCTAGCGGCGCATATCATTAATACGCACCCCCTCAATCGACATTAACTGGCCGTTATGGCCATCAAATTCAAACTCGACGACTTGCCCCTGGGGGCCGAGTAATTTGATTTCATACTCGACGTAACCCCCTTCGCGCTCCACCTCAACCTCTAGCACTTCACCGATATAGTGCGCTTCCAGCCAATCCAAAATAGTGTCGAGAGGCACCACCTCACAGCGGCGTACTTCGCCGTGTAGCGGCTCCCAGTGCTGGCCGCCCACCGCGCTGCCCGCCAGCAACAGCACTAAGGCTAACCCAGTGGCATTGCAGCGTGGGCGACGCGGGGCGCGGCGCAGTAGCGTTATAAAGTGACGTAGGCGTTTACTCATAAGGCCAGCATGCCAAAGGCAACATGAACGTTAGATGAACAGTTTTGTCAGCTTAAGGAAAGTATCGTGGTGGTATAAATTCACTGTTGTATCAACATTGACGTACCGACTTTCTCGTCCAGATACGTATAGATAAAGAAGGAATTTGCCATGATGAACACGATGAAAAAAATGCTGCTGATCCCGACCTCTGCGCTGCTATTTGCCGCTGCTGCTGGCACTGCCCAGGCGGATTCGCTGCCGATGGATCGCATTAATGACGTATTAACCCACGCCAATGACTACGGCTTCAGCCACTACGAAGAAGTTAGCATTAAAAGCCGTGGCCGCGTAGAAGTGGAAGGTTGGCTTTCTGATGAGTGGTACGCCGATGTGGAGTTCTCCCTTGATGACGGTGAAACGCTACAAGAGAAACGCGAGCGCCTGATTACCGGTGCCTGGGGCATGAGCGAAGACGATATTCGTCAAGCACTCGACGTTGCCCGCCAGGAAGGCATGGTCGAATTTGAAGATATTGATATCGATGAAAGCGGCATGATAGAAGTTGAAGGCCGCGATGAAAATGGCCGCGAGCTAGAAATCAGCCTGCGCCAAGGCACTGATCAAATCAACAAGATTGATCGCGACTAAAAGCGTTTCGACGCTATCAACGCGGGCTCCCTACGGGGAGCCCGCTGCGTTTATGGTAGGCTGCCAGCCTATGCAGCTACATCCATCACAAGGTGCTGAGGAGAAAGCCGTGCTAAACGAAGGCGTTGACGGCGCGCTGGAAGATCAAGGGCTTGGCAGCATGGTATCAGTACTGCGAGACTTAGCCTGGCTTATCGCCACGCCTGACCTTGTGGAGCTGCCGCCGCCCATTCCCGCTGCGGGGCGCCCGACCCTTAAAGAGCTAGGCTTACAAGACGCACTGCTACCTTGGCTACTTCAACTAGGCCAACCGCCGTTAGCGACCCTGAACGGCAGCCGCGCGACACGCATGGGCCATTATCACGAACGCTTGTGGCACACGCTGTTAGACCACGCGCCAAATACCCGCCTGCTAGCCCGTAACGTGCGCATTACCCGCAAGCGCAACACGCTCGGCGAGCTGGATATGCTGTACCGCACGCGCGACAACCCAGCACCGGTGCATTTAGAAGTGGCGATTAAGTTCTACCTGGGGCTACCTGAAGGGCCTGGGGCACCGAACAGCCAAAGCCGCTGGATTGGCCCTGGCGGGCTGGACAGCCTGGCGCTTAAATGTGCCCACCTGCGACGTCACCAGCTACCCCTTTCCACCACCGCGCCCGCGCTGGAAACACTCGCGCATTGGCTAGCGCCACGGGACATTGGCGCGTCTGAACGGAGTTTAGCTGAGCAGCTAACGCAGCGGCTGGCCATGCCGGGCGTACTGTATTACCCCTGGCACGCAGCGATGCCAGCGCCCGAGGGCGCACTAGCCGAACACCGCCGGGGAACGTGGTGTTACTTAAGCGATTGGCCTGCGCTGGCAGCCGAAAGAAGTGGAGCGCTACAAGTGGCGTGGCTGGAAAAGCCCCACTGGTTAGCGCCACCGCCACGTAGCGCTTTTCGCCCTGCAGCGGAGCAGTTGCCCGCCGTTATCGATCAGGTGCACGCCTGGCGCTCACCGCAGCAAATGATGCTGTATTGCGCAGAAAAAGAGCATTATGAACGGCTGTTTATCGTGCCCGATGATTGGCCGCGCCAGGTGCCTTTGCCGCCCCGTGTTCCCAATTAAATAACCACAAGATTATCGCGGTGAATCAGTTCATGCGCTTCCACATAGCCAAGGATCGCTTCAATCTGGTGGCTGGGCTGGCCCGCCAGCAGGCGCGCTTCATCTGCACCATAATTGACCAAGCCCTTGGCGACACGGCCGCCCTGTTCATCCACGCACACCACCATATCACCGCGCTTAAAGCTGCCCTGCACGTCGCGCACGCCAACGGCCAGCAGGCTTGAGCCTTTATCGCGCAGCACTTTCACAGCACCGGCATCCAGTACCAGCGTGCCGCGTACCTGTAGTTGCCCCGCTAGCCAGCGTTTGCGCGCCGCCATAGGTGCTTGGTCTGGGCGCAGCAGCGTACCTAATGACTCCCCCGCCATTACGCGGGTAATGACATCAGGCTGGCGGCCGCTAGCAATCACCGTGACCGCCCCAGAGCGCGCCGCCAACTTGGCGGCGCGCACTTTGGTGCTCATACCGCCCCGCCCTAACGCACCGCCACTGCCAGCCACGGCAGCTAAGCGCGGGTCATCGGCACGCCCTTCAGCGATCATCTGCGCATCGGGGTTGTGGCGAGGGTCAGCGTCAAACAAGCCTTCTTGGTCGGTCAACAGCAGCAGCGCGTCGGCTTCTAACAAGTTCGCCACCAGCGCGCCTAGCGTGTCGTTATCGCCAAAGCGGATCTCATCGGTGACCACGGTGTCATTTTCATTGATCACCGGCACCACGCGCATTTCTACCAGCGTGCGCAGTGCTGAAAGCGCATTGAGGTAGCGCTTGCGGTTGGAAAGGTCGTCATGGGTGAGCAGAATTTGTGCGGTGAGCATACCGTGGCGGGCAAAGTGCTGCTCATAGCACTGGGTAAGGCCATTTTGACCTACTGCGGCAGCGGCCTGCAGCTCATGCACGGCGCTGGGGCGCACCTGCCAGCCAAGACGCACCATGCCAGCAGCAACGGCGCCAGAAGAAACCAGCACCACCTCAATGCCTTGCTGATGTAAGGCAGCAATTTGATCTACCCAGCCGCCAATAGCGGCTTCGTCCAGGCCGCGGCCATCGTTAGTGAGCAGCGCACTGCCAATCTTCACCACGACCCGCCGCGCACGGCTAAGCGCGCTGCGCCCCAGGATTTGCTCGTTACTTTCCATGCCACCCCACCTTCACCAGGCACTGACACTAGTTACCAACGTGAAACGTCAACAGCCCCTACGGCGCGTATTCGACTTCAACATCGTAATCATCGTCATCGAAATCTTCGTCATCTTCATCGTCACGCTTACGCCGGCGACCCAAGCGGGCTTCGGTACGCGCAACTGACTCTTCTTCCATGCGGCGGCGCATTTCTTGCTCACGAGCCAGCGCTTCTTCATCTTCGTTCTCAAGGCGGCGCTGCTCGGTCAACCAGCGGTAGGCTGCCTGAACCAGCTTATCGGTGCCTTCGCTGCTGATCGCCGAAATGCGGAATACCGGCCCTTCCCAGTTGAGCGCCTGGATAATCTTCTGGGCGCGTTCTTCACGCTCTTCTTCCGGCAGCAGGTCAAACTTATTCAGCACCAGCCAGCGCGGGCGTTCAGAAAGCGCCGGGGAAAACTGCCCCAACTCGTGAACAATCGCTTTTGCCGCTTCCACCGGGTCGGACTCATCAAACGGCGCGACGTCGACCACGTGGAACAGCAAGCGCGTGCGGGTTAGGTGCTTCAAAAAGCGCAGCCCTAAACCGGCACCATCAGACGCCCCTTCGATCAAGCCGGGAACATCAGCCATCACGAAGTGCTCGTGCATCCCCAGTTTCACCACGCCCAGGTTGGGCACTAAGGTAGTAAACGGGTAATTGGCGACTTTAGGCTTGGCAGCCGACACCGAACGAATCAGCGTCGATTTACCCGCGTTGGGCATACCCAGCAGACCCACATCGGCCATGACCTTCATTTCCAAACGCAGGTTGCGGCGGTCGCCTTCAGTGCCCGGCGTGGTGCGGCGCGGCGCGCGGTTGGTGGAGGATTTAAAGTGGATGTTACCTAACCCACGTCGTCCACCTTCGCCCACCAGCACTACCTGGCCGATTTCGGTGACATCGGCGATGACTTCCAAGGTGTCTTCATCAATCACCGTGGTGCCCACCGGCACTTTTACGTGCAGGTCTTCGCCGGCCTTGCCACTCATTTGACGACCCATGCCGCCCTGACCGTTTTGCGCTTTATAGAAGCGCTGGAACTTAAAGTCGATCAGGGTATTCAGCGCATCGTCACCGATAAGGTAAACGCTGCCACCATGACCGCCATCGCCCCCATCGGGGCCGCCCCTGGGCACATATTTTTCGCGGCGAAAGCTCAGACAGCCATTGCCGCCTTTGCCCGCCTCTACAATGATCGAGGCTTCATCGACGAACTGCATTGGATTCTCCCGGCCGCTTCCGCCGCCCTAACTGCAATATCCCACCTGCAAATAGCAAGTAAAAGGGATTAAAAAGACAAAAAAGCCCCGCCATAGCGGGGCTTTTTTCTCGCAAGCGCGAGCATAGCACTAGCCGTTTAGGCAGAAACGATGCTAACAAACTTGCGGTTTTTCGGGCCTTTGGTCTCGAACTTCACAAAACCGTCGCTTAGTGCGAACAGCGTGTGGTCACGACCTAGGCCAACGCCTGTGCCCGCATGAAAACGCGTGCCGCGCTGACGAACGATGATGTTACCTGCGGTTGCCGCTTGACCACCAAACAGTTTCACACCTAAGCGTTTGGACTCGGAATCGCGACCATTACGCGTGGAGCCAGCTGCCTTTTTATGTGCCATTGCAAAATCCTCCTAAGGGAATTGGCTGCTTACGCAGAAATTCCGGTAATTTTGACTTCAGTGAACCACTGACGGTGGCCCTGACGCTTCATGTGGTGCTTACGGCGACGGAACTTGATGATGGTTACTTTATCGCCACGGCCGTGAGAAACCACTTCGGCAGAAACTTTAGCACCACTGATCATCGGCGCACCGATGTTGAAGTTATCACCGTCTGCGACCATGAGCACTTCATCAAACTCAATCGTCTCGCCGGTAGCGACTTCGATTTTCTCGAGCTTGAGGGTTTGACCTTCTTGAACGCGGTACTGCTTGCCACCGCTTTTGATAACTGCGTACATGTCGCTCTCCGGACTGTCGTTAATGCCGTTCTAACATTTAAACGGCACTCATCACCTACGCTCTTTCGAGTCGTGCTCTTATCGACCTGCTGCGAGTGGCGCCCCTTTTGGAGCCATCTGACAGGGAGCATGATGAGTGGGTCGCGGATTATAACGACTATCGCTACCTATCACAAGGCTTCGGGGGAATGTCAATGGCAAACAACCCATGCGCCTTGACGCCCAACAGGCAGCCCCATAGCATGGCTTGCACTATCCTTCTGCCGCGATGAACGAAACCCATGACAGCCAACGTCTCCCCAACCCCGCCTGCCAGCCCAACGCCTTCACCGCTGCACGCTGTGGTGGCTGATGACTTTACAGCCGTCAATCGGACGATTGTCGAGCAGCTCAACTCCAAAGTGCCGCTGGTTGAAACCATCGGCCAGTACATTACCGAAAGCGGCGGCAAGCGCCTGCGGCCTTTATTGGCGCTTTTGGCCGCCCGCTCGCTCAACTACACCGGCGACAAACATATAACGCTGGCGACGTTGATTGAATTTATGCACACCTCCACGCTGCTGCACGATGACGTAGTGGATGAATCCCACATGCGCCGCGGCAAGAAAACCGCCAACGACGCCTGGGGTAATGCGCCTTCGGTACTGGTCGGCGACTTCCTCTACGCCCGCTCGTTTCAGATGATGGTCGATGTAGGCTCGATGCGCATTATGGCGATCCTTTCCGGCGCCACCTGCATCATCGCGGAAGGCGAAGTACTGCAGTTGACCAACATCGGCAACCCCAGCATCTCTGAAGACGACTACTTCGAAACTATTCTGGGCAAAACCGCCATGCTGTTTGAAGCTGCTTCCCACAGCGGTGCGGTGCTGGCAGAAGCCACGCCAGAGCAAGAGCGCGCGCTTCAGTATTATGGCCGCTACCTAGGCTTGGCTTTTCAGCTCATTGATGACCTGCTGGATTACCAGGGCGACGCTGAAGCCATGGGCAAAAACGTCGGCGATGACCTAGCCGAAGGCAAGCCCACGCTGCCGCTGATCCACGCCATGGAGCAAGGCACGCCGGAACAAGCCAAGCTAATTCGCCAGGTAATTCGCGATGGCGGCCTTGAGCAGTTAGATGCGGTGCTAGAAATTGTTCATGCCACCGGCGCACTCGACTATACGCGCCAGCGCGCCGAAGAGATGGCCGACAAAGCCCTGCAGCAATTAGACGCCCTGCCACCCAGCGCCTACCGCGACAGCATGGCGCAGTTGGCTCGTTTAGCGGTTGATCGCAAAGCATAAAATCCACGCAGCAAAGCAATGCAGCAAATTAACAGGGCAGCGCAGCGCATAAAAAGAGGCTTGAAAAAACTCCTTCGCCTGCGTATGATTCGCTCCGTTGTTGAGGGCAAGCAACGCTTCAGCAACGTTAAAAATTTAAGCAACATTCGGAATATAGCTCAGCTTGGTAGAGCGCTGCCTTCGGGAGGCAGAGGTCGTAGGTTCGAATCCTGCTATTCCGACCAAGAACACTATTAAAAACGGCCACTTAGCTAACACAGCAAGTGGCCGTTTTTGTTGTGCCTGGCGCTAGGTGACATATAGGTGACACCCGTCTGAAATTTTCGGCTTTTCTAAGCTCACCAAAACAAGAGAAAGGCCGCGACGAATCGCAGCCCTTCAGTGTGACGGGTACTCCCGATAGGAAGCGCACCCTCATTGCTGCATCTCTGCATCATCCCCATCTGCACTCTCCGTGTAATCGCTCTCATAGGTTTCACCGGGATAGGTGCCATCGTCATGCGTTAAGCCAAGGCGCTCGCGGCGGCGCTTCATCTGCTTTTCAACGTCAGCCGCATGTTCAAGGGCTTTCTCAATGCGTTCACGGCGGGCTTTACGATCCACCAGGGCAATGGTCGGCTTCTCTTCGATCTCTACCTTGTCTTTCCAGAGTTCTGGCTGTCGGTTCTTCAGCCACATGCGAGCGGCTTGAGTGTCCGGTGGGTAATGCCGGTGTAGATCCGTTAGCGTCACGTCACCTTGGAAGTTGGATACGTGAGTCTCGGGCAGCACCACCCCGATAGCTCTCCGATAGAGGGCTTCGGCCACATGGGCATCCGCCAGCGCTGCCCCTCGCCTTATGGACTCTAAAAAATCCGGGTATTCATGGCACCAGTTGTAGATCGTGGCTTCACTCACTTCGAAGAATTGTGCCACCTGGCTGCGCGTCATGCCCAGCAACATCAAGCGGTAAGCCTGCTCGGCATACTCAGGCTGGTACTCACTGGGTCGGCCTCGATCGTTGGTTACGGGCGTAACCTCTTGCGTAACCTGGGGCGTAACCGTAACCCCATGCGTAACATCTGCGTCTGTGTCGCTGGCTGGGGCTGTAGGCTGTGCCCGCTTTTGCCATTCATCCGCCTTGGCCCTACGGCTAACAGCCACCCGTGATACAGGTAGCGATAGCTCTCGCACTAACCAAGTGAACCCATCCCTGGGATCCGCCTCCCATAGGCGCTTGGCCTTCTTCCATTGCGCTGGCGTCATCTTCGCTGCCATATCATCACCTCAACTAAGTGAGCCTGTACCCTTAGAATCCGTTTTGAGGCTGTGCCCCTTGCCAGCCTTGGCCATCCCATGCCGTCAGCGTCGCAAACGTCACAGGTATCTGCATTTGTACAAAGCGACCGAGTTTGTCGGAAGGCGAGTTAAGCGGTATACCAATGCTCTCGATAACCAGCGGGGCAAAAACACGTTGCTTGTAGCGAACGGCCAGCAGTGCCGGCACTTCAGACGGCAGCGCAGCTTCAACCAATGACTTTGCCGTTCTGTTTTCAGAGCCCGCCCAATCTAGTGCTGCCGTGAGTAGCGTTCCCTCAGGTGCTAAGTAGCGAGGTAACGCCCAATCCATTAAAAGGTTGATGGCTTCCTCTACTTCCGTCTGAGGATCACGCCAGGCGCGTAGCATGATCGTCACGTTCAATTTGATAGGGGCCATTCCGGTGAAAACCTGCGTGCTGTTCAGCTTAGTAATGCCCGTGCGCCCGCGTGCATGTTCAACGGCGGCAGTCGTTTTATCAGCAAAGCTACCCGGGGCCGCCTTATCAAATTTCTCGCGCTCCTCAATGCTCAGCATGCCCCTAACACTTTCAATGATCGGCTGAATCATGCCGCTTTGGAGCATTGCAGACAGGCTGGGAGTCAGTGAACCAGTACCTGAGTTTTCAAACGGCGATCGCCAGTCGAACGTCGCCTCTAGGTTGGCATCATCCACGAACAAACACCGGAGGATGCTACCGTTCTCGTAAAGTGGGTCGCCGTTAGGGTCCACCTCGTAGATACTGGCGATTAGGTTCTTATTGATACCGTCCCAGTGGGGGCCAACGCCCCCACCTGGTGCGGCAGCGGTAACCCGCATATCAGAAAGCCGCGTTGCCATATCAATCTTCTCCCTCAGCGCATTTATGAGCCGCCTGAAGCAATAGGCGGGCGTTCTGAAGTCGCATCATGGCAGCCTTTAAAGCGTTTTCATCGCCACCATACAGCCGCTTATCGGCTTGGAATCGTTGCACTGCCGGATACGTTTCTAGTGCGTTCAGCAATTCCTTGGTTTGCCCTTCAAGGGTGGCGTGGATCTCTGCCGGGGTGGGCGTCACATTGCTCTCGCTGTTCATGCGGTTAGCTCCCGTGGCGTCTTGGATTGCTCCTGAAGCTTCAAGCGATGAACGTAGCTACCTAAGCGCCATTGAACCTGGTCTCCAATGAATGGGAGTGAATGAAGCTCTGAGGTTAGCTTTTGAATGTCTGACCGAGACGGCTTTGCTCGACTTTCTGCCTCTTCGCACGTTAAGCCAGCTTCCGCTAATTGTTTGATGGCTTTTAGGTGTTGGCTTTCCATCTGCTTGATTCGTTGTTCAAGGCCCAACTTTTCATCCTTAAGGCGGCCTGCTCGATTCATTAGCGCTGTCGTGGTTGGGTGAAGTGCGTCATCTAGGGTTTTCTTTTGACGCTGCAGGCGGCCATCTTCTTTACCCACTGCTTCTTTAAGCTTCTCAGCGCCTTCGACCTTGAGTCTTAGATCTGCAAGTACATTGGTGACAGAGCCTTTGTTCTCGCTTAGCAACAGTGCCATACGAGCCCGGCGTGGTGCCTTTGCCATATCAGCAGCGTGCTTATCTAGCAGCGCCAGCAAGCGCTGGCCTTCGGCGGCTAGGCGCGGGTCTGCGAGCGTATCAAGCTGAACAGCGGCGGTTTTGAGGTCTGTGGGCTTTTTAGCCATGGTGTCGATCTCCGATTAGCGGTGTTTGATGAATTGCTGAAGCTGCCCTTTGGCAGCGGTGATTGATTGCTGGGCTTGTCTCGCCCAAATACGGCGCAATACGCATAGCTGGCTGTGGGCAGCACGATCGCCGGTGATAACGCGGCGGCTAAGCGAATCTTCCAGCCGTTGGCGCTCTTGTGGCGTGAGAGGCGTGTTATTTTTTGGCATTGCGTAGCCCTGCTATAAGCTCTTCGGCACGACCAATGCCCATTTCAGCCACCATCCGCTTAAATGCAGCGTCACCATCGGCGGTATTCATCTTCGCCAGCACTTCCAGTTTCTTACTGCCGTTGGCGAGTTTGTCCGGTTTGGTTTTCGTCGCTCGGCTTGCCTTGCGTAGCGATGCCCGGGAACGGTCAAACTCCCTATCACCAGTAACGGCACGCCCACCGGTAGGCCGTGCAGCCTGCTTGTCAGCCATACGATCGGCTTCTTTCTGAAGCTGGCGTATGTGGCCACTGCCATCACCGCTCTTACGGCCTTTCTCGATAGCGCGGGCAAGGAACATTTGCACAGAGTTACCTGCGTCAATCTCCGACATGACACGCAGTACGTGCTTGCAGGCCACGCCCACCAAGTTTGGGTTTCGAATCTTCGGAAAGCCGTCTTCACGCGGGCCTGCGTTGTAGTCGCCTACGGTGGCTAAGTACCGGTACCAATAGCGATGGCGGCCACAGTCGCAGTTAAACCGGATGCCTTTCTTACGCAGCTTCACGGCTGCTCGCTGAGCGGTGTCCTCGCCTGCAATGACTTGCTCCAGGTAACCAGTGAACTCCACCATAACGTGGTGGCGGCTCACGTCGCTATCTGGCCCCGCGTTGGTCATGAAGCGTACTTCTAGCGCGGATACCTTGCCGCCTTGCTTCATCGCACGTGCGCCAGCGGGTATGACCGTGGTGATTTGAGTGCGAGCCCGCTTCCGGTCTTCAGACAGGGACATATCGACCACTTGGCGTGCCGTAATGCCCCCTTCAAAGCGGCGGCCTAGCTCGCGGGCCTTTTGGCGAAGCTGTGCCAGATCATCTGACGTCATGGGGCGAAGTTCGCCACCCAACATGGTCATCATCAATCCGCCAGCATTGACCGGCACGTTGCCCGATCGCATTTGCTCGGGGCTTAGAATGTTCTCAGCTTTGGCGCGCTCGCTAAGCTGTTCGCTCTGAACCTTGCGCGCCTCAGCCGCGGCGCCCTTCAGGTTAGCGGCGTTGTTGGCTGGCGCTGGCCTACGTGCGCCAGCCATTAGCCTTCGTCCGCGTCGGGTTCTTCGTCTGATGCATCCATGCATTGAAGAAGGATGCATTCGCGAAGGGAGGAAATGGCCAGGTCAATACCCGCTAGTCCAAGAATGGCGCGGCCCTGGGTAAGCTGCTCACCTGCGGCCACATCGAGCAGCTCATTGGCTAGGGCTTCGAGGATGCCTTCCACATCATTGAGCAGTTTTATTTGCTCTGACTGCTCGAAAGTATCGATATCGTTCTGGTGCATGGGGGGCGCTCCTGTTGGTTGAGCGTCCAGTTTTCACCATGCTTGATTAATATTACTTAGGCTTTTCCAGGTCTGAATATGCGGCATTTAACGCCTTTATTAGGCGCTTCCAATTATGGCTGGCGTGATGGCATAAAGGGGTAGTGGGGGCGCTTCAAAGGAGAAAGGCTTGGTGGATGCCAAGCCTTTATGGTGACGTTCATCCAGCGCTGCGCTTAACCTCCCTCAGTTCATTGTTAGCAGCGCGTCGGCCTGCATTGTCGCGGGCGGCTTCTCGTGATTCGGTACTGGCCGCGTGTTTCCAGGTGATGACATAACGCTTTGCAGCTTCCAGGGCTTCGTTCGGGGCTCGCATAGCCAAGCTGCCATTAAGCAACCGCTCATCTTCTGGTGCTAATGGGCAGTGATCACGAATTAGACGTAGCCATTGCGGGGCATGATCGACCACCGGCGCGCTGGGGGCTGCCTGGGTCATAGGCACCAGGGCAGGGAGTAGGCTAGGCCATACGGCTTTGGCAGCTTCAAGGGCTTGCGGGTCATTCAGCAGGCGACGGCATTGGGCGCGGGCCATATCGCCATTGGAGGCAACAGTAAAAGCGTCATCAATGGCAACAGCTAGCTCTGCAGCGGCCTCCCGGCTCATCTTCAGCATGGCAAGGCGTATTAGCACCTCGACCGTGCCTAACCGGCGGCCAGCGGCCTTCAAGCTGTCGATAATGGTTTCAACTTCCGCGGGGGTGGCAATGGCCGCCTTCTGCTCCCTTGTCGTATTTTGGCGGGTACAGCGGGAACTAAGGGAACAATGTTGTTTTGTATGATTTTTTTCTGTTCCCGCAATGGGGTTAATGACGGGTACACAGGGAACAGGCGCCCCTTGGCGACGCTGCTGGAGTAAGTCGCGATAGCTCATTGGTCGGACTCCTTAGGTAACACCGCGTAGAGACGTGTTAGGTTTCCGTTTACACGTTTCTTCACGGCCAATCGCCCTGTTTCCTTCTCATATAGCCAGCCAGCAGTATTTAACACGCCCGCGATAGTCTTAGCGTCATAACCCTTGGCCGCCTCCTCTAGTTCGGCCTTTTGAAAGTAAAAAACGCGATTATCATTAACGTCATGCCAGTAGCCAGCACGGTTTGGCACCTTTGGCGGTGGCTCGGCAATAGGCGGCTTCAATTCACTAAAGCGCGAATCTCCATGGCGCTGAATGAAGCTGCTCACGCCATCAAGAATGGCTGTATCTTCGGGGGGTAAGCTCCCTCGCTCACTCTTCCATAGATCAAAGCACGTCTTGATAGCTTCAAGAGATGCGCCTAATTGCCACCCAGTAATACCCGCATCGGTTGCCAGCTCTCCCGCCATGGCTAACAGCCCAAACGCCCCCGCCGCGCGGCTCGCTACGCCGCCTTGAGCGCCTGCAAAAGCAGGATCTTGCATGGTCTCGTGATATAGCGCGGGAAGGTCTTTCTGTTTAAGCAAGAATTGGACAAACTCCATTCCAGCATGGCCGTAGTGCTCGGCTGTAGCGGTTTTAATCGCGTTGGCAAAGTCGCTAGGGTTCATTCCTTGCGTATCGTCAAACGCACCGTAGATCTGCCCTGTAGCTGGAATATCGAGCAAACGGGCATCCTGCCCAGCTTTGGCAGTTTTGCCCGCTTCGCTCATATGAGAAGCCAAGCTGCGCTCCCCGCTAGACAGCAGCATCAAGCGCCAGCGTTGAGCCTCACGAATACCGCCTGTTCTGGCGGCTCGCTGCTTTCCCACACCGTTGGCCACCATGTAAACCATGCTCCCGGCTTCGTGAGGGCTCGCTTGGCCAAGCTCGTCTAGCACCATGCAAGTGTCATTCTGAGACGCAGCCAGGGCTTCCACACCGTTACCTGTCGCGGCCCATGGGCGCAGGAATTGAGGGCTTCCCCATACGCTGGCCGCCATTTGTAGCCCGGTGGTCTTTCCCTTGCTGGATCCACCACGCAGGTTAAAGCCCAAGCCTCCCGCTGCTTGCTGCTTAGCTGGCCATATCAGCGGCCCAGCCAATGCCACGCACAAACAAAGCATCATGATGGGGTTATCGCTAGCCTTGCTTGCTACCTGCTCGCGCCAGCCCTTTAGGCTGCCTCGTGTATCAAAGTAGGTGGACCGCATCGCCTCAGCGCTAAAGCTGAAATCCTGATTGCCTAGCGTGCGGTGAGGTAAAACGAAAGCGCTCGCGTTATCGTGCCAGCCTGTCGTGGTTGCAGCCACAATTCGGCCCATTGGCTGGCTCTCCATAATGAAGTCCGCCAACCTAGCGCGATATCTCAAGCTGTGTGTATGCCCCATATCCAGCAGTTCGCGCCGTAATTCAGCGCCGCCTTCACTCAATAACCGCATTGGAAGTACGCGCTTACACCAGCGTCCCTCGCTGTTCCTGAAGCGCAACTGTCGGCCAAAGTTACCGCCATGCTCGTCACGACTGATTGCAGTAACTTCAATGGGGTCTGAGATGCGAATATCTTCATTCTCTGATTCGCCTTTGCGCTGCCTGAAACCATGCCACCACAAGCCCGCGGGTTTGGGCTTTTCAATGCCATCCAATACAAAGGGCGCATTGTGGTTCATAAAGCATGGCCGCTTGATCTTGGCGTTTAACGGCTCGCCATCCTGTGGGTCGGCTTCATTTCCCAGCGGCTGACCAGGGGCGCTTGTTCCCACAGTCCCCGCCGTGTCCCCTTCGGGAACATTGTCAGCTTCCTTTTTTAAGCCATTGCTTTTATTAGCATTACTTCTCGATGTACCCACAGTTCCCGCTGTACCCGCTGGAATATTAGAGGTCTGGCTTTCTGTATTCGCGGGGGCACTATCACCCTTAGTCACGCGAGCAGTGTTTTTGGGGGCAGAGGAGCCATGCTCAGCCGTTATGAGCGCGGTTGTGTCACTGGCTGTTTCCCATGTCATGGCGTTTCCCCTTTGCGGCATAGCGCCACGTCGGCAAAGTCCGTACAGCGCTTACAGCCTTCGCAGAAGGTCGGCATCAGCATCTTGGCCCCAATGGCTAGAGCTGCAAGCCGTGCCTTGGACACGCCGGGGTTACCATCAGTGAAGCGGTCATCATCGGTAGCAATAGTGATAGCCACCTCATCCGGTAGACGCTGGCGTACACGACGTGCGACGGCTTCCAGGTTGTCAGCATTGCGAGCTACCACCACGGGCACGTTCATGGCTTCATGAAGCGCGGCAGCGGTTGCCCAGCCTTCAGCTACCAGCACACGGCTAACGCCAGCCAGCTTGCCCACCAGCCCGGCCACACCTTTGGCACGGCCACCAAACAGCGGACGCTTGTCGCCATCAGGGAAGATGCGCTCTAAGTTGACCAGCTCACCATTGAAGTACAGCGGTACCAGCAGCACGTTGCCACGCTGGCGTAGACCATGCGGATGTAGTCGCTTCTTAGCTAGGTAAGGGTGGCCAGAATCAGCGGCACGAGCAGCAGCCCACCAGCGGCGGGCTTGCGTAGCTGTCTTGTCTTGCTGTTGACGGCGTTCGGCCTCGCGTTGCTCCCTTGCATGCTGTGCCGCTAGACGCGCCTCAGCGGCGGCTGTGGGGTCAATCTCGCCGCCAATGCCGATAGTGTGCTGCTCTCCGGTATGCCAGAAGCCATAAACGCCCACTTCCAGCGAAGGGCACACATACCAGCCGTTACGGTTGCCTTTAGGCTTGTCGGCACTATCAAAACGGTGCAGGGCACCATCTGCGCGGATTGCCAGCCCGGTAACGCCATAAGCGGCTAAGGCATCGACTAGCGCCTGCTCAATGCTGCTATACTGGTTTTGCGTTGGCAGGACGCTTGCACGGGCCTCGGCTTTCCTATTGGGAGCCGGGGCTTGTTGCTTTCTGGTTGCGGGCATCACTCACCCCCTTCGACCACGTTGCCAAAAGCATCTTCGCGCCGCTTCATCTGAGCTCGCATCCACTCCTCAATTTCGGACTTCACCCAGCGAATGCAGCGGTTTTGATTGCCAACCCTGCTCAGTACCACCGGCTTAGGGAACGTAGGATCGTTTTCACGCCGACGCTGAAGCGTGGTGCTTGCCAGGCCTGTCTTGGCTATGACATCGCGAGTGGTAAGAAACACTACGTCTTCATCAAATTCGTTGTCATCAATACTCATGACGGCATACCCCCCAGGCTTTTAACTGACCAATCAACCCGCTGGGCCATCTGCGCGACGATCAGGTCACTGGCGTCCATCAGGCCGCCTAAAAACTCAGGCTCACTGGTTCTGATAAAGTGGTTGAGGGTTGCCAGTGCACTCGCAGCGGACTCCATAAAATCAGCCTGAAGTTCCCGTTCGATCTCTGCCATTTCAGCAGCTTCATTAACGCCTATGACGGCTGGAGCGCTCATTTCGCCGGCCAACGTACCTTCGTGGTAAATACGTTTCGAAGCGCCAGCGGCGGGCAGTTCATCACTGCCATGTTGCTCAATTTGGTCAGCCATGGCGCGCAACTGGGCTACCAGCTCGAGGCTGTCTTCAGCATGTAAAGTAAAGTCGATGGTGCTCACTGATTACCCCCTTCCTGCTCAATCGAACCGCCTAACTCGCCTGCATCGTCAGCGCCTTCCCGTGCGATTTCATGCCCTAACTTGGCCAGGCCCATCGCAGTCCGGTGTTCGCCGCTTTCCAGCATCCTCGCGATGGCGTCAAACAAGACGCTAGCGTGCTCAAAGCGATTCTCTGCAATCTCGACGTCGAGCATAATATTCTGAATGGCTTCCTTACCCATGAGACCACTCCAATTGCATTTGGCCGGCTGTAAGGGCTTCTTCAAACAGGTGTGCGTAGTGAGTGAGCGCACTGGGCATTATTTCGTGGCCCTTTTCCTCGGCATCGGCAGCCTCTTCGCGCATCGTGCGAAGTAGACCAGTGAGCTTGGCGCCAGGGTTGGGAACTGGCTTGGGCGCTGGTGAGATGTTGTGAATGAGGTGGGCTTCTGGGCGCGCAAATGTTCCTACTAGCTTCCCCTCAAACATGAACCCTTTTTCAGTGCCAGGCGCGGGTAGTGCAACATCTCCCACGCGATCGAAACGATCAGCGAGCGCTCTTAGCTGGTCAGCTAGGCCAAAAGCATTCTCAGCGCTTAGTGTGATAACAATATGATTCATGCCATGCCTCCAGCGCTGCACTTTGCGGCTTCAAGGGCACGGGCTTCTAGCTGTTGGGCTTTTTCAATATGGGAGTTGTAACGCTTTAGGCGGGTACGGGTGCTGGAATCAGCGAACAAGGCGGCTTTCGCCATGGCGCGATGGGCAGCGGCGCGGCCTTTAAGGCTGCGGGTAATCAGGCTGGATAGGCGGATTGATGCCGTCATCGGTGGGACTCCTTGGATATTGGAGTCGCCCTTAGAGGTGAGATTCTCATTGGAGGCGACTGTACGCGGGATCTCACAACCGGCATCCAAGGGAACCGGCCAGGCCGAAGCCTGCCCACGCACAGCCGCCATAACTGACGGGCACAAAAATAGCGCCGTCAAGATGGGGGCGCTTATGCGCCTTGGATAAGTCGGGGTGAGATTCCCGGCTGACGATTTTGCGCCAGCCTTTGAAGCATAGCCGGGGTTGGTAGCAGAGGTCAACATTAAGCCACCTCCCGACGCTTTACGTTTTCCTCAGCGATACTGCCCACCGCGTCACCAGCGCGCAGCCATTCCAGCACATCAGCCAAGCGATAACGGATGCGGCGGCCACGGCGCACAAACTTGGGTGCTGGGCGACCAAGCAATAAGCCAGTGATACGGCTCTTGCGTGCCGTGCCCGGCTGAGCAGGTATCAGGTGGGGGAATACAGCGCGTTCGGGTAGCTCGATCAATGCAGGGTCGAAACCTGCACGATAGCGCTCAAGGGCACCCTCTAGCAGGGTGGTAGGGGTTTGCGTTCTGTCAGTCATTGCAGCGCCTCTCTGTTCCTAGTTGACGCTGACAATGGTGAGCTGTGAATTAAGCCCAAAACAGATAGAACAGTTGGGTAGGTTTCGTGAAAAAAGGGTGGGTAGGTTATTTTAAAGCCCCGTTAATAGGGGCTTTTATGGGTGGGTAGGTTATTTTCCTACTGATGTCGCGCCACCACGCTTGTTCCAGTTTGCGATTATGGCAATCCGACTCCTCGCCTCCTTTGAAAGGCCGGGTTGATGGCGAACCAGCCACTCATCCAGCGCCGCCTTAACAGCCTTTCCGGCAGGCAGGTGGGGGCTAACAGATCGCCAGGCATCTAGCGCTATGGCTAGCTCTTCAGGCATAGCGCTATCGGCTTCGTGTTGTGTGTTGGCGTCTATGGCCCGAAGTATCTTCTTGATGCGCTTCGTCATCATGGGGAAGTCTAGCTCAGTGTGGTTATCCGCCCATTTCAGCCATTGAAGGTATGGCTTTTCGTGTTTCTCAATACCCTCTTCCTGCATCAGCCTAAAAACCACTTCCAGAGCGTCTACCTGCCATGGGTGAAGCCTCTCAAGGGTGTTTATAAAGCTGCTTGGCTGGATATTGGCCAGAAGATATAAAGCGTCTTGTGCTCGTATTGATGGACGGGCCAGCCAGAACAAGTCATCGGATGGTTGGTTGTGGCTTTCGCGCTGACTTTGTCTGGCAAGGTTCATGAAGTCGGAATTCATGCGCTACTCCTAACGCACTCCAAGTAGATTGGCTGGCTAACACGGTGGAGTTATCCGCGCTTTCAGGTGATCGGCCCTAGCCAGCCAAAGCGGGCGGCAATTGCCGCGTTAATCTTCTAGCGTGAGCTGGCGAATATGAATACCCATGGCGGTGGCCAGCTTCTTCAAGGTGGTATGGCGAGGCTTGGCTCTGGCGCTTTCCCACTGTGCTACCTGCGCCTGGGAGACGCTCAGACGGCGTGCAATCTCAGCCTGGGTGATATCAAGGTACTCGCGCCAGCAGCGTGTTAGCGGCACTTCATCGACCAGGTGGCGGCTTACGATCTCATGTGGCAGCGTTAGAGCGTCAACCTCTCCTGCACGCTCCACCAGGGCAGTAAACTGCTCTAATGGCAGCACGGCATAGCGGCGGCCCGCCTGTTCGCTAATCTGGTAATCAATAAGTGCGTTCATCGCGTTTTTTTACCTCCTCGATAGAGACCACTTGAAGGCCCGTTTCCACATCGAACAGCACGCGATAGCGGCCTACACGTAGGCGGTATTGGTACTGGTGGCGGGTGAGGGGCTTGATGTCGTGGGTCTCTTTACACTCAGGCCAAGAGGCTAGGCTGCCCACCCGCTCAATGACCATGGCGCGGTCAGACGCATGTAACTTCTTGGCTTGTTTGGCCGCTTTGAGCGTCCATTGCACTTGATAGGTCATAAGGTTTTATAAGTTTAGGCGTTGGTTGAGACAACGGCAAGCGTTGCATTGGTCTCATTACTTTCGCTTGTCAGTGAGTCGCCACCCGGTACCTGCTGGGCGAACGCTTCTACTATGTCGCGCGTATGGTCGGGGCGAAGGTGGGCGTAATGCTGAATCGTCGTCTGTATGTCGCTATGGGCCATCAGTTTGGATACCGCCAGTAGGTCAGCACCGGCCATCACCAACTGGGACGCGAAGTTATGTCGAAGGGTGTAAAGCACCAGATCGCTGGGTAATTCGGCAAACTTGCGCACTTTGGCCCATGGCTTTTGCATTGCGGTTCTGTCGAAGCGTTTACCGGTTTCCGGGTTAGGAAACACAAGCCCTGTCTTGGGCTTTCCCTGCTGTTCGTGCCAAGTGTTCAACACGGCTGTGGCCGCGCTGGAAAGCGGGAAGGTTTGTGGCTCTGGGTGATGGTGCGCAGTTTTCTCGATGGTCTTGCGGATCGTCTTGAACGTTAGGTTAACGTGCTCCCAACGTAGGCCAGTGATATCGCCAGGCCGAAAGCCCGTGTAATACATGGTGAGCATCCACGGCTTTACATGATCGACGTAATCAAGGCTATCCAGATCGGGCAAGTAAGGCTTCCCATGGGCGCGGCTACTGCGTCGTTGTTCGCGCCTCTCCTCTTGGTAAGCGTCTAGGCCAGCAAACAGGGATTCCACCTCTTGCGGCTCAAGATAGCGTCGCTGTGAGGCTTGCTCGGTCATTTCCTCATCAGTGAGAGCGGGACGCTGCAAGCTGATACGCGCCAGCGGGTTGGCGGGAATTACACCGCGTTTAGCGGCGTGTGATAGTACCGAGCAAAGCGCACCAAATGAGCGTTCGAGGGTACTAAAGGCAAGCGGTTTATCGGCGCTTTCCTGCTTAGCCTGCCAACGCTCCACGTCTGCTTGTGTGAGATCGCCCATTGGTTTATCTAACCAGTCAGCAAAACCCTTTTCTATGCGCCGCAGCGTACCAGCACCGTCTTTGCGACGCCCCTGGTAAGCAGCATAAGGGCCAGAGAGGTAGGCGCGTAACGTTAATTGTTCTTGGCGCTCGCTTTCGGCCTTAGCTTCTTCGATAACGGCGCGGGGATCCCCTCCTTGTGCAACGATGGCCAGCGCCTCAGCAGCATCTCTACGGGCTTGGGCAAGTGTCAAAGCACCATAAGTACCCAGCGTCATCATTCGGCGTTTGCCCGTCTTGGTGCGGTAGTAGAGGCGAAAGGTTAAGCCGCGCATGCTTGGCCGCACATGGAAGCCAGCAAGATCGGTATCCCACACATCGGCGGATGGCTGTTCTCGCGCCAGCTTTTCGACGCTCTTGGAGGTCAGCTTTATGCGGGTTTCAGTGCCTGCCATGATGCGCCTCATTTTCTAGGTGACAGATAGGTGACACTTAGAGGATATATCTAGGCACATCAAGGAACAAGGAAGAACCTAAACAACAAAAGCAAGTGATTGTATGTAAAGGATATATTTATTCATTATTGTTTATACCTGTTCCTACTTATTTACCCAATAAACGCCTTCGGGAGGCAGAGGTCGTAGGTTCGAATCCTGCTATTCCGACCAAAAAATTCATAAAAAACGGCCACTTAGCTATTACAGCAAGTAGCCGTTTTTTGTTGGGTGGGTGCTAGGTAGCTTATTGGCAAGCGCTTGGTAGGACAACTTGGGTTGATACTGGGCATCATAGATCAGCCCATTACCATGGTGGTAATAGTCGTACCACTCATTGAGGGACGACCAACGATCGGTGAAGCCCCACATGGTGAACGAGTGCGCACCCTCTTCGATGCACGCTTCCAAGTACTGGGCATACCAATCGGCGACGGCCTGCGGGGTATCGGCATAGATCTGATGCTGGTTAATGTCCAGCTCCGACACCCGCACCTCGATACCCAACGACTTGAAGCGGGCAATGGCCGACTTCAAGTGTGCCTTGGTCACAGACGGAGTATTGGGTGGCCAGCTCGCCTGGTACTCAGCATTTACGTCCTCGTGCATCTGCAAACCAACGCCATGGATGGGCACGCCGGCGGTTTGCAACTCGACCACCAGGTTGAACAGAAAGTCTTGTTTGTCACCCGTTTCTTCACAGCCCCACTCGTTAATGAACAGCAGTACGTCCGGATCCACTTCATGGGCTTTACGTAATGCCCGTTCAATGTAGCCACGTCCTAATGCCTGGAACCAGACGGAATCACGTAGCTGATCTGTCCAGCCCATGAACGGCTCGTTGATCAAATCGAACGACACCATGCGGCCCTTATAGCGACCAAACAGCGTCTCGATATGCTCGTCGAGGATCTCACCCACCTCGGTTGCCGTGATGGTGCCATCGTTCCAGCCTTTCCACAGCCACTGCGGGGTCGCCTCGTTCCAGGCCACCGTGTGGCCATGCACCTCCATGCCATTACGCTCGGCATAGTCGATCAGCTTATCCGACTCATAAAAGTCGTAGACCCCACGGGCAGGCTGGATGAACTGGAACTTCATGCAGTTCTCAGGGGTGATCTGGTTAAACTCATTGCCTAGAATGGCGCGGTACTGCTCATCGAACACCATCGGGTAGGTGGCTACCGCAGTACCCATGCGGAATGTACCAGCCTTGTCACGCAAGGTGCCCGCTGTCTTAGGCACGCTACGCACAGGCGTCTCTTCCACGGTACCGGTAGTGGTGATCTGAGTGACAAGGAACGTCGCACCCACATTCGCTTCATCCAGGCTTAGATAAACCACCCCATCGTCAAACAGACCCAGGTCCGGCTGACGGGTAACTTCCACACCGTTGGTCAGGAACACAAGCTCGGCACCCTCACGCTTGAAGGTGTAAATCACATTGGTGCCTACCCTGGCAGCAGCATTCCCCGACTCGGTATTGTCAGGGTGATACATTGTCCAGTAACACCAGTCACCATTGACGATCTGGGCCTTGAAGGTGCTCAGCGCGTAGTACCACTCATCCTGCACCATCGGGATAACCCCGTGGAACAGGAAGTAGGTGGAGTTGGCGGTGGTCAGCGTAGCGGTGATATTGATCTCAAAGTCACCGGAGACCTGAAAGCGCATTGCCAGGTTGAGCGACGGGTTATGTACCGGCGCATCTGTGCTTTCAGGCAACGGCGACAGCTTACGGTCGAGGCCTTCAAACAGCACACCACTAGATTGCACGGTGGCTCCAGAAAAGCCTTCCCACAAAGGGAATGGAGAGGACGTCACGGGATTTTCAGGGCTCCAAGGTTGCGCTTGCCGGTGCTGCACTTCTCTTCTCTTGCTTCCGGCTCACCCTGCCAGCGCTCCGCATCAGCAAGAGAAATCTCTCCCATCGGCTTACTAAGCCAGTTGGCAAAAGCGTGCTACGTCGCAGGGTGGCCTCGCCGTCCTTTTTGCGTCGCTGTGTTACAACATAGCTGGAGACGCGGTGGCGAAGGAAGCAAGCATGTGAAAACCCAGGTGACAAATAGGTGACCTTTAAAGGATATAACCGAGCAGCATGAGCCACAAGCAGAAACCAATTAAATAACAGCAACCATATGTTTTTACTAATATTTTCATATCTATTAGTTTTCTGACGTTTCTTACGTTTTACGCCAGCAACGCCTTCGGGAGGTCATAGGTTCGAATCCTGCTGTTCCAACCAAAGAATTCAATAAAAACGGCCACTTAGCTATTGCAGCAAGCGGCCGTTTTTATGCGTGTGAGCGCTTACTAACCTGACGCGGAAAGCCAGTAGTTTGTCGTTACCAGTGCAATGAAAAGTATATAACCTGATACGATACCCACCATGGCACGGCCACTGCGGCGTCCAATGATGGCCCCACAGAGCCCTAGTATCAGCCCCGTAAACATAAAGCCTAACCCTGCGGCTACCCCGGCCAGCGTAAATCCTGATGTTAGCAATAACGCATACAGAAAAGCACCCAGCCCATAGATACCCAACAATGACGCCCACTCTTGGCGGCTAAACATAAACTCTCCGAAACAAAAAGGCTGAACATACTGCTAGTGAGTATGCTGAAACGTCCGAAACGCGTCTACGTGTCGAGCCCATTGCACTTAACATTTTGTCCAACTCTTCCCGCATGCAACTGAGCAACCCCTCAACCCGGCGGGTGAATCAACCCCACCACGCTAACAAGAATAAGCACAACGCCCAGCACACGAAAGAACAGCCCGGTGTCCGCTTTCAACATATAGCGGTGGGCTTTCTCACCCGCCAAGTGGCCGATAAAGGCACAGGGCAGCAGCCACAGTTGATGGATTAGCTGAAGATCCACCCCCGCAATCAAGAACGAGGCCATCTTGATCACCACCAGGATAAACCACAGCACAAACATGGTATCCCGCAGCTGTTCCTTGGCCACATGAGCGGCGAATACCGCCACAATTAACGGTGCGCCAATCAGCGAAGTACCACTTACGTAACCACCGAGCGCCAGCAGCACGACATCCACGTATTTATTCTTGCTCTTGAACGGTCTGTTGAGTACATAGCCAATGGCATAGATGAACACAATGCCGAAAATAATGCTGGTCATGACCTGAGCTGGCAACGTTAACAGCCCCACCACCCCGATCAGCTTGGGGATAATCATTATTTTCAGGGCTTTCGTTAGATAGCCCCAGTCAATGTTGCTTTCCGGTGAAGTGCTGCCCACGCCCTCTTTCTGCAGTTGGCGATGCCCATTCCAGGCAATCCAACTGGAGAAAATCAGCAGGTGAATGGCAATAATCGGCAGAAACACCAGAGGTTCGTTTGTCACTAAAAGCAGGAACGGCAGCGCCAGCACGGCACCGCCAAACCCTAAGCTGGTGCGCACAAAACCGCTCCAGGCAAATATCAGCCCGATCAGCGCATACTGGTACCAGAGTAGATCTGTCATGGGGTTTGGCGTTAACAGCGTTGGCTTATCCCACTCGGTGCTGCTGGAGCACGGTGAGGCTTTGTTCTTGTTTGGCTAGTTCTTGTTTGGCTAGTTCTTGTTTGGTTCGCGCTTCTTTCGTTAACCCTTCTTCGCTGTGCGATTGCGCGGGGGCTTTACGGGCACCCACCAGCACATACCATTCCGGTTCAGAAAGGTAGGTTTGGCACCAACGGCCAAGCGCAGCGGCACTGTCTTCGGGGCTCGCTTCACCGCAGCGGTAGTTATTTGCCAGATGAAGGAGGTCTTGACGGGCAGTCCGCGCACGGGCGTTGCCACCGTGCACTTTTACCAGCGGGCAGCGTCGATCATAGGCGGCGTTGGTTAACGCATTAAGCCAACGTTCCAATTCATGTGCCTGAATTCCACCATACACTGCCACGCTTGAGCTCCCTGCCCCGTTGAAAGGGCAATAGCCTGCCCGATTTAGGGGCTGCTGTCACGGTTAACCTTTACCCTTGTTTGGATGCAGTTCCAGAGCGTTTTATAGCGCCTGTTCAAAACCTTGTAACACGTTGACGACATTGACACCGATTTCCTCAACCGCATAGCCGCCTTCCATCAGAAACACACAGGGTAAGCCCGCTTGCGCTAAACGTTCGCCCAACAGGGTGAAATCAGCACTGGTAAAGGTGAAGGCACTTATCGGGTCACCTTCAAAGATATCGACGCCCAGCGATACAATCAGCAACTCACACTCAGCGGCGTTAATTTGCGCTAACGCCTGCTCCAGCGTGGCCAGCCAGGTAGCAACGCTGGTGCCTGGCGGTAACGGGTAATTGACGTTAAACCCTAGGCCTTTCCCTTCACCGCCTTCATCAGCGTAGCCTAAATAGTAAGGAAAGGTGACCTCAGGGTCGCCGTGCAGCGAGATAAACAGCACATCGTCACGCGTATAAAAAATCTGCTGGGTGCCGTTGCCGTGGTGAAAATCAACGTCAAGGATGGCGACCCGGCGCTTGCCTGCATCCAGCGCTCGTTGGGCAGCAATGGCGGCGTTATTAAAAAAGCAGTACCCGCCGAACTGATCAAACGCGGCGTGATGGCCCGGCGGCCGGCACAGGCCAAAACTGGGCTCGCCGGTTTGTAGCGTATGTTCTACCGCGCCTAACGCCACGTCTTTACTCGCCAGGGCGGCTTCAAAGGTGCCTTCTGAAATGGATGTTTCCGCCGCCAGTGCGTAATAGCCTAACTGGCCGCTGATAGAGCGCGGAATACGGTCATTGCGCATCGTCCGTGCAGGCCAAATATTGGGAATCGCCTCGCCTTCATGCCCGGCGGCGCACCACTCTTTCCAGCAGTTGGCCAAAAACGTTACGTAGCCCTTATCGTGCACTGCTAAAACAGGCGCTAACCCATAGGCGTTAGGGGTACGAATATCGCCAAGCTCAGCCTGGCGAAGATGTTTCAGCACTAGATCAAGGCGCTCTGGGCACTCAAACGGGGTAACCAACGTGCCGTCATGTAATTCTGTGCGCGCTTGGCGCAAACGGCTGTCCTCTGAATAAAACGTCAGCATATGGGTTCCTTAATTGGCCTCCAATGAAACAGGCCATTGCTTGGCCCAACGGCGCTTTTGGCTCGGCGTTTGTTGCTTTAACTGGTATTCAGCCCGGCTTGCGGCGGCGCGGTCTTCAAACGGTTCGGCACCCAGCAGCGCAACGGGCGGATTCGCCCGAGTATAGCGCGCCCCTTTGCCGGTGCAGTGCGCCTGATAGCGCTGCGCGAGGTTGTTGGTAATGCCGGTATAAGTGCCGCGCTGGCATTCTAGCAAATAGAGATACCACTGGGGCTCGGTTTTCTGGGGCGAAATGATGCCTTTAGTCACTGCAACATACCTTTAGCCACCGCAACAACCCTTTAGTTTGCGCCCGCTACCACATAAGCAGGGTTCGTTTCGGCCTGGCTTTAGGCGGGTAAGCGTGGGAGTGCCATCGATATACCACCAGCGCTGCTGCTCGTGAACAAAGCGAGACACCTCTTCCAATACGTGCCAGCGTTTTTGCACATGCCCTCGCTCATAGAAAAACGCCCGAAAATGCACTTGGCCACTCTGATCAAGCGCTGGCTCGGCGTTGACAATAACCAGCCTCTTCCACTCAGTGTCTGGGTCAGGCGCAAGCTCAGCTGGCCGAGTAGTGGGGTGCCAGGTGGCCAGCAGGTAGTCGCTGAGCCCTAACACAAACGCTGAGTAACGCGAACGCATTAGCGCTTCAGGGTTAGGCGCACCTTCACCTTGATGGTAACGGCCGCAGCACGCATCCAGCGTTAATGGGCTACCACAGGGGCAACGTTGATCAGTTAGGCGGGTCATATAAAAGCTCGTTAGTCATACTGTTTTAGCCATACCTTCTATCTATAGCCTAACCGATATGCGCTATGCGCGTCGTCTGGCGTGTATCAGCCGTTGCTTGGTTCCGTGAAGTCGTGTTTCGATATTTATGCTGCGCTGAGTATTTGGCGTGTATCACTATTGTTTCGATATTTATGCTGTGCTGGGTATATAAATACTGTGTTAGGTATATAGTAGTGGGGCAATACATTTAGACGATGGGGTACGAATCACGATTGATCATTCTTTCCAAAACTTTTGGAGGTTCTCCTATGAAGGTCTTTAAACCGGAATGGCAGTGCACGTTTAGCGTAAACGAAGGCGCGGAAGAATCAGCAACTTGGAAAGAGAAAATCGCGTGGCGGCTCAGGGGAGTTGCGGACAAGCTGGAAGGTGGCGGGCGCACGGTAAAAATCGATTACCGCGTGACGCCAGCGGTTAGCCCCCAGGAAGTGGATACTTGCTTAGGTAAGGGCTTCGAAGTGACTCAGCGCCTGCTAACGCAGTTAGCCCAACAGCAGGCGTGCGAAGATGTGATGCGCCATGCCAAGGCTGAGCTGTTTGAATAAAAATCTGCCGCATTCTGCGATTCGATTCTCCGAATGAATCGGCAGTCAAGGCAGCGCAAGGCGTCAGCCTTGCAGGTATAGCTGGATAGATATATAG
>LDZP01000081.1_pt1 | contig 108980 bp, 95 predicted proteins | sample 615351 | NCBI WGS metagenome assembly LDZP01 (sample SAMN03408296, study PRJNA278302) | terrestrial metagenome | isolation source: oil reservoir sample I1 | place: USA: Alaska, North Slope, Ivishak formation | collected 2013
CGTATAGGCGAAGCCCGATAAGATCAGCCGCCACTGATTGGCCCACCAGTGCGTACTGGAGGTCCGGTCAGCAAACAGGCTCAGTTGTTGATCCTTGATTCGGTTTTCCATGTCGCCCCGAGCGCAGTACTGCTCGTAGTAGAGCTTGAAGCCGTCGTCATAACGGGAACTAATGATAAACCGGGGATTAGAGCCCAGTTCGCCTTCTTCCAGACGGGCCACCACCCAGCGTGGGTATTTCCAGGAGTGGGCTTGATATTGGAAGCGGAACGTCTCTGCTACTTTCCCTCCCACCTGCCATTGGGTCTTGCGCACCAGCATCATGGGCACGTCCACTTCCTTGAGCAGCCGACTGTTCTTGCCGATACCCACGATGTAGTCGACGTGATGTCGATCGCACCAGTTGAGCATCCGGGGACGACAAAAGTGACTATCACCTCGTAACACAATGCGCGTATCGGGCCAGTACTGGCGAATAAACCGCACCAGTAACGCCAGGATGGCCCAGCTGTGGTGGCTGTCGCTGTGGTCACTGGTGCGCAGATAGCTCACCAGCAGATGGCGGCCACAGAAGACGTACAGCGGGAAGTAACAATGGTGATCGTAATAGCGGTTAAAGAACTTGCCGGGTTGCTCGCCGTGCACGGGAATATCGGTGCCATCAAAGTCCAGTACGATCTCCTTGGGTGGTTCGTTATACTGTTCAATGAAGTGATGCCACAGCAACTCATGGGCCTTCACCATCGCTTGTCGATCGGCGTTCTGCTCACTCCGGCACAGCGTAGACTTGCCCGCCAGCGCCTCTTTTTCACCGACCGCCGTCTGAAGCGCTTGGTCGTAACGTAGAGTCTCATGGTCATTGAAATCTTCGTAACCAGCCGCCACACCGAATACGCGTTGACGAACCATGATGTCGAGCTTATGACGAACCTGTTCCGGTGCGCGGGGATCATGAAGCACGGAGGCCAAGCGGTGCGTCAGACGATGTTGTTTATCAACTTCCCGTAGCAAGAGCAATCCAGCATCGGAGGTGATGTGGCCCCCAGAGAAATCGGCTTCAATTTGCCGGCGTGAGAGTGGCGAGAAGGTCAGTTTTTCAGGTACCATTTTGGAAGCGGCTGTTGGTGCTTGATGGATTGGTTAGGTTCTTGAAATCATAGCACTTTCAGCCGCTTTCTTTTATACCCCGTGAGAAATCCAGGCTAGTGGCTGCGATTCACTACCCTTCCAAAGTATCCATCATGCTAGCTAAGTAGCGTGGAAATATTAATGATAGTGAGGTTATCACTATGCTATAAGAAGAAATAGTCAATCCTACAAATACTTTACTAAACCATTAGTACTACCCCAACCAATCAAGCGACACTTAACGCCGCATGTATCTATCATCATCAGTCGACCACCCTGCCTTTAGGTTAAACACTCGATGCGTTCTCTGATCAGCCAACCTTTTACATCCACCTGCCTTAGCGGGTTTTCAGGCTTTTTGCGGCGCTTCTGGCCTCATAAAAGGCCACCATGTGATCACCGCATCGCATTTGATATGTCTTCTGCGGTGGGTTATCCGATGGTGGTGCGGCTTTCTCCTTGGCAATCTGCAACACCCTTTGCGTGGGTAAGCGAGGCGGAAGGTGAGCCGCTGACGTCAGGCACTTTTTTAGAACCGCCCGGCATTGGCTGGCACACGCTGATGGATACCCACGGCGATGCCTTAACCCAAGGCATGCCAGAGGCACTTCGAGTTGCCATTAATGCGGTGCCCTTCCTGGGCGTCGCGCTGGCGCAAGTGGCTGGGCGTTTGAGCACGGCGTTAGAACTGGCAACATCCTCGCCGCTTTTACTTCTACTGCTCGTCGATAAAGGCCTGCAGGCACAGTGGTCTGAACAGACGTTCTCTACTGTGCTTAGCGAAAAACAAGCCACACTATGCGGCATGGTCGGCTTGCCAAGCACACGGGCCAGCGCCAAGCTGCTGCGTCGGTGCCAGCTCAGCCCTATGATTCAGCGGGAATTTATCGTGCTTAAACGCGCACTTCACGACCCATCAACAGCGCGGCTGTTACGCCACCACCCCGCGCCTTACGTGCAGCAGCTTATCTTCTTAGCGAATTACCACGGTGAACGCTGGCCGGGCTTACTGTTGCTGATAGATGACGCGCTAACACCTGGCCGTGTTGGCCGAGGCAGTGCGTGGCTGAAAGAGATGCTAAACGATACTCAGCGCCTGGCCGCTGAAGATTTGGAAGCGCTGTATCGCGTAACGACAATGGCGGGGCTACAAGCGCTGCACGACCGACGGGTAGCACGCTTTAATACGCGCATGGGTGCTGGGGATCTGGCCCGTGATGCCGCTTTACTTGAGAAGCGCCATGGGCCGTATCCTTCACCGCCGCTGCCTAACCGTGGTGCCATTACGGCCATCACCTCGTGGAAAGGTTTGCTGCTCGAAGGAAAGCGGATGCATCACTGTGTGGGCAGCTACGACCGCCCTGTAGCGCTGGGTCATGTCGCGATTTATCGCCTGCATCTACCGGAATCGGTCACCATTGCCATTGCGCCTCAAGGCAAACGCTGGGTACTCAGCCAAGCGCGCGGCGCGCGAAATACCACACCCTCTTTGGAAGCACAGCAGGCAATACAGCGCTGGCTGGCTGAGCAAGCAGACACTTAGCCTTCCTCCTTCCCTTCACTACCGTCCTTTTGATCCGGTGTTGTTTCATGCGGCATTGGTTGTCGCAGCATTGCCGTAGCGTACAACCTTCTTCATTTAGGGGAAGTTGGGATATGGATATACAGACGTGCCCATTTACTCGCTCGGGAGACAGAGGCGCTGCCTGAGAGGGTCGCTAAGTTTTGTGAGGCACGGTAAACTTTATGTTTTCATCATTATTGCCAGGGTAGTGTCACTATGTCTGAAGCACGCGATACGCTTTTTCGCTACTTGACGCTACTACAGCTCATTCCTCGTTACCCTGGGCGTATTTCCACCCCAGTGTTGAAAGAGAAACTCGCTGAACGTGGCTTTCATATTGATACGCGGTCGTTACAGCGCGATTTGGGTCAAAAACTCTCAACGCAATTTCCGATTGGCTGCGACGACAGCCAAAAACCCTACCGCTGGTATTTTGATCGTGAGTTCCAGTGCCACTTACCGGCCTTGGATGTACCGAGCGCCTTAACGCTGGTGCTTGCCGAAGAGTACCTGAAAGGGCTGCTCCCCCCGGTGGTGGTGGGTCAGTTAGCGCCCCACTTTAACGATGCGCGGCAGTTGCTGGATGGCATGGCCTCTAACGGCCTGAGCAAATTGGCCCGCTGCGTGGCGAGAAACGTTGAAAACAAATGCAGAGCAGGTACTCGCACATTACCAACGTAACCAACGTACCTCGGGCGCGCACGAGACAACTTAACGACGCGCCAACGGCAGCCAAGATACTGAAAAAAGATACCGAAAAGGAGACAACGGTGCTCTGTTTTGCTTATGGTTCTAATATGTCGACACAGCGCTTAGCCGCACGGATTCCGGCACGCGTTGTGACTACCGCCCTGCTCCCTGCGTATCGATTAGCGTTTCATCAACGTAGTGGGGATGGCTCAGGCAAGTGCGATATTGTGCCCGCATCAGAACAATCAGCGGTGTATGGGGTGATTTGGGAAGTCGCTTCTCATCATAAGCCCACCCTTGATCGTTACGAGGGGCTTGGGGTGGCCTACAACGAAACGTGGCTGACGGTCACGGACATGGCCAGTGATCGGCAGTTTGAGGTGCAGGCGTATGTTGGTAATGTCACCGCCCTGGGGATTCGTCCGTATACGTGGTACAAGCACCATGTGCTGGCCGGTGCACGCGAGCATGGGTTACCCGCCTACTATATTCGTGCGCTGGAACGCATTGAGGCTCACCACGATCCCGATACCGAACGCCACGCACGTGAGATGGCGCTGCATGGCGAGGCTGAACCGTTAGTGCGAGGGGCATAATGGACAATGACGAACGTTTAATCGCCTTTTATCGCGGCGAAGGCTTTGATCACAAAGGGCGTCGGCTGGAAGACATCTGGGCACTCTCGCCCTTTTGGCTGGAGCATACCCATGACTATATACAGTGGCTGTTTCCCATCCCAGAAGCCGGTCGTTTTAACGCCTTTGCACCGCTATTAACCCCTGCGGTGCAAGCGACTTTTGAGCGTGAAGCGCCCTTACGCCAGCGCCAGCAACAGTCGCTTGATGTGATGCTGGATTTTTTTGGGCTCACCCGCAATGGCAACACCATCACGGCTCAGCCTGCGTTATCGATGCAAACGCATATCTGGCTAAAAGCCGGTGGCCACAACCATTTGCGTATTACCCGTATCCTTCGGTCGTTAGCGTTATGCCATCAGCCAGACCTTGCCTGCGATTTTCAGCAAGCGGTGATCGAGGTCGGCACTCAGCATGGCGTGGTATCAGAAACCTCGTTGCAGTATTGGCGGGAGGCGTTTTAAACGTTGCTCGGTTTCTTGATAGAAGCTAGTTTGACCGCACACCTTGCCAATCTTCACGATCAAGGGCTGGGTGCTCTTGGCGAAAACGTGCGTATAGGGCAACGCCCACCGGATCTTCCAGAACATCGACATCTACCCCTTTTTCTCTCAACAACTCCTCGGTGCCTGACGCATTGGTGACATCCCCCACGACCACCCGTGAAACCCCGCGCATGTGCAACAGCGTGGCGCAGATTTCGCAGGGGCTTAACGAGGTAAACAGCGTCGTTTGCGAAAAGTCTAAACGCCCGGCCTCTCGCATGGCAGAGGTCTCCCCGTGGTTATAAGGGTGGCTCTCTTGCACCAGGGTGTTATGCCCCTTACCAACGATGCGCTGCGTTGCATTGTCAACGATAACCGCCCCAATAGGACACCCCCCTTCATCCGCGCTTTTCTGTGCCAGATACACCGCAATTCGCATGATGTCTGCATCGCTAAGTAGCTGCATGAACGCATCCGTTGCCAGTGAAGGCAGACTCGCCGTTGGCATATGGGCAATCGCCATTAATGCAGCGTCAGTGACAGACGCGGAATCATTTAATAGCACGGTCTTTGGCATAGCCATCATATAGCCTCTTTCTTGGTCAACGTTGATACAGGATTGATAATATCTACCCTTTATATAAGCTCAAACGGCTCGATATCTCGAAAAATGCCGGTTTTGGTCATATCACGGCGCAACGTAAAGGCGTCGACGGCGGAGGTTGGGGCAACCTGTTCAAGCCGGTCGAAGTGAATACGCAGCCACTGTTCGCGAGTGACTTTCATGCTGTAAAGATATTGATCCCGTAAACCATCCGTGGCGGGATCTACCACCTGACGGTAGCCAGAGACGCCGGCATCGAATGTCGGCTGATCTCCCCTTCACTGGTTTGTTGGGCAAGCGATCCAACTGCGACACCGGCATTTTTGCAAAGGCGAGGCCGTTCACTCTGCCATACGCCCAGGCATCACACGTGAGGGTGCCGGGGAGATAGGGTTGCTCGTGTTGATGGTCGACGGGTTGGCCTGCCAAGTACCAGGCGACAGCATCCAAATAGCTTTGCCAGTAGGCTTCACTGTGTGAGTCGGTATCGGTGCCTTTGACAACGTGCATAAACATCGATAACGAACGCAACGTAAACGAAGCCAGACCAGGTAGCGACATAGGTAAAATCGGCCACCCAAAGATGATTAGGACGCATGGCCGTAAAGTCACGTTTACTAAATCAGGTGCTCGCTGCTGGTCGGGATCACTGATGGTCGTGAAGGGCCGTTGGACTCGCACCACACCGCGAATTCCCAGACGGCGCATGAGCCGCTCTACGGTGCAACGAGCAACTTCAACGCCCTCACGGCGGAGTTGCCGCCAGACCTTACGAGCACCGTAGACGCGGAAGTTTTCCTCCCACACCCCACTCCCGGACTTCTGGGGAATATGGTTTTGGTGAGTTCATAACTCCATCCTCTCAAGATATGGAGTCTCCGGTAAAGCCGGGGCGATTCACTCGCCTGTTTCATTGCAAAGCCTCATATTATGGGCGTTGGCTGGGAGCGCCGATGCAAGTAGGAATGAGGCAAAAAACAGATTCACTTATGGTGTTCGTCACTGTCAGCGTTTCTTAGAGGTCGTCATGATTCATTCAGGCCTAGCAAGAAGCAACTGCGCATGATCATCTTCCGAAAGCTCAGCCATTGCAGCCTCATACAGCTCAAGTCCCGTTGGAATCTTTTGGGCGGAATACCCAGAAAGATCTGTCGCCACTTTAGTAAGGTTTTGACCTCCCAAGAGGGCAAGCTGCCCAAACGGAACATAGTCATGCATAATCGGATCAAGCGGCTCCCCCTTCACGGAAAACACATCGATCTCGACTGGATTACTGAGGCTTGGCCAGCCGATAGCCGACCCGTCACGCAGAAACCTCCCTACTGAATCGGCTCGCCGGATAGTACCAACGATGCTGCCGATCGCGAAGTTAAGGATCGTCGTCTCGGCATCCGCCGAACAAGCTAGGTATGGGAGGGTATGAGATATGGCAAAGTATTGGCAGTGATCGACTGGCCTCCCATCCTCCCTGATGAGAGGCAGTGTCGACCTACCACCTTCTGGCTGCCACACTACCAGGTTATCGGGGCCGGAGGCCTCATCTGAGCGAGTGACAAATTCGATAACTAAGATGCTTCCATCGTTGCTCCAACCCAGTGGCGTAACGGAACCTTCGAACGGAACACCGGAATACACCAACCGTCCTGTTTCTGTAGTCCAGAGTGCAAACTTACTGTCAAACACATGGCCGACTGTTGCGACAAAGTACTGACCATCCGGTGAAAAGCCAATCTGCACAGTCTTGGTGTGCGTTGAGTCCCCCGAAGCATCGAAGACGCGAGTGACTTTGCCTGTGGAAGTATCGAATACATACACCCTTCCATCGCTTCTTCCCACGCCGGCAAATGCCAGTCCGTCTGGCGTAAAGTGCAGGTCTGTGAAGCCCCGCTGATCAATTTCGGTTAAGTCGATCTCTCTGGTGTGATTCGACCTGAGATCAACGATTGTCGCTCGCGTGAGGACACTGCTCCGTGTTGAGTCTTCCAGTTCGAACTGCCGATAAAGTGCCGTGCGCCCCATGGGCCCGTAACGGGCTCTTGACATAAAAACGGTCAGGAAATCGTCTGGACGTTCAAAGTGTGCCGGGCGGGAAGCATAAGCGCGAAAGAGAGCGCGATGTGCTCTTTTGAAGGTTTCGAAGTCCCCATCGTTTGGCATTGATGGAAACGCCGACAAAGCGAGAGTAATGGCTTCATGACGCTTCCCATTGAGCATCGCCAGCTCTGCCTCATCGGCAATCCGATCAGATTGAAGGATACTCATCTGGCTGGCATCAGGCGTGGCCCCACTGCCACCTATTCTCTGAGCAGTAATGAGATCCTCTTCTTCGGTCGTCAAAGAGTCCATGATCCTCGTGTACAAATCTGTAGCGCTTGGTGCTGCTTCAGACAGATGCGTAGCGTTGAGCTCTGTTGGCCCAATCACTGTCAGCACTTGACCGGCCTCATTAAACACAAAGTCAGAAAACCCAAGGTAGTCTTCTGGCTGCAAGTCCAGAGGTGTTCCGTCGAGACCATAGATCGCAACTGGCTCGAAAGAATATGCATCTCCAAACATGCCCCCCATTGCCTGCATCGCCACAATCGCAGTCTGATCGCGGGCAAACGAGACGGGTTCGACGTCGCCGGGAATCCGACCTAGGATATTAAGTTGCAAATCCCTAACTAGCCACTCCCCTTCGGCTACTAGAAGTTCCACAAAAACAGGTGCACTTTGGGATGCGGCCCAAATTACCCGGGGTCCTTCGCCATCCAATGATTGAGCCGTGCCGTCTTCGTGGACTAGCGCTATTCCGAATTGCCCCTGACTAGGCCCCCCGTACCAAGTATAAGCAACCAAAAAGCTCCCTTCTGACGTCCACACCGCTTGAGAGAATACAAGGTGTTCTTGGCCAGATAGCTGGGGAATAACCGTGCGGGGAGCCTCAAGCGTTGCAAGATCCCACACCAGTATCTGGTTCATGCTGGCAACTGCAAAACGGGTTCCATCCGGAGAGATACCGATGGGTGATACTCCAACCGGTATCGGCTGGGGTGGAATCTGCAAGCTGACGACTTCAGTTCCGTCCTGGCTATCAAACAACTTTATTTCTGGAGACTCTGCACCAGAGACTGAGAACAAAGCAGAACCTGGTGACGTAGAGAGCGCATAGCCGAACATTCGAGAGTTATCATTGGTTTCGGTTGCATTTGCAACGACGGCAATCTCTTGGTTGTTCACTGCGTCCCAAAGTACCGACGGCGCGACGGAAGCGAGTTGTGGCTCATCCCCCACCTTAATGCCTTTGAATGCAACCCTTGTGCGTTCGCGGTTAGCCACAGCCACCATTTCACCGTCGTAGGGAATGACAATAATAAGCGCGGTCGCCGCACGGTAAAAGGCAAGCCAAGCGTCGGGATAATCTGAAATCACATCATCCGTAAACGATTCAGGCAAACCTTTAAGCGCCTCAATAATCGCGGCCCGTTGCTGCCCAGCGCCTAACAGTCTTGCCGATTCTTCGGCGAACGCTGTGGACTGTGTGCGAACGGAATCCTCCTGAGCTAAAACCTTCGGGGAGAAAAACGCCATAAAATAAGCTAACAATACAGTCGCAAACCATACTGGTGTTCTATATCCCCATCGCCACGACCTGTAAAATGACTGCTCAATTGCGCTTTCAGCAGGGCTATCGAAATTCGACGAAGCAACGCTGTACTGCTGGGTCTCGTTCATTTCAATCTCCTTGAAACTCTACTGGCGGTGCTAAAAGAGGCTATAGATTGAAAAAGTACTCCAGCTCATTCGGATTGATGACACGATAAACGGAGACGGTAGAAATTTCGTTGCGACGCTCACTCGCTGCATTAATGATTGTTATAGCGGGCACAAATAATCAACCCAGACATATCCGCTCGGTAAATCTCTTAAATAAGTGTGTTGGGGCGTCCGCTCGACCACAATAGGCAACCATCCGTTGGTAGAATCACCGCGCTCCTCGACGACCGTATCAGGCGGCAGACGCATAATAATCGGGTGTTCGGCCCCAGGACCTGATCGGAGAGCAAGGAAATTGTCCCCATTCGGGTCGAGGCGGCAAACGCTGTAACCTTGCCCAGAAAAGGCAAACGCCGAAGCGCCTAGCATCAGCAGGCAGACAACCAGAAAAATGCGTAGCACTGAGATCGTCGACTTTATCAACGCAAAAAAATGAGTTAGTTGTCGAATGTTAATCATCGGAAATAGGCCTAATGTGTGCTGGTTCACTTCCATTGAAATAGGCAATCAAATTGTCTTCGAGTTGTACTCGGGTAGGGCTGTCACAACTAAGCCTGCTGATGATGGTGGCCATTTGGCTTGAGAGAAAATTCGAGGTGGTGATCGAGTTGTGTGTCCTGACAATGCTGTCGAACTTACTGGGCACTGAGCCATAGTTCGTCTTGCGGCTTTCTGCAGAAGATGACACGTATTGCCCAAGCCCGTTGGTGTACTCTGTCCAATAGACGGTGTCCTGTTGGTATGACGTAGTTGGCTCGCCACAAGATCCGAGTATATGCATGCGCCCAAAAGCGTAGGCAGCGATGATGTTTGACTGCCGTTTCATGGCGCTTTCAAACTCCATCAGCGGCTTTAGAAACTTTAATATTGGATTTTCCGAACTTCCCCCAAAAGGGTTCACTACCTTTGCAATGAATTCATCTTCGATACGGTCCGTAAGGGCAAAATTCCCAACGGCAATACTCCGCAGAACCTGGCCGGGGTACTCGCGGGTAAAGAGAGTATTGTTCACCGATGCCCTCTCGGCGGCAGCGATTTCCCTTGCCTTCTCAAGATTAATCGGCCGTGGTAGCCGTATGTCGAAAGAAGTGCCACCAAAATCCACGATGACCTCGCGGCTACCGTTTTGATATTCGAGATAGGGCAGATGGTTTCTTACCGCCTCTCTAAAGGCATCATAAACGTCCCCAGAGCAACCATGATTTGAGAACACACTAAGCCAAGCGTCTTTTTGTCTTTCCATTAGCTCGCTAAAGCGTTCGGTCACGACGTCAAAGCTAAAATCATTCCTGAATTCATTGTCATAGGTTTCCCTGCTGACCTGGGGATAAACCGACGCACCCACCACGAAATAGGCATAATCTTCATCCTGAATGCCGATCGTTCTCACCATCGGCAGTGGCGTCGTAGTGTAGAAACTCATAGGCACATCAGACGCCGTTGCGCAGCGTTCCCAATATGCCTGGTGGAAGGCGAAGAAAGTGAGCAATGGCAAGCGCGGGGATGATTCTGACGACCAGCGCTCTCCTTCCAGGATCCGACGAAAACTGCGGCGCTGGCTTTCTGGCAAAAAGTCGAGGTTGACTTCAATCGGTGTGGCCTTGCCTGGGGCGGCGGCAACGTCCATCGCCGGCCCCATCTCTTGGTCCATCGGATTTGCGTTGCCTGCACGGCAATGTTCAAGCAACGGGGCGACATCATCACGAAATGAGCTGAAATCCAGCCCGCCTCTTAGCCAAGCAAGTTCACCCTCTCGCCCTGTTACCGTGGCAGGTTTTCTTAGCTGATAAGAAAAGTTCGTGGTGCCGCGAAGAGACCTGAAGAATGGATCATCGGCACGTGCAGATCCTGCAACACGAACGAGCAGACTGTAATCGGGAAATGTTTCGACCCATTGTACTGGTAGGGTGTATTCCAGATTTTGGCCATAAGGTGATATGCGAAGCGGGTAACTTTCACCAGGCTCCAGGTCGATTGAGACTGGCAGCAGCTTGCCTGTATTAATATCAGAGGGCGGCACCGCTCGAACCACCATGGACATATCGACGATACCATCGCCCCGGCAACGCATTACGAATTCCGGTTCCCCATCAGGGACACCATAGTGATCTCCGCGAGTGTAGACAAAAGCCGGATCACCCTGAATGGATACGAGAACAGGCGGAGTGGCGTTCGTGCGCTTATCATCTCGCCCACTGTCATCAGCAAGGCTCGCCGTGATCCGAGGGTCGCTCCCAGCTCGCGCTATGTCTGCTATGCGTTCGATTTCCTTAAGATCCAGTACCTCTACGGCACTAGCCGAATCTTGAGAAAAGGCAGTGGTTGCCGAGCTTAGCAAAATAGCAAAAGAGGTAAATCGAAAGGCATTATTTGGAATCCAATGCATGTTTTCCTACCTTCAACGCTCGAATCGCTAGAGCAATAATCGCCAAGTACGTTTAAATATATTTTAAAAATCTAGGGGCTTTAATAAAGATGGTCAACTCTTAATTTATTAATACTTACGCTAATTACACCTCATTATTTAAATACCAAACAAGTACTTTGAATGATCAGCTGGCTGTTGGCTTTCATTCTCATTAGCATCAACAATCATGAAAAATCTACTTATCACCAACAGTGCCTTGCTATTCAAAAATAACAACAACCTACACACTTCCACTCACATCAATCCAAAAATAAAAACGGCCTAACCTAAAATTAATAATCAGCTAATGTATTAGCCTCACCAACACGCTTCAATTAAAATTACACTACTCTGATTACTCGGACTAAATAGTACTGCTGTGCTTAGAGCTTCTATTCGACCATCGACAACTCACTAAACCACACAAAGTTACAAATAATGCTCTCAACACTTTAACCAAGACTGATATTAAAATGAGTATTCTCATGCTTTATATTCGAGATAAATCACTAAATTCCATTGAACATTGCCGATTGCTCATCAATGAAATTTATTGGATAGTGTTGACTAGCCTGTTTCGTCATCGTCGGGTGGTTGCCAGCTCCTATTTATGTGATTTGGCACAAGCTTTCAAGTCTTTTCTCAACGTCTTCTTAGGCCATCGCCCCATGAAAACCCTGCTAAAACATATACCTTTATTAATTATAGGATCGTTCGCCATTTCTAATGTAGTTGCATCAGAAACATTCGTCTGCAATACCTCAGAGCATACTGTATTCGTGAATTCTGCTCACTCAAATGAATTTCATTACACGGCCTGGAATAAGCCAAAGAGCATCACTGAAGAGCCCGATGTGCTAGTCGTCGGTGGCGAAGAAATAACTGAGGGTACCGGCGTATGCCGCACCACTAGATGGGAGTTTAATAACAGCAATATTCAATATATTATAAGGACACCGGTGGCGTGCGCCGAGAACATACCTCCACCAAACGCAACTGGTCGGCTTTCTGTTTTCATAAACGACAAGCACATAAAATCGTGGTGGTGTCTTGAGTAACTATTGCAAACTTTTTACTACAGCAATTTGAGGGGCAAGGATGAATTATTTTCTTAAGCGGCAATACTGACTCTGACATGGAGCGGCGTACACGTAGTCTAAGTCAGACTTCGTATGCCTTGCTAAGTACCTACACAAAAGAAATCTGATATTCTCTGCCATAGCCTGACAACACCTTCTGCACATGATGTCTTAGGGAATGGAAGCTTTCATAAGCCGTTAGTAGCAACCACTCATACTTTACCTTGCGCCAGAGAATCTCGATGAGGCTTGGAATAGCACACCTCCCGATTAAACCGCTGAACCGCCGTGAACGTAAGGACGCGCTCCTCTTTTTCCAGTCGGGCTAAGGGCTAGGTAGTCAGACGGCGCAGCTGGGCGGCACTTACTAGCGAAACCCATTATTTTTGCGACTTCTTCACCAGATAAGTTGCCAATCAGTCCCAGAAGCTGCTATCAAACCTGCTTGACGGCAGGCATACCCGCTACGCCAGAGACGCAGTTTGTAAGCTCTCAGGCTTTCTTTTTCACACGAAATGGTCATCAAAATACAAATAAATCAAAAAATACTGGTGGAAGTACCAAAAAAGCCCTTTCGCTGACATTGCGAATTTGCACTGGGGGTTAATCTATCGTCAATCAATCCGATAGAGATCCGCCAAATGCATGTTAAAAAAGAAATCACTGAGCTTGACAATGCAGTTTCATTACTCGGAAAGGGCTTTAATCCTAGTTTTATTGAATTATCAGAAAAAGCGGCGTTTCCTCATATTATTCCTGCTGCTCCTGCGACAGCTCGAAAATCTCGTGTAACAGGAGTTTTACTCGGTCGCCCGGCTCCCGAATTTGTTCGTCACGGCAGGAGTATCCGTTATCGTCTGAGCGTGCTCTTAGAATGGCTAGAAAATGGGCAAGAGTTTACTAGCACAGCGCAAGCGTTTCTTCATTACATGGGGAAAGCGGAATCGAGCGCGACACCCTTTTCCAGCGTGGATGAAGAACTCAGTGACATCTGAGCTGTCTCGGCTCACCCTCCGCCGTCAGCATATTCGCCGCGGTCGTCTTCGGAGCGGATGTGTGGAGGGGAGGTGCTGTTTGTTGCTGACGAGTGTCACCTATATGTCACCTAGCAACAGACCCAACGAAAAACGGCCACTATAGCAATTAGCTAAGTGGCCGTTTTTACTTATGTTTTTGGTCGGAGCGACAGGATTCGAACCTGCGACCTTTGCAACCCCATTGCAACGCGCTACCAAGCTGCGCCACGCTCCGTTGTCTTCAGCTGCAATTACATTTTATTCGCAGTTGCATGTTTGCCTCAAGACGGTGCGTATACTAGCGTTTTATTGGGTAAATGAAAAGCCCTTATAGCGCTTTCTTTTCAAGTATTTGTTGCGCCACCGCTTTCATTCTCGCGGGCTTTCATGGCGCGTTTTGGTCAGCGTCAAGCAATAGGTAGGCCATGGCGTCATACACGCCGGGGGCCGCCACTAGTAAATGCTCGGGGTAGAGGTCTTCCGGCACCGCCTGGGGCACTGGGTATAAGTGCCCTACCCTTGCGCCGGCTTCGCGTGCAATCACCCAGCCTGCCACGAAATCCCAGGGCGAAACACTTTCGTAATAGGCGTCTAAACGGCCACAGGCCACATCGCACAAATCCAGCGCTGCGGCACCGTTACGGCGAATGTCTTGGCATTCTACTAGCACTGCTTCTAAACGCTTTAACAGCGGTTTGCGCGCCTCTTTACGGTAGGGAAAGCCGGTGCCTACCAAGGTATGTGCCAGTGAATCTGCGCTGCTTGGCTGGATAGGCTGGCCGTTACAAAAAGCCCCGCCGCCTTCAGTCGCGCTAAAGGTTTCCCCTAGAAACGGCGCATGAACAACGCCTACTTTTGCAACGCCCTCTTCCATCCAGCCAATGGAAACCGCTACGTGGCGCAGGCCTTGGGCGAAGTTAACCGTGCCATCAATAGGGTCCACCACCCACAGCCTCGGCGCTTTTACGTGCAAGGCGCTTTCGGGGGCTAGCTCTTCACTCAGCCGCGCTTCTCCGGCAAAGTGCTCTTCCAGCCGCTGGCTAATGAGTTGGTCAACCGCCACATCTACATCCGTTACCAGCTCATTATCTTTTTTTAAACGCTGCGCAAAGCCTTGCTGTTCCCGCGCGGTGATAATCATCTGCCCTGCTTCTTCGGCAATGGAAATCGCGATGTTAAGGCGCGCCTTTAAGGTATGGTCAGTCATTGAATCTCCTATTTAGCGCAGCACATCGACCAATACATCCACCACGATACGGGTAGCCGCTTCAATCAACACTACATCAGCCCCAACGCGTTCCCATTCATAGCCTGGGTAGCGCGGTAATTGAGACGCTAACTGGCCGTCAAAACGCTTGGCAATGCCCGGCGGCAACGGCTTGCCACGCTCAAGGTTGCGCTGAATACCCGGCGGCAACGATTCAGCCCGCGGTGCATCATGTCGGCTTAACAGCCTACGTATTTCGCGTTCGTTAATACGGGGTAAATCGACCCGTTCTTCGTAGCTTTCATTATAGGAGCGCTCATCATAGGGGCGGTCTGAACGATTATATTCCTGCGGCTGGCCTTTATCACGCGCACCGTGGGCCGGGGCATGGGCGGGCTGGGCAAAGGCCGCGCTATTAAGTAGCAGTGAGCCAAATGCACTCAAGGCAATTAGTTTGATAGGGTTCACTGTAAGCTCCTGGTTTAGTGTCAGAGCTTACAGTGTAATGAACAAATGCGTAGGGATTGAGGAAGGAAAAAATAACGTTAGAGAATTACTTTTGATCGCGGCAAGTTGAAGGCAGGTACTTCAGCTCCATCTTATTCGCATCGCCTGTAGTAGTACGACAAGACCACTGAATAGAACCAGTATCCGCAGTGGCTTCCATCACAACCCATTTACCTGCAATGGCGTCATTAGCCTCGTCACTCATTTCCATTACGATACGAGACTCATAATTACCACCTGCGCCCCAAATTGCCATATAGCTAACGTAGCTCCCTACATCACTAGCGCCCGCTGTTCCTCCCGTTCCTGTTGGAAGCGTATCAGATGCATAACCAATATCCGCATTACTTTGCGGAAAGTCACCTGTTGCCATGTAATACTCGCTGATCGCAACCTTTATCTCAGAAGCGAGGTTAAACGCCTCGGACACTTGAGCTCGTGCTACATAGTTTTGGTATTGAGGCACCGCAATCGAAGCCAATACGCCGATAATTGCCACCACGATCATCAGCTCAATAAGCGTGAAACCACGCTGAATTCCTTTCATCACGAAATCTCCACTTAAAAAAGGGGCCTTAAGGCCCCTCAGGATTAATTATCGGTTAAGTTTTTACTATCCACGACAGCTTGCAGGTAAGTATTGTGTGGGAATTCCGCCAGTTGCCCCAGGACCACATTTCCAAGTTATTGATCCGCTATTAGTATCTGCATCAGATGCTGTAGGTGTAAAGTCGAGTGTTTTATCTATAAGAGCCCCAACTACATCTGCAGAGGCCATTTTAGCAGTGATTACACCACCAGTTCCGACAGTTACACTTTGAACATAACTTCCTTTAATATCAGTATCGTCAGAGAGTCCTGCTGTCGCGTTATCGACAGGAAATTCGCCGTTTGTCACATAGTATTCAGACACTGCCGTTTTAGCTGAGGAAGCAAGGCTGATCGCTTCGCTCACCTGGGCACGGGCGACGTAGTTCTGATACTGCGGAACGGCGATTGACGCTAACACACCAATAATCGCGACGACGATCATCAGCTCAATTAGCGTGAAACCGCCTTGTTTGGTGTTGCGGGTGGTCGGTTGTACAGATTTCTGCATAGGGGTATCTCCTGTGGTAAAGGGTATTACTTTGTAAGGAGTGAAGCTCCTTAAAAAGGCTTAGGCAACCTCTGCTTCACTATTGCGCTTGGCCATACTGCGTTAAAAATCGCCTCAAAATGCTCATTTACACCCCGTAAACTCTGCTTTTTCGTTGATTTTTGCCTTGTCTGCCCTGCGCTCATTACGTTAACCAGAGGCTCCGGAGAGACAATAGATGTTACATTAGCTTACGCAAGCGGCTTTTACAACCAATAATCTTAACCCTATTTGCCAAACTATTGGCTTAGCTTGCTCATCTATTTGCTGAGCTCTTTCTCATCCAATGGTTTAGCGCTTTATTGCCTTCTTATGATGCCCCTCACCACCTGTTGATGAGCTTTCCCCTGAGAGCAAGGCCTTCAATGACCAGCGATATAGTGCTTGTAAACGCTAATTTATGGTACAAGTAAGCGGTTTACACCGATGTAAAAGCAGGACTTTCGATGAGCCAGCCACCCTTTGAGTCTACCTTAAGCTACGCTGCTGCACGCGGTGGCCGGCGCGGTATTGCCTTGCGCTTAGTCAAACATGGCTTGCTAACCGATGCCCAGGCCGCAACGGCTGAAGCCACGGCGGCAGAGCTGGAAATATCTTTCCTTCAGCACGCGATTGACAGTGGCCTGGTAGACCCCGTTAAAGCCACGGTGGCAGCGGGTTGGGAATACGGCCTGCCTATTATCGACCTGGAAGCCCTGCGCCTTAACACGCTGCCGGCGGCTTCTGACTACCCCGTTAAAGTGCTGCAGAATCTCAACGTATTGCCGTTGGCGCGCCACGGCCACCGCCTTACGGTGGCGGTGCCCTACCCCGCAACGCTAACGCAGCTGGATGAACTGCAGTTTGCAACAGGGCTGAGTATTGAGGGGGTTCTTGCCCCGGTGAATCAAATCACCGTTGCCCTTAACCAGTACCTTGCTCAGAACGAGCGCGGCATGCTGGATGCCCTAGACGATATTGACGATGCGGTTAGCTCGTTGAATATTGTGCAAAATAACGATGGCGAAGAAGTGCCGCTTGAGGAGTCTTCGCAGAATAGCCAGGACGCGCCCATCGTTAAGTTTGTGAACAAGATTCTATTAGATGCGATTCGTCGTGGCGCGTCGGATATTCACTTTGAACCTTATGAAACGCTCTACCGTGTACGCTTTCGTATTGACGGCATGCTGGTTGAAGCCGCAAGGCCGCCCTTTAGCATGCGCAACCGCATTGCTGCCCGCCTGAAAATCATGGCGCGTTTGGATATTTCTGAGCGTCGCCTGCCACAGGATGGCGCCATAAAGCTCAAACTTTCGCACACACGCTCTCTCGATTTTCGGGTTAACTCATTGCCCACGGTTTACGGAGAAAAACTGGTACTGCGGATTTTAGACCCCACGGCAGCCCAGCTAGGCATTGAGCAGTTAGGCTTTACCGATGACCAGCGTGGCTACTATGAACAGGCGTTACAACAGCCCCAAGGCATGATTTTGGTCACCGGCCCCACCGGCAGCGGTAAAACCGTTTCGCTTTACACCGGCATTAATATTCTTAATAAAGTAGAGCGCAATATTTGTACGGCTGAAGACCCGGTTGAAATAAAAGTCGCTGGGATTAATCAGGTAAACGTTTTGCCTAAAATCGGCCTCGATTTTGCCAGCGCGCTTAGGGCGTTTCTACGTCAAGACCCTGACGTGGTGATGGTGGGTGAAATTCGTGATCTTGAAACGGCGGAAATTGCCGTTAAGGCCGCTCAAACGGGCCACTTGGTACTTTCTACCGTGCATACTAACTCAGCCGCTGAAACGCTGACGCGGTTGGCTAACATGGGCGTTTCATCGTTTAACATCGCCAGTGCCGTGAGCTTGATTATTGCCCAACGTTTGGCCCGTAAGCTCTGCCCGCATTGCAAAGAACTGGTGGAAATTCCCCATGAGGCGCTGCGCAAAGAAGGCTTTAGCCATCAAGAAATTCAACAAGCGACCATCTACAAACCCGTAGGCTGCAAGCACTGCACCCAGGGTTATAAAGGCCGTGTCGGTATCTATGAAGTGGTGCCGATCACCGAGGCGATGCGCCAGTTAATTATGCGCGATGCCAATGCGCTTGATATCGGCCAGCAAGCGCGCCGGGAAGGCTACCCCAGCCTTCACCGCAGCGGCTTATTAAAAGTGATGCAGGGCATTACCAGCCTTGAAGAAGTTAACCGAGTGAGCAAGGAGTAGGCATGGCCACCAGAACAAAACGGCGGCGCCAAACTCCCGCCATTAAGCTTGTGCGCTGGAAATGGATTGGCAAAGGCCCGCAAGATAGAACGCTAAGCGGCGAGATGATTGGCCGAACCAAGGCGGAAGTAGCCGCGGAGCTGACCAAACAGAATATCGTGATCCAGCGTATTCGCAAAAAAGGCAGCTTAGGCAGCAGCGGGAGCATTAAGGCCGCTGACATTATGGTGTTTGCCCGCCAAATGGCGACCATGATTCGAGCAGGTATTCCCCTGTTGCAAGCGCTTCAAGTCGTGGCTGAAAGCTTAAAAAAACCCGCGATGGTGGCGTTGATACAGCACATGATGAGCGATGTTTCTTCAGGCTCCAGTTTTTCTGATGCGCTGCGCCGCCACCCCAAACACTTTGATCGTTTATTTATTAACTTAGTGAGTGCTGGCGAACAAGCCGGCGCGCTGGATTCAATGCTAGACCGTGTTGCCACCTATAAAGAAAAAGTGGAATCACTAAAATCCCGCGTTAAGAAAGCGCTTTGGTACCCAACTGCCGTCATGGCGATTGGCGTTTCAGTCACCATGATACTGTTAATTAAAGTGGTGCCTGAATTTGAAAGCATGTTCCAAAGTTTTGGTGCGGAGCTTCCTGCACTAACGCAAATGACGGTGAATCTTTCTGAGCTTGCTCAGCGTTATTGGTTAGCGGCATTAGTGGGCTTGGTCGCGGCGGTGCTATTGCTTAAAGCGTCTGTTAAGCGCTCGGCAAAGGTGGCTTATCACATGCACGCCTTACTGCTTCGCTTACCCATCATTGGCGATATTTTGCATAAATCTGCCGTTGCGCGTTTTTCCCGCACGCTAGCCACTACCTTTGCTTCTGGCGTTCCGTTGGTGGAAGGCTTGGATACTGCCGCAGGTGCCACGGGTAATAAAGTTTACGAGCGCGCAGTGGTGCAAGCGCGCCAAGATGTGGCGACCGGCCAACAGCTGCACTTTGCGATGCGTATGACCAACCGCTTCCCTGCCTTGGCGGTGCAAATGGTCAGCATCGGTGAAGAAGCAGGTTCTCTGGATGCCATGCTTAACCGGGTTGCCGACTATTACGAAGAAGAAGTGGACAATAAGGTTGATGCGCTTACCTCTCTGATGGAACCCGTTATTATCGTCGTGCTGGGCGTTTTGGTGGGCGGCGTTGTTGTTTCTATGTATTTGCCCATTTTCAATTTAGGCTCTGCGCTCTAAGCGTTTTATCTATAGCTTTTTATCTTTAAAAACGTTGAGATCTGCCAAAAGCTCCGTGATCTGTCACACGCTTTATTATTTTATCCGTTAAGGAATGACATGCATCATCCCCCGCTTATCATCTGGTTGATTGTTTTACTGTTAGGGCTGTGTTTCGGCAGTTTTCTCAATGTGGTGATTACACGGCTGCCTGTCATGCTAATGCGCAGCTGGCGTAGCGAAGCGCGGGCAGCGTTGGAACTCAGCCCTGAACATACGGCGCGGTTTAATTTGGCCACACCGGGTTCACTGTGCCCGCGCTGTGAAACGCCTATTGCCTGGCACGATAACCTTCCGCTTATTGGCTGGATAAAACGACGTGGGCGCTGTGCCAACTGCCAAACCGCTATCAGCGTACAATACCCGCTAGTAGAGTTAGCCGGTGGCTTACTCGCCATAGCCGTATTAGCGCTTCACGGCTTGAATGGCGAAGCCGTGTTTATTTACGGCGCTTGCTTGATGCTTTTAGTGCTCGCCGTTATAGACTTTCGCACACAGCTATTGCCTGATGTTATTACCCTGCCGCTGCTGTGGGCAGGGTTATTATTCCAGCTCCTTTTCCAGCCTTTGATGCTGCCTAATGCAGTGATAGGGGCAATGGCAGGCTACTTAACGCTGTGGAGTTTTTATTGGCTGTTTAAACTGGTGACCGGCAAAGAAGGCATGGGCTTTGGAGACTTCAAGCTGCTGGCAGCGCTTGGCGCTTGGCTGGGGTGGAGTTTCTTGCCGCTGATTTTAATTCTTTCTGCAGGCTTAGGCGCTATTGTCGGCCTTATTGCCCAAACCTGCTTGCCGCGCTTACGCGGCAAACCCCTTCCCTTCGGGCCTTTTCTCGCGCTCGCTGGCTGGGTGGCATTATTAGTCGGCGATGAGCTTATGGCGCTGTACCTCAGCCAGTTAATGTAAAACCGGCATTTGAAATACAGGCATTAAAAAACCAGCTATTTGGGGAAGCAAATGATTATCGGATTAACCGGTGGCATTGGCTCGGGTAAATCCACCGTTGCCCGCGCCTTTGAAACGTTCGGTGCCGCTTGGGTCGATGCCGATGACGTGGCCAGAGAAGTTGTTAACCCTGGTGAGCCGGCGCTACTCGCCATCAAACAGCGCTTTGGCAGTCAGGTGATCAACCAAGACGGCACGCTAAATCGTGCCGCCCTGCGCGACATCGTCTTTAAAGACCCCGCCCAACGGCAGTGGCTAGAATCCATTACCCACCCAAAGATTAGAGAACGGTTACTGCAGCACATAGAGCGGCTTAAAAACGCCGGTGCGCCCTATGTATTGCTGGTTTCGCCGCTGCTGTTTGAGTCAGGGCAGGATGCCTTGGTTAACCGCTGTGCCGTGGTGGATGTGCCTACTGAGCTACAGTTACTCAGAACACTAAAGCGGGATGGGGTGAGTGAAAGCCAGGTGCATGCTATCCTCGCCGCCCAGCTTCCCCGCGAGCAACGGCTAGCAAAAGCAGATGACGTGATCGATAACAGCGGTGACCATGACAGCATGATGCAGCAGGTAAGCCAGCTTCATGAGCGTTATCGTCAGCTGCTTCATGACTAAAAACCTGTTTTTGTAAAGCCGTGCTCTTGTAAAACCATGCTTTTGTAAAGCCTGTTTTTGTGAAACCTCGCCTTTATAAAATTTAGCTCTTGATAACGCCCTAGGAGTTTTTATGACTCGCCCTGCCAACGATTCCCCGCTTGAAGTCAAATGCCCGCAATGTGCCAAGCGCGTGCCCTGGCTGCCTGAGAGTACCTATCGCCCTTTCTGTAGCAAGCGCTGCCAGCTGTTAGATTTAGGTGCTTGGGCTGAAGAATCGCACCGTATTTCAGGCGAATCCGCAATGGATGAAGCCGACCTGGAGACGCTGCTTGCTCAAGCCGATAAGGACGCTCCGCTCTCTTAAGGAGGGACTACACCATGCCTGATGATCTTCCCCCCTCGGCTTATCGTCTGCTGCTTCAGTTAGAGCAGCAGTTTGATCATCTTATGCAGTCGCTTGAGGCGGCCGCCTCCCTGTATGAACAACAGCATGAACAACAGCAGCCCGCTACCTGGGTGTTCCCTCAGGCAACGCCTGATCGCCACTGGCTGCGTGAAGCGCTCTTTGATATGTGGCACCAGCAAGATCAAGATGGCCGAGAAACGCGCAATTACATTGCGGTTGTATCAGCTAGCGACGAACTGCTTAGCGCAATCGCTGCGGTAAACCAAGCCAAAGAACGCTTTAGTGACGTATTGCAGCATATAAAACAGGCGCACCCAAAAGCACTGAGTGATGCTAAAAGCCGCCTACCCCAACGGCACCCACAGGTGGATGACGCGCTACGCCGCAATGGGCTTGCCCGCTTGCACCTTAAACAGTGCTGGCGTCAATTGCCTATTGCTGAGGCGCCGGTTTCACGCGTTCGTTTTGCCTGGTATAGCAGCGGGCGTTCTATTAAGCGGCTAACCGTGCAAGAAGCCGAACAGAAGCTTTTGCAATTCAATAGTGAAGAGCCGCATATCCGCATTCAATTAGGTAAGTTAGCCGGTATACCCAGTGGGGAAATACTCGCTCAGGTACAAACCCAGGCGCCACTGATGCGGGCCAATCTATTTTTTACTGAACCGCTTGCCGATGGGCATACAAGACGGGCACTGAATGCCGCGATGCCTATATTTGTACCCGGCAATGACCAACGCCTGCCGCATATTAATATGCCAGCGTTGCAACCACCTAGCGCTCGTACACGCGCACGCCGCCGAGATGAGAAGTTAGAACACGATGTGTTCTTACCTAGTTTACGTGTGTATCGTTATCGATAAGAGGCTAACAGACGACTAGACAAGGCGGTTATAAACGCTCACTGCCGGAAGCCTCATCACGCTGCCATAGCCCATAAGTAAACAGTGTCTCAGCCAGCGCGGCAACGTCGTCATGTGTCTGGCCGTATTCACTTAACAGAGCTTCAAAGCGCTGCTTGAAAACACGATCCTGCTCTCGTTGTTGTTCTTGTTGCTGTGCTTGCAAATCTTCTTTTTCTAACGCGGCAAGCGACCTTACCGGCGGCCCTGTGGGTATATCAAAGCCACTATCGGGATCATCTAGCTGGCGCAGTGCTTGCGCAAAGGCATCGTCTAATTCACGAAATTTGCGCAGCTTATCGCGCTCATCTAACTGCTTTTCAACCTTTTGATATTTCATCGATGTTTAATTTACACCTTGCTTGAAATGGTCATATGACTGCTTAGCGTCGTATCTTTCGCCAAAAACGGTGTATAAAAAGCCTAAGGTGCCAGACAGTTGCACAAGCGTAAACAACTGCATAAGCCTAAACAACTGCACAAACGTAAACAAATGCATAGATGCTAGACAGCCGCATAGGTGCTAGACAGAAACACCCATTAGGAAAGCGCTAAACACCAAGAAAGTACCCATCAACAAAAAGGAGCGCCGCTGTTTTACTGGCGCGTACAGCACTAAATATAGCGCACATTGCGATTCGTTGCGGCTACTGATTCTTCCTTGAATCACTGCCTAGGTTAGCCAAACCACTCCTACTGAAGCTGCGAGCTGTAAACTGCTAGGCCAAGCTGGGTATCCTATTAATCAGATGGCTGAGGCGTGTGGCTTAGGCAGGCTTGTTGGCAATAAAAAAACCGGCACCTCTATAAAGAAATACCGGCCAGTATACAACTTAGTCTTCCATGCGCTCCAACCAAGATTCAACCGCTTCATCGCCATATTGGTCTTTCCAATTACGCAGGCCTTTATGGTTGCCGCCGCGTGTTTCGATGACTTCCCCTGTTTCTGGGTTTTTATAAATTTTAAGACGACGCTTACGGCGAGCATTGCCACTTGCAGTCACTTTAGCGCTCCGCTGGTCTCCTGCAGGGTCCAACAATCCAATTACATCACTCGGGCGTTTACCGAACTCAGTCATTAGCGCTTCAAGTTTGGCTTTGAATTCCAACTCGCTTTTGAGACGCTGATCTCCTTCTAAACGCAGAAGATCTTCTTGCAGCTGTTTTAACTGCTGTTCTTTTTGAATATATTCGTTAAGTAATGACATCGGGGTTCCTTTAGTATCGTATCCAACTGAACGAGGTCCAACTGGCTTAGGTGCTTACTCGACAACCTTGGCACCCACAAGTTCAGAATGCTAGGACATTATTCCTGTAAAACAGCTAACTGACAATAGTCTAGTTGAATTTCACTCAATTACTAATCATTTTAAAACTCAACAACTCTTTAATTAGCTTGGATTATAACGACTCATAACCCCTATTCATAACCCCCTATTCATAGCCAAGAAAGCACTGATTGACTCTTAAAAAAGCGCCGCCTAACAAAAAGCGCCGCCCATAAGGGCGGCGCTTTTACAAACCAACAACTAATATACTAGTAGAATCTATCTATCTATCAGAAACTATCTAGTATTAGTCTTGGCCCATTTGCTGCTTGATTAGATCGCCGATAGTGGTCGGGCCACCTGCTGCTTCGGGCTCTTGATCACGCAGTTTCTTCAGGTTCTGACGGGTATCGTCTTGGTCTTTCGCTTTTACCGACAGGTTAATCTGACGGCTCTTGCGGTCAACGCTGACAATACGAGCTTCGACGCTGTCGCCTTCGTTCAGCACATTGCGCGCGTCTTCTACGCGGTCAGCACTGATTTCAGAGGCTTTCAGTACAGCAATAACGTCAGTCGCCAATTCAACTTGTGCTTCTTTAGCATCAACTTCAATGACGCGACCGGTTACGATGCTGCCCTTGTCGTTGACTGACAGGTATTCAGCAACGGGGTCGGAATCCATCTGCTTGATGCCCAGCGAGATACGCTCACGCTCAGGATCAATAGACAGAATAACGGCTTCAGCTTCGTCGCCCTTCTTAAAGCTGCGTACAGCTTCTTCGCCGGTATCGGTCCAAGAAATATCAGACAAGTGAACCAGGCCGTCAATGCCGCCTTCAAGGCCGATAAAGATACCGAAGTCAGTGATTGACTTGATGGTACCTGAAACGCGGTCGCCCTTGTTGTAGTCAGTGTTGAAGGTTTCCCACGGGTTAGCGGTGCACTGCTTGATACCCAGAGAAATACGACGACGCTCTTCGTCGATGTCCAACACCATGACGTCAACATCATCGCCCACTTGAACGACTTTAGACGGATGGATGTTTTTGTTAGTCCAGTCCATTTCAGACACGTGAACCAGACCTTCAACACCCTCTTCCAGCTCGGCAAAGCAGCCGTAGTCAGTCAGGTTAGTGACGACTGCGTGTACTTTCATGCCTTCCGGGTAACGCTCTTTGATGTTGACCCACGGATCTTCACCCAGCTGCTTCAGACCCAGTGATACGCGATTACGCTCACGGTCAAACTTCAGCACTTTGACATTGATCTCGTCGCCAACAGCAACGATTTCGGACGGATGCTTGATGCGCTTCCATGCCATGTCGGTAATGTGAAGCAGGCCGTCTACACCACCCAGGTCTACGAAAGCGCCGTAGTCTGTCAGGTTCTTAACGATACCTTTGATCTGCTGGCCTTCTTGCAGAGTTGCCAGCAGCGCTTCGCGCTCGGCACTGTTCTCTGCTTCCAGAACCGCACGACGTGATACCACAACGTTGTTGCGCTTCGGATCGAGCTTGATGACTTTAAAGTCCAGCTCTTTGTTTTCCAGGTGTGCAGTATCACGAACTGGACGAACATCAACCAACGAACCCGGCAAGAAGGCACGGATAGAGTCAACTTCGACCGTGAAGCCGCCTTTAACTTTACCGTTGATAACACCCTTGATGATTTCGTCTTTCTCGAAGGCTGCTTCCAGAATCTTCCAAGCTTCTGCGCGCTTGGCTTTTTCACGGGACAGACGCGTTTCACCGAAACCATCTTCAACGGCTTCAAGTGCAACGTGTACGTCGTCACCGATAGCGATGTTTAGATTACCGTGCTCATCGCGGAATTGTGACGCCGGGATCTGACCTTCAGATTTCAGACCAGCGTTGACAGTAACCCAGTCACCGTCAATGTCGACAACTTGAGCCGCGACAATAGCGCCTGGCTCCATGTTGATGTCGTTAAGAGACTGTTCAAACAGATCAGCAAAGCTTTCGCTCATGGTGTTCCTACATAATTACGTTGTTGAGGCATAAATGCCTTCTCCGCACCACCAGCAAGTGCGGGCCTAATGTCACTCAGCCTTTGGGGGTGTTAACGCTGGTTAGACCTGACCGGGCTCACCGATGTGAGTTTAGTGCCCTGCCACGTCGTGACACCTATCCAAAAGCGCCGCAAGGGAGAATCACACGCCGCTTACCAGCCCTCGTTGGGCGAGCAGTTCGGTCAGTCGATCAACCACTTCCGGTATGCTCAGGCGCGTGCTATCAAGCGTAATGGCATCATCTGCCGGCTTGAGAGGTGCCACGCTGCGCTGCGTATCGCGTGCATCGCGTGCCTGAATCTCCTTCAAAAGACTCGAAAGACTAGCATCCACCCCAGCTTCCTGCAACTGCTGATAGCGTCTACGCGCCCGTTCGTCGGCACTTGCCGTCAAAAAAATCTTTAGCGGGGCATAGGGAAACACCACGGTTCCCATATCGCGGCCATCTGCCACCAGCCCCGGCGCTTGGCAAAAGTCACGCTGGCGTTGTAGCAGCGCTTGGCGCACCGCAGGCAGCGCCGCTACCTGCGAAGCAAGCTCACCGGCCTGCTCAGTACGAATTACTTGGCCAACATCTTCGCCTTCCAGCAGCGTGCGCGACTGGCCATCTGCCACCGGAAACGCCACATCTAGCTGTTCAGCCAAGCGCGCCAACGCCGCCTCATCGTCCAACGCTACCTGGTGCTTCACCGCCGCTTGGGCAGTTAGCCGGTAAAGCGCGCCGCTATCCAGCAAGTGCCAACCTAGGCGCTCGGCTAGCAAACTACTGATAGTGCCTTTACCGGCACCGCCGGGGCCATCAATGGTGAGAACAGGAACCGCGGCAACGCAATCATTCATGCGGCCCCTCCACGCTAACGCCCATGCCAATTCGCGTGGCTAACTCGACAAAATCGGGGAAAGAAGTCGCCACATTGGCGCAGTCTTCAATCACAATCTCTGCGCTTGCACGTAGCGATGCAATGGCAAACGCCATAGCAATGCGGTGATCGCCCAGGCTGTCGATTCGCCCGCCGCCGTAGTTGGGTACGCTTTCATTACCATTGCCGACAATATCGATACCGTCTTCCACCACGGTGTGCTCAACCCCCAAAATGGCTAGGCCATCGGCCATCGCCTGCAGTCGATCTGATTCTTTGACACGCAGCTCTTCAGCGCCTCTTAGGCGGGTCACGCCTTCGGCATTAGCGGCGGCAATAAACAAGGCAGGGAATTCATCAATCGCCAGTGGCACCTGCGCTTCGGGAATATCAACGCCTTTTAGCGGCGCGTAGCGAATACGAATATCGGCCACCGGCTCGCCACCGACTTCACGCTCATTCTCAAGCGTTAAGTCAGCCCCCATCAGCGTCAGTATATTAATCACCCCCGTGCGGGTGGGATTAATCCCCACGTGTTCAAGGGTAATATCGGCTCCTGGGGTAATCGCGGCGGCGACTAAAAAAAACGTTGCAGAAGAGATATCGGAAGGCACATCAATGGGGCCAGCGGTAAGCATACCGCCACCCTGCAGCCAGCAGGTATCCCCTTCGCGCGTAACGTTATAGCCAAAACCATTGAGCATACGCTCGGTGTGATCACGCGTTGGCGCAGGTTCGCGCACCCGAGTTTCGCCTTCGGCGTACAGCCCCGCTAGCAGCAGGCAGGACTTAACCTGGGCACTGGCCATTGGCATATCGTAGTGAATGCCTTTAAGCGCAGCACCGCCTTTAATCTTCAGTGGCGGGCAGCCGCCTTCAGCGGTATCAATGGTGGCACCCATTAGGCGCAGCGGGTCTGCCACGCGCCCCATAGGCCGCTTGGTTAACGACTCATCGCCGGTTAGCTCACTGTCAAACGCCTGACCCGCCAGCAACCCGGAAAATAGCCGCATAGCGGTACCGGAGTTGCCTACATAAAGCGGGCCAGCGGGCGCTTTTAAGCCATGCATGCCGACACCGTGAATGGTCACGCGGCCCTGATGCGGCCCTTCAATCGCCACGCCCATTTCGCGGAACGCCTGCAGGGTGGCCAGGCTATCTTCGCCTTCCAGAAAGCCTTTCACTTCGGTAACGCCTTCGGCTAGCGCACCCAGCATGATAGAGCGGTGAGAAATAGACTTATCGCCCGGTACGCGCAAACGTCCTTTCGCTTGGCCGCCCGGCCGCACACGGTAGGTGACCTTACCTTGTGATTGCATATTATATTCCGCCTGATAACTGGTTTTGTTCAATAAAGAGTCGAAATAGTGCCGAGCATGGCTTGCCCGATCAAAGGTGGCAATGAGCGCGTCACTATCACCGGCTTCTACCGCACGACGCAGGCGCTCAAGGCCCGCTTCAAAATCATCCAACGAGGCTAATACCGCCTGCTTGTTGGCAATAAAGATGTCGCGCCACATAACCGGGTCGCTACCGGCGATACGGGTAAAATCACGAAACCCACCCGCCGCATAGCGAAAAATATCCAGCCGCTCATCTTGGCGGGCCAGGGTATCCACCAACGAAAATGCCAGCAGATGTGGCAAATGGCTGGTGCGCGCCAGCACTTGGTCGTGCCGCTCTACGTCCATTTCCAGCACGTCGGCACCGCAGGCTTCCCATAAACAACGCACGCGCTGCAAGGCGTCGCGGTCAACGTCTGGTTCAGGCGTCAGAATCACCTTGTGATCCACATACAAGCGCGGATTGGCTGCGGCTACACCGCTTTTTTCTGAACCGGCAATGGGGTGCCCCAGCACCATATTGCTAGGTACTTGCCCAAACACCCGCTGGGCGCAGGCGCGAATCGTGGCTTTCGTGCTGCCTACATCGGTGATCACAACGCCTGGTGACGCGAACATGAGCACGTCGGCCAGGTTAGCCATCACGCTTTCCATCGCCAGCACCGGCACCGCCAGTACCACCATAGAAGCCTCGCTCACCTGCTCACGAAGGCGAGTGCCGCCTGAGTCGATCAACCCCATCTCGATGCCGCGTCTGATCTCACCTTCATCTGGGTCACAGGCCACAATGCTTCCCTGAAACCCAGAAACGCGCAGCGCTGCCGCCAGCGAGCCACCAATTAACCCCAAACCTATAATCAGCAGGCGTGACTCTTGGCAGGTTGGTTTCGTCATGCGTTGGGCTGCCATTAACGTCACAGCACGCCTATGGGGTAGGAACCAAGCACCCTTAGCTCTGCCGCCCGCAGCTTAACCTCTTCAAGAACGGCAGCGACACGCGGTTCATCACGGTGGCCTTTAAAATCAATGAAAAAGACATAGTTCCACACGCCGGTTCGCGAAGGCCGTGTTTCAAGGCGCGTTAAATCGATCTGGTGCCGATGAAACGGCTCCAGCAACGCATGTAAAGTACCCGGCTGGTTACGCATGGCGACCACAATAGAGGTTTTATCCTCCCCCGCCATGGGTACATCCTGGTTGCCAATAATCAAAAACCTTGTGGAGTTGTCCGGGCGGTCTTCAATTTTTTCAGCGATACGCTCAAGGCCATACAGCTTAGCCGCCATATCGCCCGCAATGGCCGCGCTATGCCACTCGGTTTTGACTAACTTGGCGGCTTCTGCATTAGAAGAAACCGGCACGCGTTCCGCATGAGGATAGTGCGCATCGAGCCATTTACGGCACTGGCCGAATGATTGCGGGTGGGAATAGATACGCGAGACTTTATCGCGGCGGGTCGTTTCACTGACCAGCAAGTGGTGGTGAATACGCAGCACCACTTCGCCACAAATTTTAATCGAAGATTCCATAAAGGTATCAAGGGTATGGTTCACCACGCCCTCGGTGGAGTTTTCCACCGGCACAACGCCGTAGTGCACGGCGCCTGCCTCTACTTCACGGAACACTTCATCAATGGCTGCCATGGGCAAACTCACGGCGCTTTCGCCAAAGTGCTTGAGTGCCGCCTGCTGAGTAAACGTGCCCTCAGGGCCTAAATAGGCGACCTTAATCGGCTGCTCAAGCGCCAAACACGCCGACATGATTTCACGGAACAGGCGTGCCATCTCTTCTGAATCAAGCGGCCCCTTATTCAACGCCATAATGCGGCGCAGCACCTGCGCTTCTCGCTCAGGGCGATAAAACACGGCATCTTTATCTTCAGCAAGCTTCACATGCGCCACTTGTTGGGCACAGCTGGCACGCTCGCTGATTAACTTCAGAATATCGCTATCGAGCTGATCGATTCGCTGGCGCAGCTCATCCAGATGGATCGACGTGTCGGACATGATGATTAGCCCCTTGTTTGTTCAAAATCGGCCATAAACGCCACCAGCGCATCTACCGCAGACTCTGGCACTGCGTTATACAGGCTGGCACGCATGCCGCCGACGCTTCGGTGGCCTTTTAAGTTGAGCAAGCCTGCCGCATCGGCCTGTTGTAAAAATGCTTTATCCAGCGCTGCATCGGCTAATACAAAGGGCACATTCATCCGCGAGCGATTAGGTATAGCAATCGGGTTGCTATAAAAATCACTGGCATCAATCGCGGCATAAAGCTTATCGGCCTTACGCTGGTTAATGGCATCCATTGCTGCCAGCCCACCGATATCGTCTTTCAGCCACTGAAACACCAGCCCGGCTAGATACCACGCATAGGTAGGCGGTGTATTCACCATCGAACCGGCGTCAGCCAACAGTTGATAATCAAATAGCGAAGGAATATTGGCCTGGGCTTGGCCTAACAAATCGTCACGAACGACCACCAGCGTTAATCCGGCAGGGCCAATATTTTTCTGCGCCCCGGCGTAGATCACGCCAAATTCGCTAACGTTGATCGGCCCAGAGAGGATATTTGACGACATATCACACACCAGCGGCACGTTAATGCCATCAGCGCGCTGTGCATGGGGCGTATAGTCAAACTCCAGGCCACCAATCGTCTCGTTGGAGGTGTAATGCAAGTAGGCCGCGTCAGCGCTTAGCTGAACAGCCTGTTGCGCGGGCACCGAGGCATATCCGGCGGGTTCGCTGCTCGCAGCCACGTGGCAATTAAAGCCTAACCGCTTGGCTTCGCTAAGCGCTTTTTTGCCCCAAATGCCGGTCTGAATAAAATTGGCACTGCCACCCTGGCCCAGCAGGTTCATCGGCAGCATGGCAAACTGCAGGCTGGCCCCACCCTGTAGAAACAGCACTTTATAGTTTTCCGGCACGCCTAAAAGGCTGCGAAAATCAGCTTCAGCGCGTTCAGCAATCGCAATAAACTCATCGCTGCGGTGGCTCATTTCCATCACGGAAAGGCCACGCCCCTGGTAGTCCAGCAACTCATCCCGGGCGCGCTCAAGCACCGCTGCTGGCAGGGCCGCGGGCCCTGCGCAAAAATTATAGTGACGTGTCATCAGTCCCCGTTTCCTGTACGTCATCGGATGCGTCACTTGCCTGCGCATCGTCAAGGCTCGTTAGATCATCGTTATTTAGATCGTCGGCCTCTTCCGGTTCATCAACACGAACCGTTTTGACCAGTTTTTCCTCTTTACCCAAGCGAATCAGCATGACGCCTTGAGTGTTACGCGACGTGGTCGAGACCTCTTCCACACGGGTGCGTACCAGCGTGCCGCGGTCGGTGATCAGCATCATTTCATCGCTGTCATAAACCTGCATGGCCGCCACTAGCGAACCGTTACGCTCGCTGGTCTGCATGGCAATAACGCCCTGGCCGCCACGGCCACGCAGCGGGAACTCTTCTAAACGCGTGCGCTTGCCGTAACCGTTTTCACTGGCGGTCATGATGTAGATCTGACCATCAGCCGTTTCGGCCACAACGCTCTCTTGGGTCGCTTCGGGAGCCTCTTGGGTCTCCAGCTCGGCATCCGCTTCGGCGTCGATCTGCTGGCTCTTGGGAATAATCAGGCTGATCACTTCCGCGTCGTCTGCTAAGCGCATACCGCGCACGCCGCGAGCGGTCCTGCCCATGGCCCTCACTTTGCCTTCTTCAAAGCGAATCGCTTTGCCATTGGAGGAAAGCAGCATGGCATGGTCATTACCGGTGGTAATCGCCGCGCCGACTAAGCGGTCATTTTCTTCTAGGTCAATCGCGATAAGGCCCACGCTACGGGGGCGCGAGAACTGCTCAAGGCTGGTGCGCTTCACAGTACCGTTGGCGGTGGCGAAGAAGATGTAGTGCTCGGGGTCATAGTCACGCACCGGCAAAATGGCGTTAACCGACTCACCTTCTTCCAGCGGCAGCATATTCACCAGCGGCTTACCACGCGAGCCACGGCTGGCATTGGGCATTTCATACACTTTCAGCCAGTACACTTTGCCGCGGTTGGAGAACAGCAGCACGGTGTCATGCGTAGAGGCCACCAGCAGATGCTCAATCACATCTTCATCTTTCATCGCGGTGGCAGACTTACCACGGCCGCCACGACGCTGAGCTTGATAATCCGACAACGGCTGCGTCTTGGCATAACCTGAACGCGACACCGTCACCACCATATCTTCTTCAGTGATCAAATCTTCAATCGAAAGATCAAGGTGGCTGGCCTGGATTTCAGTGCGGCGGTCATCGCCAAACTGGTCACGCACAGCGTGCAACTCTTCCCGGATCACCTCCATCAACCGATCAGGAGACGCCAGAATTTCAGTAAGCTCGGCAATTTTTTCAAGAATCGTCAGGTATTCATCAAGCAGCTTCTCGGTCTCAAGACCTGTCAAGCGGTGCAAACGTAGCTCAAGAATGGCCTGCGCCTGGGCAGGCGATAACCGATAAGAAGTCGCTGCGGTGTTTAAACCAAAGCCTTCTTCTAAGCCTTCTGGCTTGCAAGACGTTGCCCCGGCGCGTTCCAGCATCGCGGTCACCTGGCCGGGCGGCCAGATTTTGGCGAGCAGTTTTTCACGCGCTTCGGCCGCGTTGGGCGAGGCTTTAATCAGCTCAATCACTTCATCGATATTCGAGATAGCGACCGCTAAACCTTCCAACAGATGCCCACGTTCACGAGCTTTTTTCAGTTCAAAAAGCGTACGCCGGGTAACCACTTCGCGCCGGTGGCGAATAAAGGCTTCCAGCATCTCTTTAAGATTAAGCGTGCGTGGCTGGCCATTTTCCAGCGCCACCATGTTAATCCCGAACACGTTTTGTAGCTGTGTCTGAGCAAACAGGTTATTGACCACTACCTCGCCGGATTCACCGCGTTTAACTTCAATGACCACACGCAGGCCGTCTTTATCTGACTCATCGCGCAGTTCGGCAATGCCTTCAATCTTCTTCTCTTTCACCAGCTCGGCAATTTTCTCAATCAGCCGCGCTTTGTTCACCTGATACGGCAGCTCATTAATAATAATGTGATCGCGGCCAGTTTTATCGTGGTGCTCAATGGTGTGGCAGGCGCGCACATAAATACGCCCACGGCCGGTGCGATACGCCGACAAAATACCGGCGCGGCCATTGATAATCGCGCCGGTGGGAAAATCAGGCCCGGGGATGTATTCCATCAAGTCATCCACCGTCAGCGTGTAGTCGTCGATGAGCGCTAAACAGCCATCAATCACTTCACGCATATTATGCGGCGGAATATTGGTCGCCATGCCTACTGCGATCCCCGAGGAGCCGTTGATCAGCAGGTTGGGGACTTTAGTCGGCATAACCGCGGGAATACGTTCGGTGCCGTCGTAGTTATCGACCCAGTCAACGGTGTCTTTTTCAAGGTCAGCGAGCAGCTCATGAGCAAGGCGCGACATGCGCACCTCGGTATAACGCATGGCGGCGGCGCTATCCCCATCGATAGAACCGAAGTTACCCTGGCCATCGACCAACACATGACGCATCGAAAAGTGCTGAGCCATACGTACGATAGTGTCGTATACCGCGCTATCGCCGTGTGGATGGTATTTACCGATGACATCGCCGACGACACGCGCCGACTTCTTGTACGGTTTATTCCAGTCATTACCCAGTTCATGCATGGCAAACAGCACACGCCGGTGAACCGGTTTAAGGCCATCCCGCACATCTGGAAGCGCGCGGCCGATAATGACGCTCATCGCATAGTCGAGATACGACTGTTTGAGCTCGTCTTCAATATTGACGGGCAAGATTTCTCTGGCGATGTCACCCATGAAAGTCAGATCCTTTGCACTGCATTGGCACTGCGAGAGTTGAAAGCGCTTAAAAACACCGCCCTAAAATACACTAGAGCGGCGCGCAAATACTTCACCATCATACCACTGCAAAAGCAGCAAGGGCAGCCAGGGAGCTCAGCAAAGCCGTTTAGGCGACAAATGCTTCTTTTGACAGCGTTAATCGCGTTAGCGCTTCTCGCACTTCGCCTGCTATGGCAGCCGCCTTATTGGCGTGCACATCCAGCAGCACAAAGGTTAAATCTGCCTGGGCAACAAGAGTGCCGTCTTTACGAACGATACGGTGGTGGCAGCGCCCGCTGCGTTCACCAACGTCTATGATCCCGGTCATAATCTCTAAGTCATCGCCGTGTCGTGCAGCGGCCAAGTAATCAATATTCAAATTGACCACCACAAACGCCCGGCCGGCTTGGTGAAGCTCGTTGATCATTTCAGGATGCTGATCAAAAAAATCCCAGCGCCCTTCTTCCATAAATTCCAAATAGCGGGCGTTATTGACATGCCCATAGCCATCCAAGTGATAGCCTCGAACGCGCAGCTGAACCCGCGACAGTGATGTACTCATATCGACTCCTGTGTACTCATATCGACTACTGTATAGTGATTGGTAACGGCTCAATCAAACACAAGTTTGAAACACACGCAACAATATCGATTGACGGCAGCATGCTGGCAGGCGAGCGTTGCTTTCGCCATAATGTGCCACCTTTTGAACAGGATTGACCCCATGTGGTTTAAGCACTTGCATTTGTACCGTCTGCACGACGCGCCTGAATTGACCAGCGACACGCTTGCTAGCGCCCTAGACGAACACGCCGCTAAACCACTGGGCAACGCCGATGCGCGACGCCTGGGCTGGACAGCCCCCGCGGGGCGCTTGGGCGCAGGGCAGCTCGTTCATGAAATTCAAGGGCACCGGCTGCTCTCAGCGCTGCGACAAGAGCGCCTACTCCCCGCTTCCGTGGTCAAGGAAGAAGTCGATGAGCAGGTGGCGGATATTGAGGCCAGCGAAGGTCGCAAAGTGACCCGCAAAGAGAAAACCGCGCTCAAAGAGCAAGTCACCGAGAATTTATTGCCCCGCGCCTTTGTGCGCAGCCAGAAAGTTGATCTATGGTGGGACACTCGCGGCCAGATGATCGGTATCAATGCCAGCTCGCGCACCCGCGCCGAAGATATTTTGGATCTACTTCGCGAGACGCTAGGCAGCTTAAAAGTCACTCCGCTGAGTTCGCAAACCCTGCCTATTCGCGCCATGACCACCTGGCTTGGCGATGTGGCTAGCCGCCCTGCTGATTTGCAGCTTGGCGATACCGTCGAGCTCAAGGCCAAAGGCGATGACGGCGTGCTGCGCGCTCGCCAGGTTGATTTAGACAGCGATGAAATTCAGCAACTGCTGGAAAGCGGCCGCCAAGCCAGCAAGCTCGCTATTAGCCTAGAAGGCCGCTTAAGTTTTGTGTTGCACGATGATTTAGCGCTGAAATCATTGCGCTTTGGCGATGCCCTGATTGAAGAGGCGGACCACGCCGACGACGGCGATGACGCCCTGGCTCGTTTGGAAACAGACTTTATTTTAATGGCACAGGCGCTATCTGCCGATATTCCGCGCTTGATAGAGTGGCTAGGCGGCGAAACGCAGCGGGAACCTGCCGCGCAATAAACGGCTCTATAGCGTTTCCAGCACGTTGCGTTTCAGCACGTTTTACGTCGATGCTATTAATCGATATTTATTATTTATCATTTAACGGTTCGCATGACTCCTCACAATAACGCTACCAACGCCGCTACTAACGCCACTACTGAGACAGACCCTTGGGCCGACATTCGGCCCTTTATGGATCACGAAGTGGCCGATGTACTGGCTAGGCTTTCACGGGACAACGAGCTGCTGGATGCGCTCACACGCTTTCGGCTTCCACGCTTAGCGCGTTGGGCGCCTTCATTGGCACGTGCTTTTGCCAGCCGCGCCATACGTCGTGAAGTTAAAGATGTGTCGACGGTTTACGAATTTCAAATGCGTATTGCTCATTATATGGAGCGCATGATTCGTACCACTACGGATGCATTTGAAGTCACGGGGCTCGACAAACTCGAACCACAGGGCGCCTACCTATTTATTGGCAATCATCGCGACATTTCCTTGGACCCAGCGTTCGTTAACTATGCCCTGTACCAGGCAGGGCGCGATACGGTGCGCATTGCTATTGGCGACAACCTGCTCAAAAAACCTTACGTCACCGATTTAATGCGGCTCAATAAGAGTTTTATTGTCCCGCGCAGTGCGCGGGGCAAGCGTGCGATGTTGGCAGCGTACCAGCAGCTTTCCGCCTATATTCGCCACACTATTACCGAAGACCAGCATTCCATTTGGATGGCCCAGCGCGAAGGGCGCGCCAAGAACGGTATTGATCACACTGAGCCCGCCATCATCAAGATGTTAACCATGGCAAGGCGTGCCTCTGAGCGAGACATGGTGTTTGGCGAGGCCATTGAAGAGCTAAAACTGGTGCCCGTATCAATTAGCTATGAATATGACCCCTGCGATGTGCAAAAAGCCCAAGAGCTGCACGATATCGACACGCTAGGCAGCTACGCGAAAAGCGAGTTTGAAGATATTCGCTCCATTGTGGCGGGCATTACCGGCTCTAAAGGGCGTGTGCGGCTGCACTTTGGCACCCCGGTAGGCGCTGATATGGCAACACCCGATGAAGTGGCCGCGGAAATTGATCGCCAGGTGATTGGCGGCTACCGCCTATTCCCCAGCCACTATTTAGCGCTTGAGGCATTGGGTGAAGCGCCGGAACTGGTGGCGCGCAAAGCCATTACACGCCAAGACAGGGAGCGTTTTAATACCCGGTTAGCGGCGGTGCCTGCACCATTGCGCCCTTATTGGCTGGCCCAGTACGCGAACCCCGTTAAACATAAAGCAGGCCGGCTGACGCTTTAAACTAGCGTTTTTAGCGGCCATTTTAATATCAGCCAACTCATGTCCGTTGGCGGAAAAAATGCTATGGTCAACGCATTAATTGGTTTCGCTTGGCGCTGTCGTCTATTGCGATCCTGAGGAGACTTACATGTCCGGTTCAGAAATTCAGAAAACACGTGTCATCAATGAGCTACGCAGCTTTATTCGCAAAATGCTGCAAGACCCAAAAATTCTTGAGCAGTCGCTGGCGGTTGCCCGCCAACAGTTGGCTGAAGGTAATAGTCCAGCAGTTATGGCACGGATCGCTAACGAAATTTCCGATACCACCAGCGTGCATATTCCGGAAGACCCCGCCGAGCACTCTGAAGCAGATAAGCTCTTTTTAGAGCTGCTGCGCGAAGTGGTTCAAGAAGAGCAAGCCTTGTATTAAAGGTTATCTAGAACGTCGTATTAATCGTTGCTAAGAAGTGACGGTATCGGCGAAGTAGTCAGCCACTTCGCCGTCTTTTTTGTTACTGCCTATTTGTTTTGTTACTGCCTACTTGGCACCCATATTCACTCGGAATTAACCTTCACCATGCCTACTACCGCCACGCGCAATATTTTGGTGACTAGCGCGCTCCCCTACGCCAACGGAGCCATTCACCTCGGTCACTTACTTGAGTACATCCAGACTGATATCTGGGTGCGTTTCCAGAAAAGCCGTGGCCAACAGTGCTACTACGTATGCGCCGATGACGCCCATGGCACCGCCATTATGCTGCGTGCCGAACAGGAAGGTATTACCCCGGAAGCGCTGATTGAGCGGGTTTCACAAGATCATCAAACGGATTTTTCCCGTTTTGGCGTCGGGTTCGACAACTACCATTCAACCCACTCTGCTGAAAACCGCTACTTCAGTGAAATGATTTATAAGCGTCTGCGCGATAAAGGCCATATTGCCACCCGCGATATTGAGCAGATGTTTGACCCCCAAAAAGGCCTGTTCCTAGCTGACCGCTTTATTAAAGGCACCTGCCCGAAGTGCGGCTCAGATGACCAGTACGGCGACAACTGCGAAAAGTGCGGCGCGACCTATACCCCCGCCGACTTAATTAACCCCGTTTCAGCTATTTCAGGTGCCACACCTGAAGTACGCACTTCGACCCACTACTTCTTTAAGCTGCCCGACTTTGCCGATTTCCTACAGGGTTGGATTGATGATGGCCACGTTCAGCCGCAAATCCGCAATAAGCTGATGGAGTGGTTTGAATCTGGCTTTAACGAGTGGGATATCTCCCGCGATGCGCCGTACTTTGGCTTTGAAATTCCCGATGCACCCGGCAAATACTTCTACGTTTGGCTGGATGCCCCCATTGGCTATCTAGCCAGCTTTAAGCATCTTTGTGAGCGCGAAGGTATCGACTTCGACAGCTACTGGAACAAAGACTCGAAAGCCGAGGTGTATCACTTTATCGGCAAAGATATCGTCTACTTCCACGCGCTGTTCTGGCCCGCCATACTGCATGGCGCTGACCTGCGCACGCCCACTGCGGTCAATTGCCACGGCTTTCTGACAGTAGACGGCGCCAAGATGTCGAAATCCCGCGGCACCTTTATTAAAGCCGCCACCTACGCCGATCACTTGAATCCAGAATACTTACGCTACTATTTTGCTGCCAAACTCACGTCTAAAGTCGACGACCTGGATTTGAATTTGGACGATTTTGCCGCACGGGTAAACTCAGATTTAGTCGGCAAAGTGATTAATATTGCCAGCCGCTGTGCCGGTTTTGTTAAGAAGCTTGGCGGTGGAAATCTCTCAGCCCACTGCGCTGAACCACAGCTGGTCGCCCGCTTTATTGCCGCCGGTGACGACATTGCCGAAGACTTTGAAGCACGCGAATTTAGCCGGGCAATGCGTAAAATCATGGAGTTGGCAGACGAAGCCAACACCTATATTGCTGATAAAGCCCCCTGGGCACTGGCCAAACAAGATGGCCACGATGAGGAAGTGCTGGAAATATGTTCAGTCGGCATTAACCTGTTCCGCCAGCTGATGGTTTACCTAGCGCCAGTAGTGCCCGCCATGGCTGAAGAAGCGCGTCAATTCCTGAATATCGAGTCGTTAGACTGGCACTCTCGCCAACGCATACTGACCACCCATTCGATCAATAAATTCAAGCCGCTGATGACCCGCGTTGAACGCGACAAAATCGACGCCATGATTGAAGCCTCGAAGGAAGATCTGGTGGAAGAGCAAAAGCTGAAAGAAGCGCCCAAAGGCCCGCTGGCGGAAGAACCTATCGCTGAGGAAATCGACTTTGCAACCTTTGCCAAAGTTGACCTGCGCATTGCCCGCATTGCCAAAGCTGAGTATGTAGAAGGTGCCGACAAACTGCTGCAATTGACCCTAGACCTAGGCGGCGAAACCCGCAACGTCTTCTCTGGCATTCGTTCAGCCTACGCGCCGGAAGCCTTGGAAGGCCGCTTAACGGTGATGGTGGCCAATCTAGCGCCGCGTAAAATGCGCTTTGGCATGTCTGAAGGCATGGTATTAGCCTCTGCCAACGAAGACGGCATCTATCTACTTTCCCCCGATACCGGTGCTGAGCCGGGCCAGCGGGTAACGTAGGGCACTGCGTGCTGCGCCGCTATGAGTGAGCTGTTTATCATTTTGATCAGCACTGCGCTGGTCAACAACTTCGTACTGGTTCAGTTTTTGGGCCTGTGCCCCTTTATGGGCGTCTCCAATAAACTGGAGTCGGCCATGGGCATGTCCCTGGCCACCACGTTTGTGTTGACCCTGGCGTCGGCCGCTAGCTTCGTGGTCTATCATGGGCTGCTGGTGCCGCTGGAGGTCACTTACCTGCGCACTATCAGCTTTATTGTGGTGATCGCCGCCGTGGTGCAATTTACCGAAATCATGGTTCGCCAGTTGAGCCCGCTGCTGCACCAAGTGCTGGGCATTTTCCTACCGCTAATCACCACTAACTGCGCGGTGTTGGGGGTTGCGCTGCTGTCGTTAAACCGTGAGTTAAGCTTTTTTCACACCACGCTTTATGGCTTGGGCGCAGCACTAGGCTTCTCGCTGATTTTGGTGCTGTTTGCCGCCATGCGCGAACGGTTAGCGGGGGCGGACATCCCCAAACCCTTCCAGGGGGCTGCGATTGCGATGGTGACTGCTAGTCTAATGTCACTAGCGTTTCTGGGTTTTTCAGGGCTGGTACGAGGGTGATACTTAGCACAGGGATGAAGGCAGCGCGCAATGAGTGACACATTTGATGCTATCGGCATTCTGAGCGCCATTGCGGTACTAACCGGCTTGGGCATTGGTTTTGGTGCCCTGCTGGGCGTGGTTAGCGAGCGCTTTAAGCGCGAAGATAACCCGCTAGTGGAACAAATTGATGCATTACTGCCGCAAACTCAGTGCGGCCAGTGCGGCTACCCCGGCTGTCGCCCTTACGCCGAGGCCATTAACCAGGGTGATGCGCTGAATAAATGCCCACCGGGTGGTGAAGCCACCATTCACGCCCTTGCCGATTTGCTCGGCCGCCAACCTGAACCCCTTGACGGCGAAGCACAAAGCGAAGCCAAGGTGGCGTTTATCCGCGAAGCGGAGTGCATTGGCTGCACCAAGTGCATTCAAGCCTGCCCGGTCGATGCGATTATCGGCGCGGCTAAATTAATGCATACCGTGATTAGAGACGAATGCACCGGCTGCGATCTGTGTCTTGACCCCTGCCCGGTAGACTGCATTGATATGCTGCCGCGCTCTGCCCCACTCACCCACTGGCAGCCGGTAGTGGCGCACTCGCCAGGGTTAATTGCCAGCGACCGCCAATTCGCTTCAGGGCAGTCCGCTTCAGGGCAGTCCGCTTCAGGGCAATCCGCTTCTGGGCAGTCCACTTCAGGGCAGTCCGTTTAAGACAGTCCGTTAAGAGAGTCCGTTAAGAGAGCACTGATGTCGAACGCCTTTGACTTCCCAGGCGGCATTTACCCGCCTGAACGCAAACAGCGCTCCAACCAAGCTGCGCTGATTGAAGCGCCGCTGCCCAACCGCGTCACTTTGCCCTTGCAGCAGCACAGCGGCCAGGCGGCCACGCCCTGCGTAATGCCGGGCGATGCGGTCAAAGTAGGCAGCGTGATTGCCAAACGTGAAGGCATGATCTCAAGCGACCTGCACGCCAGTATCAGCGGCACGGTGAGCGACGTTAGCGCGACCCACATCACCATTGAAAGCGATGGGCAAGATGCGTGGCAGCGGCTGCCACCACTGGACTGGCAACGCACCGAACCCTATGCGCTATTTGAGCGCTTGAACGAGAGCGGCATTGTCGGGCTGGGCGGTGCCGGTTTCCCTACCCATATCAAAGCCCGGGTAATCGAGCGGCATGCGATTCACACCCTGGTGATTAACGCCGCCGAGTGCGAGCCCTATATCACCGCCGATGATCTTACCCTGCGCCATTACGCGGGCGAGGTACTCGAAGGCGCACAGATCATCGCCAAGCTGTGCGGCGCGCAGCATATTGTGATTGGCATTGAGGATAACAAACCCGAGGCCATTGAAGCGCTGAAGCACGCGCTGCCGCTCGTCCTGTCAACTAGCCAGCCAATCACTGCTGAGCTAAAAACAATTCCCACCCGCTACCCCAGCGGCGGCGAACGCCAACTCATTAAAAAACTGCTAAACCTAGACGTACCCAGCGGCGGGTTACCCGCTGACGTAGGCGTGCTTTGCCACAACCCTGGCACGCTGCTGGCAGTGCTGCAGGCGGTGCGCGATGGTCAGCCGCTCGTTGCTAGAATTGTCACGCTAACGGGCGATGCCATCGCCCAGCCCGGCAATCGCTGGGTGCGGCTCGGCACCTCTATCAAAGAACTGCTGGAGACAGCGGGACTGAATCACTCAGAATTAAAACAAGTCATTCAAGGCGGCCCCATGATGGGAACGCCGCTGCCAACGCTCGATACGCCGGTTACCAAGCTTACCAACTGTTTAATCGCGGCAACGCTTGAAGAATTTCCGCCTGCCCCAGCGGAATCACCCTGCATACGCTGCGGCGAGTGCGAAAGCGTGTGCCCGGTGGCACTGCTGCCACAACAGCTGCACTGGTACGCCCGTGCCGAAGACAATGCCAAATTGGAACGTTATCATCTGTTCGACTGCATTGAGTGCGGTGCCTGCAGCTACGTCTGCCCCAGCCATATTCCGCTGGTGGTGGATTACCGCGAGGCTAAGCGCCGGATACGCCTGCAGCGCATTGAGACAGCAAAAGCAGAGCACGCCAAACACCGCTTTGAGTTTCGTCAAGCACGGCTGGCGCGGGAAGAGGCTGAAAAACAGGCACGCAAGGAGGCCCGTAAGTCTCAGCAGCGTCGCACGTCTACTAACAGCACCACCAGCAGTGCCGCCAGCAGCGAAAAGGTCGATTTACGTGGCCTGCGCATCGCCCATGCCGCCGCCAAAGCGTCGGTTAAAAAAGCTGAAAAAACCTTGGCGCGCGTCGCCCAAGAAGACCCCAAACAGCCCTTGGATGACCTAGAAATGCAGCTTGCCACCGCCCAGGAGAACTTAAAGGCAGCCGAACTGCAGCTTGCCCAGGCGCGCGAACAGCCGTCTAGCGAGGAGTCATCATGAGCATGATGCACGCCTCAAGCGTAAAAGACGCCGCTACGGCGAATGACGTGCCGCCAACGGCAAGCTTAATGCGCTGGGTGATAGTGGCAACCCTGCCAGGCATCGCCACCATGAGCTACTTCTTCGGCCTTGGAGTTATCAGCAATGTAGTGCTCGCCGCCGCTTTTGGTGTTGCCCTTGAAGCCGCCGTGCTGCGGCTACGCAAGCGCCCCATACGGGTAACGCTTAATGATTCCAGCGCCCTGCTAACCGGCGTTTTGCTGGGCGCATCGCTACCCCCTGCCAGCCCCTGGTGGCTTATCGGCGTCGGTATGGTCGCGGCGATTGTGGTCGCCAAACAGCTATACGGCGGTTTGGGGCATAACCCGTTTAACCCCGCCATGGTGGGCTATGCGCTGCTATTGGTGTCGTTCCCTACCTATATGACGCTATGGGCACCGCCCCAGGAACTGCTACCGAGTGGCTTATGGGCGCAAATTACCGGCACGCTGCCAACCGCGCAGCTAGACAGTTTAAGCGGTGCCACACCCCTCGATGCCTTTAAGCACAAAGGTGACGCCGTGCTGGCCAGCGAGTTTTGGGCGACCAACCCACTGCCGAATGGCACGCTAAGTGCCTGGCGGTGGGTGGCGCTTGCTTGGCTAGCGGGTGGGGTGCTGTTGCTGGCGAAGCGAATTATTAGCTGGCATATACCGGTGGCAATGCTTGGCAGCGTATTACTACTGGCCACGCTGTTTTATCTTGGCGACCCCAGCCACTTTGCTTCACCGCTGTTTCACCTGCTCACTGGAGCCACGCTGTTTGGGGCGTTCTTTATCGCCACTGATCCGGTTTCCGCCGCCACTAGCCGTCGCGGCAAACTACTCTATGGGGCTGGCATTGGCGCGCTGATTATCATTATTCGCACCGTTGGCGGCTACCCGGATGCGGTAGCGTTTGCGGTCTTGCTGATGAACCTGTGTGTGCCATTACTGGATTTGTATAGCGTGCCGCGCCCCACTGGTCAGCAAAGAGCCCCATCAGGAAAGCCGGGAGAGCAGCCATGACGCTCTTTCAAGCCATGCAGCGCGGTGCCTTCGCGCTGGGCACCTTTGCTTTGATAACCGCGGGCAGCGTTGCGCTTACTCGCGCGCTAACCGCCGAACGCATAGAAACGCACCAGCTGGCTTATCAGCACCGGCAGCTTCAGGAAGTGCTGCCTGAAGCGCTGGCGAATACGCCCGTCACCCAAGTGCTGGAAAGCACCTTTACGCTTCCCAACCCAGCAGCGCTCGGGCTTAAAAATGGTAGCCAAGGCTGGTGGGTAAGCGGCAGCGAGAACGGTCATGCCGCTAGCGCGGTGATTTTACCGGTGGTCACCCGGCAGGGGTATAACGGCGAAATTCGCCTGCTGATCGGCATTGACGAGCAGCAGCGTATTAGCGGCGTACGCGTTACCCAGCACCAGGAAACGCCAGGGTTAGGCGATGACATTGAACGCAGCCGCAGCGACTGGATCACTCAGTTTAATGGCCTGGGGCTTGATAGTTTACCGCCGGGCGGCTGGGCAGTGAGTAAAGACGGCGGCCATTTTGACGCCTTTACCGGCGCGACGATCACCCCTCGCGCCGTGGTGAATGCCGTTCACAGGGCATTGCAATACGCCGCCGACACGCCGCTACCGATGACCTTTGAGGAGCCAAGCACATGAGCCTCAGCCCCATAAGCCAATGGCGCGAACTCGCCCGAGATGGGCTGTGGTCGAATAACCCTGCATTGGTTCAACTGCTGGGGCTATGCCCGCTGCTAGCCGTTAGCGGCAGCGTGGTTAATTCGCTGGGCCTGGCGATCGCCACGCTGCTGGTAATGGTGAGCGCCAGCACCGCGATTTCGCTGATTCGACACCAGGTACCCAATGCGGTGCGCTTGCCCGCTTTTGTGATGGTGATTGCCGCCTTTGTTACCTGCGCAGAGCTGCTGATGGCCGCCTACGCCTACCCGCTTTACCAGGTGTTGGGGATTTTTATTCCGCTGATTGTCACCAACTGCGCCATTCTCGGCCGCGCCGATGCGTTTGCCTCCCGTCAGCCGGTGCTGCCTGCTGCCATTGATGGCTTTATGATGGGCTTAGGTTTTGGTGCCGTGCTGGTCGTGCTGGGCGCGCTGCGCGAGCTACTCGGCCAAGGCACGCTGTTTAGCGATATGGCGCTGCTATTTGGGCCACACGCCGCGAATTGGCAACTCACCCTTGCCGACGACTACCAGTTTCTGTTTTTCGTGCTGCCGCCAGGAGCGTTCTTTGTGGCAGGTATGCTAATCGCCCTGAAAAACGCCATTGATCAACGCAGCGCAGCTCGCGCCAAGCCCGTGGCGGCAATGCCTCGCGCTGAGCGCCGCGTGCGGGTCACCGGCACGATTAAATAGCTTTTATCAACATAGCTCGTATCAAAAAAAAGAGTCCCGCCATGAATGCCCAAAAGCGCCATGAGATTTTTGCTCGCCTTCAGGCAGAGAACCCCCACCCCACCACTGAGCTTAATTGGAACACGCCGTTTGAGCTGCTTGCCGCCGTGCTGCTTTCCGCTCAGGCCACCGATGTAGGGGTCAATAAAGCCACCGCACGCCTCTACCCTGTTGCCAATACCCCCCAAGCGATTATTGAGTTAGGTATCGACGAGCTGAAAGCGCATATCAAAACCATTGGCTTATACAACACCAAAGCCGAAAACCTGATGAAAACCTGCCACCTGCTGGTCAATCAGCACGGCGGCGAAGTGCCCCAAACCCGCCAAGCGCTGGAAGCCTTGCCGGGCGTTGGCCGTAAAACTGCCAATGTGATTCTCAACACGGCGTTTGGCCAGCCCACCATGGCGGTGGATACGCATATTTTCCGGGTTGCTAATCGCACCGGCATCGCCAAAGGTAAAGATGTGTTAGAAGTTGAGCAAAAGCTGCTGCGTCATGTGCCTAAAGCCTTTCTACAAGACGCTCACCACTGGCTGATTCTGCATGGCCGCTACACCTGCATTGCCCGCAAGCCCCGCTGTGGTAGCTGCCTTATTGAGGATTTGTGCGACTACAAAGACAAAACCGAGCTTGCTTAATCGAACGTGCTTAATCGAACTTGCTTAGCCGGAACGTGCTTAGCCGCTTAAATCGCTTGACACCCTCACGCTGAACTTACTAGCAGTTGGCGGTAGGCCTCGCGCCACGCGGGCCACTCCCACGCGGTGGTATCGAGTGCTTCAGGGCGGCTAGCGGGAACGGTTAGCCAAGCATTAAGCCGCGCATACAGCCCTTCCCGAGAGCCATCATAGCGATAGGCAGGCGGGTAAAGTGCAGGGAAACAGAGCCTATCAGGCACCAGCGGCAGCGCCCCGCGCTGAGCCGCCTCCATAATCGCTAAGCCCTGAAACTCATGCCACGTGGTCGAGACCACAATGCCCGCGCTTTCCAGCAACTCGCGATAAGCAGGTTCTGGCTGCGGCCCCCACGCCACGATGTGCCTTGCCAAGCGCCGCTCTGCCTCGTCAAAAATGGCGGGCGCTTGACGAAAGCGCTGACCCAGCACCGCCAGCTCAAAGGCCACCCCGGCATCGCTTAATGCAAACAGTACGGCAAAGAAGTCGTCAGGGTTTTTGTCATACTCCCAGCGGTGGTTCCAGACAATGCGCTGTGGAACTGTTTTATTTACAGCCATTTGCTGGCCAGTTTCTGAACCATCAGCAATGGGCACCGGCAATACCCTGGCCCGCTCCCGCAGCGCTTCTAGTGGCTTAGCCGCAGGCAGGTTTTCAGGCATTTTTTTCAGAAAGGCTCGTGCACCGTCAATAAAAGAATCGCGGTTATAGGCGCTGTTAAACACCACGCAATCTGCCGCCAGCGCCGAGTAAAGGTTGACCATCTTGGCCTCTACTTGTGGCATCTGGTCGCTAGATTCCGGATAGGCAAACTGGTTTTCGTGGAAATAGACGATCTTTTTCGCTCGGCCAAGCTGCGGAAACAGCCCGACCAGCGTTGCCAAGTCCACCATCGACGTGGCTAGCACCGCATCATAGTGCTGACTCAAAGTGTCATGTTCTTTTAGCAGCCAGCTCAGCGGGTTGCCGCGAATACGCCAGGCAAAATGCCGCGGCGCCAAGCTCAGGAGTGTCCACGAGATGTCATCTAACTGGGCCATTAAGCTCTCAGCCCAGTAACGGTGGCTCACGGCTTCATAGGCAGATAACAGTAATACCCGCATTAAAAACCCTGTTGTTCAAGCTTGCCGGCCAGCATTTCTAACACCTCAATGCCTTGAACATCGGTGGGCAGCCAGGGCAACCTAGGCCGCGGCAAACGGGCAAACAGCGTATCAATACGCGCAAGGTAGCTCGCTTCCTGCTCACGCCTTGCCTGCAAAAAAGCCCCATCTGCATCGGCGGGTATCACGCGGTTAATCAGCGTGCCTGCCACGGGTATATTAACCTCTTCAAGCGCTTTAACGGCGCGGTCTGTCTCTAAAATTGGTAGACGCTCGGGGGTCATCACAAACAGAAAGCTACACGCCTTGGGGTCTTCAATGCGGCGTCTGGCTTGATGAAATAAGCGGCGGCGATTGATCAGCGTTTTAGCGACATCGCGGGTACGCTCGTCTAAATCATCCAGCGGGTCTTCGCTGGGGTCATCGAAAGGCGTTGCTACGTCGCGGCCACGCTTAGGCGTCAGGTGGCCCAACACTTTGCCCAACTCAGCAGATTTGCGATTATGCGCCAGCAGGCCATCGGTCCAGGCGGCCATGGCTTCGGGCAAGGTTAATAGCCTTAGCGTATGGCCGGTGGGTGCCGTATCGAAAATAATCAGGTCGTAAGGTGCGGTGTCATCGATCATCAAGCGCGCCAAGCGCTCCAATAAAGCGGCTTCCTGGGTGCCGGGTGATTGGCGCGTCAGACGCATCTGGCGCTCTAGCTCTTGCATCATTTCAGGCGCAGCGTAGCGGCGCATCTGCTGGGTTACCCGCTGCAAGTGGGCTTCCACCTCAATGTCAGGGTCGATTTCCATGGCATCAAGATTAGGTAGCAGACGCCTGGGCACATCGCCTAACGGGCGATCAAACACATCGCCAAGGCTGTGGGCGGGGTCGGTGGAGACCACCAGCACCCGCTTGCCGCGGCTAGCGGCAAGCACCGCTAACGAAGCCGCCACCGTGGTTTTCCCCACGCCCCCTTTGCCACCGACCCAAAGCAGGCGACGGTTAAGTAGTGCTTGCATGGCGTTCCTCTCTATCGCTAACAACCGCGGTGTTTAACAGCAGCGGAAATGGTCTAAAGGTGAGTGTTCCATCCCCATACGCCTGTGCCAGTCGTGAAAACGCTCCAGCAGCAGCGGCTGAAGCTCTAGGGTGTAGTAAGAGGCTGGGTTCTGCAGGCCCATCATTTCAGAGAACACCAGCAGCATAAACAGGTCGTCTTCGTCGCGTCGCGCCCGGGCAATGGCACCCCGATAGCGCGAACTATACACCTCTTCCGTGAAGAAGCGGGCCTGGTTTAACCAGGCCCGTAACTTGTCACGACGCGACGACGACCCGTGTAACGGGTCATCGTGCATAACGTTTACTCCCTTATCGCTTAACTAACATGCAATAGCAGCGTTAATCGCCTTGAGCAGCCATTTCAGCGCGAGAACGCTTAAGCGCTGAGGCACATTCCATCGCGACCATAATAGCCGCTACCAGCACGACAATATCCAGCACCAGCAGGAACATGTTGCCCTGGTTCCAGAACGTGCGCAGCTGCATGAGTAGCGCCAAAATGGTCATCACCAGCAGGAAGCACAGCGGCGCTAAGGTAAACCACATGGGGCGCTTCATGCGTACCAACATCACGGTAATCACCAGCAGCGTCAGGCCTGCCAACAGTTGGTTAGTGGTGCCAAACAGCGGCCAGATGATCAAGCCGCCGGAACCATCAGCACCGCCCGCGCCAAACGCAAGCAGCAAGCAGGTTCCTACTGCCAAGCCCGTGGCAATGGCGGGCTTTTTCATCCACTGCTGATTATAGATGTCGCCCCACTCTTGGAAAATATAGCGCTGCAGGCGTAAGCCAGTATCCATCGTGGTGCCTGCAAAGAGCGCAGCCATGACGGTTAATAGCGTAGCAGCGGTTACTTCCGGCAAGCCAAGGCCGTTATGGATAATAAAGGCACCACCTTCCACAAAGGCATTAACGCCCCCCTGGCCGAAGGCAGAGTACATGGCCTGCCAATCGCCCAAGGTGGCAAAACCGGCCGTTGCTGCCAAAATGGCTGCCAGTGCGAGCATGCCTTCGCCCACCGCACCGAAATAACCTACAAAGCGCGCATCGGTCTCTTTGTTCAGCTGCTTAGACGTTGTGCCTGAAGAAACCAGCCCGTGGAAGCCAGATATTGCACCGCACGCAATGGTCACGAACAGCAACGGTATTAATGACGGCGTACCCGCTGGCACATCGCTATTAAACGCAGGCGCTACCAGCACCGGGTTCAACAGGACCAACGCGCCATACAAGATGAGCAAACCAATAAATAGCTGTAAGCCGTTAATATAATCCCGCGGCTGAAGCAGCATCCATACCGGCAGCAGTGAAGCAATCGCCGCGTAGCCAAACAGAATTAAAATCCACACCGCATTACCCGACATACCGCCTACTTCAGCCGGCATTTGAATGGGTACCGAAGGCCCAATGCCGATCAATGCATAAAGCGCCCCAACCCCAATCAAAGAGACGAGCGCCAGGCTCAAAATCCGGCGGTAGATCAGTTGGCCAATAATCAGCGCCACAATAATGGCCCCCCAAACCGGCACTACCGCGCTTGGGAAATTCATCATCAGCCCGGCGATGACGACGGCAAATACCGCGTTAACCATCAGTAATACCAGGAAGATAACGATCATAAAGATACTGCGGGCACGCTTACCGACCACATCACCCGTTAAAGCGCCCACCGATTTGGCTTTGTTGCGCACGCTGGCCCAAATGGCACCGAAATCGTGGATACCGGCAAAGAAAATCGTGCCGAACACCACCCATAAAAAGGCCGGTGCCCAACCCCAGATAACGGCAATAGCCGGGCCCACAATGGGGGCCGCGCCTGCCACAGAGGTAAAGTGATGGCCCCACAAGACAAACCGATTGGTTGGCACATAATCAATGCCATCCTCAAACTCATGGGCAGGGGTTTTGAAATCAGGATCTAGTTGATAGATCTTCTCGGCAATGAACTTGGAGTACACAAAGTACCCCAAGGCCATTGCGCCAAGACCTACCACTAGCAGTAAGATAGCACTCATGGGCACTGCTCCTTTGGTATGGTTTGCTGGTCGTTATTGACGTGCTTTTTTTTACTTGCTTTTTTACTCGCTATTTTCACTAGCGCTACTTATTAACCCTAGCGACTGACCTAGGGGGGAACAACGCTTTCAACATACAAAGTATTTATCAGTTAACTGTGAAGTTAATAAGAATACAATTTCAACGGCCTGAATTAATCCTAAAGTCTTACGCCATACGGCTTATATCGTCTATTTTTCCCGTGCTATCCATTTACCCCTGCTTCCTACTTTTCCTACTACTAACCCACGCCTCCCGCTAACCCACGCTTCCCAGCAATCTTGCTTCTAGCAATACTGATTGCCTGCATTCGGCCAAGGTCGTCTTGGCCGCCCTTCTCTGTCTAACTACACTACATAGCCTGACTACACTACATAGCAAAATATCTAAATAGCGCTTACATAAATAGCGATCACTCTTGTACCAGCGAATTACCTGCGAGATATCCTGGCAGCGCTAACACGAACAACAAATAACGACAGGAGAGTTCCATGGCCAAAGTGCTTGTGGTCGATGATGAACCCAACATTGTTCTATCTATTGAATTTCTGATGGAGCAAGCGGGATTCGAGGTCGTGACTGCCGAAGACGGTGAACAAGCCCTGGCGCGCGTCAACGATAGCCAGCCCGATTTACTGCTACTCGACATAAGCCTACCGGGGATTAGCGGTTTTGACGTGTTGGAACGGCTGCGCAGTGAAGCGGCCACCGCCCAGCTTCCCATTATTATGCTGACCGCTCACGGGCGTGATGTTGAACGGGAAAAAGGCATGGCGCTGGGTGCCGATGACTACATCACCAAGCCTTTCTCCACCCAAGCATTGGTCGAGAAAGTTAAAGCGCTGCTGATTGAGGAACAGCCATGACCCGAGGCGGGCTACCTAAACGCCAGCGCCTGATTGGCCTATGGCTTCTGCTCAGCGGTATCAGCCTGCTGGGCGGCGCTATTTTTGCTGCTTGGCTGGATGCCCAGCTCGCCCCCACGGGCTGGACAAGAATAGCCCTATGGCTGGGCAGTTTTTCCGGCGGCGCGACGATCTTCTTGGTGGGCTTACTGCTTGAACGCATGCTGTTTACGCCGCTGCGCCACTTACAGGTGCAGCTGGCGCGCTTAGTCGCTAACCCTGATGCCCGCGACGAACACCCACCCGAAGGCTGGTTAAAAGGGCTCGGGCCTGATCTACGCCGTGTGCGCGAGAGCTGGCGGGCAGATCGCAGCCGCCTGGCCACTGCCCATGCCGAAGGCGCACGCAGCGCCGCCCGCATTCGCCAGGAACTTGAAACGCTACTGCAAGTGCTCGAAACGCCGCTACTGCTGTGTGACCACCACCGCCGCCTGATGCTATTTAATCAGGCCGCGGAAGACTTCTTTGTTGGCAATACCGGCCTTGGTTTAGGTAAGCGCTTAGAAGCACTTTTGCCCGTTGCCAGTTTGCAGCAAGCGCTCAGCCAGCTGCCTAACGACGGCTCGCCCAGAGAACTGCTAGCCCCCTGCGATGACCGCTGGCTAAAAGTGATCCTGCGCCGCGTGCCGGGCAGCAACGGCGAAACGCTGCTGACCTTTAGCGACGCCACCGCCTCGTGGTCGAGTGAAATGGGGGTAAGAGCCGAACTTGCCGATATGCTGACACCGCTGCGTCAACATACCGCCAGCCTGACCAGTGCCGCCGATGCGCTGATTCAATTGCGCCACCAAAGCGATGCTGATACGTCACTGCTGCGCCAACGGTTTGAGCGCGTTATTCACGAGGAAGGCACCACATTAGGTGACAACGTTGCCAAAATTGGCCAGTTGCTCGACGACCTGCAGCATCAAGGGGAGCGTTTAACGCCCATGTGGTCGAACGACTTCTGGCAGGCCTTGGATGAGCGCCTTGATCCCGAACACCGCCTAATCACCCCAGTCGGCATGCCGGCTTGGTTTAAAGGCGATGCGCCCGCGCTAATCGCACTGTTTGACTCACTCGTCAAACATTTAAACGCCCACCTTCCCGACAGCGGCTTTGAGGGAGAAATATGCCTGGGTAATAAACGTGTCTATCTGGATCTTATATGGCACGGCAAAGCGATACCCGAACACGAACTGGCCGAATGGCGCCAGCAACCGCTGGCCTCGTTGCCGCTCAACCCTACCGTTGCGGATGTACTGCGCCAACACGCCAGCGATATTTGGAGCCTGGCCGACGCCGATGGCGTTCATGCCCGCCTGCGCCTTCCCCTGCCCGCCATGGAACGGGTCGGCCCGCCCAGGGAAACGGCACCGCCGCGCCCCGAGTTCCACGACTTTGGCATTGCTGACCTGCCCCCGCCGGATGAGGCACTGGCCAGCCGCTCGTTGCGCAGCCTGGAAGTGGTCGCCTTTGACACCGAAACCACCGGGCTTGAGCTGCGCCGTGGCGATACGGTCATCAGCTTGGGGGCTTGCCGCGTGGTCAACGCCCGTTTATTGGCAAGCGAAGCCTTCGATCAAAAAGTTGACCCAAAGCGGCCAATCCCGCCTGCCAGCACGGCGATTCACGGCCTCACCGATGCGGATGTGATTGGCGCGCCACCGCTGGATATCGTACTTACCCGCTTTCGCGACTACGTAGGCGAAGCCGTATTGCTGGCGCATAACGCCGCCTTTGATCTACTCGCTATCAGTCACAAAGGTGTCGTTTTTGATATTCCTGTCATCGACACCCTGCTGATTTCGCGGGCGCTGGATGAAGCCTTAGACGGGCACGACCTGGATAGCCTTGCAAAGCGCTATGATCTGGCATTTCCGCCAGGCACACGCCACACTGCCCTAGGCGATGCCCGCGTTACCGCCGAGCTATGGCTAGCCTTGCTGCCCCGCTTGGAAGCCCGCGGTGTAGACACCCTAGAGCAGTTGCTAGCGCTGCAGGCCAATGCCTTTGACCGACAGGATGCCAGTGCCTCATGAACCGCTTAACATTATGCAACACGTAACCTTATGAAACCTTCAGGCGTGAAATCACGTAAAGCAGAGCGTTTGATGGCGTTAGTCGCTATCGCCCTATTACTGTTCTGCCCGCCGCTGATTATTGTGGTGGACCGTCTACCCTCTTTTAACGTGGGCTGGCTACCGCTGTATTTGTTTAGCGCCTGGGCGGTAGTGATTGGCTTAACCGCCTGGCTAATGGAACACCGCGCGGGGCACTGACCATGCGTACAGAGCTGATTATTCTCGGCACGGCCTTTGGCTATTTGGCACTGTTATTTGTGGTCGCCGCCTGGGGCGACCGACGCGCCGAACAGGGCCGCTCGATTATTGGTTCACCAACGGTATATGCCCTTTCTATCGCGGTTTACTGCACGGCCTGGACCTTCTACGGCAGCGTCGGGCGCGCTGCGGAGTATGGCCCCAGCTTTCTACTTATTTACCTGGGCCCTACCCTGGCAATGCTGATGGCCCCTTTTGTAATCCGCAAAATGGTGCGCATCGCCGCCCGCCAGAGAATCAGCTCCATTGCTGATTTTATCAGCGCCCGTTACGGCAAAAGCACCAGCTTAGGAGCGCTGGTGGCCTTAATGGCGCTAATCACGATCACCCCCTATATCGCCCTGCAGTTAAAAGCGATTACCGTTAGCCACGCAGTGTTGATTAATTACCCTGATACCGCCAACGCCACCCTGATGGATGAACGCTTCTGGATGGATAAATCCCTCTGGGTCGCTTTGGTGCTGGCGGTGTTTATCATCTTATTTGGCACACGCCACCTGGATGCCAGTGAACGCCACGAAGGCATGGTGGCAGCCATCGCTTTGGAATCGTTGGTCAAACTGGTGGCGTTTATGGCCGTTGGCGTGTTTGTGGTGTTCGTGATGTTTGAAGGCCCGGCGGCGCTTTTTGCACAGGTTGCGGCCACGCCTGCACTGGTAGACAGTATGCGGCTGGACAATGCACCGGGCGGGGTTACCGGCTGGGTAGGTATGCTGGTACTGGCGTTTCTGGCGTTTTTAACCCTGCCCCGCCAGTTTCAGGTATTGGTGGTCGAAAATGTCGATGAGCAGCATTTAACGCGGGCAAGCTGGCTTTTCCCCCTCTACATGCTGCTGATCAACCTGTTTGTTATTCCGATTGCATTAGCCGGCCTGCTGCTGGGCGGCAGCACCGATGACCCCGACAGTTTTGTGCTAACGCTGCCGCTTTCAGCGGGGCTTGAAGGGCTGCCGCTGCTGGTGTTTATCGGCGGCCTTTCTGCGGCAACGGGCATGGTGATTGTGGAAACCATTGCGCTTTCCACGATGGTCAGCAACCAGCTGATTATGCCGCTGTTGCTGCGCTCCCGCCGCCTGCACCTTAGCACCCGGGGCGAGCTGGCCGGTTGGCTGCTGGGCATTCGCCGCGTGGCCATTGTGCTGATTCTGCTGCTTGGCTATCTCTACCACGCGCTAATTGGCGACTCCTACAGCCTGGTGACGATTGGGCTGGTCTCCTTTGCTGGGGCTGCGCAGTTTGCCCCGGCGATGTTAATTGGCCTTTACTGGCGCGGCGCTACCCGCCAGGGGGCCACTATTGGCTTAATCGCTGGTTTCCTGGTGTGGTGCTATACCTTGCTGCTGCCCGGCTTTGCCCAGTCGGGCTGGCTGGATGCCGCCCTGCTTACCGAAGGCCCCTGGGGCATTGCCTGGCTGATGCCGTATGGTTTGTTCGGCCTCGAAAACTGGGATATTTATACCCATTCGCTGCTGTGGAGCATGTTGGCCAACGTGGGGCTGCTGGTGGGTGTTTCTCTGTTTACTCGCCCAACCCCACTTGAGCAAACCCAGGCAGCGCTGTTTACCGAAGCCATGCACCCGAACCTGCAAACCACGGCGCTATCTTCGTCACTATGGCGCGGGCAAACCACCCAAGGGGCGCTCAAAGAACTGCTGGTGCGTTATCTGGGCGCTCCAACCACCCGCCGCGTGTTTAGCCATAGCAGCACCAAGAGCGCTTATGCGGCGGATGAACCCGCCACCGCCGAGTTAATTACCCGTGCCGAGCAAGCGCTGGCAGGGTCGCTTGGCAGTGCCTCGGCGCGGGTACTCATCAACTCGGTGGTGCGCGGCGAGGCGCTGGATATCGAGTCGATCCTGAGCATTCTGGATACCACCTCACAGACCCTTGAGTACAACCGCCGCTTAGAGCAGAAATCTCAAGAGCTGGTGCAAATCGGTGAAGAGTTACGCAGCGCTAACGAGCGGCTGCGCGAGCTGGACCGGTTAAAAGATGAGTTTGTGGCGATGGTCAGTCATGAACTGCGCACACCGCTCACCTCTATTCGCGCCTTTGCAGAAATTCTGCGCGATAGCATCGAACTGCCTGAGGAGAAGCGCCAGCATTTTCTTGGCGTGATTGTTCATGAGAGCCAGCGCCTGTCACGCTTGATTGAAGAGATTCTGGATCTTGCCCGCCTTGAGAGCGGCCGCTTAACCCTTAACCCGGTACCGCTTGACCTTGCTGCCCTCGCCCGCCACAGCATTGACACCATTGCGCATCTGCATAAAGAGCGTGGTATTGAGCTAGACGTGAACCTAGAGGCTGACCCGGCGATGGTCATTGGCGACCAGGATCGCTTAGAACAGGTGATTATCAACCTGCTGGATAACGCGGGTAAATTTGCCGACCGTGATCAGCCCAAAGTGCGCCTAGCGCTTTACCGCCACCGTCGCCACTTTCGGTTAAGCGTTGAAGATAACGGTGCCGGCATTAGCGCTGACGAGCGGGAGCGTGTGTTCGAAAAATTCCACCAAATACAGCAAGATAGCGATATTCCACGCGGGCGCCCCAAAGGCAGCGGTTTAGGCCTGCCCATCAGCCGAGGCATTATCGCCCATCTGGGAGGAAGGCTCTGGGTAGAAGATGCCAAACACTTAGGCGGAGCCTGTTTGACGCTGGAACTGCCTGCCGCACCTGATGCTGCTAATCCTTCGTAAGGACAGGGACAGGAACAAGCCCTGACGAGGCGCTAGGCGCTTTTTACACGCTGAACGAATGCTTTAATCTGCTGAAGATCAAACTTCAACAGCAGGCGCTCATCCTCACGCAGGCGGCGTAGGTCAACCCAGCCGTCTGCCGCTTGGCCACAGGCTTTGTTATACCGCTGTTGATCCAAAAGACGCTGCTGGAGACGCTCAAACGCTGCCACCAGCAGCCCTGATTGAGCCGCCGTTAGCACATCTGGCGTATGGCTCAAGGCGACCAGGCGCTCGCGGGTGCCTATCTCGCGCCGACGATGGCGCACACAGAGCAAGCGCGCTGCACTAATTAATGACAGCAAGCCTTGGTGTTTAAGGTTAAGGGCTTGTTCGTGAGGGGCATCCAGGCTTGGGCTTGAGGCAAGCCGCCCAAGGCGATCCAGCGCCACCGGCAACTCATCAAGCAGCGCGGCCATTTCATGCATAAACAGCGGTGCGCTGGGAAGTATTGTTGCAATGCGCTCGCCTAGCTGCTCAGCAAGCGCCGAATTGCCGGCTACCGGGGCGAAATCAAGCAAGATATTGGTTTGCTGAACACGTTTAACCTGACGGTCTGCGCTCCAAATTTCCAACTGCGCCTGCCACTCACTTAGCCGTTTGCGCCACATCGGCCAGCGAGCCATCACATGGCCACGGCAAAGCGGTATACCGGCCTCATCCAGGCGTTGGGTAAAGCGCTCGCCTAACGCCTGAAAATAGCCATCGATCTCCACGTGCCGGTGGTCAGGGTAATCATCAATAATCAGCGCATTATCCTGGTCAGGCCCTAGCAGGCTTTCATAGCGCGCCGCCGAGCCTAGTACCAATACGCAATAATCAACCGGCGGTGCCCCCCACCCCTGCGCCTCCATCTCACTTAGCGATAGGGTAATCGCCTGGCGATAAAGCGAAGCATTGTGGTCACTAATAATTTGGGCAGTACGCCAGGCAGGAAGATCATAATGTACCAGCGCTTCAACGAGCGGAAGTTGCCACGCGTAGGCATCGGCTAATGAGGTCGTGGGTGAGGAAATTTTGTTTAAAAGGTTATGGAGCGGAGCAGTAAGCGCCGTGGTGGTTAGTTTTCCGTCTTTATTTATTAGCGAGCGCCAGGGCGAAGCTCGGTGTACAACGCGCATACGACTCTCTCTTTATAGCAAAACGGGCTTTTCCCAAAACGGTTTTTTCTAAACGATGTTTGCTAAGCGATTTCTCTACAAACGGCGCTGAAAATCGCGACGTTACAGATAGATTGACTCTTTAAGCGTTATTTTCGTGCTGAGTTTCGCTGGCGCGCTGTGGGCTTGGCTCAAACATCGCTTCACCGACTTCGTCAATATAGCGCTGCGCTTTGGTGATCATCATGGCATCGCAGGCGTCGCGCGCAGGCAGCATGTCTGAGCGTTCAAAGCGGTGTTCAAGCGTTTCCCCTGAAGCGTCTGGCTTTTGAATCCAGCCGCTCACACGGTACTGGCCGCTTTGGTTGTCCGGCTGAGGGATAATCAAGTAGCCTTTGTACTCGACACCATCGGAAGCTTTGGTGGTAGCGCCAGGTGCCGCTTGGCGATCACTACCAAAGAGTCCGGATAATATTTTTTTTAGCATGATGATGGCTCCTTTTTAAACACAGTGGCTCCTTAACGAGTTTGGACTGCGGCGTTAGGGTGCTGCGGGGGCGCTGTGAACCCATCCATGGGCGCTACTTTCGCCATCTGCCCGCCATGGATGGCGGAAATGCCGGAATTGTTGGGAACATATTCCGGCCATGGCGAAAGACCCCCGCTTTACCCTATCGCGGCCTCCCTGCAATTTGCACTCAATGAGAAATTTTCACTAGGTGCTATTGCCATATTAGTCCTGCTTACGCCCTTTGCCTGCGGCAATGCGCAAACGTAACGCGTTCAGCTTAATAAAGCCTTCGGCATCTTTTTGGTTGTAAGCACCCGCGTCATCTTCAAAGGTAGCAATCGATTCATCAAACAGCGACTCATCAGATTTGCGGCCAACCACGGTAGCGTTGCCTTTGTAGAGCTTCATGCGCACAACGCCAGAGACGTTTTTCTGAGTTTCATCAATGGCTGCCTGCAGCATACGACGCTCTGGGCTCCACCAGTAACCGTTGTAGATCACTTCAGCGTATTTCGGCATCAGCTGATCTTTCAGGTGGGCTTCTTCGCGGTCCAGGGTCAGCGACTCAATAGCGCGGTGAGCGCGCAGCATGATCGTGCCCCCTGGCGTTTCGTAACAGCCGCGCGACTTCATGCCCACGTAGCGGTTTTCAACAATATCCAAACGGCCGATACCGTTGTCGCCGCCTAGCTTGTTGAGTTTTTCGAGCACTTCGTGCGCTTTCAGCGGTTCGCCGTCGATAGCGACGATATCGCCCTTTTCATAGGTCAGTTCAACGTAGGTCGGCGTATCGGGTGCGGCTTCCGGAGACACGCTCCAACGCCACATATCGTCTTCCGCTTCGGCCCACGGGTCTTCTAAAATGCCGCCTTCGTAGGAGATATGCAGCAGGTTTGCGTCCATTGAGTACGGCGATTTTTTCTTTTTATTGGCAAAATCGACCGGAATTTTGTGCTCTTCACAGTACGCCATCAGCTTTTCACGGGAGGTTAAATCCCACTCGCGCCAAGGGGCGATCACTTTAACGCCTGGCTTTAAGGCATAGCCGCCCAGCTCAAAGCGAACCTGGTCGTTGCCTTTACCCGTCGCGCCATGAGAAATAGCATCGGCACCGGTCTCGTTGGCAATCTCGATCAAGCGCTTGGCAATCAGCGGGCGTGCGATAGAGGTGCCCAGCAGGTACTCGCCTTCGTAGATAGTGTTGGCGCGAAACATTGGGTAGACGTAGTCACGCACGAACTCTTCGCGCAAATCTTCAATGTAAATCTCTTTTACGCCAAGGGCTTGTGCCTTGGTGCGGGCTGGCTCAACCTCTTCGCCCTGGCCGATGTCGGCAGTAAAGGTCACGACCTCGCAGTTGTAGGTTTCTTGCAACCATTTCACGATTACGGATGTGTCCAGGCCGCCTGAATAAGCCAGCACAACCTTTTTGACATCGGACATTCTTTGCTCCTTTAAAAAGATAAACCTTTTGCGATTGGTTTTGACACAAACGTTGAGTATAGCGTTCTCAATGCCCAGCGAACACCGTCAACGACGCCTGGGGGGTAAAGCTGCTAGAATCACACCCTTTAAAGCGGTAGCTTGCCGCTGATGTTGACTGATTGCTTGCCTTAACGCTTTTACTCGCTTCACACCTTTTTACTCGCTTTAAATCTTTTTACTCGCTTTACACTAAGGAGAGCTGCATGAGCGAGGCAATTGCCCGCGAATTAATGGCCCAACGTTTTCGCAGTTATCTGCCCGTGGTCGTTGATTTAGAAACCGGGGGCTTTAATGCCCAAGGCGATGCCGTACTTGAGATAGCCGCCGTGACCTTGACCATGGATCCGGAGGGTAATCTGCTTCCTGACGCCACTTATGCCTACCATATTCATCCCTTTGAGGGGGCGAATGTGGAGCAGTCTGCGCTCGATTTTACCGGCATTAATCTAGACGACCCGCTACGCCGCCAGGTAGCGCTGAGCGAGTCTGAAGCTCTGGGGGAAATTTTTCGCCCGATCCGTAAATCAATCAAAGCCCACGATTGTACCCGCGCTATTTTGGTTGGCCACAATGCGGCCTTTGATCAGGGCTTTTTGAACGCGGCGGTTAACCGCTGTGGCATTAAGCGCAACCCTTTTCACCCGTTTTCAAGCTTTGATACGGCTACACTGGCAGGCTTGATCTACGGACAAACCGTGCTTGCTCGGGCTTGCCGCGCAGCTGGCATTGAGTTTGACAACAAAGCGGCCCACTCCGCACGTTACGACACCGAGCGCACCGCCGAGCTGTTTTGCGCCATGGTGAATCGCTATAAAGACCTGGGCGGCTGGCAGTTAGCCCAGCGCGAGCAAGAGTTGGACGGCGCGGATTAGCCTGCATAAGCCGACAATTCAGCGGCTGATGCCGTCGCTAATGCAGCCAACAAGGCTTTGCGCTACACTTCGTTACCTTGCAGCATGTACGTTTGTATCGCTAAGCACGTTCGTATCGCTTAGCTGTAAAAGTTACCCTACCTGTTTTTAAGAGATGAGACGTTTTTATGGCCCAGCATAATGCCTTTTACGCCCAATCCGGTGGCGTTACCGCCGTGATCAACGCCAGCGCCTGCGGCGTTATTGAAGCTTGCCGCCAAGCGCCGGATCAGATTGGCAAGGTATACGCCGGTCATAACGGCATTATTGGCGCGTTAACAGAAGACCTTATCGACGTTACCCAAGAAAGCGATGAGTCAATTGCTGCCCTTCGCCACACGCCTGGCGGTGCCTTTGGCTCTTGTCGCTACAAGCTGAAAGATATTGATACGCATCGTGCCCAGTACGAGCGCTTGATTGACGTATTCAAAGCCCACGACATTCGCTACTTTTTCTACAATGGCGGCGGCGATAGCGCTGATACGTGCTTAAAAGTCTCCCAGCTTTCTGAGAAGCTTGGCTATCCGCTGACCGCCATCCATGTTCCCAAAACCGTCGATAACGACCTGCCCATTACCGATAACAGCCCAGGTTTTGGTAGCGTCGCTAAGTACATTGCCACCTCGACCCTGGAAGCTTCGCTGGATATCGCCTCTATGTGTGCGACCTCAACCAAGGTCTTTGTGCTTGAGGTGATGGGCCGCCATGCGGGTTGGATTGCCGCCGCCGGCGGTTTAGCCGGCCAAGCTGAAGGCGAGCCGCCGCATTTAGTTATCTTTCCGGAAATTCCGTTTGACCGTAAAGCGGCCATGGCGCGGGTTGAGGAATGCGTTAAGCAGTATGGCTACTGCGTTATTGTGGTTTCAGAAGGCGCGCGCTACGAAGACGGCACTTTCTTGGCCGATGCGGGCAATACCGATGCCTTCGGCCACCGTCAATTAGGTGGGGTTGCACCGACACTGGCCGGCATGATCAAGCAGGATTTGGGCTACAAGTATCACTGGGCAGTGGCCGATTACCTGCAGCGCGCGGCGCGTCATTTGGCCTCTAAAACCGACGTTGAACAAGCCTATGCGGTGGGCCGTGAAGCGGTAACGTTGGCGCTGGCGGGCAAGAACGCCATGATGCCCGCTATTCGCCGTATTTCTCAGTCACCTTACCAGTGGGATGTGATTTCCGCCCCGCTGTCTCAGGTGGCCAACCAAGAGAAATTTATGCCCCGCGACTTTATTACTGAGAACGGGTTTGGCATTACCCAAGCGTGCCGAGACTATCTCTCCCCGCTGATTCAAGGCGAAGACTTCCCGCCCTTTGAAAATGGCTTGCCCAAAGTTGCCAAGCTAAAGCTGGCCAAAGTGGCGCGCAAGCTGCCTACGTTTATGCTGTAAGCCAGAGGCCTGACAAGACTAAGGGGTGCCTTCGACACCCCTTTTCACGCTGAAGCGCTCTCCCACAAAAAAACAGCTATCTCACAAAAAACAGCTATCTCAATAGCCAGGTAAGCACTAGCAATAACAGCAAGATACCTGCCACGCCCTGCCAAAAGCGCCGCGGTTCCTGGGGGCTTTCTTCCCGAGCAGTTCCCCGCCCAAGCGGTACCCTAAGCGCATGCAAAAATTCAGAAAGGCGCCTAAACCGCAGCGCCCGCTGCGGGTCCAGCGCGCGGCGTAGTGCGTCGTCTAATTCCTGAGAGATTTCGGGATTAGTGGTACGCGCGCTGCGATACGTCAACTCTTCAAGATCGGTGTGGCTGCGCAACCGATTGGGTGTCAGCGTATAGGGCAAGGTGCCAGTCAGCAGCCAATAAACGGTGGACGCTAGTGAATACTGATCGCTGCGCCGACCGCTGCTGTCACCCAGTGCGTACTCTGGGGCGGTATGCTCATTAAGCCCGACTTGCCGGAGTAACTCGCCAGAATCACGATGCCCTTCACCGTCACGCATATGGCAGGCGCTGAAATCGGTGAGCACCAGCTTGCCGTGTGAGTCGACCAGAATATTATCGGGGCGAATCTGTTGATGAATAATGTCTCGGTGATGCAGAGCCTGCACCGCCTTGCCCAATTGATTGGCAAGGTCGAGCCGCTGAATCAGGCTTGCTTGCGGGTGGCGTTCTGCCCATTGGCGCAAGGACTCCCCCTGAACGTTCTGCATCAGGTAATAGAGATAGCGGCGCGGCCGCGACGGTTCCATTACCTTCACGACAAAGGGGGAGTTAACGCGTTCAACTACCCACTGCTGAAGCAGGAAATGCTCCAGGTAAGAATTACGCAACGAAAGTTCAGGGCTCGGTGCTTTCATCACCATTCTCCGCTCGGTGTGCACATCCCGCACGCGATAAACCCGTGATTGGGCAGTACGTGCGATCACGGAGATGACTTCCAAGCCGTCTAAACGCTCGCCGGGGGAAAGTTCGGGCGGAATAGGCAGGTCACCGTACAGCTGCCCTGGGTGCTCGGTGACTTCTTCAGGCAGTTCATCTATTCGCACCAGCTGAAAGCAGAACTGATCGCCGCCATAACCACGTTCCTGAGCGCGCTGCTGCGCTTCATCGGCTAAACGCTCGCAGGCGGCATCCAGGTCACTGGCGTCCTGGCGAATAAGGCGAACGTAATCAGAGGGCAGCAGGGTTCCACGCACCCCCTGGGTGGTGAATAAAAATAAATCGCCCTGCTTTAGCGCTAAGTGGGTGTAGTCAATATCCAGGCTGCCATCCATCCCCAGCGCCCTGGAAGGATAGCGGTAGCCACCTAGATCGGTGACATGGTCGCGGCTCAACTGCTCAAACTCAGCCCCACGCAAACGAAAGACCAGCGTATCGCCCATATGAAAGAGATGAGCTTCACGGCCACGAAAGACCACTGCCGACAGTGAGGAAACAAAACTGCCCTCTTGAACATGCTGGCTTTGGCTGTAGCACCAGCTGTTAAGCGCGCGCAGTACGCGGTTGGCTGAGGTTTTGACATCCCAATGATCGGGTGTGGAAAAATAGTCAGCCAGAAAGGCTCTCACGCTTAGATCGCCCGCCTGCTTGGCCATGAGATTGCGTGAGACAGAGTCACTGATAACGGCACACCCTCCTTTTGCACGCAATAAAGGTGCTTCAGGAAAGCGAACCGACATTGAACTACGGTGTGAGCGCCGGTCGGGGGCGACAAACGCTTGGCCATAACTGATAAGCAACTGGGCGTGCGACAAGTCATCCTCCTAGGCTGCCGACTTCATCAAGGGACATCACTGTCAACCAACAGCGCTTATGATACACGTAGCGGAGCAGAAACGATGCTCACCAAACGTCTTGATAAAATGTCTCCACTTTTTCTGCACGTAGTTTTCGGTTTGAAATATTAGTCTTTGCACTACTAAGCTTTTCAATACTAAATTTTTCATTACTAACAAATCGCCCGCCCACCTATGTCGCATTGGTAATCGTGCAGTCATCTTCGTATAATTCTCGGCAATAAACGGCTCTGAAACGATTACCTAGCCACTGCATGCATTTAGACACAGCATCACTCTAAACCACTGCACGACTCTAGCCACTGCACTACCAAGGAATCAACGATGAACTTCGATAATATCCCTGCTGGAAAGGATCTCCCTAACGACATTTACGTGGTGATCGAAATTCCAGCCAACCACGACCCGATCAAATATGAAATTGATAAGGACATGGGCGCGCTACTCGTTGACCGCTTCATGGCCACGCCGATGTTTTACCCTGCCAACTATGGCTTTATCCCGCACACGCTGGCAGACGACGGTGACGCGCTAGACGCATTAGTTGTTACCCCGCACCCGGTTCAGCCCGGCAGCATTATTCGCGCTCGCCCGGTTGGTATCCTGAACATGACCGACGAAGCCGGTGAAGATGCCAAGCTGATTTGCGTGCCCCACGCCAAGCTAAGCTCACTCTACGACGACATTCAGGAAGTCACCGACCTGCCTGAACTGCTGCGCCAGCAGATTGCTCACTTTTTCGAGAACTACAAAGATCTTGAAAAAGGTAAATGGGTGAAAGTCGAGTCTTGGGAAGGTGCTGACGCGGCGCGCAAAGCGATTGAGAAGTCCGTGACGGCCTATCAAAAAGCGTAATCAACCACCGATACAGCACCACCGATACAGCGTTAACGCTTCTAGTTAACGCTTCGAAAAGACCGCCTTCGGGCGGTCTTTTTATGGGGGTAGCATTAACGCACTATTAGCGGCCGCGGCACGACACCGCAGTACACGCCAGGGGTTTAAAGTTACGGTATGCTGTTTGCCTTAGTTTGCGATGTTATCAATTAAGGACACACCGTGTTAGCTCTTAAACGCCAGAACCTAATGATAGTAGTGGTTTTTTTGCTCGGCTTACTACCGCTGAGTGCGCACGCCCAGTGGTTCTCCTCTTCCAGCAATCAAGATGATTTTTTGCCGGTGATGGAAGCCTTCCAACCCGCCGCCTGGCACAATGGCGATACGCTCTATATCGGTTTGGATATTGCAGATACGTATTATCTGTACCGTCACCAGTTTGCGGTTACCAGCCAAACGCAAGAGGTAACGCTCAGCGAGCCGATTATTCCGCAAGGCACCTTCACCAACGATGAATTTATGGGTGATGTGTATGTATTCCGCGACCAATTGGTGTTTGAAGTGCCGTTGGATGCCCCTTACGCAGGCCCCTTTGATGTGGAACTGACGTTTCAGGGCTGTGCAGATGCAGGGCTGTGCTACCCGCCGGAACGCACGAACTTACAGGCCAGTGAAACAGCACCGCCCAGCCAGTTTGCCAACTGGCAAAATAGTGAAGCTGCCGCTAGTGAAACGGCCAGTGCTGAAACGACCAATGCTGAAACGGCCACCTCACAGACCGCCTCATCACCGACAAGTAGCTTCTCTGCGCCTCAAAGCGAAGACAGCCGCTTTCGTGCGTTAATTAGTGACGCCAGCTTGCCGCTTGCGCTAGGGCTATTTTTTATCGCCGGCCTAGGGCTGACCTTTACACCTTGCGTGCTACCGATGATCCCAATTCTGTCATCGATTGTGGTGGGCCAGAACCCCACGCGCCCACGCGCCTTTGCGCTCTCCCTGAGTTATGTGCTGGGCATGGCACTCACCTATGCACTGGTAGGCGTGCTGATGGGTCTGTTCGGCGCGGGGCTTAACCTTCAGGCTCACTTGCAATCCGCACCGGTTTTAATTGCTTTTGCCCTGCTCTTCACACTGTTTGCGCTGGCAATGTTTGGGGCTTTTAATCTTAACCTTTCACCACGCTTTGCTAACCGAATTGATGCTTGGCAAGCACGCGCTCAGCGCAGTGGGCCGGCGGGGTTAGCGCTGGCGGGTGCGCTTTCTGTGCTTGTGGTTTCGCCCTGCGTAACGGCACCTTTGGCCGGCGCATTGGTCTTTATTTCATCAACGGGTGATGCCGTTATGGGTGGCGCGGTACTGTTTGCGCTAGGCATGGGCATGGGCGTTCCGCTGCTGTTAGTCGGCACGTTTGGTGCTACGCTGCTGCCTCGTTCCGGTGCCTGGATGAACGGGGTAAAAATTGGTTTTGGCCTACTGCTGCTAGGCGTAGCCATTTGGATGGTGGAACGCTTAGTGGCCGCCCCCATTGCTCTGCTGCTATGGGCGGGGCTAGCGATTGGCAGCGCACTAGCGCTAGGGGCATTGAATTTCAATCAGCCGCAGGGCTGGCCACGAGCGCGCCAAACGCTGGGTATTATGCTGTTAGCGTGGGGTCTGTTACTGGTGATTGGTGCCGCCCAAGGTGGCAGTAACCCACTGCGGCCCCTTACCATGGCCAGCAGTAATACTAACCAAGCGCAGGCCGAAGCGCTCTCGTTCCTTGAGGTAGACACCTTAACCGGCCTTGAAGAGGCGGTTACTCAAGCTAAAGGCGCGAACCAACCGGTGTTTGTCCACTTCACCGCCGATTGGTGTATTTCGTGCAAGTTAATGGAGCGCGATGTCTACCCTGACCCCCGTGTTTCCACTGCGTTAAGCGGTTACACCTTGATTGCCGCTGATGTCACCCAAACGGATCGCCAGAGCCGCGAGCTGCTTGATCAGTTCAACCTATTTGGCCCTCCCAGCTTGCTATTTTTCCATAACGGCAATGAGATAACGGACGCACGCATCCAGGGTGAAGTCACTGCAGAACAGCTCTCCCTTCACCTTGAATCTGTTAGCCAGTGGCTAGCGAAGCGCTAATTACTCCGCCTTCCCCAGCGGTAGCTTGCAGCGCTAACGCAGCTTTCTGCCGCGAACATCGTCAAACAATTGTTTAATTTTTGCTTAGGGCTCAGTTTTGGCGCAAGCGCCGGCTACCGCTAGACATCTGGGCACTTTTTCGGCAAACTCCGCTCCCACATTAGCGAAAAATTTCCTTTTTTAGGGGTGAGAACGGGGTAACGTTCGCTAACATGCAGCGTTCTCTTCATTTTAAAATCTGGTTTACTGCGCTTATAAAAGCGCCGCACAGCCCCTGCCGACAGGTTGGTTCGCTCTGTGATTATTTTTCATAACCTTTTTTTCTCACACCCCTTTTTCTCATAACTTTTTTATAACATTGATGGGGCTATGCCATGGATATCCGCAAAGTTAAGAAACTGATTGAGTTGCTTGAAGAGTCCAACATTAGCGAAATTGAAATTCAAGAAGGCGAAGAATCAGTACGCATTAGCCGCCATCCTAATGGCACTACCTGGCAGCCACAGCCAATGCCCCAATATGCGCAGCCCAATTACGCACCGGCACCAAGCGCACCGGCAGTTGAAGCGGCTGAACCCACAGGCGTTAGCTACCGTGGTGAAGCGGTCAACTCCCCAATGGTGGGTACTTTCTATCGCAGCCCTGCTCCGGGCGCTAAATCCTTTGTGGAAGTAGGCGATACGGTTAAGCAAGGCGACACCATTTGCATCATCGAAGCCATGAAAATGATGAACCAGATTGAAGCTGACCGCGACGGCGTGGTGGAAGCCATCCTGGTAGAAGATGGTGAGCCGGTGGAATTCGATCAACCTATGATCGTTATCGCTTAATCTTTCATTTTCAACACGGGTGGACTCTCCCATGCTGGACAAGGTACTTATCGCGAACCGCGGCGAGATAGCCCTCCGTATCCTACGGGCCTGTAAAGAACTAGGCATCAAAACCGTAGCGGTACACTCCAAGGCTGACCGTGAGCTTATGCACGTTCGCCTAGCGGATGAAGCCGTGTGTATCGGACCGGCATCATCAGCACAGTCTTACTTGAATATCCCGGCGTTAATTAGTGCCGCAGAAGTCACTGACTCAACCGCTATTCACCCTGGCTACGGCTTTTTGTCTGAAAACGCCAACTTCGCCGAGCAGGTAGAACGTTCAGGGTTTACCTTTATTGGCCCTCGCGCTGAGACGATTCGCCTGATGGGCGACAAAGTAAGCGCGATCCAATCCATGAAGGAAGCGGGCGTGCCCACAGTGCCAGGTTCAGACGGCCCCTTGGGTGACGATGACGCTACCAACTTAGCCACCGCCCGCCGCATCGGCTACCCGGTGATTATCAAGGCAGCTTCTGGCGGCGGTGGCCGTGGCATGCGTGTGGTACACACTGAAGGCCATTTGCTTTCAGCCATTACCGTTACCCGCACGGAAGCACACGCCGCCTTTGGCGACGGCACGGTTTACATGGAAAAGTTCCTTGAAAAGCCGCGGCACGTTGAAATACAGGTACTTGCCGACGGCCAGGGTAACGCTATTCACCTTTATGACCGCGACTGCTCGCTACAGCGCCGCCACCAAAAAGTGCTTGAAGAAGCCCCAGCGCCAGGGCTAGACCCAGAAGCCCGCGCCCAGGTGCTTGAAGCGTGCCGCCAGGCGTGTATCAAAATTAACTACCGTGGCGCTGGCACCTTTGAGTTCTTGTATGAAGACGGCGAGTACTTCTTTATCGAGATGAATACCCGCGTTCAGGTTGAGCACCCGGTCACGGAGATGGTTACCGGCGTGGATATCGTCAAAGAGCAGCTACGCATTGCTTCTGGCCTGCCGCTGTCGATTCGTCAAGAAGATGTAAAACTGTCGGGCCACTCCTTTGAGTGCCGCATCAACGCCGAAGACTCGCGCACCTTTATGCCCTCACCCGGCAACGTTACGCTGTATCACGCACCGGGGGGGTTGGGCGTTCGTATGGATTCGCACCTGTATACCGGCTACACCGTGCCCCCGCACTATGACTCGCTGATTGGCAAATTGATCACCTGGGGGGCAGACCGTGATATAGCCTTAACGCGGATGCGTAATGCACTCGATGAGCTGTTGGTAGAAGGCATTAAGACCAATATCGACCTGCAAAAAGATTTGGTTCGCGACAGCTATTTCCGTCAAGGCGGCGTCAACATTCACTACCTGGAAAAGAAACTCAGCAGCTAAGGCTGATTTCAAGAGTTTTCCAGCGTCACGTTTGATGCCCAGCGGGGTGGCCACGTCCACCCCGTTATCATTTCTAATTCGCCTTGCGGAGAATGCCCCATGCCCTGGCTTCAACTTAAAGCCCACGTGGCCCCCGAACAAGCAGAGCTGCTTGAAGAGCTGCTGCTGAACGAGGGCGCGACCGCCATTGGCCTTCAGGATGCCCACGATGACCCGGTGTTTGAGCCAGAGCGCGGCACGACACCGCTGTGGGAAGATACCATTCTGACCGGCCTTTACGATGACTTGGAAGGCGTTGCGAGCATGCTCGAACGCATTGAAGCCGCCTGGTCAGAACAAATGCCCGGCGACCCCTGCCCGAGCATTGAATATGAACTGCTGGCTGACCGCGATTGGGAGCGCGAGTGGATGGATGACTTCACGCCGCTGCGTATGGGTCAGCGGCTGTGGATTGTGCCTAGCTGGCACGAACCGCCGCACGCGGATGCCGTTAATTTGATCCTCGACCCAGGCCTTGCCTTTGGTACCGGCACGCACCCCACCACGGCGCTGTGCCTTGAATGGCTGGATGAGCTAGCGGTGGCTGGCCACTTGGCCGAGCAAACCGTGCTGGATGTCGGCTGCGGCTCGGGCATTCTTGCCATCGCCGCGCTCAAGCTAGGTGCCAGTCACGCCGATGCCACCGATATAGACCCTCAAGCACTCCAGGCCAGCCGCGACAACGCGGAGCGTAACGGTATTGCCGAGCCGGATTTAAGCCTCTACTACCCTGAGCAGCTAAACGATAACGGCAGTTACCCCATCGTGACGGCCAATATTTTAGCCGGCCCGCTGGTGGAACTGGCCGCAATGATTGCCGGGCATGTGGCACCCGGTGGCCGCATTGCGCTATCCGGCATATTAGCCAACCAGGCCGATAATGTTGTTGAGGCCTATGCAGCCCAGGGTATCGCTATGGATGAACCGGTCATTCGCGAAGGCTGGGTACGCCTTTCTGGTCAGCGTCCGCGTTAACGCAATGCCGGCCTTCACCCTACCGCTGAGTAGGCGTATCATACGCCCCCTTGAAAGCGCCTACTCGCCGCCAGCTCAGAAGCCAACGCCATGACAGCAAGCACCCAACCCGCCACCATTGGCCCGTATTTATTACCGAATCGCGTAATACTTGCGCCCATGGCCGGCGTTACCGACCGCCCTTTTCGTCAGCTATGCCGACGGTTAGGGGCCGGCTGGGTGGTGGGTGAAATGGTCACTGCCGACCCAAGCCTATGGCATACCCGCAAATCTCAGCTGCGTATGGACCACCGCGGCGAGCCTGACCCGCGCGTGGTACAAATTGCTGGCGGCGACGCGGACATGCTGGCTCAAGCGGCGCGTTTGAATGCTGAACTGGGCGCGCAGATTATTGATATCAATATGGGCTGCCCCGCCAAAAAGGTATGCAACAAAGCCGCGGGCTCGGCGCTGCTTCGTGACGAGGCCTTGGTGGCAGAGATTCTCGACGCGGTGGTCGCAGCGGTTGATATCCCCGTAACGCTCAAAATTCGCACGGGCTGGTGCGCCGAATCAAACAATGCCCTGCGTATTGCCCGGCTTGCCGAGTCAGCGGGTATTCAGGCGCTCGCTGTACATGGCCGGCACCGCCAGCAGCGCTATACTGGACAGGCAGAGTACGACACGATTGCCGAGATCAAATCTCATCTCTCGATACCGGTGATTGCTAACGGCGACATAACAAGCCCGGAAAAAGCCGCCGAAGTACTCGCTTACACCGGCGCTGACGCAGTAATGGTAGGCCGCGGCGCACAAGGCAACCCGTGGATTTTCCAGCAGATTAGTCATTTTCTTCAGCATGGAAAGCGGATGGCTCTGCCTACCCTCATCGAGCGTCATCACGTGCTCCATGAACATATTGCCGCGCTGCATGAATTTTATGGCGACACGATGGGCGTGCGCATTGCACGCAAGCACGTTGGCTGGTATCTCAGCGACGACCCACGCTTTACGCAGCCTCAACAGCGCGCGCTTAAGCAGCAGTTCAATGCGTTAGCATCACCCGAAACGCAATTTGATTGGATCAATAACGCGATGGCCCCCGATGCCGCCACGCGTTTGCTAGCCAAAGGAAGCTATGCTGCATGACCGAACGCGATCTTCTCTCTAGCGATGCCTATTCCAGCGATGCTTATTCCAGCGACGCCGATGCTAGCAAGCGCTCTTCCCATTTAGCAGGCACGCTGGCAGACCCCGCCGTGAACACGCCGCCACAGCCACTGCGGGAAGCTGTAGAATCCGCGATGCGCCGCTACTTCGAGCATCTCGATGGCAGTCAGGCAACCGACCTGTACGCCATGGTGATGGCCGAAGTAGAAGCCCCTTTACTTGCTTGCGTGCTAGAACACACCGACGGCAACCAGACCCGAGCCGCTGATGTACTCGGCTTGAACCGTGGCACCCTGCGCAAAAAACTAAAGCTTTACGGACTTATCGAAGGTGACACCCCATAACGATGAGGTGTTGTTGTTTTTAATTCTCGACCCTGCACACGAGCATTCTAATGGCTGATAGCACTGCTACCCCCGTCCGCCGCGCCCTTTTGAGCGTTTCTGATAAAACCGGCATTGTGGAATTCGCCCGCGGCCTGACCGAACACGGCGTTGAATTACTCTCCACTGGCGGTACCTTCCGCTTGCTACAGGAAAATGCCATTCCTGTGAAAGAAGTCTCTGAGCACACCGGCTTCCCCGAAATTATGGATGGCCGTGTCAAAACCCTGCACCCGAAAATCCACGGCGGCATTTTAGCCCGTCGCGGCCAGGATGATGCCGTCATGGCTGAGAACGACATCACCCCGATCGACATGGTAGTCGTCAATCTCTACCCGTTTGCCGCCACGGTGGCTAAGCCTGATTGCACGCTTGAAGATGCCATCGAAAATATCGACATCGGCGGCCCCACCATGGTGCGTGCCTGCGCCAAAAATCATGCTTACACCACTATCGTGGTTAATAGCAGCGACTACGCCCAGGTGTTGGGCGAATTGGCAGCACAAAATGGCCAGGTAACGAGCGCCACGCGTTTCGATTTAGCCGTTAAAGCCTTTGAGCACACCGCTGGCTACGATGGCGCTATTGCTGATTATCTCGGCCGAAAAGTAAACGCGGCCGATGAAGCCTTCCCGCGCACCTTTAACCTGCAGCTGCATAAAAAGCAGGATATGCGTTACGGCGAAAACCCTCATCAGCAGGCGGCTTTTTACGTAGACCCAGACGCCAGCGAGCCCAGCGTTGCCACAGCGAAAATGCTGCAGGGCAAGCCGCTTTCGTATAACAATGTTGCTGATACCGATGCAGCCTTTGAGTGCGTAAAAGCCTTTAACGAGACGGCTTGTGTGATTGTAAAACACGCCAACCCCTGCGGCGTGGCGATTGGTGCCACCGCGTTGGCAGCCTACGACAAGGCCTTTGCCACCGACCCCACCAGTGCGTTTGGCGGCATTATTGCCTTCAATACGCCGCTGGACGCCGAAACGGCTCAGGCAATTATTGACCGCCAGTTTGTTGAGGTAATCATTGCCCCAGGCGTCAGCGATGAAGCCGCCGCTATCGTGGCAAATAAGCAAAACGTGCGTTTACTGGACGTTAGCGCTAACTGGCCCGGCAAACATCAATCCACCTTTGATCTCAAGCGCGTTAACGGCGGTTTATTGGTGCAGGATCGCGATGAAGGCATGGTCGCCCGGGAAGATTTAACCGTGGTCAGCCAACGCGCGCCGAGCGAACAGGAGCTGCGTGACCTCGCCTTTGCTTGGCGGGTGGCTAAATTCGTTAAATCCAACGCCATTGTGTACGCCAAGCAAGGTCAAACAATCGGCGTTGGCGCTGGGCAAATGAGCCGTGTGTACTCGGCCAAAATTGCCGGTATTAAAGCCGCAGACGAAGGCCTTTCGGTACCTGGCTCAGTGATGGCGTCCGACGCTTTCTTCCCCTTCCGCGATGGCATCGATGCCGCTGCGGCTGCAGGTATTACCGCCGTGATTCAGCCCGGTGGCTCCATGCGTGACCAAGAAGTGATCGACGCTGCCAACGAAGCGGGCATTGCCATGGTATTTACCGGCATGCGCCATTTCCGTCACTAAACGCAGTTTGCAGCACTAACACCCGAAAACACACGAAGTTAAGATCCACAAAATGAAAAAGCCCCACCGGAATATTGCAGGTGGGGCTTTTTTACGCTCTTTTGTTCATTCTTATTATCAACAAACGGCACGACGAGGCTTAGCCGAGATCAATACACAGGTACTTGGTTTCAAGATACTCTTCCAAGCCCTGATGACCACCCTCGCGGCCTAATCCTGACGCCTTCACCCCACCAAACGGTGCCGCCGCATTGGAAATGATGCCGGTGTTGATTCCCACCATGCCATACTCAAGCGCCTCGGCCACGCGCCAGACACGGGCAAGATCACGCGAGTAAAAATAAGAGGCCAGGCCATACTCGGTATCATTGGCCATCTCAATGGCGGTTTCTTCATCGTCAAACGGGAAGACAGCGGCTAATGGGCCAAAAGTCTCTTCATGAGCCACTTTCATTTTATCAGTGGCAAAGCTGATCAGCGTCGGCGTAAAGAAATTTCCACCTAGCGGATGCGGATGCCCCCCCAGCAGTAACTCTGCGCCATTATCGATCGCATCCTGCACGTGCTCGCTGACTTTTTTAACCGCGTTCTCGTCGATTAGCGGGCCAATATTAATGTTGGGTTTAGTGCCATCACCCACATGCAGTTCGCTGTTCATAGCGACCGCGAGTTTTTCACAAAAGGCGTTAATGACGCTGGATTGGACTAAAAAGCGGTTGGTGCAAACACAGGTTTGCCCCGCGTTGCGGAATTTTGCCGCCATAGCGCCTTCAACGGCTGCGTCTAAATCGGCGTCTTCAAAGACAATAAAAGGCGCATTACCGCCTAATTCCAACGAGATTTTCTGGATATGCTCAGCGGCTTGCGCCATGAGCTTGCGACCCACTTCGGTCGAGCCAGTGAAGGTGATCTTGCGCACTTTAGGCGATTGCGTCATGGCTTGAGCAATATCGCTAGCGCTACCCGGCACGACATTAAACACCCCGCGTGGAATGCCCGCACGTTCAGCTAATAGCGCCAGCGCCGTGGCTGAAAATGGCGTTTGGCTAGCAGGTTTAACCACAATGGTGCAGCCTGCCGCTAACGCAGCGCCGGCTTTGCGGGTAATCATCGCCGCGGGGAAATTCCAGGGCGTGATCGCGCCCACCACGCCTACCGGCTGTTTGGTAACCACAATGCGCTGATTCGCTTTTGCTGCAGGAATCGTTTCACCATAAACACGCCGCGCTTCCTCAGCAAACCAGCGCAAAAAACTGGCGGCATAAGCAATTTCGCCAGCGGCTTCTTTGAGCGGCTTGCCCTGCTCGTAGGTCATCAGCATGGCGAGGTCTTGCTGGTGCTCCAGCATCAGGTCGTGCCATTTCATCAGCAAATCGGCACGTTCCTGGGCGGTCAGCGCCCGCCACGCAGGCAGGGCGGCATCCGCAGCATCAATCGCCCGTTCGGTTTCGGCTTTGCCTAACCGTGGGATATCCCCAATTACCTCGCCGGTTGCCGGATTCAAGACCGTAATCTGTTCGCCGCTATCTGCCGCGACCCAACTGCCGTCAATATAGGCAAAGGGGCAATACAGCTGTGTTTCTTTAAGCGCTTCCATGACAGGCTCCTGACCAAATAATGGCCTTGTAGGCTTATAAACGTCTTCATGCTAAGACGAAACACCCCTGTAAACCAAGTTTGCGGCGTGCGTTACTTACCCAATGACCGACAACACACTCAATTAATTAACAGCAAAAATTCTTGTCGAGTCGCTTGGTTGCTGCGAAACCCGCCTAGCATGACTGACGATGTCATGCTGGAGTTTTGTTTTTCTACGCCGCGCATCATCATGCACAGGTGCCGCGCCTCAATGACCACAGCAACCCCCTTTGCCTGGGTGACTTCCTGCACCGCCTCGGCAATTTCACGGGTGAGGTTTTCTTGAATCTGCATGCGGCGGGCAAACATATCCACAATGCGCGCAAACTTAGATAGCCCTAGCACTTTGCCGTTAGGCAAATAGGCAATGTGGCACTTGCCAATAAAGGGCAGCAGGTGATGCTCACACATTGAATAAAGCTCAATGTCTTTTATCAGCACCATTTCATCGGTCTGCGACTCAAACACTGCGCCATTAACAATCTCTTCGAGGGATTGATTATAGCCCGCATTTAAAAACTGCATGGCTTTTGCCGCACGCTTAGGCGTGTCTATTAGCCCTTCACGGTCGGGGTTTTCACCAAGAGCTGAAATTATCTGGCGGTAGTGCTGGGCGATTTCATCGGACATATTAAGCCTCATAAAAAACGTTGCTCAGTCGCGCAAAAGGCTGACAGCCATTTCAACAAGCGGGGCCAACAACCCCTTTGCGCCAATGGATAACAGAGCAACCTGAAAAATACAGTAGCCAGCGTATTAACCGGCAATTCATGTACAAAAAATATACGCTCAAATAATTCTGTACAATGATTATTGATGAGAAAAGCTATTTTAACGTACATCCCCCTGCTGTGGCAGAGTGCCGCGTCGCCCACTTCGCAAACATTAGCCCTGTGATATGATGGGTTGTTTTTATTTCCCTGCCTTTATTGCAGGCGCCCACATCGAGAGCTCGCCATGTCATTTAAACCAACACCCTTTTGGTTGACCGCCATAGTGGCGCCCCTTGTCACCACCTCACTGTATGCGGCGGAAGCCACGCTTTCATTGCCAAGCAAGGCCACCGTCGGCGTTGAGGTCATTGAAACGCTAACGTTTGAGTCGAATCAAACGCGCCTTAGCGATATTTTGCTGCACCCGACGCAATCCGCCGATGCCTCGCACTCACTGCCGGAGTATTGCGTGATTATTGGCAATGCGCAGTTAGTCGACGAACGCATCCGCGTCACTACCCACGAAGCGACGTGCATTGAAACCCACGCTGCCGACAGCAATATTTTTACAGGAGCGTTTAGCGCCAGCGCCTACGCCGAAGATGGCCTTTATGGCATTGCTTGCGAAACATCACCCTGCACGCTCTCTCCTGGGCAGACGTTTCTATTAACGCTTGATGAAGCGGTAGATATCGAGGAGCTGGACAACCCCTCCGCTGAGCTTAACCAGCAACGCCGCCAGGCAAATGGGGAAGGCGTTGCTAATCCCATCCCCAGAGACCAAGCCACTCCAGACGCCGAATAATAGGCAGTCGATCATACTCACGCGGGTTGGCTATGCCAGCCAGCGTGGGTTATCTAATTGCAGGCACTGCTGCTCTAACTGGCGGATATGCTGATCCCAATAGCCGCTATCAGCTATCCACGGAAACGCACGCGGAAAAGCGGGGTCATCCCACCGCGATATCAGCCAGGCCGTATGCCGAATGAGGCGGTAGCTCCTCAGCGGTTCAATAAGCGACATCTGTTCTGTCGGGAACGGGCGAGTTTCTTCGTAACCTTCGGTAATTTCACTCAAATACGAGTGCCAGCCCTGCGGGTCATCGGTAGGCAGCAACATCCAAATATCCTGAATCGCTGGCACCATTAGGCAGTCATCAAAATCGACCAGGGTGAACTGCTCTTCACGCCCCAGCACATTGCCCAAGTGGCAATCGCCGTGGCAGCGAATCATGCTGGCGGCAGGCACGTTATGCTTTAAAAGCTGCTGGTGTATTGTTTGAATGACCTTTTCATAGGCTCGCCGCTGATGGCGGGTTAGCCGCTCGCTAGCAAGCACCCGCTGCTGAGCATCCAGAATACCGCTTGCCATCTCTAAGCGTGGGCGATGCTGAAACGGTTTTTTAGCCGCAACCTGATGTAACCGCCCCAATACTTCCCCCATGGCAAATAGGTGAGCAGGGTTATCCAATTCCGGCGCTTGGCCAGGGCAATGAGGGAACAGCGCAAACCGAAACGCCTTAAAAAAATGTAACGACACACCCGCCTTATCACGCCAAGGCGCTACTACCGGCACTTTACTGTTAGCTAGCTCCTGCAAAAAATCGTGCTCTTCTTGAATCGCCAGCTCTGACCAGCGGTCGGGGCGGTAAAACTTAATTATCCAGTTTTTGCCATCCTCATCGCGAAACATCAGCACGCGGTTTTCATAGCTATTAAGTGCGAAAGGCTCTCCTGCAGGCCAAATATCCACTGACTCTGCAGCAGACATGACTAAGTCAGGCGAAAGAGAGCTAAAAGGGTGTGACATTGGTCACTCCTGGGTTTGGCGAAAGGATTGGGCGAAAGGGCTTATCAATAGTCGAAAACCGTAGAGTCTATCAACCCTTACCTAAAGGTGTCCGCGCTACCGCCCAAATATCGACGCGTTTAGCGCCTGCGGTTAACCCAGCACGCGCCAGCGCATGGCCTGTAGAGCCTGTTGTCACAACATCATCAATAATCACGATATGTTCGGGAGTAGGCACCTCAAATGTAAAAGCGCCGGTTAAATTGGCTGCCCGCTCACGGCGGTTCAACGTGCGCTGGGTGCGGCTCGCTTTAATACGCTTAGCGTTTATCAAAGGCATGCCCAGCGCTCGCCCAAGCTGCTCCGCTAGCCAATAAGATTGATTAAACCCGCGCTTACGGGCGTTGGTTGAATGCATCGGCACCGGTACGAAGGCTTGCCCTGTCAGAGATGGCGGCGTCAATAGCATCAGCTCACACAACAGCATGCCAGCCCGGGGAGAAGCATTAAATTTAAAATCATGGATCAACGCTTTAATGCTGTTTTGATACAACAGCCCTGCCTGTGTGGCAGTAAATGCAGGTGGATCAACTAAGCAGCGCCCGCACACCGGCTGCTCCTTCGCCACTGGCTCGCCACACTGACGGCAGGCACGTAGGTTCCAGGGCAGCTCTTCTACGCAACAAGCGCACCAACCCCGCCCTTTTGCAGCAGGTGCCAGGCAGAAAGCGCAGTAACCGGGCATTGCGCGCTTTACCAAATCGCTTCCCCGCTGTAGCCAGCGCCGTAGTTGCATACTTAGCTGCATACTTAGTTGCATATCGACCCCTTGCTGCTATGTGCATAAGAGTAAATTACTTATTGACATCCACTTAAAAAATGATAATATACGCCTCGTCTTAGCGGATGTGGTGGAATTGGTAGACACGCTAGATTTAGGTTCTAGTGCCGTAAGGTGTGGGAGTTCGAGTCTCCCCATCCGCACCAATTACTTGTTAGTTTCTATCTTGTTAGAAACGTTATGCCCTTCAGAAATTTCTTATATAGACTAAATAAAGTTACCTGATTAAGACATATTAGGAAAATATTTTTAGTCGCTCCCTTCTCAAGATTCTCTATTTTATAAACTCTTCAAATAAATCAATGGCTAATGCCATGCTTTCTTGTGCCTACTGTTTACGTGATTTCCGTTTACGTGATTTTCTCGCCATTTGCAGTCACTATGGCTGACTTGCATCCGCTTTTCCGCTAGGCTCTGGGTAAATTGTTACCAAGCGGCGCTGTACGCTACTAGTGAGACCCCCCAATGCAAAAAATTATAACGCTCTGCTGGCTTGGTTTAATCACGACGATGGCGGCTAACGCCTATGCCGACAGTGTCTCTGCCGAAGAAGAGGACAGCGACCTTCCCCTATGGGCGGAAGAGCGCATTGAACCGTTCCGTGAAAGCGTAGGCAACTGGGTTGATAACACATCGCGCCGTGTCGATGGCTTCTTCGGTACTGACGACCATTTACAAGTAGCCAATGAGTCTTACCTGCGCCTAGGGCAAGAGATTGACTGGATGGAAGGTGATGGCACTCGCGGTGACACCACACTTCGCTACCGCATTGACCTTCCTACTTCAGAAGAACGCTTGCGCCTGGTTATTGAAAGCGACCCAGAAGAGTCTCAAGGCACTCTTGAAGAGCAAGGCTCAGGGCGACTTGCCAATGATCAGCGTGACCGTAGAAGCTCTACGTTAGGTTTAGATTGGCTTGAAAGCCGCGACAAGCGTGAAAATTGGAGTAACCGAGTAGGTGCCGGTGTTCGCTTACGCCTTCCCCTAGACCCTTATGTACGTTTCACTAGCGAGCGCCTGTGGCAACTGGGTGAAGGACCTTGGCAGTTGGAATCAAACAACCGCGTTTCATGGTTCAACAATGAAGGTTACTCAGCGCGCACGCGTTGGGATATAGGCCGCCCGTTAAGCGACAGCCGTCATTTACGGTTTATTTCTACCGTTCAGTGGCGCGAAGAAGAAGATAAACTTGAATTCAGCGAAATCGCTGAAATTAACCACCGCATTAACCGGCGCAGCGCACTGCGTTACTCAGCCATTGCTATTGGTGAAAGCGCTTCTAACCCACGCATGACCAACTACTATTTACAAACACGCTATCGCCGCGATATTCATAAAGGCATTTTATTTGCCGACGTGATTCCCGAGCTACACTTTCAGCGCGATGTCAGCTACGACCCACGCTGGGCGATGACACTGCGCTTAGAAATGTATTTTCAGCGGGAAATTACCCGCGACTATTTTTAATACGGCTTTAATACAGCAATATAGCGCTCAGCCAATAAGTGCTGGCTGACAAACCTCGGCTCTGCACTACTTAATGAGCGGCCTAAAGCAGCCGCTCATTAAGCTTATAACGCATGCTTACAACTTACGCTTACAACGGGAAACGACTACAGTCGCAAACCGCCGTCGCATTCAATGATGCGCCCTGTGAAGTAATCGTTCTCAAGAATAAAGGCAACGCTTTGAGCAATATTATCTGGCTCACCCAAACGCTTGAGCGGAACGCCAGACGCAATGCGTTCTAACATTTCAGGACGCATCGCGGCAGTCATTTCTGTGCTAATAAACCCAGGTGCTACGGTGCCCGTGCGAATACCATAGCGTGCTAATTCTTTACTCCACGTTACGGTCAGCGCATGAATACCGGCTTTGGCAGCAGCGTAGTTACTCTGCCCCATATTGCCTGCCCGAGAAATGCTGGAAATATTGACGATGACGCCCTCATGCCCGGCTTCAATCATCTGAGTAGCGGCTTCGCGTCCACATAGAAAAACGCCGGTTAAATTAACATTAATCACGTTTTGCCAGCTCTCCAGCGACATACGCTTTTCCACTTTTCCCTCTTTGGCTTTTACCAACAGCGCATCTTGCGTAATACCGGCGTTATTGACACAGCCACTGATCGGCCCCAGGCGCTGTGCAATATCAGCAAAGGCCTGGATCACAGAGTTTTCATCGGCAACGTTCACCACAAACGCCTGGGCATCAATGCCTTCTGAAGAGAGCTGAGAAACGGCTTGGTCAAGCGTTTCAGCGTTCATGTCCAACAGCGCTATACGAGCACCCTGTTTGCCCAAACGTTGCGCCATGGCATAACCCAGGCCACGCGCACCACCGGTGACTGCGATTACTTTATCGTTAAGTATCATTATTAACTCCTTGCGGCAGATTAAATCAGCTTCATTGTGCATTGCAGCATAGAATAACTACTGGCATAAATCGAGGGGTATAGCCGCGATAATACGCATCTTCAGCTGCTTGTTTATGACATTTCTGTCACCATATCTTACCCTTGCGACCGTGCTGGAGCCGTTTTTTCTGGAGTTGACCATGCCCATTCTTATTTTCATATCCTTGTTTACTCTGCTTGATTTTGTGGTTCTGTTTTCAATCGGCAGCCAAATCGGCCTACTGACCACCCTGCTTTTAGTGCTCAGCACAGGGTTCGCCGGGCTACACCTGATTCGTAAGGAAGGCGTGTCAACCTTTGCACGGGCACGCCAACGGTTGCAGGCTGGTGAAATTCCCTCCAGCGAGCTACTCATTGGCGCGGCGCTAATTTTCGGTGGTGCCTTATTAATGGCCCCCGGCTTTTTATCCGATGCCCTAGGCTTGGCGTGCCTAATCCCCAGCGCACGTCAGCTAATGTTCAAAGCGCTTACCTGGCTGGGGCTGAAAACGGTTACTGGGCAGCAGCAAGACCCAAGCGCTTCATCCGCCCGGCCTAATGGCTATCAAAATAGCCAATCGTCACAACAGGATGGCCCTATTGAGGGAGACTTTATTAGCCGGGATGAACCTTTACGCCGCCGTTAAGACCGCCAGCCAAAAGAAATACATAAAAAAGGCAATTTTTTATTACCTCCCCCCTTGAAAGGCCACCTGCAGCCCCCATTTTTCAGGCAGCGCATAAATTCGGTGGCTGCCTTAGTTCGTAGCCGCCATTAACAATGAAGACCGCAAGGCCTTCACTTCTCGCGGGTCACTCCCACGAGAACATTTTTAGCTAACCGCCCTCATTGGGGCTTCTACCCTACTCAGGAGAACGTGAATGAATATCCGTCCTTTGCACGATCGTGTCATCGTCCGTCGCGTTGAAGAAGAACAGAAAACCGCAGGCGGCATCGTGCTTCCGGGCAATGCAGCAGAAAAACCGACGCGCGGCGAAATCCTTGCTGTCGGTAACGGTCGCATTCTCGAAAATGGCGATGTCCGTCCTCTCGACGTTAAAGTTGGCGATAACGTGATCTTTAAAGATGGTTACGGCGTTGAAAAGCAAAAAATCGACGGCGAAGAAGTCTTGATCATGAGCGAAGCCGATATTCTTGCGGTTATTGAAGGCTAACAGTCGTTTCCGCTCACACTACTTTAATGAGCGTCTCGATTATTTACTTTCACGTTTTGCATTCAATTTAGGAAGTAGCAGATATGTCAGCTAAACAAGTTAAGTTTTCAGATGATGCCCGTAAGCGCATGGCGCGCGGTGTTGACGTTCTTGCCAACGCGGTAAAAGTTACCCTCGGCCCGAAAGGCCGTAACGTGGTGCTGGAAAAATCATTCGGCTCCCCCACCGTCACTAAAGATGGCGTTTCCGTTGCCAAAGAAATCGAACTGAAAGACAAGTTCGAAAACATGGGCGCCCAGATGGTTAAAGAAGTTGCTTCACAGACTTCTGACGCCGCGGGTGACGGCACGACTACCGCGACCGTTCTGGCCCAGGCCATTATCGCTGAAGGTTTGAAAGGCGTGACTGCCGGCATGAACCCGATGGATCTTAAGCGCGGCATCGACCAAGCCGTTGCTGCTGCGGTTAAAGAAATCAAGGCCATGTCGGTTCCTTGCACCGACACCAAGTCGATTGCTCAGGTAGGCACGATTTCTGCCAACGGCGACAAGCGCATCGGTGAAATCATTGCCGAAGCGATGGAAAAAGTCGGCAAAGAAGGCGTCATCACTGTAGATGAAGGCCGTGGCTTTGAAGACGAGCTGGAAGTCGTTGAAGGTATGCAGTTTGACCGTGGCTACCTGTCTCCTTACTTCGTTACCAACCAGGACACCATGACGGTTGAACTGGAAGATCCTTACATCCTATTAGTGGATAAAAAGATCTCCAACATCCGTGAGCTGCTACCGGTTCTCGAAGCCGTTGCTAAGCAAGGCAAGCCGCTGGCTATCATCGCGGAAGATATCGAAGGCGAAGCTCTGGCAACGCTGGTAGTTAACAACATGCGCGGTATCGTTAAAGTAGCCGCTGCGAAAGCGCCTGGTTTCGGTGACCGTCGTAAATCCATGCTGCAGGATATCGCTATCCTGACTAACGGCACGGTTATTTCTGAAGAAGTCGGCCTGACGCTTGAGCAAGCGAACCTGGATCACCTGGGTACCGCTAAGCGCATGACCATGTCTAAAGAAAACACCACCATCATTGATGGCGCTGGTGCAGAAGGCGATATCGAAGCACGCGTTAACCAGATCCGCGCGCAAATCGAAGACACCTCTTCTGACTACGACAAAGAGAAGCTGCAAGAGCGCGTTGCCAAACTGGCAGGCGGTGTTGCCGTTATCCGCGTTGGTGCTGCCACCGAAGTGGAAATGAAAGAGAAGAAAGCCCGCGTTGAAGACGCCCTGCACTCTACTCGTGCGGCCGTTGAAGAAGGCGTCGTACCTGGTGGCGGTACCGCACTGGTTCGCGTTATGGCCAAAGTACAAGGCTTGACCGGCGAAAACGAAGACCAGAACCACGGTATCAACATGGCGCTACGCGCGATGCAAGCACCGCTGCGTCAAATCGTTGCTAACGCTGGTGAAGAGCCCGCCGTGGTTATCAACCGCGTGAAAGATGAAACCGGCAACTTCGGCTACAACGCGCAAACCGGTGAATTTGGCGACCTGTTCGAAATGGGCGTTCTGGACCCGGCTAAAGTTACCCGTACTGCGCTGCAGTCCGCTGGTTCTGTTGCTGGCTTGATGATCACCACTGAGTGCATGATCGCAGAAGACCCGGAAGAGAAAGAAGCTGGCCCAGACATGGGTGGCATGGGCGGAATGGGTGGCATGGGCGGCATGATGTAATGCACCCCTGAGCCCTCTTGCTCAAGACTGCTAGCTGTTAAAAAAGTAGTCACCAACAACCCCGCCTTGTGCGGGGTTGTTGCGTTTATGGATGGCTAATAGCCACCCACTACGTCCCGACTCACCGCCTATAACGTGCTACTATCAGCGCGATTTTTATAAGGCTAAAGGGCGAAATAAACGCATGTTGCAGCATATCCGTATCGTACTTGTTCAAACCTTCCACCCAGGCAATATTGGCGCGGCGGCACGGGCGATGAAAACCATGGGGCTAACCGAGTTGGTACTGGTTAACCCGCGTATGTTCCCTGATGAAGAAGCCACACGCCTGGCAGCAGGCGCGACGGATGTGCTGGAAAACGCACGCTGTGTGAGCACACTTGAAGAAGCCGTTAACGACTGCGTTCAGGTGGTCGGTGCCAGCGCCCGCTTACGCAGCCTGCCCTTGCCCCACTTTGACGAACCCGATGAGATGGCGGCGGACGTTATTCAGAACGCTCAAACGGCACCAGTGGCATTAGTGTTTGGGCGTGAGCGTTCGGGGCTGACTAACGATGAGATTCGTTGCTGCACCCATCAGGTGAGCATTCCCGCCAACCCTGATTACGGCATTCTGAATTTATCCCAGGCGGTGCAGATTCTTGCTTATGAGGTACACCGCGCTTGGCGTAAGGGGGAAGGTAGCGGCTTTGCTTACCAGCGCCCGCTGGAGGCAACGCCGCCGAGCCGCGAACAGTTTCTACACTTTCAGGCGCATCTGGGCCGGTTAATGCAGGATAGCGGCTTTTTAACCCAGCCCCACGCCCGCACTGAAGAGCAGCTTCAAGCGCTCTTCTCCCGCGCCCAGCCCAGCCGCAAAGAGCTTTCGCTGTTGCGAGGGCTATTAAGCGCGTTTGAAAGCCATCTGCCTAAAACTTAATACGGAGCGATCTATTCTGGCGATAAAATCGGAATCAGTCTGAAGCGGGGGTCTTTCGCCATGGCCGGAATATGTTCCCAACAATTCCGGCATTTCCGCCATCCATGGCGGTCAGATGGCGAAAGTAGCGCCCATGGATGGGTTCACAGCGCCCCCGCAGAAGACTGTTCCGATCTAAATCTAACAACAATCATGTATCAAAGCATCATGGCCGCTAACCAGCCAAAGCCCACTAACGGAAGGTTGTAGTGCAGAAATGTCGGCACTACGCTGTCCCAGATATGATCGTGCTGGCGATCAACGTTCAGGCCAGAGGTTGGCCCCAAGGTTGAGTCAGACGCAGGCGAGCCGGCATCCCCCAGCGCCGCGGCTGTGCCCACCAGCACGACAGTCGCCATGGGCGAAAAGCCAAACTGCACCGCCAAAGGCACAAAAATCGCGGCGATAATCGGAATAGTCGAAAACGATGAGCCGATACCCAGCGTAATAAACAGCCCGACCAGCAGCATTACCAGGGCAGCCAAGCCACGGTTATCGCCGAATATCGCAAAAGCACCCGATACCAAGGCATCAATTTCGCCGGTGGTTTTCATTACCTCAGCAAAGCCCGCCGCAGAAATCATAATGAAGCCGATCAGCGCCATCATGCGCATACCGCTGGTAAACAGGTCATCCGCTTCGCGCCATTTAAAAATCCCACCCAATGACAGCAACGCAATCCCCACCAAGCCACCCAATATCATTGAGCCGCTATACAGCTGCAGGCCTAGCGCCGCGACAATAGCCACCCCCGACATCACCAGCCCCAGCATGTGCGGCTTAGCAGGGGTATGCCCTTCACCCACATTGGCGGCGATATCTTGAGCCTGATATTCCCGAGGGCGCCGATAGCTCCATAGCACCGCAACCATTAGCCCGAGCGCCATGCCGCCAACCGGTATGGCCATGGCCATCGGCACCATGCCACGGGTAATCTCTAAACCTAGCGGCGCACCGGCGCTATTTAAGTTGGCCAATAAAATATCGTTTAGAAAAATCGCCCCAAAACCGACGGGCAGCAGCATATAAGGCGCTGTTAAACCAAACGTAAGTGCACACGCCACCGCCCTACGGTCCAACTGTAAGCGGTTCATCACGGTTAAAAGCGGTGGGATCAGCACCGGGATAAAAGCAATATGTACCGGTATGGCATTTTGCGAAGAGATCGCCACCAACAGCACTGCCGTTAGCAGCAACATTTTTACCCGCGCCTGATGCGCGGCAGTGGTTTCTTTACCCAGCAGGGTAATCAAGCGGTTAGCCAGCATGTCTGGCAACCCTGAGCGGGAGATCGCCACCGCGAAAGCACCCAAGGTGGCATAGGCAAGCGCCACCTGAGCACCACCGCCAACGCCTTGATTAAAGGCATCCAAGGTTTGTTCAAGTGATAAGCCACCCACTAAACCGCCCACTAACGCACCTACCACTAACGCAAACACCACCGAAACACGCGCAAGCGACAGTGCCACCATCACCAGCACTGCAAGAATTACTGCATTCATGGAAATCCCTAGAGCTATTAAGCGATCGTTAACGCGAAAGGAGCGGATACTAGCAGATTCCCACTATTAACCTAAGTCTAAGACACCCCTCTCAAGCATTACTACTTTAGTCGTGACTCTATTGCTGCAGCGCACAATGCTGCCTACCATCCCCATCTTTGCATATCTTTAGTACTCACTACTTTAACCTTCGCTCAGGAGCCCGCATGAGTACCCTTGCCATTGTTATTTCACTACTGTTATTGATGTTTCTTGCCTACCGCGGGATCTCGGTGCTGCTCTTGGCGCCGCTTTTGGCCATGCTCGCCGTGTTTATTTCTGGCGATGCCCCGCTTTTGCTGCCCACCTATACCGACACGTTCATGAGAGCGCTGGGTAACTACGTCATCCAGTTTTTTCCGCTGTTTTTATTAGGAGCGCTATTTGGGCAGCTAATGGCAGACTCAGGCGCGGCGCAGTCGATCGCTAACGGCATTGTTAATAAGCTTGGCACCCATCACGTGGTGCTTACCGTTGTCATCGCCTGCGCGGTGTTAACCTACGGTGGCGTGTCGCTGTTCGTGGTTGCCTTTGCGATATTTCCCATCAGCCGCGAGCTCTTTCGGCGCGCCGATGTACCCAAACGCTTGATTCCGGCCTCGATTGCGCTGGGTTCTTTTACCTTCACCATGACCGCACTGCCCGGCACCCCTTCAATACAGAACGCCATCCCGATTCCTTATTTTGCCACCAACAGCTTCGCCGCCCCGGGGCTTGGGGTTATCGCGGGCATTATTATGCTCACTCTTGGCACGCTATATATTCAGTCGCGCGTGCGTAAAGCCGCCGCCAACGGCGAGGGGTATGGCGATGCGGATGAGCAAAAGCCTCAGTATGAGGATGTCGGCGTGGCTAATCCTCAAATGTCGCTGGGCTTAGCACTGGTGCCGCTGGTAATGGTGATTGCACTCAATGCGTTATTCACTTACGCGGTATTTCCCTCACTGGATCTAAGCTATATCAGCGCAGCGTTTGAAGGTGTCTCCCCCAGCAGCCAGACCGGGCTTTGGGCCATTCTGATAGCGCTACTCAGCTCATCGGCCTGGCTGGTGATCACCCGCTGGAAGCACTGGGTGGATTTAAAAGGCACTGTTAACAAAGGCAGCATTGGCTCGCTACTACCCATCTTCAATACCGCTTCTGAAGTGGGCTACGGCGCGGTCATTGCCAGCCTTGCCGGTTTTGCCATTATCCGCGATGCGGTACTCAATATTTCCGCTAACCCGCTGGTTTCTGAGGCGGTCGCCATGAGCGTGCTTTCGGGCATTACCGGCTCCTCCTCTGGCGGGCTTTCTATTGCCCTGCAAACGCTGGGCGGTGAATATTTAGCCATGGCGCAAGCAGCAGGTATCGACCCCGAGCTAATGCACCGCGTGGCGACACTGGCCTCCGGCGGGATGGACACACTGCCCCACTCCGGCGCGGTTATTACCCTGCTCACCATTTGCGGGCTTACCCACCGCCAGTCCTACGGCCACCTCGCCATGGTGACCATTATTTTGCCACTTGCCGCACTGGTGAGCGTGATTACTCTAGGCACTTTATTTGGCAGCTTCTAAAAACACACATTGCGTGCGATAGTAAGCCGACTAAGGGCTAGCGGATTGAAAGCAAGCAAACCAAGAACAAGACACCGTAAGCCAGCAAAATAAAACAAAATAAAACAAAATAAATAAAGAGAACCTCATGGCTATCGCTCGCCACAACGCATTGTTACTGATTATCTTAGGCAGTTTAGTGATTTCAACAGCCATGGGGTTACGCCATGGCTTTGGGCTGTTTATGGAACCCCTAAGCAGCGACCTGGGCTGGGGGCGCGGCGTATTTGCTTTCGCGCTGGCCTTGCAAAACCTGGTGTGGGGCTTATCACAGCCCTTTACCGGCGCGCTGGCTGACCGCTTCGGTGCGGCGAAAATCATCGTTGTTGGCGGCTTACTCTACGCCTTGGGGCTTTTGTTTATGAGCCTCTCGACCTCGGTGCTAGGCATGACGGTCAGCGCTGGGCTGCTGATTGGCCTTGGCCTTTCAGGCACCACATTCTCCGTTATTTTGGGGGCCGTTGGCCGCGCTGTGGCACCTGAAAAACGCAGCATGGCGATGGGTATTGTTAGCGCCGCGGGCTCTTTTGGGCAGTTTGCGATGTTACCCGGCACCCTTGGCTTACTTGAGTGGCTCGGCTGGGCGGCAGCGCTGATGGCAATGGCAGCGATTGCGACCATTATTATTCCCCTCGGTGCGATGCTGCGTGATAAGCCCTCTGCTAAAACTGCCGCCGATTTAAGCCTAAAAGATGCCCTTAACGAAGCAGCGGGGCAAAAAGGCTTCTGGCTGCTCTGCTTAGGTTTTTTTGTTTGCGGGTTTCAGGTGGTGTTTATTGCCGTACACCTACCCGGCTACTTGTTCGATAACGGCCTTGCCGTGCAGGTGGGCACTACGGTACTGGCGTTGGTGGGTCTGTTTAACATTGTTGGCACCTATACCGCCGGCTGGATGGGCGGAATCTGGTCTAAACCTAAGCTTTTGACCTGGCTGTATCTGATTCGTGGCGTGGTGATTACAGCGTTTGTGTTTTTGCCGCTGAGCCCGCTAAGCGCTTACGTATTCGGTATTGCCATGGGGCTGCTCTGGCTTTCTACCGTGCCGTTAACTAACGGCATAGTGGCGTCGGTATTCGGCGTTCGCCATCTTTCCATGTTAGGCGGCATTGTGTTTCTTTTTCACCAGCTAGGCTCTTTTATGGGCGTTTGGCTGGGCGGTTATTTTTATGACTTAACCGGCCATTACGACACGGTATGGCAAATTGCCATTTTGCTCTCGGTGGTCGCGGCAGCGCTCCATTGGTTTATTAGTGAGAAACCGCTGCACACCCCACTAACCAAGGTGACCACATGAGCGCTGCCAAAACATTCATTTCTAAAACATTCATTTCTAAAACATTCATTGCCAAACCATCTATTGCCAAAACGCTGGGTGCATTACTGCTTGCCGCTGCGCTTTTTGCAGGTTTGGCATTGGCTTGGTGGGGCTGGCAAAACCTAGACCCCTGGCTGCTACTCTTGGGCAGTCGGCTCTGTTGAGCCTGCCTGCAACACGTGAAGGCAATGCCAAGCGATCATTCTTGCCTCATCGGTAGGTATCACCCACGCCCCTAAGCGGCTAGAGGGCATGGTAATACAGGGCCCGTGTTGGGCATTGGCGTCGATATCCAGCTCTGCCCCCAACCATGCACAGCGTTTGAGTACGCGCGCGCGAATGTCTGCCGCGTGTTCACCAATGCCTGCGGTAAAGACTAACTGGTCTACGCCGCCCAAATCGGCAACAAGCCCGCCTATTTCATGGGCAATACGATGGCAATATAGCTCAATGGCCTCCTCTGCTTCGCCGGCACCACTGGCAAGCAGCACTTGCATATCACCGCTAATCCCCGACACTCCTAGCAGCCCTGAACGCCGATAAAGCAGCTCGCTTACTTCTGCCGCGCTCATTCCCTCTTGGTCTAACAGATGCAGAACAAGGCCGGGGTCCACACTGCCGGAGCGCGTCCCCATCGGCAAACCCTCCAGGGCGCTAAAGCCCATGGTTGATGCCACACTTTGAGAATTCTGAATACCGCAAAGGCTTGCACCGTTGCCTAAATGCGCAACGATCACGCGTTCACGGGGAGCCTGCGGCGGCAAATAATCTGCCAGCACACGCTGAATATAGTCATAGGAAAGCCCATGAAAGCCGTAACGAAGCAGGCCACGTTCGCTAAGCTCACGAGGTAGCGCATAGCGGCGAACCACTTCTGACTGCTGGGCATGAAACGCGGTATCAAAACAGGCAATCTGAGGTATCGTGGGAAGCTGCTTTCGCAGTTGCGTTATCGGTGCCAGGCAGTATGGCTGATGCAGCGGTGCTAAAGAGCTTAACTGCTCAAGCGCCTGCACCTGCTGGGCATCCACAACAATAGGTGCCTGGAAATGACGCCCACCGTGCACAACGCGATGCCCCACCCCTGTTAGCTCAAACTCGTTTTCATGCTTTGCTAGCCAAGCGCACAGCTGGGTAAGCGCATCGTCATGGTTGCTTGCGGGCGTCAGGCCTGCATCTACCAGCGTCTCGCCCTCACCATTACTTAACGAAACGTGACAACGGCCGCCCCCTAAGCCTGAAAAATGCCCCGAGTAGCGCAGCTTGAGATCAGCAAGCGCAATAGACACATTACTTGCATGCGTAAACAGGGCAAATTTGATACTTGATGAGCCGCTATTCACGACCAAAATATCACTCATCGTCTATTCCTTATTCATGGCGTTTTGTTGGCGACGCTGAAAATCTACGAAGATAAGGGCAAGGGCGCAGGAAGCCATGCGCGTTAAGGCGTCATCCGCACGGCTGGTGAGCACAATGGGAACACTGGCTCCCATCACCAAACCGGCACCGGTTGCATCAGCCAGGTGGGTTAACTGTTTCATCAAAATGTTAGCGGACTCTAAATCAGGAGCGAGCAAAATATCGGCTTTACCGGCGACCTTTGAATGAATCCCTTTGGTTTTCGCCGCCGCCTCTGAGATAGCGTTATCAAAGGCCAGCGGGCCATCTAACGTGCCGCCCACAATTTGCCCGCGTTCCGCCATTTTGCAAAGCGCAGCGGCATCAAGCGTAGAGGCAATATTCGGGTTAATGGTTTCTACCGCCGACAACAACGCCACTTTAGGATTTTTATTGCCAAGCGCATGGGCTAAATCAATAGCATTTTGAATAATGTCACGCTTTTGGGCTAATCCCGGCTTAATATTAATCGCGGCATCTGTCACCAGTAGCGGCCGCGGATAAGTGGGTACATCTAAGGCCATGACATGGCTAATGCAACGCTCGGTGCGCAGCCCGCCCTCTCGCTTGACCACTGCCTGCATTAGCTCATCGGTATGAAGGGCACCTTTCATTATTGCATTCACGCGACCCGCGCGGGTAAGTTCCACGGCCTTCTCAGCCGCCGCGTGGCTATGGGGCGTGTCGATAAGCTCGAAGGCTGAAATATCGAGTGCAAACTTTTCAGCGGCTGCCACTATTTTGCTTTTTGGCCCAACCAGCACCGGTATGATAAGGCGCTGGTGCGCCGCTTCGACCGCACCGCGTAACGAGCTTTCATCAACGGGGTGCACTACTGCCATACGAATCGGCTCGGGGTGGTCGGCGGCATGTAAGATTTCATGCAGCCTCCCGCGCTCCGCTAAACGCACGGTCGGCATGATCGCCCTCGGCATACTGACTTTCTGAGTGGGTGCTATCACTTGGGCTTCACCCTCAATCAGCACTTCACCCTCTTGATTCTGACAAAGGCATGCAAACGTCACCTCGTGCTTGTCACTGTTTTTTTCAGTGACTCGCACACTCACCTTAACCACATCGCCCAGGGTAATAGGTGCATTAAAACGCAGCGTTTGGCCTACATAAACGGTACCAGGCCCAGGGAGCTGAGTGCCTAACACGGTCGAAATCAGCGCGCCTCCCCACATACCATGGGCAATAACTTCATGAAATCGTGTGCTTTTAGCGAAACCTTCATCTAAGTGCGAGGGATTAACATCGCCAGACATAATGGCAAAGAGTTTAATGTCCTCCATGGTCAAACGCTTTTCTAACCACGCCTCGTCACCCAACGCAATCTCATCGAAAGTACGGTTTTCAATAACACCATTCTCATGTTCAACCATGGCAATACTCCCTAGTGCTTCGTTAAAAGCGTTTATGATGGCCTGCTTATAATAAGCCAGCATTGATGCTTAGATTAACCAGTCTGGATATATCGACAATGAGCAAGATCAAGTTTATTGCTAGCCACTGCTTATATACTATGGCGTTTTAGAGCGCGCCCTAACGCGCATACATACTCCCCCACAAAGCGGAAAACTCGATGGGTTTTGTAGCATCGCTTGTTAACCAATCTAAAGATAGCCTTCGCGACCTTGCCCCGGTGGTATTGGTGATGGCGTTTTTTCAGCTGGTGGTAATCCGTCAGCCCCTGCCAGATTCCCTAGCCTTGATCGACCTAGTGTTAGGCTTAGTGTTTGTTGTCGCAGGCCTCACACTGTTCATTAAAGGGCTTGAGCTGGGGCTTTTCCCCTTGGGCGAAAATCTGGCGCGTGCATTTGTCAAAAAAGGCTCGGTCACATGGCTGCTGGTATTTGCGTTTGCGCTGGGGCTTGGTTCTACCGTGGCAGAGCCTGCACTCATTGCGGTGGCTAGCCGGGCAGCGGAAGTGGTTGCCCAAGGCGGCCTGATTGACAGCAGCGTTGAGGCACAAAACAGCTTTGCCTTTGCGCTACGCATGGTGGTGGCGGTCTCGGTCGGCGCAGCCGTGGTGCTTGGTGTGGTGCGTATTTTTAAAGGTTGGCCGCTGCATTTAATTATTATTGCTGGCTACGTGATAGTGCTGTTGCTCACACTGCTCGCGCCTGCCGAAATGATCGGCATTGCCTATGATTCAGGCGGGGTAACCACCTCAACGATTACTGTACCGCTGGTAACGGCACTCGGTGTTGGGCTGGCATCATCAATAAAAGGCCGCAGCCCTATGCTTGATGGCTTTGGACTTATTGCACTGGCTTCAGTCATGCCCATTATTTTTGTCCTGCTATTTGGCATTATTGGCCTGCAGTTTCTACCGGGAGTTGCCCCATGAATCTTTTCGTCACTTTCTGGGGGACGCTGCTGGATATCCTGCCCATCGCTACGATTATTTTCGGCTTCCAATACCTGGTCATTCGCAAGCCCGTAAAGCGCTTGGGGCAAGTGTTGACCGGTTTTTTTATGGTTTGGGTGGGGCTGTCTTTTTTCCTAGTCGGGCTGGAACAAGCGCTGTTTCCAATGGGTGAGCTAATGGCCGCTCAGCTAACCAATCGTGAGTTTTTGCCTAGCCTAGCAGAGGGTGCCCAGCGCCATTGGAGCGACTACTACTGGGTATATATCTTTGCCTTTGCTATTGGAGCCAGCACCACCATAGCAGAGCCTTCACTGATTGCAGTGTCGTTAAAGGCGGGCGAGATTTCCGGCGGCACCATTGACCCGCTGATGCTGCGAATTGCTGTCGCTATCGGCATGGCGTTTGGTATAACGCTGGGTACGTGGCGCATTGTAATGGGCTGGCCGCTGCAGTGGTTTGTGTTTGCCGCTTACCTGCTGGTGATCGTTCAAACACTGCGTTCGCCGCGCTCTATTATTCCGCTGGCGTTTGATTCCGGCGGGGTCACCACCTCGACGATTACCGTGCCGATTATTGCCGCGTTAGGCTTAGGCCTTGCCACAGAAATTCCTGGCCGCAGCCCGATAATGGATGGTTTTGGCATGATCGCTCTTGCCTGTTTATTCCCCATTATTACCGTGATGGGTTATGCCCAAATTGCCCAATGGCGGGCTGCGCGACAAAGCGCAGCCAGAGTCTCTAACCCCTGAAAAGCAAGCTACTAGAGAAAGGAGATCACGATGCGCTTCAAACTGATTGTCGCCATGGTGGAAGATGAACTAACCGATGCCATTCTGGAAGCCGCTCGCCAGGCAGGCTCTACCGGCGCTACCATCGTTAATAACGCCCGTGGCGAAGGGCTGAATAAAGCCCACGGCTTTTTTGGCATGGAAATTACCGCGCAGCGAGATATGCTGCTGTTCTTAGCTGAAGAACACCGCAGCCGACACATTCTTGAAGCGATTGCCCAGGTCGGCGAATTTGACGAAACACCGGGTACGGGAATCGCTTTTCAGCTGGATGTCGAAGATGCCGTAGGCATTAAAAATCAGATCAAATCGCTTTCCGAGCAAGCGGATCAATCCTAGCTACAAACACGCTGTATAAGCACGCTAGTCTTGGGTTTCAACCCATGCGCCAGCGACGCCACTGGCGCAACAACAAACCGTGCTTGGGCGAGAACAATAGCGCGATAAAAAACCAGCTGGTGGCGACCAACACAATGGTGCCGCCAGAGGCCACATCGAGCACCACCGAAAGCCACAGCCCGATGACCGCCGAGCTAACCCCAACGCCCACGGAAATCAGCATCATGGTTTTAAAGCGATCAGTGAGCAGATGCGCCGTAGCGCCTGGGGTAATCAGCATCGCCACCACCAAAATGATGCCCACTGTTTCTAAACTGGCCACGATGGTGAGCGTTAACAGCAAAATCAAACCGTAATGAATCACGCTGGTATTAAACCCCAGCGCCTGGGCCTGCTGTGGGTCAAAGGCATAAAGCAGCAACGGGCGGTACGCTATCCACACAACCAGCAGAGCAATCACGCTAGCCACCAATGTCAGCAACAGCGCCGATTGCTGAACCCCCAGCACATTGCCGAATAAAATGTGCATCAGATGGGTGCTAGAGGCAATTTTGCTGATAATCACAATACCCAGCGCAAAAGCGCCGGTGAACATCAAGCCCATGGCCGCATCGGATTTAATGCGCGTATGGCGCTCGATAGCGCCAATGCCCACCGAGGTCAACGCGCCGGTAATAAACGCGCCTATAAAAAAGGGCCAGCCTAATAAATAGGCAATGGCCACCCCCGGCAACACCGCGTGGGAAATCGCATCGCCCAGCAGCGACCAGCGTTTAAGCACCACGTAGCAGGATAAAATGCCGCAAATTGCGCCCACCAGCACCGAGGTCAATAACGCCCGCTGCATAAAAGCGTATTGAAAAGCATCCGAAATACTGCCGGGCAGCAAGTTCACGAGCACCATAAGAGCTGCAATAAGCCAACCCACCAAGGCATCGCCAAACAGGCTGAGTGCCGCCGTTATATCTGCCACTTCGCTTACCCCTTGGCTGCCATAAAGGAAGATGCTTGTGCTGCTCGCAGGTCGTTCGCCGACTGTTCGATTGAGCTCACCGCCAGCTCAGCCAATTTGGCATCATTGAGCATTTCATCGGGCGTTCCCACGCCGCGGATAAAGCGATTAATGAGCACAACGTGGTCCACATAGCGGCGAGCACCGGGCATATCGTGAGTCACCATGATTACCGTGCGCCCTGCTTCGCGCTCCCGGGCAAGTACGTCTAGAATCAATCGCTCACTGGGCGGGTCAACGCCCGCCAGCGGCTCATCAAGCAGTAAGATATTGGCCTGCTGCGCCAGCGTGCGCGCAAGTAACACGCGCTTTTTCTGCCCACCGGAAAGCGCACCAATGGGGCGCTCAGCCAGTTCAAGCATATCTACCGCCCGCAATGCCTCACGGACAGCCCCGCCATGGCGGGGATCATACCAACGTGAAGGAAGCAGACGACGCCACAACGGATCATCGCGCATATGCCCATAGCGGCCACCCATGACGGTCTCCCAAACCGAGACAGGGAAATCCCACTCAATCGCTTCGCGCTGAGCCATATAAGCGATATGCCCCGCTTTACGGTGGCTTGCAATCGGCTCACCAAATGCCTGCACACGCCCGCGCAGCGGCTTCATGCTACCGGTAAGCACATGAAAAAGCGTGGATTTTCCCGCCCCGTTGGGGCCTACAATAGCGGTCCATTTACCCGCCGGGAACTGCAGGTTGATGTCTTCCAAGACGGGCTGACGTTGATAGGCCGCATAGAGACTTTGTATCTCAATCGCCACATTATCTTTACTTAGCATCGTTGCACGGTGTTTACTTGCCATCATTGCTTACTCGGCGGCCAACGTTTGGCGCAATAGCTCAACGTTGTGGCGCATCATCGTAAAATAATCACCTGCTTCCCCACCTGGCTCACTCAGTGAGTCAACGTATAAAGGCCCGGCTACTTTCACGCCGGTATCACGCGCTAAGCTCGATACATGACGGTCAGAAATAGTGCTTTCCCAAAATAATGCAGCGGGTTGGCGCTCATTAATCATATCCACCACGCGCATGAGCTGGCGGGGGGAACCTTCGGTTTCAGCGTTGTTGCCCCAAATGCCATCGTGCTCAAAGCCGTAAGCATCCGAAAAATACAGAAAAGCGGCTTCGCTGCTTAGCAGCACGCGGCGCTCTTTAGAAATACTGCTTAAACGCTCTTGAAGCTCTTTGTGCAACGCGTTGAGCTGCTCGGTAAGTTCGCCAGCACGAGCCTGAAAACGCTCGGTTTCCTGCGGCAACGCCTTGGCCAGCTCAGCAGCGATAACATCAACATAAGCGGCCGCTGCGCGTGGGTCCATCCATAGGTGAGGGTCGGTATCGCCGGCTAAATCGCCGGTCACAATGGATTGAGTAGGGTAACCCGAAGCTTCCGCTACTGGCACTAAGGACGCGCCGTTTACCATCGTCGCTTCAACCTGAGGCATCCACTGCTCTAACTGGTAGCCGTTATAAAAAACGACATCTGCCGTTTCTAATGCAGCAAAGTTGCTAGGGGTTAATTCCCACTCGTGCACTTCGGCACCAACAGGCGTCAACACTGAAACGTTGGCGTCTTCACCGGCTACCCGAGCCACTAAATCACCCAGTACAGAAAAAGTCACTGCGACATTTAAAGGAGACGGTGCAATGTCCTCCTCCTGAGCATTCGCCATTGCAGCGCCCAGCCACAGCGGTAGGCTCAAGATCATACACATGGTGCGCTTGCAAATGGCGCGCTGGTTCATTATTACTCTCCTGGCATGTCCTTAGACGCGTTACCTATAGGCAGACTGTAGCTCAACAAGAAAGCATTGTGCAAATAGTTTAGCCTTGGCTAAGAATGTTGCATAAAATGATTGCACCCAAGAAATGTCGCGCAAAAATAGGTTACTATCCAATCATTGTTACCACTGCCTCCGATATAATTCGCCAATGACTGATGACAACCCACGCATTTCATTACCTACCGCCAGCATTCCTGGAGACGCGCTGCCGCCTGTTGAGCAGCACGCCCAGCAATATGCAACGGTGCGTAATGCCCACGAAACCGAGCTAATTGAAGACTACGTTGAGTTAATCGGTGATTTACTCAAGCACCGCGGTGAAGCGCGCGCAGCGGATATTGCCAACCGCATGGCCGTCAGCCAAGCGACGGTTTCAAAAATGATCCGCCGCCTGAACGAGCTAGAGTTAGTCACTAGCAAGCCCTACCGCTCGCTGTTTCTAACCGAAGCAGGCCAGAAAATGGCCGAGACATCGCGCGCGCGCCACGATATCGTGCTGCACTTTTTACGCGCCCTTGGCGTTAACGATGCCACCGCGCGTATTGACGCCGAAGGTATGGAACACCACGTTAGCGACGAAACGCTTGCTACTATGCAGCGCTTTACCGAACAGCAGCTTCGCTAAACGGGTGTTTTAACACCCGTTTCAGCTCTCGTTTTCTCCTTATTTTAATCACTATGTTTTAACCACTGTCTTGTTAATCACTGGCTTGTTAATCACTGGCTTAACCGCCCGTGATTCTGCAACCGCAGCTCTGCGCCTTTGGTTCTACACCCGCTGCTCTGTACTCGTGACTCTGCGCCCATTGTCTTGTACTCACAGCCAACATAACCAGCGTGTCTATTTTTTATTATTGATTTTATATTTTTTAAAAATATCGATAATTTTTACTTTTCTAGCCTCTAGATTCGCATTCATGACTAAACATCTAATCAGAAAACTAATAACAATACATTAATAGGCAACTTAAACTTTTCTTATATTTCTAATTTAGATTTTAAAATTGATACAAATCAAAGAACATGGCTAGCATATAGCTCTAGCATGTCCACCTCGATGCTTCGGTAAACTTAAAATTTTAATTATCCTAGCTAACTTAGCTACATTAATTATTAAAACAATTCCATTTTTAGCCTATAGAGAGTCATGTTCATGGACAATTTAACAGCACTAAACTTCTTACCACAGGAGCAGCTTAATTTAGCCCACTCACACGAATCAAATGAGCTTAATCGCTACCAGTGGCTAGCGCTCAGCTTCTTACCTTTTGACCCATCGGTCAGCCAGTTAATGAGCGCTATGAGCATGGAATGCGTATACCGTCTCAGCAATTTGAAAGAAGTTGCGGGGCGTATGGAGCTTGATGCCTGCGTTAAAGCCCCCTCGCCCCGTGAAACGCCTTCCCTCAGCAAGAACAGCCCACATTTTTTTGTGGTACATGAAGTCATGGGGCAACAAATTCTTATGCGAGCCGAAGAAGCCTCTGAAGCTACGTGTACATTTTTTAGCTGGCTACTAGAAACTAACGCCACGCCCGAACTGCACCAATTGTTATCCACCTTTGTAAAGCAAAAGAATAATGAGCATCGCGTGCTTCAAGAATGCCGTGAACAGTGGAGAATGAAACCCACTGGTCAAGCACTTTATAAAACCAAGCAGGCAACGCATAATCGTGTGCACTAGCAGGAAGTGTGAGACTCAGTTAAGCTGACAGCATCAGGGTTAACGTATTGTTATACATCAACGTAATGGCTCTACTCATCAGTACAGTATTTATATAAGCTTATGCTCTTTTAATAAAAAAGCCGACGATCTTAATATAGGCAAATAAACATCAATATTGCATACGCAGGTATTGCCAATGTCCTTCTCTGCCCAGCACCAAAACCCCTCTGCGAACGTCATTCGCTCACTGCTCAAGCATAAGCATGAGTTGTCTGTCTACGCCAAGGATATGCCTTACGCTTTAAAAGCAGAAGTGGCAGGCCTGAACGTAGATACCGGGCACATGGTACTGGAGCTGGAATACGCAGGGTCGGACATCGAGCGGTACCTGGCCACTGGCGGCGTGAGTTTTGATTTAGAGGCACTTAAAGGTACACAAACCATTGAGCGTGAGACCTACAGCCTCAACAACGTTGCTGCCAAACTCATCAAAACAGACAGTATGCTGTATCAACTGGAATGCCAGCTTCCAGAATCTGTTTTCGTCAAAGAGAGCCGTGGCGCTGTTCGCATCCCGTTTATCCTTGGCATGCAGTCTCGCGTTAGCCTCGAAGTCTACCTGCATGAACTTAACGTGCCGGGCAGGCTGCGCAACCTGTCTATCGGCGGGTGCATGGTCGATATTGATCTGGCAGAAAGCGTTGCGATCAGCGCAGGGCAGCCAATCCCCGGTGTAATGCTTGAATTCCCCAACGGAGAAAGCTTCTTTTCCGAAGGCAAAGTCCGCCACATACGCCCCTTGGGTAACCAAGGCTACGCCGCCGTGGGTATCCAGTTCATCAATCTATCAACGTCTCAGACAGAGACGTTATTTCAGTTCGTCAACGAAGCTGAAAGAGAAGCCGCCTATCGTGCAGGCACTAACGACAAACTGGTTAATCACTCTTTACTGTTCATTCCTGGTGTCAAAGAGAAGAAGATTTTGCAGCGAGAAGCCCTAGAACGTGAGAAGCGCGCCCGCCAACCACCCATGGAACGCGGCGTAATGGATGTGGCTCATCAGCTTCAAGTGGGGCTGATGTATATAAAAAGCCGCCATCTGTTTCCTCACGAGATTTTTTACGATTGTGTCGATACCCTGCGCTATCTGGTGGAGCAAGACCGCAAAGCGTTTCTATACGCCCTGGCATTCCTTCGCGAAGAACCGGACTGGGTCAGGCTTGCTGTTCAGGTCGCGGGGCTGTTGACCGACATGCTTTTGTCCCGCGACCCACACAACCCGCAAGTGCGTGAAGCGGTTTTTGGTGCCTTGCTGCACACCATGGGCAAACCACTGCTGATCAGCGCAGAGCTACCATCGCTGAAAGTCAATATGAACCCGGCACAGAAAGCCATCCTCCGAGGCCATGTGGCAGCCTTGCGCAACAAGCTCGATGAATTAGGCTGGACACCTAGCCCCACTTGCCGTGAAGTGCTTGAAAATGCTAACGAACGGTTAGACGGCTCAGGCTACCCAACGGGTAAAAGCGGCCGGCAGCTAACCGAACTAATTCGCCTTGTGGCGGTGATTAAAGCGGTCAACAAACTGCTGCATTCACGCAATGGATTACCCCCACGCTCGCCGCTCGATGCCTACCGCACCATACATGAGGCAGACACGGCCTATGACAAAACCATTTTGGTTGAATACATGCAGGCGTATGGCCTTTACCCAATCGGGAGCCTGGCCAAATTCTCTGGCGGCTTCCTTGCTTGGGTCGTGGATATCAATGGCAAAGGTATGCCGATACAGGTTCACATCGTCAAAAACCTGCGTTTTCCTGACACCAATATCAGCAGCGTCATTACCGAAAACGATTTATCCCAGCTAGGCAAGCTAGAAGGCATCGTCAACCCTTCTGATTACGGGGTAAAAATGCTGAAAATTTAAGCATCTTCGTCGACAAGCACTAACCGCCTGCGCAGGCTGCATAAATTAAGAGTAAATTAGTTGCCTATAAATCTGCCTAAAATCTGCCTTTAGCGTTACTTAACTTCCAATTTACGCCGCAACGCCTGCTTAGCTTTCGAGAGAGTGATGGTCAGTATGCCATCCTCAAATTTGGCATCTGCATGTTGCGTATCCACCCCTACCGGCAAAGCAATAGCGCGGGAAAACGAACCCTGCCATATTTCCGAATGAAAATATTCATCCTTTTTTTCTTCGGTTTTGCCAGAACGTTGACCTTTCAGTATCACCGCTTGCTCGGTTACCTCAATGTCTAGCTCTTTACGATCGACCCCTGGCAATTCAGCGCGCACAACAATGTCCTTTTCGCGGTCGATAATGTCCACTTTAGGAAATTGTTGGCCGAAAAAACCTAGCCGTTCTTTCATCACATCGTCTTTGAAGAAAGGCTTCATCCAGCTACGCTCAAAGAACCCTTCAAGCATACGGTCAAACTCCTCCAAGGGGCTGAGCGATTGCTTGTTTGCTGAGTTACTGACTCCCTGATCAACCACGATATCTTTAGCCGAATTTTTTCCCATGATAATACTCCTGTACTCATTGACACTATTTAAGTAATAGCCCTTTTCCATTCTTTAACTTAACTAGTTATAGCGCATCCCTTATCGATGGAAAGATGATTAAAACAATCAAAAAGGAGTATTTTTTTAAAAAATTGATGTAGAACAATTAAGTGCCGCTTGATAATTTTTCATTAAAATTAGAAATTATGACCTCGCCTACGGCACCTGCCACGTTAATAAACGCCATGCCCCGGACGGAGCTCACCATGGATGATGTAACCAGCCAGTTTATCGTTGATAACGAAACCACGCTCAACCTAGCAATCGCCCTGTTGCTAGGTGCCATTATCGGCCTGGAGCGTGGCTGGGGCGCTAGAAGCCAGGCATCAGGAGAGCGTATTGCCGGTATTCGTACCTTTGCATTAATTGGCCTGCTGGGGGGCGTCGCCGCCTTGTTAGCAAAGGAAGTAAGCGAATGGGCGTTTCCCGTGCTGCTTATCAGCGTTGTGGCCATTGCTCTGGTGGCTTTCAGCGAACGCATTCGCCATATCCGTAACTTCAGTATTACCGGCACCATCGGCATCGTGCTAACGTTTTGTTTCGGTGCCATTGCTGTTGCAATCGACCCTGCGATTGCCACCGGAGCCGCTGTGGTAACGGCACTGATTCTGGATAATAAGAAGGAAATTCACGGGTTGGTCGATAAACTTCAGGAGCACGAGCTAGACGCCGCCCTGAAACTGCTGGCCATCTCAGTGGTGATGTTACCCCTACTGCCCAATGAAGACCTGGGGCCTGGCGGCGTTCTTAATCCCCGTGAAATTTGGTGGATGGTCGTGCTGATCGCGTCAGTGTCCTTTATAGGCTATTTTGCCATCCGGCTGGCGGGCACCGGCAAAGGCATTCTGTTTACCAGCCTGTTTGCTGGGGTGAGTTCCTCCACCGCACTGACGCTCCATTACGCCAGACAATCCAAACTTTCGCCCGCCGTCAGCCCACAGTTTGCCAGTGGCATTCTTATCGCCTGCGGCACCATGTTCCCCCGTATTCTGCTCTACTGCGCCCTGATTAACCCTGCGCTGTTACCCCAGCTGGTGTGGCCTGTGGTGGTAATGACCCTACTGCTTTATGTGCCAGCGTTGGTTATCTGGAAGCGGCATAAAGGGCGCCTGGAAGTCAGCCGTCCAGAACTCACCCAAAACCCTCTCGACTTAAAACCCGCCATATTGTTCGGCCTGCTGCTGGTGGCGATACTCCTGCTAGGAGAATTTCTTCAAGCGTGGCTAGGCACCCTGGGCGTTTATGTACTGGCAGCCACTTCGGGGGTGGCGGATGTCGACGCCATTACGCTTTCACTCTCTCGCATGTCTCAAGACTCACTGGCGCTGCAAACAGCCGTGATCGGTATCGTGATAGCAGCCGCCACCAATAACCTGGTGAAATCAGCAATCGCTTGGGGTATCGGCCAAAAAGAGCTGGGGATTCGCGTAGCCGGCCCTATGTTACTTTCGCTGGCGGCGGGGCTAATGGTCGCCTGGCTGCAGTGAAAATAGCCGGCTATGCCTTGATCGTGTTAAAGAGTATCGATGGCCTTACGCATTCTTTGGGGGTTTATCGGCTCCTGAATTAAACTGCTGCACAGAGCCACCTTTACACCACCTGCCGAGGTTCCGTCATGCCAAGCCAAAGCCGAGAACGTTTACTGGATGACCACCACCCTACCGCAGTGCGTCATCGGCTAGCCACGCCAGTGAAAGCATCGACACTACCCGATACGGTGCTTGGAGGCATTGACGGCTGCGTCACTACCTTTGCAGTGGTATCTGGCGCTTTTGGCGCTGGTTTCTCGCCACAGGTGGCGCTCGTGCTGGGTTTCGCCAACTTGCTCGCGGATGGATTCAGCATGGCCGTGAGTAATTATGAAGCTGGACAAGCGCAGCTGGCCCACTTCGCAAGCACAGAGCGCACCGAACGTCAGCATATTGCCTTGGTGCCGGAAGGCGAGCGCGAAGAGGTCCGGCAGCTGTTTCGAGCCAAAGGGTTTGAGGGAGAACTGCTAGAGCAAGTGGTTGAGACGATTTGTCGCGACCCAGAGGTGTGGGTGGCCACCATGCTGCGAGAAGAGTACGGCCTTTCCGTCGATGGGATTAACCCCCTTCGCTCTGCATTGGCTACCTTTATTGCTTTCTTGACAGTTGGTGCGTTGCCATTACTGCCCTACGCGTTTTCAGGACTAGACGTTACCACGCAATTTCTTACCAGTCTTGGTCTTGCCGGCGGCGTATTTCTCGGTATTGGTATGCTTAAAAGCGCGGTATACGGCCTGCCGGCTTGGCGTTCAGGCTTGCGCACATTACTAATGGGCACCGCAGCGGCAGGGTTGGCCTTTGCCACTGGCTTTCTTGCACAAGGTCTGCTCGGTGGCTGACACTCCCCACACGCCGCACTATCGATCCTCGCATTAACTGTACGAGGTTTTCTGTGACGGATGGTGACGTCACGACTTCTTAGCCGTTTGCCTAGTCTGCTAAAATATCGCCAGCGCCCGACCCTTATTGTTTGAGATATATGTCATTGATAATTAAAAATTTTTGGGCGCGCCTAGCCGCTGCCATTATTATCCCCATTTTTTTGGTCACTGGGGCGCTGTTCCCTATTGTCACGTTTCATTGGCAGGAGCGGGTCGACAGCACACGTTTAAACGCCGAAACGCTGCTTGAATCCGAGTACGACCTGCTGCTCCAGAACATGAATGAGAGCTTCAACCAAGTGCTGGCCACGGCGGAGTTCCCGCTGCTGAGACGGTTTTTGGCTAGGCAAAAAAACCCTCAAGCGCAGCAAGAGAACCACACGGCGCAACATGACTGGGAGCAGACGGATGCGTTATTTAAGACGCTGATGACCCATTACGGCCGTTATACCCGACTAACGGTGATTGACACTCAAGGCTTAGAGTGGATCGCCGCGACGACAGAACCTTTGCTGCCGCGCCCTCCCGTGGTGAGTCGCGCTGCGTCCCCCGCTTTTCAGAACGCCATGGCCCTACAGGCACGGGATCTCTATGTTTCACCGCCACGTTTAGGTACATCCGGTGATAGTGAAGCCTTCGTAACCACGGTTATTGATATCGCCACGCCCATCTTCGATGAACACGAACAACGCCTGGGCGTGCTGCTGTTTACTCTCGACTGGTCGCTTATCATTGCGTCGTTGCCCCATGCCCGGGAGGCACACCAAGGAAACGCATTACTGGTTGATGCACAGGGGCGCTGGCTGCTGCCCGATAGCGATAGCGATAGCGATAGCGATAGCAATAGCAATAGCAATAGCAATAGCAATAGCAATAGCAATAGCAATAGCAATAGTCATCGAGAGGGTGAATGGTTCGGCCGCCCACTATCAGAACACCAGCCACTTATCTGGGCGGCCATGTCTGCCCGCAACCAGGGAACGGCCATCCTAGACGAGCATCTACTTAGCTTTCGGAGTCATGATCTGCGCACCCATCACTACCGCAGCCAGGCGGGGATGATTGTCAGCGAGGCGAACACCCAACCCTGGCGACTTGGCATTCTGCTACCCCATCCCAGCGTAAGAGGGCTGCTACAAGAGAGCCCCTTACAGCTGCTGGCGATTGCGTTGGTTTATCTTCTGTCAGTCGCCTTTGGCGTACTTTGGGTGCTCAGCAATCACCGCCTGCGGACGCTGCGACAGCGGGCGCTGCTCTTTTCACACGAAGCCCGCCAGTATGCTCGGGAGGTGCAAGGCCTCTATGAGTACGCGCCCTGTGGCTATCATTCACTCGACAGCCGTGGTCGGGTGGTCAAAATAAACAGCACTGAATTGAAGTGGCTGGGCTACCGTGCGGATGAGGTCATCGGTAAGCGCTATTACCGTGATTTGGTTACCCCGGCCACCCGTGACGCATTCGATGCCACTTTTCAGCAGGTCACCATGGGGCGAGAGGCCGCCGCAGAATGCGAACTGATCTGCCGCGATGGCAGGCATTTGCCGGTCGCTATACAGGCTGCTGCTCATCTCACCGAGGCAGGCTTTCAATATTCCCGCGCTACTGTCTTTGACCTCAGCGAGCGCAAGAAACTTGAAGATCGCTTGGCCAAACAAGCGCTGACCGACCCGCTCACCGGTTTGGGCAACCGCCGCTACCTGGAAAACCAAGCGGCCATGGAGATCGCCCGCGCCGAACGCAGCAGAGCACCGCTGGCGCTTATTGTCATCGACCTTGACCACTTCAAGCGCATTAACGACACCTACGGGCACGATGTAGGCGACCGGGTACTGCAGGCCTTTGCTGCCACAGCTCAAAACCTGCTACGCGATGGCGATGTGCTGTGCCGTATGGGAGGCGAAGAATTCGCTGTACTGCTGCCAAACACGACCCGTGAACAAGCCATGCACGTCGCTGAGCGCCTGCGTGTTGCAATAGCGAACACGCCTACCAACATCGCTGATTCTTCGGCCGCCAATGAAGCGCTCATCGCCTATTCGGCGTCCTTGGGCGTAACACTCGTCAGTGCTGGGGAAACCTCGCTACAGCCCGCGTTTATACGTGCTGACCAGGGGCTTTATGCGGCAAAGGAGGCGGGGCGAAATCGGGTACACTGGCACATGCCAATAGCTTAGTGGCACGCGGCTACCGCGCCGCTGGCGGCACCGGTGCCTGCTTTGCGGTTGTTTTCTTGTTACGGGAAAAGATGTCCTGATAGCAGCGAATGAAAACATTTGGGAAAACACGACCCGCAAACCGCCCAATACGAATGAAGTCCACATCCAATAGCGGCATCAACATTTCCGGATTAACTTTTCCTCTCAGCGCGTGCCAGCGATAGGTGCTGGGCTGACGATGAAGCGCAAGGTTGAGGTTGTTCAGTTCCCCAACCAGGTAATAACCCTGTTCGGGGTCGAACCACAGCCCCTGAAGACCAGGCACTTTTCTTAACCAAGAGCGTGGGTCATAGACCGGTCGATCGATCAGCTTGGATAAAACGAGCCACCACATTCCTAAGACTTTTTTGTCACCTCCTAAATAGGCGGTGGATTTCTCGTTTAGCGCCTTGCGTAGCGGGTCAAAAGCCATGCGTTCATGAACGAGGTGAGCATGGACGGTTTGTTGCCAGTCCTGGCAGAGCGTGGGCAGGTTCGTGACTAACTTTGACAGCTGCGTTTCTGTTGAACTATCAGCGAACAGGCTTTGAACAAAATCTTGGGTCAGTGAGTTTTCGTAACCTGCAGGTAACAGCCAGCTACGCGTTGCGAACTTGTTCTTCCGACCTTCAAGCACCGGCATCTGCTGCTCGATGCCATCGGGCATGATGAGCGGCGTGTTATTGCCAGGATTCTGGATCAGGATGGTGTCTTGGTCACGTAATACGATCACTTGAGCTCGGATAAACTTATTGACGTCCTTTTGAATATCTTGCTCCGGCCCAAAACGGTACGGCCACTGCTCAACCACCAACCGCATTAGCTGTTGGCAGTTGACTGCGTGCTTCATCAGCAAAGCATTCAGTTGTTCTAGTGTCTGCGGCTCAGATAGAGCGAAAGGCAGAACCACCGGGCGGTCATGCTCTACAGTAAACAGATAGCCATCTGAAATCAGCGTTAGGCCATCGAGTAGATGAGCCTGTTGAGGCAAATACTCTGACACTTTTGCCGAGGCATCATTGAGTAACTGTTTGAAATGCAGCTCTTTAATGGACACCACCAGCTTTAGGGCAACAAAAGACGCTTGTGCTTTCAACTGCTCAAAGCGGTAGTCAAAGTAGTCCGCATAGACTCCGGTAATGTTTCCTTCATCATCCATCGTGAACCACTGCTCGACTGACGTTTCATCATCCAGCTCGTAGGGGTTCAGTATGATGTGCTGGACAGCACAGCGCTGAGAGAAGCGATTGGTATATACGTAAGGGTCCTGTGGTGTGCCTTCGCTCTGATCAAGCACAACAAGGTAGCGTTGGTCAGGAAGCAGATTCAAATGCTCGATGTTCTCGGGCTGATCCTGCATCAGCGTTAGGTCGACTTTAAGCCCTTCTTGAAGTAGTAATTCGTTAAGCCAATCCCGCAGCTCCTCGATAGGTGTATCCACATTCTCACGGGCATCGACCAGCGTGACCTCGAACTGTTCGACTGGCAACGAACGAAGCCTGTGGTGTTTGTCTGATTTATGCTGGCTTGGGTATTTTTGCAAATGGAGGGTTTCGGGCAAGAGATGAAAGCCATACTGTTGGGCTGCTTCAACAAAAGATTGGATCACGCGCTGAATCAGGTAACCACGGCTGCTACGCAGCCCTTCGGGGGTCTTTAAGTCAATGAAGGGGCGTTGCTTACGTGTCCCTTTTGCATTACTTATCTCTCGGAACAACACGCCCTGCTCGTCGTTGCCAGAAAACCACCGGTCTAGCCATCCGCTTTTATTTCGCTTCCATAGCTTGCCTGTCCGTGGTGACTCAGGGGCAAGTTGGCGTAGTGCTACGTTAGAAAATTTTATCTTAACTTCCGTTGTGTTGCCGTCACTTCGCTGATTTACATACCCCTCGATATCAATGGCTTCGATACCCGGATTTTTCCCGCCCCACTCATTGATTTTCAACAAAGGCTTCCCAAGGGCACGAAAGCCCCTGGTATGGCCCGCTTTATGGCCGATTTGGCGTAACAAAAGCTTCAACCACACTGGGTTTAATCTCGGGGAGTATTCGACGCGCTCAGGTTCGAGCGTTGTATTATCGCGCGTCTTTATAACAGGAAGCGGATCCCCTTCTTCGGTTAACGCAACGTACAAGTTACCACCGCTCATATAGTATGGATAAGAAGCCTCTGAAAGGTTTTCGTCCAGCACCTCTTTCCATTCCTGAAACTTCATTACCGCATTAGAGAGCGGATAGCGATACACCACTAGCCGGCTTGCCCGCTCTGAATCTATCTGATCGTCTCGATAGGTTAACAACGAAATGCGAAGATCTGTCATAGCGCTATCATCCTTTGAAATTCATTGGCAACGAGGCCGCCTGGGCTTGGTATCGCCGAGCCAGTTCGCAGAGCCCAGCGAAGCCTGGCGTGGTCTTGTTTTGCTGATCGGGATGTATACAGCTAGATAGCACGAGGATGGGGGCGTCGTTGACGTCCATCGGGTTCAACTGCAAATCAAACCCCTTAAGCGCAGCCTCACCGTCGGACCCAACCAGATTGGCAACGACCAGCCTTGCATCCTTAAACAGGTGCTTACGCAGTGCCAATACTTTCTCAGTTAGCGCCGTTCGTTCTGCATTTCCTGAGTCATCGCTATTTAACGATGCCTGGAAAGCCTCATCGGCCTGCCTAAGCGTTGCAAGCCCCCAGAACTTCGCATCTATAAAGATCGGTGTATTAACGATATGGAAGTCGTAGAGTTCCAGCGTTCGTTGATGCAATAACTTTGTTGAGCACGTGATCGATTCATTATCGAACAGCCCACGTAGTGCTTCCTCGCCAATTCGCCCTTGCAAAATGCGCTGTGCAAAATGGGGGTGAAACATAAAATGCTCCTCAAGCCCACTGCTCACTTCCGCGCTTGTGGCATAGCCGTGGTGGTTAAACCAGCGAACTATCGCTTCATGGTGAGGAACCCATCGGTAAAGAGGCTTGAGGCTGTACAGCCTTGACGCTGGTGCACGGTCACTCAAGAATCGACCATCGCCACATTGCCATACGCCTTTGGCTGGATCAGCATCAGCGGGTAAACGTATGCACGACCAATCCTTCAGTGACAGCGTCTCGATGTGCCTGAGCCCAAGATCCTTGCCCGCAAACGAACAGGCAAGGTCTCGCCTCAACGCTGCCCGCCCAATGGACTCCCATGTACGCTGTATCTTCTCCGTCACTCCTGGTTCACAGTCAGCCTCACGGGAGTAGCGAATAAGACCAACAAGGTGGTCATCAATGATTTCTTTAATCTGGCGCCCATCTTGAACGGGCGCGAAGAGCAGCGTTAAAGGATCAATAGAAACTTGAGAAGCTTGCTTCGCAGCCAATGCATCGAGCAGCCCCTCATTGAGAGAGCTGATTAGAAATCGATGTCGACTAAACCCATGCGGATTTTCCGCGTACCTGGTGAGCGCGCCCGCAAGCTCTGTTTGTATGTAGATGTTGGTTTCTGGCGTTTTATCCCACACCCGCTCTAAGCGGCCAACCTGCTGTTGAACATCGGCGGCCAAGTTAGACACATAATCATCGGTGGCTTTATATACCACGTTATTAAGTTGGCTAACTTGGCGCTTATCGGACACCATCAGCGAGCCGATGTAGTGTCGGTAGTCGCGTTCGGATATTTGTGCTGCTTGTCGCAACTTCTGTACTTGGCGGATCTGTGCGCCAATCGTTGCCATTTGCTCCCCGCCAGCTTTCGCCTCTGGCACCGAAAAGTAGAAATGTCGTGCTTCATATAAATACAGACACGTCAGATCTGACTTCTTTAGTCTCCCGTCCTTCCAAAACTCGAAGTCCAGGTTAATCCCGTTAGTGGCTGATGCAACCTGTGTCATGACGACCACATTAAAGGGGGTGCTAAAGGCTTGAGCGTAGAGATCCGCAAAGCCCAGGGACTTTTGGCTTTGCGCAGTGAGAAGACACAGAATCAGAACATGACCCTGCACGACAACCGGCTTGAACCAATGAGACTTAAAAAGCGCCTCTGGTATTGCAGCGCGGTCTGAAGAGTTAAGCTTTTCCGAGAACCCTGCTAAATTCCGCCGGCTCTCAAACGCCCTATCATTTTCCAACCACTTACGCAGGTAGCGGATAGAGTTCACGAAAGCCAAGTGTCCGCGATGCTGCTCGTTGCCTGCCGCTTTACCCATAATCGAAAGCATAGCGAAAAGGCAGTTATACCTATGCTCATGCGTCGACTCTGCGATTGACGCCTGTTCTGCCTGAAAGAAGTCGGCAGTCAACAGATCAAGGGCAGCGGCAATCTCGGGGGTGTCGCTTTTACTGGTAAAGTCACAAACTTCAACGGAAAGCTGGTTCTTACGCTGTGAAGTGGTTATAGTTTCCCGGACACACAGACGCAGATAATATTATCTGCCCATCAAGGTGTGTGCCATGAGTCAGAAGAAAAGCAATTCGTATACA